>Ga0181535_10002536_pt1 | contig 22150 bp, 23 predicted proteins | sample PEATcosm2014_Bin_44_FD_119774 | JGI IMG/M metagenome (GOLD analysis project Ga0181535, IMG submission 119774) | Peatland microbial communities from MTU Mesocosm Facility, Houghton, MI, USA - PEATcosm2014_Bin17_30_metaG | ecosystem: Environmental > Terrestrial > Soil > Wetlands > Peat | place...
CAGACCTATTGCGCTGGAATCGGGCGGATTATTTAGTGCTGGCAGTGGGGGCAGTAGTGGGTGCTGCGACCGGCGAGAACTATGCGCTGAATGGGCGTTTTACAGACGAGGCAGGACTCTCCGAAGCGCTGATAGACGCGATGCTCGAGTTGGAAGAAGCCACGGACACCGTCGGTGTCGACATAATCGGAGACCGAGGAACCGCCGAGCCGGATGGCGCTCCGGAGAACTTCACGCAGCGCGAGGCGGAGGCGCTCCAGCTCATCGCGCGTGAGGCGGCCAGACTGGCGGCGCGGGCGAATGCCGGCGCGAAAGAGACCTTCGTCGGCGTAGATGTTGCCCACGCCGGAGAGGAGGGTCTGGTTGAGCAGAGCTGCTTTGATGGCGAGTTTGCGGCCACGAAAGAGAGCGGCGAAGGCTTGGGAGTCGATCTGCAAGGGCTCGGCTCCGGGAGCGGTAAAGGCTTTACTTTTCGCGAGATCACGGAATTCGAGGCGGCCGAAGCGGCGTGGATCGACGAAACGAAGTTCGCGGCCGCTGGAGAGAGTGAGTCGGGCGTGGGTGTGGGGAGCGACGGGAGCGTCGGGTGTGGTGACGAGGAGACGGCCGGTCATGCCTAGATGCACGATCCACTGCCCTGCGGGCGGCAGACCCTTGGATGATGGATGAGCTGGAGCGCTCAGGTGGACGACGATGTGTTTGCCAATGCGCTCGACGCCTAGAATGGTGCGGCCTTCGAGGCCTTTGGCTTGTTTGGCGGGCGGAGTCTTGAAGGGCTGGCGGTGAGAGCTGAACCAGACGTTGGTGATGCGGTCGTTGCGTACGCGGGTGTGGACGCCGCGGGCGATGGTTTCCACCTCGGGCAGTTCGGGCATCGGCTTATTGTAGTGAAACAGAGAGACAGTGAAACAGCGAAGCGGAGAACCGAAGAAGAGTGTGAGATGAAATCGGTGCTAGTGGGAACGCACTATTTGTGGCCGGCGGGTTCGCGGATGCGGCTGGCCTCGAAGCTGACAATACGCCAGATGCCGCCGGTGTCGCGAACGTAGACGCGCGTGTAGCGGTAGCTGCCGGTCAGCTCGCCTTCGGGTGTGGTGCCGGTGACTTCGGCACGCGAGGTGACGAGGGCGGTCGCGCCGTAGAAGCGGACCTTGCGATCGGTCAATTCGAGCGTCTTGATGTGAAGAGATCCGCTGCGGAGGCTGGAGAGGGTTTCTTCTTTTGACTGAAGAGTGCCGTTGGCGGTGATGGCCATATAGTCGCTGGCCAACAGGGTGTCCATGGCGGCGACGTTGCGGTTGAGGATAGCGTCGCGCCAATGATCTTCGAGGTGGTCGATCTCGTGGCGGACCTCGTGGCGTTCGCCGCGGGGCATGGCGTTGAGGAGAGCAGCGCCGAGCATCGACGCGGCTGCCAAGGCCGCCAGTCGTCTGGCGCACGCGCCTGAGTTCAAGCTCACCATTCCCATAAGCGTATCGGATGGTAGACCCGGAGTGACGTGCGGGTCAATGTGGAGTTGATGAAAAAAGAGGGCGAGGCTGGCGAGAGAGGGTGTGCGTGAGCTATCCGACGAACGAGGACCTTGTTCGTCCATCCAAGAGTCAACGACAACTCTCGGGGAGCCCTGAACGCGACGCGCTTAGGATTGGAGCGCCCGTCTTCAGTTAATTCTGGCGTCGCGAAGATGTCGGATCAGGCCAGGGCGACGAGATCTTCGCGGGAACGCTCCAGCATCTTCTGGTAGAGACCACCGACGGCGTATTTGGTGAAGTGCGGCGATTGGCGGTGGGCGTCGGCCGCGGCACGGTCCTTGTATTGTTCGTAAATCAGGACAGCGTCGGGATCGCCTTCGATGCGATGGGGAATATAGCTGATGCAGCCGGGTTCCTGCCGCGAGGCTTCGGTGAGCTGGCGCAGAATCTCGGCAATGTCCTCTCGATCTTCAGGCGCGAACTTCATTCTGACCGTAAAGCTGATCATAGGGAAAGAAACCTTCCTCGCTACTTTCTTTATGGAACCGCATTCTACCCAACCGGCAGGCGGAGAGTGCAAGTTGTTTGTGCCGGACGTATGACGAATGCCCGGCCCCTGTTTGACTGCGAGCATCCCTCTGAAGGTCGTAGACGGTTGGCGTTGTCTCCAAGTTTACCCGTGCAGCTCTTGGAGCGCAGTCGCAAACTCGGGGAGCGCCATGGTCTGGTCACGGTCGGGGCCGGTGGAGATCATGGCGATCTTCGCGCCGCTTTCCTTCTCCTGAAAGCGGAGATAGTCCTTGGCTTCCTGAGGCAGATGGTCGAAGTCGACGATGCCCTCGGTGGAGGTGCGCCAGCCTTTGAGCGTAGTGTAGATGGGCTTGATCTGCTCGAGGCCCTGGACGTCGGCGGGAATTTCGTCGGTCCTTCTGCCGTTGATCTCGTAGGCGACGCAGATGGGGATTTCAGCCAATTCGTCGAGCACGTCGAGCTTGGTGACGACGAGCCACTCGGCTCCGTTGATGTTGTTCGAGTAGCGGAGCATGGGCATATCGAGCCATCCGCAGCGGCGGGGGCGACCGGTGACCGCGCCGTACTCCTGGCCGCGTGCGCGGAGAACTTCGCCGATGGGCTCGTGAATCTCGGTGGGGAAAGGACCTTCGCCGACGCGTGTGACGTAGGCCTTGGTGACGGAGATGACGGTGCCGATGGCTGTCGGTCCGACACCGGTGCCGGTAGCTGCGCCGCCAGCGGTTGCGGACGAGGAGGTCACGAAGGGATAGGTGCCGTGATCGATGTCGAGCATGGTGCCCTGCGCGCCTTCGAACATCACCGACCCGCCGGAAGCGAGGATGTCGTGAAGCAGGCGGCTTGTGTCGGTGACGAAGGGACGGACCTGCTCAGCGGCGGCAGCGTACTCGTCGTAGATTTTCTTGGGGTCGAGAGGATCGGTGCCGAAGAGAGCGTGAGCGATGGCGTTCTTTTCGGCGCAGGCGGCTTCGATGTGGGTCTTGAGGAGGTCGGGGCGGAGCAGGTCAACGACGCGCAGGCCGCCGCGCGCCATCTTGTCTTCATAGGCGGGGCCGATGCCGCGGCTGGTGGTGCCGATTTTCTGACGGCCGGGCGCGTTTTCGGCGGCGAGCTCGATCATCCGGTGGTAGGGCAGGATGACCTGGGCGCGGTTGGAGACGAAGAGCTGGCTGTCGATGGGGAGGCCAAGGTCGCGGAGCTTGGCAACTTCTTTCAGGAACGCGATGGGATCGAGGACGACGCCGTTGCCGATGACGCCTTTGCAGCCGGGGCGGAGGACTCCGCAGGGGATGAGCTGGAGGACGAACTTCTGTTCGCCGTGGATGACGGTGTGGCCGGCGTTGTGCCCGCCGGCGTAGCGCGCGACGGCGCCGAAGCCCTGGCTGAGCACATCTACGATTTTGCCTTTGCCTTCGTCGCCCCACTGAGCGCCGAGCACCACTGCCGTCTTTGCACGCATCGTCGTTGTTTTCCCGCCGGACAAAACTCAGGCGCAGGAGGAGCCCTGCGCCATGTCTGATTTTAAACCCAGGGCGCTCCGGATTCAGTGGGGGAACCGGATGCCGCGGCCGAGGATCACGACGTAGGCCAGGCCCAATACGGCTGCGGCGATCCACCAGATAGGCGACCGGCGCACCACAAGAGGATCCGTCACCCTTCCGCGTGGGATCAAGCTGTCGAGCCAAAGTAATCCCGACGATCCTCCGAAGGCAGCTGGAATGGACGAGACGAGCAGGAGCTTCACCCCCAGAGGATCGAACGCGCCCGCCAGGCAACTGAACGCGCAGGAGGCGAGGTAGGGCAGCCTTCCCACTGTGTTGTACATGCCGCGCTCGAAACAGAACGGCCGCACCGCACGGGCCAACAGGAGCGCGACCAGGAAATATAGCGCCGCGCCGAAGATCGTCATCCCCGTGCGCCACAACGCCTGGTGTGGCAGCCCTTCGATCACTTGCTGCCAGTCGCCGAAGCCTCCAATGCCCGAGAACATGAAGTAGCCTGCGCCGGCAAACAGATTCTTCGCAGCGAGCAGCCAACAGAAGTAGCGCAGGTTGGCACGATCGCCCGCCGCGCGCGCTGCCACGAGGGCCACTGCCCCCGCACCCAGGTTGACGAGGGTTCCGCCCGCGTCGACCCATCTGTCCGGGTAGAGCGTGGACAGATGATTGCTCGTGAGTTCCGTGGGCACCGTGCCGCGCAGCCACGCCGTCACACCATGGCCCACGCCCTCATGCAACAGTGTCGCGGTAGCTTCGGCAAGCACCGCCATGCTGATGATGGTCGCTTTGCTGTGCTTTTCGGGCATGGCTGCCATTCTACGAGGGCGTCTCTCTGACAAAGTGGGTCTCTGTCTGGACGGGCAACTCTTGTTACGCTTCCTCCATGCCAACCTATGTGATTCTGTTGCGCGCGGTGAATGTAGGCGGGACCGGTAAGCTGCCGATGGCGGACTTCCGCAAGCTCCTTGCCGAGGCGAAGTGCACCAACGTGGAGACGTACATCCAGAGCGGGAATGCGGTAGTGGATGCGAAGTGTTCGACGGTGAGCCTGATGAAGACTGTTGCGGCGGCGCTAGAGAAGTACATGGGTGCGTCGGTCCCGGTGCTGATCAGGACGCGCGAAGGGCTGGAGCGGGTGATTGCGGAGAATCCGTTTGCGACGGAAGCAGCGGCGGATGGGGCGCGGGTGCACGCGGTGTTTTTGTCGGCGACGCAACCGGCGGCGAAGGCGAAGGAGTTGGAGCAGATTGTGGCGAAGTATCCGGCGCGGCGCGATCGGTTTCATCTCGCGGGGGACACTCTGTATCTGCATCTGCCGGACGGGGCGGGGGAGACGAAGTTCACGGCGCAGAGTATTGATCGGATTCTGGGCTGTGTGGGGACGGCGCGGAACTGGAATACGGTGGTCAAGCTGCACGCGATGGCTACGCGATGAACGTTTTGGCGTTCTGAGAATTCGTTGTCCGACCAAAATCGCGGAAGCAGATCTTCGCCCCGCTTACCCCACAAATGACTGCACGTTTTGCGGGGCCCCAGGCGCGCGGGTTCTCAGGATGACACTGCATTGGCTCTAGAAAGACATTGGAGGGCAGAGGACCGAAGCTCGGTTCAGGACGACAGGGTGGACATTGATGTGGGTCTTGGGGGCGACGTTAGTTCGCGTTCAGGATGGCATCGGCGATGCGGGCGGCTTCGACCGCAGGACGAACATTGTGGGTGCGGACGATGGAAGCTCCATAGAGGATGGCGGCGACGAGTGCGGCGATGCTGGCGGTTTCGCGGGCCGTAATGAGGGCGGGTTTGTCGGCGTAGAGAGGCGCGAGGGCGTGGCCGAGGAAGGATTTGCGGCTGAGTCCGGCGAGAAGCGGGCCGTTGAGTGCGAGCAGTTCGCGCTGGCGGGCGAGGAGAGAAAAGTTCTCGTTGAGACGTTTGCCGAAGCCGTAGCCGGGGTCGAGTACGATACGATTCGGCGGAATTCCGGCGCGGGTCGCCGTGGCAAGGCTGGCAGCAAGGCCGGAGCGAACGGTTTCGAGGAGCGTCTCGGAATCGAGTTGGGATTGGGTGCGCCACTCGTCGGGTCGGCCGCGGGTGTGCATGAGGATGACGCCGCAGCGGGCCTGGGCGCAGACGGCGGGGAGATCGGGATCCCAGGTAAAGCCGGAGACGTCGTTGACGATTTCGGCGCCGGCGGCGAGGGCTGTGCGCGCGGTGGCGGCCTTATAGGTATCTATCGAGACCACTGCATGGGGCAGCTCCCTCAGAATCCCAGTTAGTACCGGCAACACGCGGGCCTGTTCTTCGTCGGTGCTCACGGACGGTATAGTGCCGCCGGCGTTGGAACCGGGGCGTGTGCTTTCGGCGCCGAGGTCGAGCAGGTCGGCGCCTTCTTCTATGCATTGCATGCAGCGGGCGACCGCAGCTTCAGGGCCCAATAACAAACCGCCGTCGCTGAAGGAGTCGGGCGTGATGTTGATGACGCCCATGATGAGGGTGCGCCGGCCGAGCGAGAGCGAGCGGGTTCGGAGTTGCCAGGAGGAGAGGTTTCGCGCGGGGACTGGGTCGTAGCTCATCGGACTCATCGATTCTAAGGGCGTCCGGTTCGTTCAGGGCTTTGCCGGGATGCCAATCTCGCCTGCTACACTCCGGCCATGACAAGGGTGCGTGCCGCTTTCTTTCTAATTCTTGCGGTATCTTTGGTCGCTTCAGATGAGCTTGGAGCGCAGACGCGTCGAGCGGCGGGTCGCGCCGAGCATCCTGCCCAAGCTGCGCCCGCGCGGGGTGCGATCGCAGACAGAATTCAGACGATTCTGGCGGAGCCTGCGCTGAGCCATGCAGAGTGGGGCATCAGCGTGACGACGCTCGAAGGGCAACCGCTGTATGGGCTGAATGAGGGGCGTCTCTTTACGCCGGCATCGAATGCCAAACTGGCGACGACAGCGGCGGTGTATGCGCTGCTGCCGGTAGATACGCTGACGTGGACGACAAATGTGGTGGCGACGGGCGATGTGGACGCCGCGGGCGTTCTGCACGGTAATCTGCTGCTGATGGGTGTGGGCGATCCCACGTTGAGTGCGCGGCAGTATCCCTATCAGCCGCCTGCACCGATCGCGCTGCCGAAGCCGCCGACGGGTGCTGTGGTGGGGGGACTGAAGATGATGCCGGAAGCGCCGACAGCAAAACCACAGGCACCCGAAGCTGTTCCGGAGTCACCGAAGACTGACGCGATGACCGTGCTGTCGCTCCTGGCCGAGCAGGTGGAGCAATCGGGTGTGCGCACGATCGAAGGCGATGTGGTGGGAGATGACAGCTTTTTTCTGAACGAGCCGTATGGGACGGCGTGGGGCTGGGACGATTTGCAGTGGGGGTATGGCGCGCCGGCGTCGGCGCTGAGCTTTAACGAAAACATGACGACGCTGCGCGTGCATCCGGACGCGTCTGCGCCGAGCGGAGTGGCCGCGGAGTGGGATCCAGCGATCGAGTACTACACGCTGGACGACACGATGACGGTGGCGGCTCCGACCGAGACGGCGTTTCCGGGACTGCAGCGAACGCCTGGATCGATGCTGGTGCGCGCGTGGGGCACGGTGGCACCGTCAGGATTCGAGACGGATCTGGCAGTCGAGGAGCCCGCGGAGTTTGCTGCGGCTGCCTTCAAACAAGCGCTCCTGATGCGGGGGATTCAAGTGACCGGGTCGCCGATTGCGGCGCATCGCGAGACGAGTGGAGCAGGCGATTTTGTTGCGGAGCGGGCGGAGCCGGTACGACTGGAGCGGAGCAATCTGCAGACGGTGGTCGCACCGATTACGGGACGGCGCGTGCTGGGGACGCATATCTCCGTGCCGGTGGCCGAAGATATCACGGTGACTAACAAAGTAAGCCAGAACCTGCATGCAGAGTTGTTGCTGAGGCTGCTGGGCAAGGAGTTTGGCAAGGAGGGGAGCCTGGCGCAAGGGACGCGCGTGGTGCGACAGTTCCTGATCGACACGGGTGTGAGCGACCAGGATTTCTTTTTCTACGATGGATCGGGAATGAGCGTGGATGACCGCATTGCGCCGCGCGCGAACACGCAGCTGCTGGTTTGGGTGGCACGGCAGCCGTGGGGCGCGGCGTTTCGTGCGACGTTGCCGGTGGCGGGCGTGGATGGGACGCTGACCAATCACTTCAGGGATTCACGACTCAAGGGCAAGCTGTGGGCCAAGACGGGGACGCTTAAGGAGACGGTGGCTCTGTCGGGTTATCTGATGGCGGCGAGCGGCAAGACACTGGCGTTTTCGGTGATGGTCAATGGCCATCGGCCGGGGAGCAATGTAGAGAGCGCGGCAGTGGAGAGGATCTGTGACGCGATTGCGGCGACGGAGTGAAAAGGTAACACGGAGTCGACCGCCGACCGATCGAAAAAGGAATTCACAGTACAACAGAACATCCTGCACTAGGCTGATGCGTGGAGGGCGAGCGTGAACGTGCATCCGAATGAGGTGTCTTCGGGAACGGTTCAAGACTGCGCGCTATCGCTGCAGGGGCTGCGCAAGGCGTTTGGCGATGTGGTCGCTGTAGATGGCGTCGATCTCGACGTGCGGCGCGGCGAGTGCTTCGGGCTGCTGGGTCCGAATGGCGCGGGAAAGACGACCACGATCGAGATTTGTGAAGGCCTGACGGTGGCCGATGCAGGCGATGTGCATCTGCTGGGTCTGAGCTGGAAGGATGCGGCCACGGAGCTGCGGCAGCGCATCGGTGTACAGCTGCAGGAGACGCAGTTGCCAGAGAAGCTGACAGTCGAAGAGATTCTGCGGCTATTTCGGAGCTTTTATCGGAAGGGGCTTGCCGTCGATGAGACGGTCAAGATGGCGCAGCTCGAGGAAAAGCGCAAGGCGCGAATCGGGACATTGTCGGGTGGGCAGAAGCAGCGGCTGGCGATGGCGTGCGCGCTGGTCGGCGATCCCGATCTGTTATTTCTGGACGAGCCGACCACGGGGCTCGATCCGCAGGCGCGGCGACACTTGTGGGATTTGGTGGATCAGCTGCGGAGAGCGGGTAGAACGATCATTCTAACCACGCACTACATGGATGAAGCGGAGCATCTGTGCGATCGCGTGGCGATCATGGACCATGGGAGAATCATTGCGCTCGGGACGCCGAAGCAACTGATTGCGTCGGTCGGCGGAGATCATGTGGTGGAGTTCGCGGTGGCGACGAAAGGTGAAGTTGGGCCGCAGGACGCGAAGACGTTGACGGCGATTCCCGGCGTTCAGGGGCACCGCGTGGATGCGGGGCTGCACCAGCTTTCGGTGGTGGAACTGCACACGACGGTCCCACGGATCTTTGCGTCTCTAGCGGAGATGGGGCTGCAGCCGGTGGAATTTCGCACGCACTCGGCGACGCTGGAGGATGTGTTTGTGGGATTGACGGGGAGGAATCTGAGGGATGAGTAGCCTGACCGACAGTTCCCTTTTTCAATTGACGGTGACGCGGTTCAAGCTGTTTTTGCGTGAGCCGGAGGCGCTGTTCTGGGTGTTTGTGTTTCCGATTTTGCTGGCTGTGGGACTGGGGATTGCGTTTCGCAACCGGCCGGCGGATGTGCTCGATGTGGGCGCGACAACGACGCAACTGGCGCAAGCGCTTGGCGCCGACAAAGGCCTGAGAACCACCGTGACGGATGAGGTGCAGGGCGCGCACGATCTGGCGACGGGGCGGATTTTGCTGCTCGCGATCGCGAGAGACAGCGGCGTGGTGTACAAGTACGACGATACGAATCCCGATGCGCGATCGGCGCGGCTGCTGGCGGATCGGGCAATCCAGAAGGCTGCGGGCCAGAAGGATGCACTGACTTCTTCCAACGATCTCATCCACGAGACCGGAGCGCGCTATATCGACTTTGTAGTGCCCGGCCTGCTGGGGATGAACCTGATGGGCTCGGCGATCTGGGGGCTGGGCTTCTCGATCGTGGAGGCGCGGCAGAAGAAGCTGCTGAAGCGGTATGTGGCGTCGCCGATGCCAAGGTGGCAGTATCTGATGTCGTTTTTGTTGTCGCGGCTGCTGCTGCTGACGATCGAGGTGCTCTTCTTTCTCGGATTCGCGAAGCTGGTGTTTGGTGTGCCGTTTCGCGGGTCGCTGCTCGAACTGGGCGCGCTGTGCGTGCTCACTTCCCTTTCGTTCTCTACGCTGGGGCTGCTGATTGCGTCGCGGGCGAAGACGATGGAGGCTGCGTCAGGGTTGATGAACCTGGCGATGCTGCCCATGTGGATTCTGTCAGGTGTGTTCTTTTCGGCGACGCGCTTCCCGGCCTTGTTACAGCCGTTGGTGCGGGCGCTGCCATTGACAGCGGCGATCGATGCACTGCGCGGAAACATGCTGCAGGGGATGAATATCGCGCAGATGACGGCGCCGGTGATGGTGTTGATCGCGTGGCTGCTGGTGTGTTTTGGGGTGTCGTTGAAGATCTTCCGGTGGAGATGAGGGAGTAGAGCGAACGTTCGTTCTGACACTGCGCTACGAGGAGGCATCCCTCCCAGGTCCCCAATAGCGAGGGACCCGGGGCACCCAGGGCAGTAATGATTGAGACTTCGTGAGAACGAAGGAATGCCTCCGGCACGCAACTATTTCGACGGGTCGATGAGGGCGCCGTAGACGGTGGCGTGGCTGCGGTAGACCAGCGAGTGGTTGTCGGAGCCTCCTCGGCGCTGGATCATGCCGACGAAGACGATATCGTTGGTGGGGTCGACCCAGAACCAGGTGCCAGCCGCGCCATCCCAGAAGAAAGTGCCCTTGCCGTCTGGCAGGTTGGCCTCGGGCGGATCGAAGACGACGGCGCAGTTGAAGCCGTAGCCGAAGCCGGGGCGCATGATGTGCTGGCCGATACCGAATTGCCCGGTGAGAATCTCTTTGGGCAGATGATTTGAGGTCATGAGCTTGACGGTGGCCGGCGCGAGCACGCGCTTGCCGTCGAGCTGGCCGCCGTTGCCGAGCATCTGGGCAAAGCGGTAGTAGTCCTCGATGGTAGAAACGAGACCGCCGCCACCGGAGGCGAGCGTGGGTTCGGTGGCGTAGTCGGTGGGCGGGCCAGATTCAGAAGCGACGAGCTCGCCTTGCGCGTTGGCGTTGTAGCCGGTGGCGAAGCGGGCGCGCTTGTCGGCGGGGACATGGAAGCCAGCGTCTCTCATGCCGAGCGGAGTGAAGATGTGGTCACGCATGAAGTCGGGGAGCGACTGGCCGGAGAGCTTTTCGACGAGATAGCCCTCGATGTCCATGGAGAGCGAGTAAGTCCAGCCTTTGCCCGGCTGATAGTTGAGCGGGATTTTGGTGAGCTTGTCGATCATCTCCTGGAGGTTCGCCGATTGCATGGGCTTGAGGTCTTTGTACATCGCGTCGACGACGGTGGTGCCGCTGCCATAGGAGAAGCCGGCCGAGTGGGACATGAGCTCGGGCATGGTGGGCGCGTGATCGGGATCGACGAGGATCATTTTGCCGTCGGCATCGACACCATTGAAGACCTTGAGGTGCGCGAACTCAGGGATGTATTTGGAGATGGGATCAGTGGGGAGCCACTTGCCTTGTTCGTAGAGGATCATCATGGCGACACCGGTGACCGGCTTGGTCATGGAGTAGTCGCGAAAGATGGTGTCATTGGTCATAGGCTTCGATGTGGCGAGATCGCTCGTGCCGTAGGTGCGGTAGTCGACGATTTTTCCGTGGCGCGCGAGCAGGGTGATGGCGCCGGCGAGCTGCTTGTGGTCGATCTCGCCCTGGATGAGGGAGTGGAGGTTTTCGAGGCGCTCGGAGGAGAAGCCGACAGATTCGGGTGTGGCAGTCGGCAAGTTCGTGAGAGGCTTGACAGCGGTTTGGGCAAAGCCGAACGAGGCTGTGGACAGAGCGAGGGAGACAGCGACGGCGAGAGCAGGGACGTTCAAGGGAGTCCTCCGAGGTACCGCGGGCGCACAATGTTCGATTCACTCGAACCTGTAATTGGTGCGCTGCGGATGCCGGGAACGTTATACCAGATCGGCGGGAACACGATTCGCTGAGGTGGTGTCCCGCCCTGGCTAAGCCAGGACGGGGCACCCGGCTGAGAGATTCCCTAACCGACCTGAAGTGGACGAAACGAGCGACGGGCGAAGAGAATCTGGGGTATGTCGCGTGCTGAACGGCTTCTTCGATTGATGCAGATGCTGCGCCGTCAGCGCTATCCGGTGAGCGGGGCGGAACTGGCCGAAGAAGCGGGCATCAGTTTGCGCACGCTCTATCGGGACATTGATGCGCTGCAAAACCAAGGCGCGCACATCGACGGCTCGCCGGGGGTGGGTTACTTTTTGCGGCCGGGATTCATGCTGCCGCCCCTGATGCTGACACAGGAAGAAATTGAGGCGCTGGTGCTCGGGTCGCGCTGGGTGCTGCGGAACGGCGATCCCGATTTGCACGCGGCAGCGGCGAATCTGCTGGCGAAGGTGGATGCAGTGCTGCCGGCGGAGCTGCGGCGCTCGATGGACTCGTCGAGCCTGTTGGTGGGTCCGGCGCGCGAGGCACCGATGCGGGCTCGCGAACTTGCTGTGGTACGCAAGGCGATTCGCACGGAGAGCAAGCTCAACATTCGCTATGTGGACTTGGCCGATGGAGAAACGCGGCGCACGGTGTGGCCGTTTGCACTGGCCTATTTCGATCGCGCATTGATTCTGGCGGCCTGGTGCGAACTGCGGCAGGGCTATCGCCATTTCCGCACCGACCGGATTCGTGAGTTCACTCTGATAGATGAGCGGTATCCGCGCAATCGCCGGACTCTATTGAAGGAGTGGCAGATGCAGCATGGGGTTCCACCTTCGGCGGTGGAGCTTCTGGTCAAGCCGCGCACCAGGGCGATTCCAGAGTGGGTGGATCGTTCTGGGATCGTGACCGGTCGACGGCTCCTTAAGGTCGCGTCGACTCCGGGGCGATGGATTCGCGTAGAGTGACTTCCGGAATCGCACTACTGACAGAATCTGACATGCGCCGTTTGTAGCCTTCGTGTGTGGCCGATCCAGCCACAGATTTCATGAAGGAGAAATCGCAATGGCAAACCCCAATTTTGTTCTGCTGTATGTGGCGGACCCGATCCGCAGCGCGGATTTTTACGAACCGATTCTGAAGGCGAAGCCGGTGGAGAAGTCGCCGGGATACTCGATGTTTGTGCTCGATGGCGGATTGAAGATCGGGTTCTGGAAGCGCGATGATATACAACCAAAAGCCGAGGGCGCGCCGGGATCGGGGAGCTCGTGTTTGCCGAAGCGAGCGATGCGGCGGTAGACGAGCGCTTTGCGCAATGGACCGGGGAGGGCATCGTGATTGCGCAGGAGCCGACGCGGATGGAGTTCGGTTATACATTTGCGGGGCTCGATCCGGATGGACACCGATTGCGGGTGTATAAGCTCGCGCAATAGAATTCAGCGAGGTTTCGGGCGGCGACGACGGTTATCATGAGTGCAAATGAGAGTGTCGCGAATGGGCGTAGTGTCGGCGGCAGGCTTGTTCTGCGCGGTGCTGATCATCGCTGGTTGCAAGCCGTTGCCGCCGTCGAAACCGTCGTCGGAGTGGACGCCGGAGGAGGCGCGCGGCGCGAACGTTTATCAGCAGTATTGCGCTCGGTGTCACTATCCGACCACGACGTCGGGGCTGCATGGGCCGGGGCTGCAGGCAATTACGAAGGTGCCGGCAATGCCTTCGGGTGCGCCGCCGACGGATGAGCGCTTGACGGCCGTGATTGTGCATGGACGCGGAGAGATGCCGGCCACGCAATTGGATGACGACCGCATGCGCGATCTGATCGCGTATCTGCACTCGCTATGAGCGGCCGGACGAAGGGCGAGGGCGCGGAGGTGGGCGCGGGGAGCGGAGCGCCGGAACGGCAACGCGCGATTCTGGATCTACCGGGTGTGCTGGCGATCAGCTTGTATCTGCTGGTGCTGGCAGGGGTGCTGATTCTCGGAGTGGCGGGGCGGCATTATCCGGTGCTGTTCCTGTTGCTGGCTGCTGCGTTTGTGACGGCGAGTGCGGGATTGATCCTGCTGCTGCGGTGGGCGTGGGCCGGGGCTCTGGCGGCGGTGTTTTTGCTGGCGTGCTACAACCTGTGGATCTTTGGTGCGGAGCACATAGGAGCTGCGCTGGTGCAGGGGCTGCTGAACCTAGTGTTCTTTTTGTATCTGATACGACCTGAGGTGAGGGCGAAGTTGCGCTAGGGGCTACCAGAGCAGCTTGCAGGCGGCGGTGCGGTGGATATTTTCGTCCGCGGTGAGCAGTGTCAGATCGTGAGCCAGTGCGGTTCCTGCGATCAATCGGTCCATTGGATCTTTCGGAAAGGGATCCGCGAGACGAGTTGCTTGCAGGGCAACGGTCCGATTGAATGGAAGCACGACGAAGTCCTTTTCCAGTTCAGCCAGAAACTGGCTGCATTCGACCAAAAGTTCCAGTTGATTGTGCGTATTTTTGTGCGCGATCTCCCATAAGGTTATGCAGGAGATGGCGAGGGCCTCGCCGTTCGCTTCGGCTTTGCGGATGCGGGTGCGAGCTTTAGCGGAGAGCTTCTCGGGCGCCAGTTCAATCCAGAGCGCGCAGTGAGCGTCGAGGAGAATCACTTGCCGCGCTTCTTTCGTCTGTCGGGCCACGATTCGCCGGCGATGCGGTCCCAATCTTTATCGGAGAATTCGGACGAAACGATGTCCCCGTGAATGGCGCCCAACTGCTTGAGGCGGCCCAAAATCGACTTCTTGTCGCGAGGGCCCTCGTCGAGTGAGGTGACCCTGGCCACTGGCCTTCCGCGCTTGGTGAGGAGGACCGGTTGACCGGTGGTTTTGACCTCTTCGATCACGGCCAGACACTTGGCTTTGAATTCGCCGACAGCCATGCTCCTGATACGACCCTCTTTTCCAGTCTGCGCCGACTATGGTCATTTGACCATAGTCACAGAATTCGATCGCAGCATTCGAGGCCAGGCCAAAGTGCGAGCTTATGGTAATCTCTTGCCCATGCTGCGCTTCCCGCCTATCTCTCTTCTTTGTCTTGGAGTCTTTGCTTCCCTTCTGAACCCGGCTTTTGCGGCTGATGCGCCGAAGAAACGCGATATCACGCTGGACGATCTGGCGAAGATTCAACGTGTCGGTGGGCCGGTGGTGTCGCCGGATGGTGGGTGGGTGGCGTACTCGTTGAGCCAGGTGGATACGAAAGAGGACAAGGGCGAGAGCCATCTGTGGATGGTGAAGTGGGACGGCTCGGTCGATCTGCAGCTGACGTATGGGAAGGAAGGCGCGTCGGAGCCGAAGTTCAGCCCCGATGGGCGGTATATCAGTTTCATGTCGTCGCGGCCGGGGCCGGCAAAGGGCGATCAGATCTGGCTGATGGACCGGCGAGGGGGCGAGGCCGATCAGCTGACGGCGATTACAGAACATGAGATCGGCGGGTACACCTGGTCGCCGGATGCGAAGAAGCTACTGTTGACGCTGCGGCCGAAGAACGAGCCGGACGCGGAGGAGGGTAAGCCGCCTGCGCCGCCGAAGCCGATCGTGATCGATCGCTACCACTTCAAGCAGGACATTGAGGGATACATTCGCGACGATGGGTGGAATTCTCTGTACCTCTACGACATCGCGACGAAGAAGCTGGAGAAGTTGACCACGAGCAAGGATGTGAACGAGAACGATGCGGAGTGGTCGCCCGATGGGAAATGGATTGCGTTCGCGAGCAATCAGGAGGCCGACCCGGACCGCAGTATCAATACAGACGTGTTTGTGGTGGAGGCGAAAGCGGGATCGATTGCGAAGAAGCTGACGACGTGGGAAGGGCCGGACGATGGGCAGCTGGCGTGGTCGCCGGACTCGAAGTCGATTGCGTATACGCAGGGCGCGCCGCTGAAGCTATGGGAGTACTCGCAGTCGAAGCCCGCGGTGGTGACTCTAGATGGGAAGGTAAGTTATCCGGCAGCTAAGTTAGATCGGGCGGTTCGGTCGCCGATTTACTCGCCCGACGGGAAGCTAGGTTACTTGATCAATGACGATCGCAACCAGTATCCGGCGGCGGTCGAGTTATCCGGGGACGGCGATACGAAGCTGCTGACCCAGCCGGGATCGGTGATGAGCTGGGATGCAGTGGCCGGGCACACGGCGGTTCTTTTCACCGACGATGCGAATCCGGGGGAGATCTATGCGCTGGAGAACGGTGCACTGCGCAAGCTGACCAAGCACAACGATGCGTTGATGGCTGAGTTGAACCTGGTTCCGACGGAGGGGGTCGAATTTGCGGGCAAAGAGGGCACGGAAGTTCACGGGCTGTTGACAAGGCCGGAGGGATTCAAAGAAAGGTCGCCGGCGCCTATGATCCTGTTTATTCACGGCGGGCCGAACGGGCAAGACGAGCACAGCTTCGACTTTATGCGGCAATGGCTGGCGACAAAGGGCTACGCCGAATTGAACATCAACTATCGCGGGAGCTCGGGACGCGGGCAGGATTATGCGAAGGCGATTGCGGCGGACTGGGGCCACTACGAAATTGAGGATCTGCTGGCGGGCGTGGACAAGGCGGTCGCGATGGGCGTGGCCGATCCGAACCGGCTGTGTGTGACGGGGTGGAGTTATGGCGGCATTCTGACGGATTACACGGTGGCGAGCACGGATCGCTTCAAATGCGGCATTAGTGGGGCGGGCGTCGCGGCGCCGATGTCGTTCTATGGCGCGGACCAGTACATTCTGCAGTACGACAACGAGTTGGGGCCGCCGTGGCAGAATCTGCAGCTCTATCTCAAGATGAGTTACCCGTTTCTTGAAGTCGACAAGCGAGTGCACACGCCAATGTTATTTATGGGTGGGACGTCGGATATGAATGTGCCGTTGCTGGGTGGGGAGCAGATGTATCAGGCGCTGAAGTCGCTGGGGCGTCCGACGGAGTTAGTCGTGTATCCGGGGCAGTTTCATGGATTCACTCGGCCGAGTTATATTCGCGACCGGTATGAGCGCTGGCTGGCGTGGTGGGATAAGTACCTGAAACCCGCGCAGACACCGGCGACCGGAACGCGGAAGCCAGCACTGGGCGACTAGCGATCGCTTCAGTGAGATCCGAAGAGGGCGGAGTCAAGATGCGTGTCCGGTCTCGCCCCTTTCCCATCCAAGCAGAGCTTGGATGGGGCACCCGACATGTGTGGAGAGCCTGCATGAAGTTGATTGTGCTGTTTGGAATGCCCGCGACCGGAAAGCTGACCGTGGGGCAGGAGCTTGCGGCTCTCACAGGGTTCAAGCTGTTCCACAATCATCTTGTAGTAGATCTGCTGCTGTCGGTCTTCGAGTTCGGAAGTCCGGCGTTTGTGGAACTGCGCGAGAAGATCTGGCTTTCGGTGGTTCGCGCGGCGTGCCGAGAAGGGGTGGCGGGCTTGATCTTCACGTTTGCGCCGGAGACGACGGTGCGGCCGGAGTTCATCGCGAGTCTTGTGGAAACGGTGAACGCGGCGGGCGGGACGATTGAATTTGTTGAGTTGACCTGCCCCATCCCGGAGCTGAATCGGCGCATGGCCAGCGCTTCGCGGCAGCAATTCAAGAAGCTCACGTCGGTGGAGCTCTTCGAGCAGCTTCATGCCAGCGGGAATCTCACGCTTCCGATGCCGAAGGCGCGATTCTCGATCGACACGATTAGCCGCAGTGCGGCGGGGGCAGCGGAGAAGATTGCGCGGGAGCTGGGGATCGAGGCGGATTGAGAGTCAGATACGCGCACGGCAAGGCGGAGCTATTGCTTGAATGGCTCGTCGCGCCGCGGAGGTGGTGCGGCTTCGGTTTTTGCCTTCTTCGATCGGCTGAAAAGAGCGCGGAACCACGCGATGATGAGCAGGAACGCGCCGAGCAGCGTGAGCGAAACGCCGACGAGCGCAGGAGTGCCATTGGTGGTGATGTCGATGTGGAGCGAGGTACCCGAAAGCGGGAGAGCAACCGACATGTTCGTGGTGCCGTGGCAGTAGGCAACGAGGATGGATACGCCTGCTGCCAGGCAGACGACGGAGATTAGAAGAAAGGGTTTCAAGGCATTCTCCTGTCCCGCAGGATTCTACTTGAATGCCGCGCGGATGGATGAGCAGTGAGCTTTTTCTGCGCCAAGCGTCGCTCTCGATTGGTCGAGATGCCGCGCGGTTCAACTTTTACTGGCAGATCGACTTCAGCTTGTCGAAGGGCTTGGGCTGGAAGGGCGGATACTGCAGGTGGCGGGAGTCCATGAACTGATCGGGCAGAGTGCCGCCATCTTTGAGGGCAGCGTCGGGGTCCATGGCATAGGCGGGGTCTTTCTCCACATCGGCAATCCCGTCGAAGGTGAAACCCTCTGAACGCAGTTGATCGAGAAGCTCGGGGAGCATGAGCGTGGTGAACGCTGTAGCGTGGAGCAGCAGCACGTTGGGAATCTCGTGGCCGAAGGCAATGATTTGTTCTTCGCGTCCGAGTGTGATGTACTCGCGCGCTGCCTCAAGATAGCTCTGCTTGAGCCAGTCGATTGCGGCGGCGTCCTGCTTGGCGGTGCAGCGTCCGTAGGTATCGTTCCACGCGTAGTCTTCGAAGTCGATGGAGACCTGGGCAACGCGGTAGCGATGCTCGGCGAGATAACCGCGCACGGCGCGGCGCTTCTCGAGGGTGTCACCTTCCCAGAGGAAGGGGTAGCGGAACCAGCGCCAATCGCGGGTTTGGCCGTAGGATTCGAGAGCGGGTTCGTTCTTCGCGATCTCCTGTTCGAAGGCTTCGGCGGTGTTGGCGGTGAGGGAGATGTGCGACCAGGTGTGGCTGCCGATGTTCATGGCGGAGTCGAGCCAGAGGTGGAGAGCCTGCTGCGCGTCGGGATCGTTCTCGAGCTTGACGGCGTTGACGAAGCCGTAGGTGCCTTCGAGGCGGTTGGCTTTGAGCTCGGACGCGAGAGCCGTCAGGATTTTGGTGCGGTTGGTGTCGGGAGGGAGACTGCCGGCGGCGGGCAGGTCGTCGAAGGTGAGAGCGACGATGGGATGTGGATCGAGATTTATGGCGACGGGAGCGTCGGAGCCGGCGGTCCATTCCTGGCGTGCAATCAGCCAATGCCCATCGCTGGTCCGGCGGTAAAGGGTGCGATAGGCGCCGCTGAAGATCTGGCGCTTGCCGGTCGCGCGTTCGACGAGGATTTCACGGTAGGTGCCGGAGTCGGTTGCCTGGCTGCCGGCGATGTCGGCGTGGGTGGAGTTGAAGACGAGATCGCTGTCGTAGGTTGCGGTGATGGCCTCATAGAGCTTGTGCAGAGCTGCGGTGCCGTGGATGACCGCGCCGTCGGGCTGAACGAAGTCGGCATCGGGCGTGTATTCGGCGACCGAAGCGTCGTTCTGTTTCTCGTAGAGATTGTGGGCCCAGTCCTGGCGCAGCTGTTTGAAGACCTGGGCGGACCGATCGGCTGTCGGTGGGGCGGGCTGATAGGAGGACTGGCCGAGGGCCATCGCGCAGCCGAGCGCAATGAGTATGGTGGGAGTTTGTCGCGTGGCTACAGCAGACATGTGCGCAGTGTAGCAAGCAAGATGGTGCGTGCTCGTTACAATAACGATAGATGGAACTGGTCCAGATTGAGCCCGCGCGGAGGACGCCTGCTCCCAAGCCGGAGTGGCTGAAGGCGCGTGCACCGATGGGCGAGAACTATCACGACCTGAAGCGGCTGGCCCGGTCGCTGGGGCTGCACACGGTGTGCGAGAGCGCGCAGTGCCCGAATATCGGCGAGTGCTGGCACCACAAGACGGCGACGTTCATGATGCTGGGCAATCTGTGTACGCGGCGATGCGGATTTTGCGCGGTGCCGAAGGGACGGCCGGAGCCGATCGATTTCGACGAGCCGCGGCGAGTGGCTGAGGCGGTGGCGGCGCTGGGCTTGCAGCACGCCGTGATCACCAGTGTGAATCGGGACGACGATCTGGTGGGCGGGGCGCGCGTGTTTGCCCTGGTGATCGAGGAGATCCGGCGGGTGGCGCCGGGATGCCGCGTGGAGGTGCTCATCCCGGATTTTCAGGGAGACGAGGAGTCGATTCGCATTGTGGTGGAGGCGCGGCCCGAGGTGCTGAACCACAACACGGAGACGGTGCCGCGGCTGTATCGGGTGGTTCGGTCAGGTGCGCGGTACGAGCGGACTCTTGAGTTGCTGCGCTTTGCGAAGGAACTGAATCCGGCCGGGGCCACGAAGTCGGGTGTGATGGTCGGGATCGGCGAAGAGACGCACGAGCTGCTGCAAGCATTCAAGGATCTGGCGACGGTCGGCTGCGACATCCTGACCATCGGGCAATATCTTAGGCCGTCGCGGGATCATTTGCCGATGACGCGTCTCTATACGCCGCGCGAGTTTGCAGAGCTGAAGAGCGAAGCGCTGAAGATGGGATTCCGGCATGTGGAGTCGGGGCCCCTGGTGCGTTCAAGCTATCATGCGCATCAGCAGGCCGCGGCGATTGCAGCACACACTGTAAGAAATAGCGCTCTTTTAGACTGAGTATCGCTTTTTTAGACTGGGACAACGCTTTTTTAGACTGACAGCTCAAGTGACTCAAGCCAAAAGGCGAAAGATAGGCGAATCCGCGCCGCCGTCGCTGAGCCCAAAACCTGGGGATCGGACAGCCAAAATAGTCTTCTTCGCCAGCTGCGTTGTTTGCTGAAAGGTAACTAACTAAAAAGGACGAGAGCGCCGCTACTACGGCACGATCCCTAAGCTTGTTGACTATTGGTCGACGCGTTGCAATTGAATCATCTAGCTAATGTATTTTCAACAACATGCAGTCGACGGTTGACATCTTAGACCATGGGAAGCAGTCTACATTCAAAAACAGAGCGCAAATGATGTGCGTCTTGAGTTCTTAGTAGTATAAATTGGCAGCTGATCATCACTGCCAATTTGCCGTTTGCGACTTTTACGGCCCAATCGCGTAAGTCTTAGAGAGCAATGAAAATCCTCCGCCAGATTATCGCGGCGCTTGTTTTTGCGGTTCTGCTTTGGTGTGCCGTTGGAGTCGTGGTGTACCCCGACTGGTGGTATCGCTTCATCTTCGAATCCAACTATCAGGACCCGGGATATTGGGAACAAGGCAACTACATTGCATTCCTAAACGCATTTAACTATTTGTTCCCAATCGCGCTGACGGTCTTCGCGGTCGTGGCGCTGACGCGAACTTCGGTTCCGGAGATACTTCAGTCGTCTGCCAGCCGGTTCTGGACGTGGATAACCACGCAAAAGGGCTTTACGTTCGTCGCGTTCGGGTTACTGGCGGTGTTCTTTATAGGGATATTCACGTCGGGTACACGAAGCGCTACTTCACGTCAGATCATGGATCAACTTGCCAAATCTCAAAGGGATCTTAAGGACATTCTCGCCAAGCAGAAGAAGCCCTCGGAAGACCCCCCGCTATCGGACCCGACCTCTTTCTCTTACATAGACACTCAAGAGGTAGAGTCCTTGTATGGACAAAACGAGCCGGATTTGGTCCCAGCGCTTGTGCGAAAACGCATCGAATTCACGGAGCATCTGGAGGGGGAAGCTTCAATCGAAGATTATTTGAAGACGAAAGCTGGGATCTCGCAGGCAAAAGAAGAGGAGACTGAGTTGCGGGAGACTGAAAAGAATCCGGAGCGCAAGTTACGGGACCTGATCCGATTCCTTTACGACCAAGGCAAACTCAAGCGCTACGGGCATCAGCGTTGGAAATCTGAAGACCTTCAAAAGCTTGAGGATGCTACTGCACTCTTGTCGAAATATGGCGTAGTCGCCGACCCTCGAAAACTCCAGTCGGTTCGGGACCAGCTCTTGTACGAAGAGGTCCAGAGGCTCGACGATGAGCTTTCTGTGTTGCACGGATTGGTCCTTGTTGAAGGCGACTGGACCGTTGAGGCTACACAGGATTCTTACGGATTTCGCGCGCCTGTTGTTGAGCAGATTTCGAAGCCATTGTATTTTGAGACCCGCATCAGGACTACTGAATTGACATCGAAAACACAGGACATCATTGGGAGCCTTAAGGCGAGACCTATCAGGCTGACGGTATTCGGAAACGTCATTGCAGGAGCCTCGCCCGGAGATCGAAGCGTGCATATTGCCCCCATAGCTGTCTTTTAGGTGACTAACTTCCGCGCGTGCCCTGATAGTGCCCTACCATCTTAGCCACGTGGAACTACTCGGCTCTAGAGTCCACGAGGCATTGTCGAGTCTTCCCGGCTTTCCACCAGATGAAACCTCCTTGCCTCCTTGCCTCATTGGCTACTCTTCTGCACCTGCTCTGCGAGCTTCTTAAGGTCATCGATCTTTGACATCTGGTACAGGGGCATGAACTTGAGCACCGTCATCCACTTGAGTTCAGTGCGGGGCAAATACAGAACGTAGCGCGTCTGGACCGAATCATTCTGGTTGCTCAATTGGAGTATCAAGATTGCGAACGTTTTGTCATCTTGGCCTAAAAGGAACGGTAGAACGTGCTGACCGATTTCGGTCACACCGGAGAAGGCAACTACCGGGTAATCTTCGACAGTACCCGCAATCCCGTGTAGGTGTGCAAACCCGAGCATCATTCCAGCAACTTGCGCAACTGCGTAGGTTGTAAACGCGATTCGTGGCACCAGCCATTTGAACCGGTATTTTGCGAGCCACCAACTGAGCCACACGAAAACTGTGACACTCAGATAAAAC
>Ga0181535_10002537_pt1 | contig 22145 bp, 15 predicted proteins | sample PEATcosm2014_Bin_44_FD_119774 | JGI IMG/M metagenome (GOLD analysis project Ga0181535, IMG submission 119774) | Peatland microbial communities from MTU Mesocosm Facility, Houghton, MI, USA - PEATcosm2014_Bin17_30_metaG | ecosystem: Environmental > Terrestrial > Soil > Wetlands > Peat | place...
CAGGCGCTGAAATACACGCCGCTGCCGCACCTGGCCAGTTTTGTCTTTGGTGTTTTGCTGGCCACGATGGATCAAATGCTGGGCCGATCGGGCCGGCTGCGCCTGATTCTTGGCGTGTTCGGGTTCGCTGCCACATTCTGCATTCTGGAACTGGGGCCGCGGGTTCCCTACGCGATTGTTCACGACGGGCTGCTGATGCCGTTTTTCGGTTGCATCGTGCTTGGGCTGGCCGGAAACAACCCGCTGTCCTACGTTCTGAGCTTTCGCCCGCTCGTATTCGTCGGCGAGGCTAGCTATTGCCTTTATCTGCTCCACTTCAACTTCTGGAATCTGATTCACGACTCTCATGTGCTGGACTGGCTGCGCCTGAGCCGTTTCGATCCCTGGATAAGCTACGCGATTCTGATTGGGCTGGCGCTGGTGGCGCTGCACTTTGTGGAACGGCCGGCCCAGCGCGTGCTGCGCTCGTGGATGCACGTATGGCGGTGACGGGCTCTCCCAGCGGTGGCCGACCGGGACAGGCAGACAGTGCCGCACCAGTTACCTTTTACTCATGGAATCTGTAATTTAGTGCTTTCTGCCGTGGTTACCTCGGATAAAATGAACACGGCCATGAACCTAGAGGCAATCCGAAGTGATTGGGTCGGACGGGTCATTGACGGAAGGTTTACCCTCATCCAATGGCTTGGCGGCACGGAGCGGTCGTCCGTCTTTTTGACGGAGCTGCCTGGTCCCCAGGCGCGCAAAGCCGCCATCAAGCTCATCCCAGACAACGGCGAAGACGCCGAATTCCACATGGCCGGCTGGGCGGCCACCAGACCCCTCTCTCATCCCAACCTGATGCGTCTGATTCTGACCGGGCGCTGCCAGTCGGAGGACACCGCTGTGCTTTACGCGGTATCGGAGTATGCCGACGAGGTGCTCTCGGAGATTCTTCCCGAGCGCATGCTTACACCCGCTGAAGCCCAGCAGATGCTGGAGCCGGTCATCGATGCGCTTTTCTATCTGCATGGGAAGGGGCTCGTCCATGGCCACTTGAAGCCGTCGAATGTGCTGGTCGTCGACGACAGGCTCAAGCTCTCCGGAGACAGTCTTCAGTTGGCGGGCGAGCGTGCGAAGGGAGATTCGGCGCACGGGATCTACGACGCACCGGAAACAGCCGGGGGGACCATTTCCCCGGCAGCGGACGTTTGGGGCTTGGGCGTCACGCTGGTGGAGGCGCTGACCCAGCACCCGCCGGTTTGGGACAAATCGGCAAACGAAGATCCGATTGTGCCGCAGTCCATTCCGCAGCCGTTTGCAGGTATTGCGCGCGGGTGTCTGCGGGCCGACCCCGTGGGGCGCTGCACTCTGGACAATGTAAAGAGCTGGCTGGAGGCTGCCCAGGCGCTGAAGGAAGAGACCGTCAAAGCCGAAAAGAATGCGGAAAGCCGGAGCCGCCTGCCGATCCTGTTGCCTGCGGCGATTGTTATGGTGGTGACGATTGGCATTCTGATCGCTCGACACGGGCAACAGGCAACGCCTGCGGCGGCGCCAACTGCCGCTGTAACCCAGCAACAAACGCCTGCGTCGGCGCAGCTTTCCGCGCAGGGACAGACACCGGAGCAACCGGCAGCAGCGCAGCCCGAGGAGACGTCCCCAGCGCCCGCGGCGGATCCGTCCACTCAGGAACAGCCCCCTTCGACCGCACCCGCTCAACAATCTTCGCCGGCCGCTGCGCCGAAGGTTGCAGCGCCTGTGAGCGAGGTCCCGGCAGAGGGCGCTGCCAACGGGCCGGCTGCGAATAGCGCGGTGGCTGAACAGGTGATGCCCAACGTTCTGCCCAGAGCACTTGAATCAATTCAAGGCAAGGTCAACGTGCGGGTGCGAGTGACGGTGGACGCGGCCGGCAACGTTTCTGGCGCGACTTTCGATTCGGAAGGACCGAGCAAGTATTTTGCCAAAGCGGCGATGCAGGCGGCGCAGAACTGGAAGTTCAAGCCGGCGCCGGCGGCTCCGGGCGCATGGGTTCTCCAGTTTGAATTCACCCGGGATGGCGCGAAAGTGACGCCGGTGGCCGTTCACTAGTTTGAGAGTTGTCCCTAAGCAAAAAGCCCAGCCGCGGAGGCTGGGCTTTTTTGTTAGAGGCGTTGTTCCGATTACGGAGTGACCGCCTGCACGGAGTGGTTTCCATGGGGTACGATCACGATCGCGGTGGGATTTGCCCCTGTTGGATACGGGGTAGCCTGGGTAGCCGCTACCACTCCCGTGTTTGGATTGAGCCGGAAGCCGGAGACCGAATTGCCCAGATGGTTCACGGTGTAAACGAAGCGGCCGAGCGCGGGGTCAATGGTGATTGCGACCGGTTGGGTATCGGTGGCATACGGAGCGTTACTGATGGTGTTGACGACCGCGGAGGGCGTGCCGGTGGGAAGGGCGATGTTGTAGCCCGAGATGCTGGAGTCCAGCGAGTTAGAGACGTAGATGTAGATGCCGCGGGGGTCGACGACAACGCTGCTGGGCTGGTTGCCGGTTTTGAAAGGACCGTTGACGAGGAAGTTGAGGCTGCCAGTGCTCTGCACCGCATAGCCGATCAGCTGGTTGGAGGCAAAGTCGGTGACGTAGACAAAGCGGTTGACCGGATCGCTGGTGATGGCGCTGGGCTTGACGCCGGCCTTGTAGGGGCTGCCGGAGGTTGCAGTCAGGCCGCCGCTCGAATCAACCGCGAAGCCAAACACCCAGCCCGGGTTGGCAGAGCTGGTCGGCGTACCGCCGGGGTTGTAGGCCGAGGCGTCATAGCTCGCAACGTAGACGGCGTTGTTGTTGGCCAGCACGTCGACTGCGGTGGGGACGATCGTGTCCCCTGGGTAAGCTGGAACCGAGAGCGGAATTTGCGCGGTAGGCGCACCGATGGCGCCGGTTTGAATCGAGATCGGGTACTCGGTGAGGGTCGCCGAAGTAGTGCCGGAGACCACATAAAGATAAGTGCTGGCGGCGTTGACGGCAACAGCAACCGGGGTTGTGGCCAGGGTGACCGTGTCCTTGAGAGTGAGCACGCCGTTGGTTGCGATGGTGAAATGCACCACGTTGTTGCTAGCCGCATTGGCAACGTAGAGGTGGTAGAAATTGCCAGTGACGGCCATCGAAACCGGGTTCACGCCACCGGAGGAGACAGTCGACTGACCCTCACGCAGCGCGCCCGACTCGGAATCGATTGCGAAGGTTTGAATCTGCCCGGCGCTTCCGGCGGAATCGCCTGCGGAGTCGGCCACAAATGCATAGTCGATGGTGACAAGCTGGCAGGCAGTCAGAAGTGTGGCCAGAACAAGGCCGATCACGGGGATGATAAAGATTCGGGAGAGCAGAAAAAGCTGCCTCGGTTTGCTGAACTTCATGCGCTTCCTTCGTTGTGGGCCATCAGGTTCTAGCCCCAGGAAAACTCGTTTAGGTTGCCCCGCAGGTATTGTAAAAGGCCACTGCGGGGTGTAGCTACCTGCCGGGTCTCTCAAGCAGGTTGGATCTCAGGCCCTCACGGCGTAACCCCGGAGCCGGTGCCGGCGTGCGGAATTGCAGCGATGGCTGTCGGCTGGGCATTTGTAGCGAAGGGAGAGTACTGGGAAAGAAGCAGCGTCCCTGCTGTCTGACTCAACTCAAAGCCGGAGACGTTGTTGCCGAGAAAGTTGGCGGTGTAAAGAAAATGGTTGGTGGATGGATCGATTCCGATGGCCACAGGCTGGAGGCCCACGGAATAGCTCAAGCCGCCCGTGGTGGAATTGCCGAGGCGCGTAAGCGCGCCATTGCCAATGGAGTATGCGGTCACCGAAGAGTCAGTCGAATTGGCGACATAGGCAAATGGGAACGACGGATCGACGACAATCGCGGAGGGCGCATTGCCTGCGGGAAACGGATTGGCGGCCAGCGGGGTCAGCAGGCCGGAAGCAACCGAGAATCCGAGCACATTGCCGGCCGTGTAGTCGGTGACGTAAACAAAGGCACCGGCGGCATCGCTGGCAATGGCGGAAGGCCTGGTTCCAGCGGCGAAGGGCGAGCCGGCCAGCGGCGTAAGCACGCCTCCCGACCCGACCGAGAAGCCAAAGACGTAGCCGACATTGGGAACCACGGAAGAGTCGTAGGCGGTGACATAGACGAAGTTGCCTGAAGACAGCAGATTGACGCCGGTAGGCACGATCACGTCCGCGGGGCTGCCAGCCAGGATGAGAGGCCAGAAGTTGGAGCTGATGCTGGAGTTGACCGCGGGCGCGCCGATGGCGACGGGCACGGTTTTTGTGCCGGCGGTCAGGGGAAACACGGCAATGGAGCCCGAGCAAGGGGCAGCGGTCGAGCAACTCGGCAGCGGCTGATAAGTGTCTACGACCACAAGGTTGGAAGCATTAGCCGCGATGGCTAGAGGAAAAACGCCCGGGGTGTTCACGGTGTTGTACGGGTAGAGTTTGCCGTCGCTGCCGATCACAAACTGGACAATGTTGTTATCGTCCTGGTTGGCCACAAACAGGCTTGCGTTGTCGGATGAAACCGCTTCGGCGACCGGGTAGCGTCCGCCCGAAGGGAAGGGCGAGGCGGGAATCTGGCGCATGCGGCCGGACTCGGAATTGACCTCGAAGACATCGATCTCGCCGTAGTTGTTTGCGCCAGCGGCTTTGGAGCTGGCGACGAAAACGAAATCGACGGTCAGAGTTTGAGTGAGCTGGGAGCAGGCGGTCAAGAGCGACGCCACCAGCAGACTGGCCGCGGAGACCAGCAGAAGCTGGCTCGATTTGTTGAACTTCATGCGCATCTTTCGTCACGGACCTCGAAGAGCGGGTCCCTAGAAAATCTGTTTGGAATCGAATCCCAAAGCGTCCAGGGAAAAGCCACGCCCGGCATTCGGCTACGTTCTTTTAAGACTCCCCGGAACCCTGCCGGGTCAGGCTGTGCGGCCGGCACCCAGACCAGCCGCACTCCCTACGTGCCGCAGAGCAAAGCGGCAGTGTTTCTTAGCTGGTTCGCCCATTCACCAGGCACCAGTTGGCCTGGCCCTGAAGCTGATAGCTGCTGGCCACGCGAAGGTCGTTGAGGAAGCCGTCGGTGGGGTTCAACGCCCGCCCGGTTATGGTTGAGTCGACGAAATTGGCAGTGTAAACGAATTGATCGGAAGGGTCCTCAACCATGCACTGCGGACCTGATCCTACCCCAAACGCATCCTGCGGCAGGAATTGGAGGTAGTAAGGTGCGCTGAAAATGTTGTAGGCCGTGATGCCGCTATTGGCGTTGTTCCCCTGCACATTGTTCCCCTGGTTGACCACATAGAGGTACTTGTTCTTGGATTCAACCATGACGTAGATCGGGTTGGCTTGCGAAGAGTCGACGGGCACGATGCCCCCGGTTTCCGCCGAGAGCGCGCCGTTGTTGCCCGCAGTAAAGGGCAGAATCTGGCTTGCGTAGGTGCCCGCGGGGAAGGTGCCACCGCTGGGGATTGTCACCGGCTCGTTGTCCAGGACGTAATAGACGCCGCCCGCACTCACAATGGCCGTGGCATGGTAGATGCTGAGCGGTTGTGGCCTGTTCTGGCCGAGGGTCAGCTGGCCGGCGGAGGCGTATGTGTAAGGAAATACGGAGTCGCCTGTGGTGGGGGTTCCGCTGAGCGTATAGACGTTCGTGCTGGTGGCCAAAAAGTCGATGGGATTAGCCGGAACCGGGAAGTAGGTGAGCGCGGTACCGCCAGACTGGGTAACCTGCGCATTCACAACCAGCGTGAGGCGGCCCGTCGTCTGGTTAATCTGGAAGACGGTGATGTCGCCGCAGGACGTGACCCCGGATCCCAGCGCGAGGGCGCAGGCGGGGTTCGGGTTGGCAGTCGTCGAGGGGGCGCCGTTGGGAGCCGGGGAATCGTGATCGAGTACAAACAGGTAGTTGCCCGTGCTGTCGCCGAGAATTCGAAACGGGTTGATGCCCTGGGTGTAAAAGGTTTGCTGCGGGGTGAGGATGCCGTTTCCGCCGACCACGAACTCGGTGATGTTCGAGTTCTGGCAGGGGTTATCGGTGGTGCAGGTGGAACCACCCTGGGCGTTGACGCCCTGGTTCAGGACATAAAGGAAGCGGCTAGCATCCAGCAGCACGGCGCGGCCTGGATTGGCGCCGCCGGAGGAAACCGGCAGGCCGTTGATCGGGGTGAGGAAGCCTGTATTGTGATCGATTTTGTAGCCACTGACGATGCCGTTCCCTGAGGACTGGGCGGTAACCGTCCCTGTGACATAGATAAAACCGACCGTATAACTACGAACGCAAGACGTAACGCAGAGGATAAGGCCAGCTGAGAGGGCGCTCATCAGAAGTGCCTTGCCGAATTTCATGAACTTCATGCGATTCCTTCATCCTGGTCAGGCGTGCGCCGCCAAGTTTGCTAGTTCCACAGCAGAGCTGGGTTGGGACGGGTCCCTGATGCATTGTAAAAGCCGAGGGCTGTTTGTGCCTAGTTTCAGCTAAAGACTGGTTGAATCAGCGGTTCTTCCCAGTGAGACTCCGACTCGGACGCAAACAAGTCCCTTGAACGGCTCGGTTTGGTTTCAGTTGATAAAACGGTTGCAGTTTTGACGTCCCGGTGCCGGGAAAGGTCAACGGACCAGCGTCTGAAGACACAGAGACACTTGAGTCTGACGGTTGCTTCCCGAAGGAATTTGTTTGCCACCCTCAGCCGCAAATTGATCCGGCGGCAAAGGGCTGCGTTTTGCAGCCGGAAGGCTCCGAAGAGAGGACTCTTGATCTTTCCGTCACGCTCCGGTCAGAGGCTGCCGCGGCTGCTCGAGCAGCCTACCAAACGCGGCAGGAGTTTACCGGGTACATGGGTTGTCCCTTGGTGCAGCCAAAGGCCTTTCCGAACTCATCGAAGTTTTGTACCGACCCATTGACGCGCCATTTGCCGGGCGAGTGCGGATCCACCAGAACCCGCTGGCGGGCCACCTCTTCGGTCTGGTTCTGACACCACACCTGCCCGAAGCCGATAAAGTAGCGCTGCGCCTCCGTATACCCGTCGATCTTGTCGGTGATGGTCTTACCCTGCGCCGCCAGCGAGTCCAGCAGCGCCATGTAAGCGATGCGGAGACCTCCATTGTCAGCCGTGTTTTCGCCCAGGGTCAGCCGGCCATTGAGCTTCAGTGCCGGGGTGTCGCCTTTGGCCGGGGCCGCTTCAAAGCCGCTGTACTCGTCGGCCACGCAGTCGGTCCGCGCGGTAAAGGCCTTGCGATCGTCAGCCGTCTGCCATTCTCGCAAATTGCCCTTGCCGTCAAACTTGGAGCCCTGGTCGTCAAAGCCGTGGGTCATTTCGTGGCCAATCACAACGCCGATGCCGCCAAAGTTCACCGCGGGGTCGATTTTGAAGTCGAAAAACGGCGGCTGCAGAATTCCTGCGGGAAAGTTGATGTCGTTGAACGACTGGCTGTAGTAGGCGTTGACCGTCGGCGGCGTCATGCCCCATTCTTTCTCGTCCACCGGTTTGCCCAGCTTGGCATATCCGTAGTTGCGCTCGTAGACCGCCGAGTGGTGCAGGTTGCCAATCAGGTCCTTGGGGTCGACCTTGACAGTCGAATAATCGCGCCACTTTTCCGGATAGCCGATCTTGTTGCGGAACATCGCCAGCTTTTCTTCGGCTGCTTTTTTGGTGTCGTCGCTCATCCACGGCAGCGTCTTGATGTCGTCTCCGAGCGATTTTTCGAGCGCGGCGACCAGCTTGTCCATGCTGTCCTTGGCCGCCGGCGGAAAGTTCTCCTTCACCCAGTCCTGGCCAACCGCTTCGCCGAGTGCATCGTCGGTCAGGCTGGAGCACTGCTTCCAACGCGCCTCAGGCGTTGGCTGACCCGTCAGCGTCTTTGAAAAGAAGTCGAAGTTCTCGTCGAAAAATGCCTTTGGCAGATACTCGGCCTGCCCGTGCAGAACATGCCAGCGCAGATAGCTCTTCCAGGAGTCAAGGGGCTCGGTCTGGATGAGCTTGTTGAGGTCTTTGAAAAAACTGGGCGTGGCTACGTTCAGAGTGTCGAACTGGCCAATGCCGATCGCCTTGAAATAGGAGCCCCAGTCAAAAGCGGGCGCGAGCTTCTCAAAGTCCACAAGAGTGTAGATGTGGTAACGGTTCTCGGGCTGGCGCAGGTCAGTGCGGCTGGTAGAGGCCTGGGCTAGCGCGGTCTCAATCTCCATTACCGCCGCAGCCTCTTTGGCCGCCTGCTCGGGAGCGTCGCCGGCCAGCGTGAACATCCTGGTCACGTGTGCGACGTATTGGGTGCGGATGGCCTTGAATCGCGGTGAATCCACAATATAGTAGTCGCGATCGGGCATCGAGATTCCGCCCTGGAAGATCGCCGCGATCTGCTTTGAGGAATCCTTCTGGTCGACACCTACGCCAAATTCGAAGAAGCCGTCGGGTGTGCCGCCGTTCTCAAGCGTGCTCAGCAGATTCGGCAACTGGTTCGCATCGGCAACCTCGGCGATCAGCTTCCAGGCCGGCTGGATGGGCGCGAGGCCCTTTTTCTCCACCGTAGCCGTATCCATGCACGCCGCGTAGAAGCCGCCGTATTGCCTTTGCAGTGCGGTCTTCGGGTCTTTGGCGGCTGTGTCCAGGTCCTTCCACAACAGATAGCGATTCCGCTCCTGGAGCAACGAGAAAGACCGAACCCAGCGCACCTGGTCGGAGGGAACGGGATTGGCCTTCAGCCAGTTGCCGCACGCGTATTGATAGAAATCGGTACAGGGATCAGCCGTCTTGTCGATGGCGGATGCGTCAAAGCTCCTGATCTCTGCGGGAGCCTCGGGCTTGGCGTTGTCGGGCTGCGGGGCAGCGGGCGCCTGCGCTAACGCAGTGCCGGCCGCCAGAAGAAGAACTGGGACAAGACAGTATTTGTTCATTGCGTATCCTCTTGGAAACCTGGTCAGCGAAGCAGGTTCATTGCCTCGGTCTTGACCCTTGAATGAACGCCGAAACGGAATCGCAGAGCCCCTCGGCTGGCCGGAGACAGGTTGCATAAAAGGCTATCACGCAGCGGATTGAAGTCGGGCGGTTCCTGGCATTGAGGGCCGGCATGCTCTCACGGGGCGGATGAAGATGGGAAGGCAACTCGGATTTGATTCCCTATCGTCTTCGGTTCGGAGAACTGGCCATCCGTTATGTTCTGGCTGACGCTGAGCCGGAAATGGTTTTGGCGAAGAGAGCCACGGACCATAGCAAAGCTTAACGCCAGGCGATTGAGGCCTGTGGTATTCTCCGCCGGTGCCGTTCGTGAGAGAACGCGAGCCGACGAACGCGAACCCGTGGCACCTGGAGGTTTTTGATGCGCATGATCATGCTGGTTCAATTTCCCATTGAACCGTTCAACACTTTGGTTAAAAACGGAAGCGCCGGAGCGAAGATGAAGCAGCTTCTCGACGCCACCAAGCCCGAACACGTCTGGTTCAGCGAGCGCAACGGGAAGCGCGGCGGAATCATGATTGTGAATCTTGATAATCCCTCCGACGTGCCCCGGCTCGCCGAGCCATGGTTCCTGGCTCTCAATGCCGAAGTCGAGTTCAGGATCGCGATGACGCCGGAAGATCTGGGCCGCTCGGGGATCGACAGCATCGGCAAGACCTGGGCCTAGTGGTTCTCCGTTTGACGCCGGCCTCGGAGCGGAAAACTCCATCGAAAATATGCGCCTCCTGGTTAAGTTTGCCGGCCCCTTTCTCGCAAATCCCAGGAGGCGCAATCGTTTATGGTGGAAAACGCGGCTGGTCTGCTTCTTTACAGCCCGCCCCGCACCCTGCCACACTGAAACGTGGACACCCAGACAATTGTCATCCTCGATTTCGGCTCGCAATACACCCAGCTGATCGCCCGCCGCATCCGTGAACAGAACGTCTTTTCCGTTGTGCTGCCCTGCACGGTTCCTCTTGCGGAGATCCAGGCCCTCAAGCCCATCGGCCTCATTCTCTCCGGCGGTCCGTCGTCGGTTTACGATGCGGACGCCCCGGCTGCCGACCCCGCGCTGCTGTCGCTCGGCGTGCCGGTGCTCGGCATTTGTTATGGGCTGCATTTCATCGTGCATCATATGGGCGGCAAGGTGAAGTCAGCGCCCTTGCGCGAGTACGGCCATGCAGAAGTGACAATTGAAGACAGCGCTACTGCGCTATTCGCAGGCCTGCCTCCGACACTGGCCGTGTGGATGAGCCATGGCGATGAAGCTCTGGAATTGCCCGCAGGCTTTCACCGCATCGCCCTGACATCGAATGCGCTGGCCGGCATTGCCAATGAAGAGCGCCGCATCTGGGCGGTGCAGTTTCATCCCGAAGTGCATCACACGCCGCTTGGTCCTGAGCTGATCAAGAACTTTCTCTTCAAGATTTGCGGCGCAGCCGGCGACTGGACGCCGGCGCATTTTATTGAGACGACAGTGAACCAAATCCGCGCGAAGGTCGGCAAGGGTCACGTCATCTGCGGCCTCTCCGGTGGTGTGGACTCCTCCGTCGCCGCGGTGCTGGTGCATAAAGCCATCGGCAGCCAGCTTACCTGCATCTTCGTCAACAATGGCGTGCTGCGCAAAAATGAGTTTGCGAGCGTGCAGAAGAATCTGCGCGACAAGCTCGGCCTCAGCATTGTCGCCGTTGACGCGAGTGACCGCTTCCTGGCGCAACTGGCCGGCGTCACCGATCCCGAAACCAAACGCAAACGGATCGGCGCAGAGTTCATCGCTGTTTTCGACGACGAGGCGACGCGCATCGCCAGGCAAACCGGTGGCGTCGACTGGCTTGTGCAGGGCACGCTTTATCCCGACGTGATTGAATCGAGCAGCGTGAAAGGTCCGAGCCAGACCATCAAGAGCCATCACAATGTGGGCGGGTTGCCCTTGGGCATGAAGCTCAAGCTGATCGAGCCGCTGCGCGATCTGTTCAAAGATGAGGTGCGCCGCATTGGCCGCGACATGGGCATGCCGGAAGACGTACTCGGCCGCCAGCCGTTTCCGGGTCCCGGCCTGGCCGTGCGCATTCTCGGCGAAGTCACGCAAGAGCGTGTGGCGCTGTTGCAGGAGGCCGACGAAATCGTGGTCGCCGAAATCAAGGCCGCCGGCCTCTACTCGAAAATCTGGCAGAGCTTTGCCGTCCTGCTTCCGGTGATGAGCGTGGGCGTGATGGGCGACCAGCGCACCTACGCCTACACCGCTGCCGTGCGCGCGGTCCACTCTGAAGACGGCATGACCGCCGATTGGACGCCGCTTCCCTATGAAGTTCTGAAGCGCATCAGCAGCCGCATTGTGAACGAGGTTCGCGGCATTAATCGCGTGGTCTACGACATCACGTCAAAGCCTCCCGGCACCATCGAGTGGGAGTGAGTCATAGCTTGGGCTTTGAATCGACAAAGCGGCTGGAGGAACTGGACTCTCTGCGCGGACTGGCGGCGCTGAGTGTTGTGCTCTCGCATCTTTTTGGTTTTTGGCGTGACGAAGTGATTTCTCGCTCGTCGAGTGGAGCGCGTGAGCTCTTCGCCTACCTGGTCTATCCAATCAGCGCCGGCAGGGAAGCGGTGATTCTGTTTTTCATCCTCAGCGGATTTGTGCTCTCCATTCCGGCAATCAAGTTGCAGGCGCAGAGATATCCGGTTTTCATCACGCGCCGAATCTTTCGAATTTATTTCCCTTACCTGGTCGCAATCATGGCAGCAATTCTGGCGGCCATGATCTTTCATGGGAATCACACGCAAAGCCTGTTGATCAACAGGCCCTGGACCGAGCCGGTGACCTGGCGCGCCGTTCTCGATCATGTTCTGTTCATCGGCCAATACGATGGCGGGCAGTTCGATCCGCCCATATGGTCGCTTGTCCATGAAATGCGCATCTCTCTGCTGTTTCCTTTTTTATGCGCGATCGTGCTGATGCTGAAACCTGGTCCCTCGCTTGCGATGGCGGCCTGTCTTTCGGCCGCGGCGATCTTGCTCAATAACACGTTTGCCGGACAGGCCGACTGGCACTCGGCCACCAATACCATGCATTACGCGGCGCTGTTCGTCGTGGGAATTTTTCTCGCACGGCAGAAAGATTTCTTTCGGTCGCGCTACGGCCGGATGTCGAGGAATGGAAAGTTGGCGATCGGCCTCTTGTCGGCGATCTTTTATGTCTATGCCGCGGTTTTGTGGCAGGGCCTCGTGCGCAGGCTTACGAGTTACGACTTGTTCAATTCCGGGGATTGGCTCACAGCGATGGGCGCAGCGGGGCTAATCGTGTTCAGCCTGAACTCTGCCCGGCTCCGTCGCGTCCTGCTCTGGCCCCCGATCCACGCACTTGGAAAAATGTCGTATAGCGTTTATCTTCTCCACCTCATTGTCATCCTGCTTCTTGTTCACCTGTTTTACAGAAAAATCCCGCTGCTGCTGCTCCTGACGTTGTGCCTTGTTGTCACCATCGCAGTGTCCTGGGCTTTTTATCGTTTCGTGGAGCTCCCATGCATAAGCCTGGGGCGGCGGTTGAGCGGTTGTCTGTAACCAGGCGGGAGGTGATTGCCCCTCTGGTGTGGTCTGGCCCGGCGACGGGATTTCAATCGCCACTCGGCTGCGGCCGCAGAGACGCCACCTCGCGGCTGAGCCCATCGAGGCGGGCAAGCAGTTCGTTATGACGCTTGTCTGCATCCGACGGCTCAAACGGTTCCAGATAGATTGTTCCATTCGGTTCGAGCTGGCACTTGCGCACCTGGTGGAGGCCTTCAAACCCCTGGCGGTGAACTACCTCGACCAGCTCTTCGCGGGTGAGGGACTCCCGTTTCAGCGCCTTCATGTCAATTTGTCCGTTGCGAACCAGCACCGTCGCCCGTCCTTCAAGAACGCGCGTCAGGCTCGGGGAGCGGAATAGCACCCGCACCACCAGCCAATTGACGGCCAGCAGGCCAAAGGCGCCAATGATTCCACCGGAAACCGAGTTGTCGTCGCCGATGATCGCATTCTGCACGGTATTGGAGAGCGATAGCAGCACAACAAGGTCGAAGGGATTCAACTGGGCCAGTTCGCGCTTGCCGAAGATGCGCAGCAGCACCACCAGCGCCAGGTAGACAATCGCCGGACGGGCCAGCTTCTCCAGAATCGGAAGCGGCATTTGGAACATGTGATCGAAGATGATCGAATGCGGCATGAAAACGAGGATAGCGAGTTCAGTGCTTTTTCTCCAGCCGTAAAACTACATCCACGGTGCGGGCGGTGTCGTTCAGGTGCAGAACATATTTACAGTCGGCTGTGGCAAACACGCGACTCAGCGCAATATTTGCGCCGCCAATCGCGTAGAAGTTCAAAATAGCGCCCTCGTTGAAGACCGTCCCCGCTGGCATCTTCCACGCCGCGAGCATTGTTGCGCGCAAGTCATCGCCGACGTTTTCGATTGTCAGCCCGCCCATCGTGTACACCGGCCCCGTTTCCGCGGTCACGTCGTAGCTGACCGTCCCCTTCTCGCGATCGAAGGAGGGTGCCGGATGAATCTTAGCTTGCATGTATCCGCGGTTGTGGTATTGCCGGGCGATGAACTCCCAGTTCTGGCTCACCCGCTGGCCGTCGGCGATGTCGCCTGCTTCAATATTCGCCTGGCGGTCGAAATCGGCCTGGGTGACCAACAGCTCCGGCGCCAGCCGTACACTGGCGATCTTGTAGAGGATTCCGGGGGCAACCGAAACCTGGAACGGAATCCGGATTGAATCCGCAGAGACAACGGCCGGACTTTGCGGCAGGGCCGCGACTGCGGCTTCAATATATCCCTCGTCGCGGTAGTAGTTGCCCAGGTAGGTGGCAATCTGGCTTGGGCTGCCTTCCTGATCGTAAGGCGCTCCCGTCATGCCCTCCAGGATCTGCTCTGCCTTTGGCTCCAGGGTGGGCGACTTGCCGTCAAGATGAATCGCGCCGACCAACACCGGCGGTGCGGTGATGGAAAAAAACACCGCGCTCTTCCTGGATACTGCTTCTGAAGTTGCTACCGCTTCGACGGTTGCCTTGATTCCCTGGGCCGCGAGAAGCTCTTCGAGGGCCGCGCGCACTTGATCGGTCAGGCCACCGTCGGCCGGAACATTGCCGTGATAGAGAGGCATGCGCTCGTGCAGTTTCGCGTCCAACTCAGCGCCCTCAGCCAGCGGAAGATTCGTCAGCCGAATCGGGAGAAGCGCCGTGGAGGGTGTGAGGATGTAGCGAAGATCCACGCCGGTGAATTGAAAAGTAATGCTGTCGAAGACGCCGCTGTCCATCAGCAGTTTGGCGTGTTGCTTCATTTCGTCCACGGTGAGCGAAATACCCGGCTTCAGCTCTGCGGCAGCCAGCAGTTCCTGGCCGGTGTATTGCGGCGCGCCGAAGAATTGAATCGACTTTGGCTGATATTGCTGAGCGGCTCCATTCCACGACCCTGCGAGAACGCCAACGGCGATAAGGAGCAAGAACGATGGGCGTGACATATGGACGCTAGGTTAACAAAGAAAAACGGTCTCAACTAGCAGTTCGTATCTTTTCATTGCGGAACCAGTTCAACCCTCCCACCACGGGAGCCTGAGGGACGCCCTGCAAAACAAACGGTCGCTGGATCTGAGGCGTTTCACCGTCTGCTAAAGTGAGTTTGAGGTTCCGGAAACAGCCGGGCGCGGCCGGGCAGGCTGAATCATTGAAGAGGCAACCGTTTCTGCATCAGCGTGATAGGAGAGATTTCATTGGCAACCCAGGAGCCGGCTTCGAAGCTTGCGCCGTTTCGCATCGACCCCAAATTCGATGTCAGAGTGTGGGGTTGGCAGGACCTGCGTCCATGGTTCGACCGCGTGGCTGAGCAAGGCGAGCCGCTTGGGGAGGTCTGGCTCACCGGCGACATGTGCACGGTTGCCACCGGGCCCAATGCGGGCAAACGGCTGGACGCGCTCTTTGCCGAGGCGCACGAGGGCCAGGGCGTCAACACGCTGCTGGGCCCGGTAGCCCCTTCGGCCGAGTCGCCACTTTTGATCAAAGTTCTCTTCGCCAGGGAGAAACTGAGCGTCCAGGTGCATCCTGACGACAAAATGGCGCAGAAATACGGCAATCCCCGCGGCAAGACGGAATGCTGGTATGCGCTGGCAGCCGAGCCGGAAGCCAAGGTCGCCGTCGGACTGAGGCCAGGCGTCACGCTGGACCAGGTGAAGGATGAGATCCGCGCAGGCACGCTCGAGTCCAGCTTGAACACGCTGAGGGTTGCCGCTGGGGACGTGATCTTTGTGGATGCGGGAACGGTCCACGCCATCTGGCCGGGGTCGGTTCTGCTGGAGACGCAGCAGAACTGCGACCTGACCTATCGTATGTACGACTACGGCCGTCCCCGCGAACTCCACATTGAAAAATCGCTTGAGGCCACAAAGCTGGTTACGCGCGCCGGGAAAGTTGCGCCCAGGGAGCTGGCAGACCGCACGATTCTGGTGGATGCAGACTACTTTCGCGTGGAGCGGATGCAGGTGGCCGGCAGCCGCTTTAGCCATAGCCTGCGCAGTGAGGACACGCCGGCTCCCGGTTTGGCTTACCTGTTTGCCGCTGCCGGAGCAGGACGCATTGTGGGGCAGGAGTTCGCACCGGTCGATCTGCCTCCGCGCGGAATTGTGGCTGTGCCGGCTAGTTCGCCCCATTTCGTGGTCGAAGACCTTGGCTTGCCTGAGGCCTCGCTCGATCTGATCCGCATCACGCCAAAATGGCCTTAAAGGGCCGATTGAGGGCGCATTGCACACAGATGCCCAGCGCATCTTGAGTTCGCGCCGATGCCCAACCCAATGACAAGTTTGGCCAAGAGCCGGATCTGCGGGATCTTGCCCGCCGGTTTGGGTTTTTCAACTGCTTTTCCTGTGGAAAAGCGGGCCATTTTCTGTGCAAATCCAGGTACTTAATGGGTGATTTCTGCAGTACCGACGGCGGCCAAAACAGACTCTTTAGTGCCTTTTTTTGTGACTAAAAGATTCTTGTAACTAGCAAAAAAATTAACGACATCCCCCCCAAAAGGTGTATTGTTTCGAATACACAGACCCTATAAGCTTCGGAGGAAAGATTTATGCAAGTTAAGCTTGTTCTCAGGTTGATCCCCACGTTTCTGCTCGTTTTTCCCTTGGTTCCTGCTTTTTCGCAAGTTAATCCCGCCGCAACCCAGGGCGGCGTTCCCTTGGTTGTAGGTCTGGGCGGGGCAGATTACGCGATCGATTGGGGTCCTGGAACAAAGATGCAGGGCATCACAGTCTGGGCAGACTATTACCCCTGGGGCATGGGGCCCAAGGTTCATGGACTTGGCATTGAAGCCGAAGGGCGAGACCTCAACTTCAATCGCCCCTCCGGAATTTCCAAAATGCGCCAGGACACCGGGATGGCCGGAGTCATCTATTCCTATCCTGGATGGCCCGACCTGAGGCCCTACGCCAAGTTCCTTTTCGGCATCGGCAGCATCGATTTCCCGCCGATCGTGCCAAACTACACACACGACACGTTTCTGGTGACCGCCCCGGCCGGAGGGCTCGACGTCAGGATCTGGAAGCATGTCTGGTTGCGCGGCGACTATGAATACCAGTTCTGGCACCATACCTTCGGTACCAGCGATCTGACGCCGATGGGCGCCAGCTTCGGCTTCTTGTACGACTTCAGGCCCCCTCCAACACCGAAGAGATAGTCGTCTCAGGACCTGCCCTGGAGCCTGTTATGAACCTTCCCGCCGCCCACGCGAAGGTTCATAACGGTCTCTTGGGCTGGTAGGTCCCTGCTTGCACTCTGAATGCGATCGATATCCGGTTCCAGGTATTGATCTGGGTGATGGCCATCGTCAGCCGCACCAACTCGGCCTCGCTGAATTCCTTGCGGACCTCTTCATACACTTCGTCGGATGCGTGTCCCTTTTGAATGTCGGTGATCGCCTCGGTCCAGGCCAGGGCGGCCCGTTCGCGCGGGGTATAGAACGGCGTCTCCCGCCAGGCTGTTAGCGCATAGAGCCTCTGCTCCGTTTCGCCGGCGGCACGCGCATCCTTGGTGTGCATGTCGATGCAGTAGGCGCACCCGTTCATCTGCGATGCCCGCGTTTTGACCAGTTCGACCAATGCCGGTTCAAGGCCACTTGCATTGATCACCTTGCCGAGTTCAAACAAGGCATGCAATCCCTCGGGAAATGCCTTCCCGTACCTCAGCCGCTGTTCCATCTTCCGTTGACCTCCGTGGTTTTCGGTTCTCCATGGTTTTCGACGCGTTCCCTTGGAATGGGATTCCAGGACCAAGGCCCCGGTTGCGCCGGAACCGAAAACCGCTATCGAGATTATCCACGACAGAAGGGCGGGTTTTAGTGGATCAGCCCTGGCTCAAGTTCGGCCAGGCGCGGAACTTTTTCCCCGCAGCCGGGTTCCCACTCATGACGGCTCAAGTTGAGTTCCGTCTAACGGATTAAAGCGAAAGCGTAAAGCGCGAGCGTCTTTTCCAGGTTGCGGGCATCAAAGTAGACGATGGGGAAGCGCAGCAAGGACGCGGTTTTCAGAGGAGACAGAGATATATGAATCGGCCAATGCTCAAAAAGAATCTTCCGCAGGGGTTGGTCTGGTGCGGAGTGGTGCTGTTAAGCGCCGTGGTGGCGCTTGCCCAGGATCCGGCCGCGCAGAACATGGCGTCCGGCGATACGGGCCAGGCAGCAACCGCAAATGCGGGTGGGCGCTCCGACGGTCAGATTGAGATGGATGTTGTGCATGCGCTCGACGCATCGCAGCCGCTGAAAAACGACCTGATCACTGCCGCGACCATTCAAAGCGAAGTCACGCTCGCGGGTACCGTTTCCACCGATGCGTCCAAGACGCTGGCGGAGTCGATTGTGAGGAAGGTTCCGGGCGTAACGAACGTGCACAATAATCTGACAGTCGGCGATCCGCAGCAGGCTCAGGACGGAATGACGCCTCAGCCAGCCGAGGAGAGCGATCCCGGACAAAGCAGTGCCGCCGAAAACAATCCCCCGCAACCGCAGCCGCAGCAAGCCAGCGGCCAGCCGGACAATGGCCCCGTGCCGCCGCCCCAGGCGTATCCGCAGCAGGGTCAACAATACCCGCCGCAGGGACAACAATACCCGCAACAGGGTCAATACCCACAACAGGGCCAATACCCACAACAAGGTCAGTATCCGCCGGCTTACCCGCCGTCGCGGCCCCAGTACGCCCCGAACGGATACCCGCAGCAAGGCTATAACCAGCCCCAGGCTCCGGCATACGCGCCCGCCACTGGCCCCGTGACCCTGCCCCAGGGAACGCTGCTGCAATTACGGACCAATGAACCTGTAGGCAGCAAGCGAGCCACCAACGGAACACCCGTTGAGTTCACCGTAATCAGCGACGTCACCATGGGCGGTGTGCTGGCCATTCCGCGCGGCGCCGTTGTCCATGGTTTGGTTACCGAGGTCAAAAAGGTCGGTTCTGGGGATCTGGGTGGCAGCTCCGCCCTGGCGCTCACGCTGACTTCGCTTGACCTGGGAGGACAGAACTACCCACTCACCACCGATCAGTTCCGCGTGAAGGGCCCGAATAAGGCTGGACAAACGGTTGGCAGTGCAGTGACCGGCGGCATCATCGGAACCATTATCGGTTGCGCCGCGGGCCGTGGCGTAGGCTGCGCGATCGGCGCTGGAGCAGGCGTTGCGGCGGGCACGGCAGCTTCCGCGGCTTCTTCCGGACCCGGCGTCTGGATTCCCGCCGAGGCTTTGGTGTCTTTCCATCTCACGGCCCCGATTACGGTTAACCCGGTTGGCCCGCAAGAGGCGGCCCGCCTGGCCCAGGGACTTTATCAAGGCGGTCCCACGCTCTACCGGCGTCCCGGCTATCCGTATGGCCCAAGGTACTACGCAGGCTACGGCTACCCGTACGGGTATCCGCCTGTTTATTACCGGCCCTACTATATGACTGGCGGGTACTACTACTGGCGGTAAGCTGCCCTTCAGGAGTTTCCGCGATCGAAAGCGATTTCAACAAAAGGGCACGGCTCCGGCCGCGCTCTTTTTGTTTTTGCGCCTTGGCGGTCGGCCGCAGAGGACCCGGCGCCGGCGCGTCGCGGGCTTCCGTCCCATCCGCTCGTCTATAATGACAAGGATCGCGTCAATGGAGAATTGCGCGAGAATTGCGCATCCGCCGGATGTGCTCCCTTGCAGCCTGGCTTCCTTTGAAGTGGCTGCCCAATGGGAGTCACCGCCCCGGTTCGCGCGTAGAGAGTCGAAGGTTCAAGTCCATCCATGATTCGTTTCCTGCAGACAGACAATCGCATGACCAAGGCGCTCTTGGTCGTCATCATCGGCGCAGCCTCGGTGTCGATGTGCGTGTACCTCATCCCCGGCCTCACTGGCGGAGGAGCCGCAGCCGCGGATACTTATGCCGTGATCTATCCCCACTGGTATAGCCGATTCGTGTCTTCAGGAGACACCATCAGCCAGTCGAAGGTGGAGCAGATCGCGCGCCAGCAGTTGCAGCAGCGCGGCCCGCAATATGCCGACAACCCGATGATCCTCAACTTCTTTGTGCAGCAGGTCGGCCAGCAGCAGGTTCAGCAGCAGATTCTGCTTGAAGAGGCAGAAAAGCTGGGGATTCGCGCCACCAAAGAAGACGTAATCGCCTATCTGCAAACAGGACCCACCGGCCAGGTGCTCTTTCCCAACGGAAAGTTCATCGGCGAGGACCAGTACTCGGCCCTGATCGCCCAGCGGCTGAATATGTCGGTGACCGAATTTGAAGACAGCGTCAAGAACGACATCATCGTGCGGCGCTTGCAGGCGCTGATCACCGGCGGCGTCACGGTCGGCGATCAGGATGTTCGCGAGACCTATCGCAAGCAGAACATCAAGATCAAGTTCGACTACGCCGTGATCTCCTCGGACGATCTGCGCAAGACCATCAACCCCTCCGACAGCGACCTGGAGGCATTCTTCAAAACCAATGGCGCGCGCTATGCCACGGCGGTTCCGGAAGAGCGCAAGATCACTTACTTTGCTTTTACACCCAGCCAGATTCCCGGCGGCGTACCGCAGCCCACCGAGCAGCAGATCCAGCAGTACTTCAACGCGCACCAGTCCGAGTACTCGGTGCCTGAGCAGGCCCGGTCTCGCCACATTTTGATCTCGGTACCCGCGGGCGCCGACGCCGCCAAGGACGCGGCAGCCAAGGCCAAGGCCGAGGGAATTTTGAAGCAGCTCCAGGCCGGCGGCAACTGGGCCGACATCGCCAAGAAGAACTCTGACGATCCGGGCAGCAAAGATGCCGGCGGCGAGCTCGGTTTCGCGCAGCGCGGCCGCATGGTGCCCGAGTTTGACGCTGCGCTCTTCGGCCAGAAGATTGGCGACATCAAGATCGTGAAGAGCCAGTTCGGCTATCACGTTGTTCAGGTGGAAGAGCGTTCGACAGCTCATGCGCAGTCGCTCAGCGAGGTGCTGCCCACCATCCAGGCAACGCTGATTCGCCAGAACCAGGCGCAGGCCGAAGAAGGCTACGCCACGGCGCTCACCTCCGAAGCAATCAAGAACGGCCTGGACAAGACCGCGGCGGCCCACCACCTTGATGTCGTGACGACGCCCTTGATTGGAGCCCAGGGCGTCATCGCCGCGCTCCCCGATGGTTCATCGCTCCTTTCCAAGGCCTTCGCGTCCAAACAGGGAGATCCACCGCAGTTCGCGCCCACCGGCGAGGGCTTCGCTGTCTTCCAGGTCACCGGCGTCTCCGCTGCCCATGCCCCCGCTTTTGCCGACTGGAAATCGCACGTCCTCGAGGACTATCGCGACGAGCAGCTTCCCGGCCTGTTAGGTCAGAAGACCATGCAGCTTTCCGAGATGGCCAAGTCAGAAAACGACCTGAACAAGGCTGCCAAGGCCATGGGCGCCACGGTCAAGACCAGCGATCTGGTCGGTCTTAGCGGACAGGTTCCCGACCTTGGCCAGGTCGGCCAGGTCGCCCCTCAACTGTTTGATTTGGCGCCCGGCAACATCAGCGGGCCCATCAACGCACAGCGTACCGGTGTGGTGGTGAAGCTGACAGACAAGCAAGAGCCCACAGCGGACGAGATCGCGAAGAACTTCGATCAGACCCGCGACGAGCTTCTGCAGGAACGCCGCAGCGAAGCCTTCAATATGTTTATGAACGGCGTTCTTGACGACTACAAGAAACACAACCGCATCCGCATGAATACCAAAACTAAGAATCCGTCGCTGCCAGGTATGTAATTTACCGGCACTTCAAGCCACGCATAGGACGGCCCGCAACCAAACCGGTTGCGGGCCGTTCCGCTTTCCACTCAATTCTTTCTTTGTTCCGGCGATAATGGAACCATGCGCTTTCAACGCTCCTCTGGAGTTCTGCTCCACGTGACCTCGCTTCCATCTCACGGGGGCATCGGGGATCTGGGACCGGCCGCCCACGAGTTTGTCGCCTTCCTTGCCGCCGCCAAGCAGCACGTGTGGCAGGTTCTGCCCCTTTGCCCAACGGGCTATGGCAACTCGCCTTATGCCGGTTCGTCGGCCTTCGCCGGCAATCCTTATCTCATCAGCCTTGAGTTCCTCGCCGACTGGGGATGGATCGACCGCGATCGCATTGCAGACATCGCCGGCTCTCAGGGCAATGTCGATTTTCAGCAGGTTGAAGACCGCAAGCTGCCGCTCCTGTACGAGGCCGCCGGTAATTTTCTCGACCGCGGCCCACAGGTGCCGCGGCTTGGCGAGCAGTGGAAGCAATTCCAGCAGTTCTGTCAGGCGCAGGCCTCCTGGCTCAGTGACTACGCTCTCTACGCCGAACTCCGCCGTCAATTCTCGACCGGCGCATGGACCCAATGGCCGGAACCGATTCGCCGCCGCGAGCCGGACGCGCTGGCCAAGGTTGTTGCCCAGAGCTCTCGCGCGCTCGCCCAGGAGCAAGTGTTGCAATTCGCGTTTTCCGTTCAGTGGAACTATCTGCGCGAGGTTGCTGCCGAAAGCGCAATCCGCATCCTTGGAGACATCGCCATCTTCGTCAACATGGACTCGTCCGACGTGTGGGTTCACCCCGAACTTTTCGAGCTTGATCGAACGCTTCAACCGATTCGCGTCGCCGGCGTCCCGCCCGATTACTTTTCTTCCACCGGCCAGCGCTGGGGCAATCCGCTTTATCGATGGGACGTGATTGCCGCGCAGGGATACGCCTGGTGGATTGACCGCATCCGTCGCGCAGGCGAG
>Ga0181535_10002539_pt1 | contig 22132 bp, 22 predicted proteins | sample PEATcosm2014_Bin_44_FD_119774 | JGI IMG/M metagenome (GOLD analysis project Ga0181535, IMG submission 119774) | Peatland microbial communities from MTU Mesocosm Facility, Houghton, MI, USA - PEATcosm2014_Bin17_30_metaG | ecosystem: Environmental > Terrestrial > Soil > Wetlands > Peat | place...
ATGGTAACGGGTTTAATTTTATTCATTAACATTAATAGCATCCATTATATTAAATCAGTCTATCGACATAAATCACTGCGATAAATATTAAGTAATACCTCCGAGAACATATCTGAAATTGTTATTACACTATATTAAAAATCAATTTTTCTAGAGAAATTTCATAATCTTACTTTTCAATTGTAATTATCTTAATTGCAAATAACTCAGTAATTTTAGTTATATTAAGTGATCATTAAATATATAGTGGAAGTCCAGTCTGAATATCTTGGATCAATTATTTAAACAATTAAATCAAGGAGAATATTATGCCAGTAAACAATAAAAAAATTATACAAAATACAGATGATGATGTTGCCGTACTTCAGGCTATAGAGGCAATGCCAGAGCCGGATCGTAGTATTGGCGAGAAACTGCATGCCATAATCACGGCCAATGCTCTAGGGCTTATGCCAAGAACCTGGTATGGAATGCCAGCTTATAGTAATGGCAATAAAGTTATTTGTTTTTTTCGAAGTAGACAGAAATTTGGTGAAAGGTTTATGACGATTGGGTTTAATGATGCTGCAAAATTAGACGAAGGATCCCTTTGGCCAATTTGCTATGCCTTAACAGAATTAAACGAATCAGAAGAAAATAGGCTTGCATCCCTTGTCAAAAAAGCGGTGAGCTAGGTGAAGTTATCTACGAATATATAGACCTATAACAAGATTTAAAAATAATAACTAAATTTCTAATTCCGTAGTAGTAAATTAGTCCTGCTTATGTTATAATTTCGGTAATTGGAGGCGGTGTTATAGCACCGTCATTTTTTATGAGTCAAGATCCAGAAAAAATTCGAAATATTGCCATTATTGCTCACGTTGATCACGGTAAGACCACTCTTGTCGATGGTTTATTAAAACAGTCTCATACTTTTAGAAATAACCAGATAGAGATGAGTCAGGACTTAATTATGGACAATAGTGACCAGGAACGCGATCGAGGCATTACTATCACCGCCAAAGTTACTTCAGTTCAGCATCATGATTATCGGATTAATATTATTGATACGCCTGGACATGCTGATTTTAGCGGTGAAATTGAACGGACTATTAATATGGCTGAAGGATGCCTGCTACTTGTCGATGCTCAAGAAGGTCCCATGCCACAAACCAAATTTGTTTTGAAACAAGCCTTGGCGAATAATCTTAAACCGATCGTAGTCATCAATAAAATTGATAAACCAGGATCAAGATTATCCGAAGTAGAAGATGAATTAGCGGATTTGTTCTTAGAGCTAGCAGTACACGAAAATCAGCTTCACTACCCGACTTTTTATGCCGTTGGTCGCGAAGGTAAAGCTTGGGCGCTTCCTCAAAAAGATATCGCTGTTAAAGCTGATTTGTCGGTAATATTTGATGCCATTATAAAAGACATTCCACCACCGGATGTTCAACTGAATGAACCATTTCAGATGATGATTTCGGCTCTGGGTTGGGATAATTATCGAGGAAAATATGCAATCGGTAAAATTAAACGCGGTAAAGTTAAAGTCACAGATCAAGTAATTCTTTGTAAAAAAGATGGTTCAAAAACCAAAGCCAAAGTTGATTGTATCTTAGTCAACCGTGGCGTCATTAAAATTCCGGTTGAAGAAGCAGTAGCTGGTGAAATTGTCGAATTAGCCGGTATCTATGATGCCCAAATCGGTGAAACAGTAACGGATAATTTACATCCGGAGGCTTTGCCGGTACTAGATATCGAAGCCCCCACCTTAAAAATATATATCGGGCCCAATACCAGTCCTTTTAAAGGAAATGAAGCTAAATTCTCAACTGGTAGACAAATTGGCGATCGTCTTAAAAAAGAACTAGAAACGAATATTAGTCTTGGAGTTAAGGAAGATAAACTCGGCTACATTGTGAGCGGACGTGGCGAATTGCACCTTAGTGTTTTAATAGAATCGTTAAGACGAGAAGGCTATGAATTTGAAGTTGGTAAACCTCAAGTTGTAACTAAAATTGATAACGGTACTACTCTAGAACCGATTGAAGAACTGTTTATTGAAGTACCAAATGAGCATATCGGTGCTGTATTAAGAGAACTCGGATCAAGACGGGCGACACTCTTAAAACAATTTACTACAACTACAGGTCTGACAAAATTGGTATACGAAATACCTACTCGGGCGCTACTAGGTTTGCGAGGCGTATTAACTACTGACTCAAAGGGCACTGTAATTATGAGTAGTATTATTACTGGCTATAAGCCACTTGGCGCACCATTACAGAAGTTAAGGAACGGTGTTCTGGTGGCTTATGAAACCGGTCTAACTACTGCCTATGCATTAGAGATGATTGAAAGTCGAGGCATTTGTTTTGTTAACCCATCCGAAAAAGTCTATGCCGGACAGATAATTGGTCTCAATAAAAGGAGCGACGATTTAGAAATGAATGCATGCAAAAATAAACATCTGACAAATATGCGCAGCAGTTCGAGCGATGGTACTGTCCAATTAACACCGCCAGTTATTTATAGTCTTGAAGAATGCTTAGACTTTATTGAAGATGATGAATTATTAGAAGTCACTCCCCAATCACTAAGACTACGAAAAAAAGAATTAGATCATCACAAAAGAAAAAGCGCCAATAAGCTAATCCAAACTAGTACTTATAACTAATATAACCAAACAGTATTGGTGTTTAATCTAATCTAAACTGATTCAAAGACTGCTTGTGACGGTGTATATATAGAATTATTCGAAGTCTCTGGTTCCAGAATATTTTTTATTTCAGACATCTTATGTGCTAATCCGAGATTGACAATTCTCATAATCATCGACTCGTATTTTAGACCTATATTTAAAACGCAAGCTTTGGGAAACGAGCCATAGCCACTTATTAAACTGGGTATAAGATTAGCTTCTAAAAAATGCGGTATACCATTAGTATCTAAACGAATATCGATACGTCCGTAATCGCGTGCGCCTAGCGCATCGAAAACCGCAAGCGCTAGATCAGTCAATTTTGTCTTTAGATTAATATCAGTAACTTCAAGAGCTTGTTCTGAGTTAGCTGATTTAATTTTGCTACTTAAAAGCCGTATGCCGTATTTATCGAGCGGAGCGACTAGTTCAATCGGAAGCGTAAAATATTCATTTGATAGATCATCTTTCAGTATTGCCACACTAAACTCCCGTCCAGGCAAATATTCTTCTATTAGTACATCAGAGTTTAATTTAGAAGTTATATACTGAACTTTAGATCGTGCCTGGTTAAAATTATGAGCTACAGAATCGCTATCTATACCGCAACCACCCCCACGATTGGTGGGTTTTATAAATAAAGGAAATGTCAGCGGTATGTCGTTAATATCAAACGACTGATCTTGTTTAATAACCACATAGGCTGATGTTGATAGGTTGGCGTTGATGGCGCATTGTTTGGCTAGGTGCTTATTACGACCCAGCTCATGTGCCGTATGTTTTGATCCAGTATAAGCTATTTTATGATCATCGAAATAATCGCTCAACCAGACCTTATTAGAATCAGTTAGTCCTATTTCGGGATAATTTAGGATATATTCCATACCTAAAAAGACGAGATCAGGGCTAGTATCAGTTAGCGCTTCAAGATCAGCCAAGTTATTGACGATCGTGATTCCAATTTTAGTAAAGTGCTTAGCTAATAATTCATAAATAGAATCACAGGATAATTTACTCAGAGAACTCAGCCCTTTGGTCGTAGAACGTACTATCTCAATGTGCAAATTGTTTTTATTCATCTAAAACCAATCAAAGGGCTTGGTTTCCCAAGCCCTTAATTATATTTATTTACAGGGACTATTTAGTAAGATTTACGGAAACCACCGCCACCAGAGCGACGATCTTCTTGGGGTCGAGCTTCATTGACTATAATTGAACGACCACTGACATCTTTACCATTTAAGGCCGCGATGGCAGCTTTTGCTTCGTTATCATCGGTCATTTCAATAAAACCGAAACCTTTAGATTGGCCACTATCACGATCTTTAATGACGGCTGAACTGGCAACTTTACCATATTCAGCAAATAATGCTTCTAGTTCTTGTTCGGTAACGCTATATGCGAGACCACCTACATAAAGTTTCATTGATATATACTTTCCTTCTATTAACTAATATCGCTCGCGAAATACCTATCTGACCGCGATAATAGTTTATTACAAACAAATTATAACAACGGAAAGCTTAAAGTAACCACTTGCTTATTTATACTATAGCATGGATAAGCTTATTATGCATGTATTTATGTAAAGGTAACATTCTAAATGCTAATTTTTGTGCATAAAAAATTAATTCGACATTTAGCTTATCGAAGTTGTAAACATCAATCAAAATACTTATACTTAGATCGATAAACTTTGATTTTATTATTTTTATTTTATAGATCATGGAAAAAATAAATAACAGATTCTAAATGTGGGTACAACCGTTTAATCCGCTTCATAGTTTACTTATATCATCATTGGTTGCGGTTATACCAATCGTCATATTAGGAGTTATGTTATTAAGCCGTAAAGTTGCTGGATATTTAGCAACTATTATTACTTTGGCAACGGCCATTGTTATTGCCATATTTGTTTATGGTATGCCGGCAAAGTTAGCTGGCTTATCTGGGCTATATGGAATCTTAGACGGTTTAATGCCAATTAGCTGGATAGTTTTATCTGCGATATTTTTATATAACATAAGTGTTGCAAGTGGTAGTTTTGGTATTGTTCGTCAAAGTATTGAAACCATCACTAATGATCGTCGCTTACAGGCTCTTTTAATTGCTTTTTGTTTTGGAGCTTTTTTGGAAGGTGCTGCCGGTTTTGGTGCCCCAGTAGCTATTACGGCTGGCATATTAATTGGACTTGGTTTTGTACCGATTTATGCGGCCACTATTTGTTTGATAGCCAATACCGCACCGGTAGCCTTTGGCGGAATTGGTATTGCCGTCGTGACGGCTAGTCAATTAACCAGTTTAAATGCTAATACATTAAGTCGGATGATCGGGCATCAACTGCCGTTGATCGCTTTGATAGTCCCCTTATGGCTGGTAGTGATAATTGCCGGTTGGCGTGGTGCACGGGAAGTTTGGCCAGCCGTACTGGTAACCGGCGGTGCTTATGCGACTACGATGTTTCTAACTTCTAGCTATTTAGGTCCGGCCTTACCAGATATTTTATCTTCCATTGTTTCAATGATTTGCTTAGTAGTTTTACTGTCTGTCTGGAGACCAAAGTCAGTTTGGCGATTCCCGCACGAAAAGGCCTCAGCCAATGCTCGAGCCCCTTCTCGACCAAGTACTTCTGTATTAATACGTGCCTGGACGCCGTTTTTACTATTAATCGTATTTATAGCTAATTGGGCGTTTACTGGCACCCAATCATTACTCGGCAAATACACTTTAAAAATACCCTTTGGTGCTTTACATAACGGGATAAGTGTTGCTGGTCATACTTTAGATATTAATTATACTTTTGCCTGGTTATCAGCAGCCGGAACGGGCATTTTTCTTGCTGCAATACTGTCAGCATTGTTAATGCGAATGCCAATTAAACACATCTTCAGAGTGGCTGGACAGACGCTTAAAGAGCTTTATCGCCCACTTATTACAATTGCCTCGATTGTTGGATTTGCCTATGTCGCTAATTATTCGGGGATGTCGATGACTCTAAGTAAAGCCCTGTCGGCTTCTGGCAAAGTCTTTCCCTTAGTCGCCCCATTACTTGGTTGGTTGGGCGTATTTATAACGGGAAGTGATACATCATCGAATGCCCTGTTTAGCAGTGTCCAAGCCCATACTGCTACAACTTTAGGTATAAATCCGGTATTAACAGTGGCTTCTAATAGCACTGGTGGTGTAGCCGCAAAAATGATTTCACCGCAAAATATGGCCGTAGCGGCAGCAGCCACTAAACTTACTAATAAGGAAGGTCAATTATTTCGCCGTGTGGTACTACACAGTATAGCTATGGTTTGTATTATCTGTTTGCTGGCCTACATCCAAGCATACTATCTTAAATGGATGATTCCGGCGGCTGCCCCACTTCAAGCAACTGTCATTGCCAAATTTAGTTTATCAGACCTAGTTTTCGTGTTGATATCTGTCATTATCATAATAGCCTTAGCCGTATTTAATTATCACGGCCACAGTTTAACTCATCATAAAAAATTACCAAATACCTTAAACGCTTAGAATAATTTATAATTTTTTAAGTGCTAGTGTGAACCAATCGGTTTTACCGAATCGGTCATGTAACTCATGAACAATACTAAACTTTAGGCCAGCGATATCTTTAATTAGCTTCACATTATAGTAATAAAACATGCGCTCTCCGAATTCATCTTTTTTAACTTCTTCGTTATAGATAGGTCTTTCTTTAAGTGAAATTAATAAAATCCCGTCTTTTTTTAAGGAATTGGCTATTTTATTAAAAACTAGTTTTAGATTCGATTTATTGATATGAAGCAGTGAGGCAAAAGCAAAAACGATATCAATATTGTCTGGATAATCATAACTAAGAGCATTTGCAAGCTTAAACGATAATTTAGGGGCTCTTTTTCGGGCAATTTTAATTAGCTCTATCGATGGGTCAAAACCTTCATACCAACTTACTCTTTTAGATATATCTAGAGCGTCTCGTCCGTCGCCGCAACCGATTTCTACAGATCGAATACTTGAAGATCGAACATATTTCAGACCGATATCTATGTATTTAACTCGTGATCCAATGGTTTTAAAATGTTGCGCTAAACTAAATGCTGAATCGTTATAAGTTTGAATAGTTCTTGCATCCCAATCCATTGATTAACAGAATAACTCAGGTTTACTTAGGTAAACAATGTTTATTTTAATTAATGTAATTCAATAGAATTTTCTGTTGAAGTTTTGTTATCGGTAGAAGGAGTTTGATCATTTGGTCGAAGTATTTTGTTAACTATCTGATCTATCTGATCGTTAGACAGATTAGCTTTAACGGCATAACCTTCAATGCCTAATTCACGCAAACCGGCTGGAGCATCAGCTTCATTCAGATTGGAAATAATATAGACCGGTATATGTTTACCCCACTCACTGGAGCGCATTCGAAGTAAGATTTGATCGCCGGCGATATCAGGCACCATTAAATCAAGTAAAACTAAATCGGGTAATTCTTTTTGAATGTAATATAGTCCGGTGATACCGTTATAAGCGATAAAACAGGTATAGCCGATCAACTCCAATCTGGTTTTATAAATATCGGCCAAGCTGGGATTATCTTCAACTATGACTATCCTTTTTTGATTCGAATCAGCTGGCATAATTCAACTGTAGCGCATCGTCTATATAATTACTATATTAAGTTAAGAAGAATTGATCTGTAAATAATAAATTAAAATTGAAGAGTAGTTGTTTAAAGATAGATGATATAAAGTAGTGGTAAGACAATCTTAAATATGGCGAAACATAACCAAAATCCGTCTGATTATATTGTGCCTTTAGATATGAACGGCTTAGTCGGACGGATGCTACATATTCCCGATTCCGGTAATAAAAATATCGAAATTTTATTTGTTTATGGGCAGCATTCTTCGATTGAACGTTGGTGGGGATTAATTAAATTTTTAAATCATTTTGGAGCGGTAACTGTACCTGACTTGCCGGGTTTCGGAGGAATGCAAAGTTTTTATAAGATAAACTCCAAACCGACTATTGATAATTATGCTGATTATTTAGCATCTTTTATGAAGATGCGTTATCACCGTAAAAAGGTTGTGATTATTGGGCTGTCTTTTGGTTTCGTAATTATTACAAGAATGCTACAGCGCTATCCCGAATTAACTAAGAAAGTCAAAATGCTAATCAGTATTGTCGGGTTTTCACATCGCGATGATTTCGGCTTTAAGAAAAGTCGCTATCATTTTTATAGAGTCTTAACTAAAATCGTGTCTTTTCAGTTACCGGCTTTATTTTTTCGCTACGTTTGCCTGAATAGTAAATTGCTAAAACTGGTTTACGATAGAACATATTTAGCTAAGAGTAAATTTAACGGAAAAGATAGCGCAAAAGATCATGCTTTAAAGATGAATGTCGAAACCTGGTTATGGCACCATAACGATGTTAGAACCCACGCTTTTACTACTTATGAATTTTTAGATTTGGATAACTGTCGAGTTAGGGTAAATCTGCCTTTATGGCATATTTTTGCTGACGAAGATCAATATTTTAATCATCGCTGTGTAGAACAACATCTTAAAGTTATATTTAAGAGAGTCAGGATCACGGAGTCGAAAATTGTTAATCACGCACCCAGCATTATAGCTGGCGAAAATGAGGCAGCAGCTTTAGTCTCGCCCGAACTGCGACGGGCTTTCCGTAAGCTTTGATATAATGGTATCCGATATGAAAATTGGGCTCGTTTGTCCGTATAACGTTGCTCGTGGTGGAGGTGTTCAGGAAATAGTCGGTTCGATGCGCCGTTTATTGGTGCAGCATGGATATGATGCCAAGATTATTACTTCCCAACCTCAAGACACCAGCAACATCGATACTGCCGGTATGATATTTTTAGGCCGGGCGATAGATGTCCGATGGCCCACTCATACGACTGCTTCATTTTCGTCTGGATTTAGTAACGAATCAATTGAGCAAATGGTCGAGAGTGAAAAGTTTGATATTTTGCACTTTCATGAACCGTGGGTACCGTCCTTAAGCCGTCAGATTCTTAACCGCAGCCAAAGTGTAAATATTGGGACATTTCACGCCAAAATACCGGAAACCATTGTCAGTCGAACTTTAAAAATAGTTGTCACGCCTTATTTAAGGGTTGTTTTAAAAGATTTACACGAATTAACAGCCGTATCTGATCCAGCCGCGGAATATGTCAGCAGCTTAACCGACCGGCCGATAAATATTATTCCTAACGGAATAAATCTTAAACATTTTATCTATAAACCCAATAAAAAACAGCATAATCCCAAAACTATTTTATATATCGGAAGGTTAGAACATCGTAAAGGTTTGAAGTATTTACTAGAAGCCTTCCAATATCTAGTTCAAGATCACGAAGCTCTGCAACTGATTATTGCCGGCGATGGTCCAGATCGAGAAAAACTCGAGCTATTAGTTCAAGATATGCAGTTGAAAAATGTTCAATTTCTAGGTTATGTAAGCGAAGAAGATAAGATCAAACTATTAGCTAATGCTGACATATTTTGTTCACCAGCCATTTATGGAGAAAGTTTTGGCATTGTCTTGCTCGAAGCAATGGCGAGTGGTACGGTAGTCGTCGCCGGAAATAATCCCGGCTATATGGCCGTTATGCAGCAGCTCGGAGCCTTATCATTAGCAAATCCGAAAGATCCTATGGAATTTGCTAGGAAAATTAAGCTTTTACTTGAAGAAAATAAATTAAGAGATTTATGGCAAAAGTGGGCTAAAGATTATATTAAACAATTTAGTAGTGAAAAAATAATTAAACAATACGAGCAGCTATATCATGAAGCACTGGCCAAAAATGCCATTACCAAAAGAATCAATTAATTTACCTAAAAAATTAAAAATAGGCTTTGTGCTCGACGATAGCCTGGATCGTCCGGCTGGTGTGCAACAATATATATTAACCTTAGGTAGTTGGTTAATTTCAAAAGGTCATGAAGTTCATTACCTAGTTAGTGCTACTAAGCGGACTGACATAAGCCATATTTACAGCTTAAGCCGTAATATTCCTGCACGTTTTAATGGTAATCAAATGAAAATTCCTCTGCCTGCGTCAATTAGTAATATTAAAAAACATTTAAATCGGGAAAATTACGATATCTTACATGTCCAGGTGCCTTATAGTCCATTTTTAGCCGGTATTATTATTAACGCCGCCCAACCACAGACTGCCGTAATAGGAACCTTTCATATTGTGCCCAATAATCAAATTGTAAATATTGCCAATCATCTACTCCGTATCTTATGCATTAGATCATTAAGACGTTTTGACGCAGTTGTTAGTGTTTCACCTGCCGCCCAATCATTTGCTCAATCGGCTTATCATCTTTCCAGCTCCGTTATTCCTAATGCGATCTACTTAGAAAAATTTAAATCAGCCATGCCTTTTACAAAAGATCCAACTAGACAATTCAACTTACTATTTTTAGGTAAACTGGTTCAGCGTAAAGGATGTCTGGAGTTTTTAAAAGCTGTTAGTTTACTGAAAGATTATCAAAATCTATCTTTTCAAGTTACGATATGCGGTAACGGACCGCTAGATAAACAATTAAAACACTATGTTAAATTAAATAATCTGACTAAAATTGTTAGTTTTGCCGGATTTGTTTCTGAAGCTGATAAATTACGCTATTTTGCAGCAGCTGATCTGACAGTATTTCCCAGTCTAGGCGGTGAGAGTTTTGGAATCGTGTTACTAGAGGCTATGGCCTCGGGACGATCAGTCGTTCTAGCTAGTGATAATATTGGTTATCATACGGTCTTAAAAGATTGCCCGGGTAATGTATTATTCGATCCGACTAATACTTTGGCTTTTGCTGAAAAAATCAAGACTTTACTATTAGATCCGATTTTAAGGGAGCATATTTCCAGATGGCAGAGCGATAGAGCTAGTGATTTCGATATCAGCCAGGTTGGTCCCAAAATAATGTCAATTTACAGCTTGGCATTGCAGAGACGGCGTAACATGCAATAATGTAGCTATGAAATTACCTTTTACCACCAAGCCAGAATCAGAAATAGCCGTTACTATTACGGTCGGCACCTTTTTTAAAGTATTACTGTTGATAATTGCCACGATAGTCATCTTAGCGGCTCTTAAAGATGCCGAATACGCCATTACCCTAATATTTATCGCCTTCTTCTTGGCAGTGGCCTTAAACGCCCCTGTGAGTTTAATTGGAAAGTATTTGCCTGGTAAATTAAGAGGCAGCCGACCGATGGCTACCACCTTGTCCTTTTTGATAGTAATTATTGTTCTAGGAGTAGTGTTACTGAATTTAATTCCGCCAATTGTGCATCAAACCCAGGTTTTTATCAATAATGCTCCTAGATTAGTCCAGGATTTACGGAATAATAATAGTGCCGTCGGAAAGTTTATCGACCGATATCACCTACAGGGAGAAATAGATAGTTTTTCCCAAGGACTCACTTCTCGATTACAGCATAGTAGCGGAGCAGCAGTATCGGCTGTTAGTCGGATAGCTAGCAGTATTTTTGCCTCCATCACTATATTAGTCCTGACTTTCATGATGCTCATAGAAGGACCGCGGTGGTTAAGATTATCTAAACAACTCTTACCCGAAAAGCAAAGAGATCATGCTTCACGTCTAGTCCATAACATGTATCACGCCGTTAAGGGTTACGTAAACGGTCAAGTATTACTCGCAGCTATGGCGGCAGTTATCGTATTACCGGCTATGCTCGTTTTTCATGTCAGTTATCCGATAGCTTTGATGGCAGTCATTTTCATCTGCGCCTTAATTCCGGTAATCGGTCATACCATCGCTATTATCATTGTGACAGTTGTTGCCCTATTTCACTCGCCATTTTCAGCCCTTGGTATTTTTGTTTATTACATTCTTTACCAGCAGATTGAAGCTTATCTGATTATTCCGAGACTTCAAGCCAATAACACTAAGTTAACTCCGTTATTTGTCTTTTTAGCTTTAGTAATTGGAGTCAGTTTTGGTGGACTTTTAGGCGGCCTGGTAGCTATACCAGTCATGGCTTGTTTACGGGTTGTGGTTTTAGACTATCTGAATACTAAACATTTACTAGATGAATCGACTGATTCAAGCGTAGTGCAATCTAAATAACTATTGTTTAAACCAGATGACACCGTGTGGGGTATCGCGCAAACCGATACCCTGGATTAGTAGTTGCTGTCTGATTTCGTCAGCTTGGTCCCATTTATTTAAATCACGGGCAGTTTGTCTAGCTTCGATTAATTTATTTTGCTCAACAGTAATATCTTTTCGTATGGCTAGATTAAACCCCAAGAGATCATCCAGTTTATTTAAAAACATCTTAAAAGGTTCAATATCGTTTGGACCAAGTAGATCTACTTCTAATTTATCCTGAAGTTCGCTTAATTTTGCCAACATCGCTGGTGAATTAAGGTCATCTTGAAGATAGTTCAATATATTTTGATACTCAGAGGAAAAATCTATTCCTGTAGATGTAGTAGACTTTGGTTGCCACACCAAATCAGCTAAGGCCTGTAGAGTGTTGAGTCGTTGCTCGGCGGCCGTTAAGCTTTTCCAAGTAAATTTGCTTTGACTTCGGTAATGCGATTCATAAACATGTAAACGAAGTGCCATTAAATTAAGTTTTTTAGCTTCAATATCTTCAAGCGTTACACTGTTATTAGCGGATTTTGAAATTTTGTTTCCTTCTATACTGATGTGATTAGTGTGCATCCAAAGATTAGCGAATTTTTGATCAGTAGCTGCTTCGGACTGGGCTATTTCGTTAGTATGATGAACCGGAATATGATCAATACCACCGGCATGAATATCTAATGTATTACCCAGATATTTCATGCTCATAGCAGAACATTCGATATGCCAACCAGGAAAACCTTTACCCCATGGGCTATCCCATTCCATATCGCGTTGACGATCTTTTGGAGAGAACTTCCATAGAGCGAAGTCGGTTGGTCGATGTTTTTGAGGATTGTATTCAATACGGGCTCCGGCTTGTTGTTCATCTAAATCCAGTTGAGCAAAATCAGCATAGTGCGGGAATTTGCTGGTCTCGAAATATACACCGTCATCAATAATATATGTAAAGCCTTTGGATTCGAGTTTCTTAATCAGATCAACTTGTTCCTTAATATGTTCGGTGGCTCGAGGCATAATATCCGGTTTGGTCATATTAAGCCGATTCAGACCATGAGTAAAATACTCGTAATAATAATTAGCAATATCCCAAGCTGATTTGCCTTCGCGTTTGGCACCTTTTTCGAGCTTATCTTCACCAGTGTCGGCATCGCTAGTTAAATGACCGACGTCGGTTATATTCATTACCCACTTTGGATTAAAGCCGGAGGCCTTTAGCGTGCGAATAAGTAAATCGTAACGAATAAACGTAAACCAGTTACCAATGTGCGGGTAATCATAAACTGTTGGACCGCAAGTATATACCGTAACTTCAGGCGGATTGATTGGTTGAATCGTCTGAACTTGTCGGGTAAGAGTATTGTAGAGTTTCACCGGATTTAGTCTCCTGTTTTATATTATCAAGAAGTTTACTACACAACTCAAGGCAAGATTGCTTAATCTGCTCGGGCGAACGACCGTCGGTGACCTTAAAACCACTGGCATAAGCATGACCTCCTCCACCTAAGGGTTCTGCAATTTTATCGGCAATCGGAAAACCTAAATTAGTCCGGATAGCAGCAGTGATACGGCCGTCGTCGTAAAACTTCATGACAATGGCTACCGCTATGCCGGTGATTTGGAGCATATCGTTTTGAATTAAGGGAATCGGGTTATATAGCGGACTAAATTGACTGATTTCAGTTTGAGGAATACTAACTATAGCTAGCCGGTTATTATCAGTAATTTCGGTCCTTTCAATAAGTTTTGCTTTATATCTGAATATTGCTGGTTCCATTTTAGATAAATTACGTCGTTTAGCTTCAAGAGCCGGACGATTAACGCCAATATCAATTAAATCTGCCATAATCCGATGTGTATTAGCCGTGGCTAATTCGTTGGACAAGCCTTGGGTATCTCCTAGAATCGAAGTCATTAAATATTCGCCAACTTCTTTAGTTAGTTTCCAATCTAGTTGTTTTGCTAAATTAAAGATTATTTCACCAGTTGAAGATGCTTTTTCATCGCAGATTTTAATTTTAGCAAAGGTAATACTATCATCGACAGTCTGATGGTGATCGAGTATGATGCTGGGTTTGGCGGCTATCCAGCCAACCTGATTTTTAGATTGCAATTTATCAAAAAGAGTCAAAGTCGAGGCATCGACGATGATGCATAGATCAAATTGATTGGGTAGTTCATGATCTATCCTGTCCCAACCATCTAGATAGTGTAAATATGACGGTATATCTATACCGCAATACATAGCGATTTGCTTACCTTGATCACCTAATATTTGTTCTAAAGCTAAACTACTGCCCAAAGAATCTGCATCAGGATTGTCGGCTTGAATAATTAAAATTCGAGTAGCTTGTGCAATTAGCGATTTTACTTCCGACGTTTCAGGATAATTCATTATGAGTACCTTAAAGTATGGTACGCCCTTCTAGTGCTCTTCCCAAAGTAATTTGGTCGGCATATTCTAAATCAACTCCAATTGGCAGTCCCCGGGCTAAGCGAGTTATTTTGACTTTACGATCGCCGATTTGCTGGCGGATATATAAAGCCGTTGATTCGCCTTCAACACTGGCGTTTGTGGCGATAATTACTTCTAAAACTTTATCTTTAGTTAATCTTTTTAATAATTCCTTGATATGTAGCTGTTCGGGTGTCACTCCGTCAATTGGCGACACTAATCCACCCAAGACATGGTAAGTACCATGAAATTGACCAGTAGCTTCTAGGGCGACTATATCGAACGGTTCGGCAACTACGGCAACAGTTTGCTTGTCTCGGTTAGGACTAGTATAAAGATCAGACAAAGTTTGATCGGATCCAATTAAAGCAAAAGTTACCTGACAATAGCCAAGCCCGTGCTTTAGTTTTTTTAGAGCATCAGCTAATCGAGCACTTATCTCTGGATCTTGTTTAGTAAGATAGTAAGCATAACGTTCAGCCGTTCGCGGACCAACGCCCGGAAGTGCTCCGAAGGCTTCTATCAGATTAGTTAGGGCTGGTGGTAAGACGCGCATTGATTTTATAGTCCAAGACTACCAAGAGCCCCCATCATCGGTTGCATTTTTTCAGTGGCAACTTTTTGACTTTGTTGGATAGCTTCTTTGACAGCATCTTCTAACCAGAGCTCTAATTGATGAACATCATTGGTGTCTATATATTCCGGGTCAATGCTTATTTTCTTTATCTTTTGATCACCGGTGATTTCGACTTTTACCGCTCCATCACCTTTTTCAATCAAAATTACCTGATGCTCTAATTCTTTTTGAACTTTCTTCATGCGATGAAGCATTTTTACCTGATCTAATCGGCTCATCGATTACTCCTTTTATCTAATTAGTCTTAGGTGTACAGGCTAAATATATTAGTCCGTAACTTCTATTTCACACTTTATTGTAGCAAATGAAACTTTAAGGTGAAACGGGTTGATAAATCTGGGTCGTTTCCGGATTATTTGGCCAGGCTACAAAATATTGCTGTAAATTATAAAAACAAGATAGTCCGATAACTAAAGTGACAATAACTATACCAATACCGCGAGCAATCGGATTACGCGGAAAAACTCTTAACCAAAAATAATGAGTATAAGAAATTCCAGCAACTATTACTAAATAAACTAGCGGTAGAATTATGCTTAAACTAACCGACCCACCAATAGCCACCAACAGACATCCGATCAAAAAATAACTAAGAATCATACGCGGTCGTTCGGATTGCCAGTGTTGAATATAAAAAGCAATACCAACGGCCAGCATTAAACTTAGAAAAGCATCGAGTATCGGTAATCGACCCAACCATAGTTCGGGGTGATATGGAGCTTGGTAAACTAATGCGGACATTGATTTACCGAATTGTTCCAAAATAGTTAGCCATGGTGCAAAATGCACCGGTAAACCTATCCATTGTTGAATTAAATGAGGAGTACGTATGAAATTAATTGCTAAAGCAGCTAAGCCGATGGATGCCAGTAATAAACAAATGAGACGTTGCCAAGTTGCCTGTAAAAAATGCCAACGGTTCAAAATTATATTTCGCTGCCAAAAAATACTTAATATGAATAACCAGATCATACCTGGAATAAATAGTAATATTAGATTTACAACTAACCAGATATAAATCATTAATTGATTATCTTTGTGAGAATCTAAGCCGACTTGGATTGCCAATAGACCTAAAACAGCCGTAAAGTACTCTATATCTGTACCCGTAAATCGACTAATATGTAAAAACCAAGCCGATGAAAGTAAAATACAAAACCCGAAAAAAGTAGATCTTGGACCGTACCAATGCCTAAGTATGTATATGAATAAGATCAAACTACAAACTGCCAGAAAGACACTGGGTAATCGGCTATATAATATCAGGTGCCCAGAAGGTGCCTTGGTTGCTAGCCATTCTAGTAGTCGATAGGGAGCATTCAATGAGTTATGAAGTATTAATTGAATGGAAGAGCTACTAGTTAATGTAATTTTTTCAGTAGGACTAAGGTTAGGAGCTAGTGATCGAAGATGGATTAATAAAGCTGATAGTATGGCAATTACTGCCACAAATAAGATACTCAGCCGTTGCCATGATGCCCACTGCAGCAATCGGTAATTTTTCATATTTTACTATGGCATTGTATCACGCTATATCAGTTGATCAATTGCGCTGCTTAACTTAGGAATTGATTCCCGGTGTCAGAACGTTTAGTTTCCAGGGATCGGAATAATTGTTTTTCACTATCAAAATATAGTTCTGTTCCACCGGTCGGACCGTTACGGTGTTTTTTTATAAATATGTCGGCAATTTTCTTTCGATCGGTATCCGGGTTGTAATATTCTTCCCGATAAATGAACATAACCACATCTGAATCCTGCTCAATAGTGCCGGAGTCTCTTAAGTCGGCTAATTGAGGTATTTGCGGACTGCGGCTTTCGACTGATCGACTTAATTGCGATAAAGCAACTAAAGGTATATTAAGCTCTCGAGCAACACCTTTTAGGCCGCGAGATATTTCAGATATCTCTTGGACACGGTTACCTTCATTGGCGTATTTTCCGCCTCCGCTCATCAGTTGCAGATAATCGACGATAACTAGACCCAGATCACGCTGATGAGCTTCCCTACGGGCTTTAGTACGAAGATCACTCACTGTAATACTCGGTGTATCGTCAATAAAAATTGGCGCTTCGGAAAGGACTCCCATGGCTTGTCCGATTTTCTCAAAATCTGAATCAGTAAGATTGCCGGTTCTCAAAGCCCAAGCGTCAACCCCTGACTCCATAGCCAGTAACCGATCCACTAGCTGCTCTTTGCTCATCTCTAAACTAAATATTAATACAGGCAGTTTTGATTGTACGGCGACATGATGAGCAATATTTAAAGACAACATAGTTTTACCCATAGAAGGTCTTGAGGCGATAATGACTAAATCAGAACGTTGAAATCCGGCTAATAAATTATCTAGATCTTTATACCCAGTGGGAATTCCCCGGATCTTATTTTTGTCTTTATGCAAATCGTCAAGACGCTCAAAGCTTTCTTCTAGAATTGCTTCTAAGCTAATGATGTTATGTTGAACATATTTATGGCTAACTTCAAATAACCGGGATTCGGCCTGTTCAATTAGATCATGCAAGCTAGATGATTCGTCGTGTCCATAGCGATTAATATCGTCTGAAGCAGCAATTAGACGACGACGCAGAGCTTTTTGGGCTACGATATCGGCGTATTGTTCGGCATGTGCTGCGGTAGGTACAAAATTTGTCAATTCGGTCAAATATGCTGGTCCGCCAACCATTTCAAGATTACCCAAACTTTTTAGTTGATCCGCTAGCGTTAGGACATCAATAGCGCTGCGTTTTTCATATAATTTGGAAATGGCTTCGAAGATTTTTTGATGTCGTTTATCGAAGAAATCATTAGGTGTTAATTTGTCGGCAATTTTAACTATTGCATCGTTATCTATTAGAAGAGCCCCAAGTAAACTGGCTTCTGCTTCGATATTTTGCGGACTTTCATTAGAACTGACTGGATTGGTTTTAACACTTTGTGCCATTATGACTACGATTCTATCAGTTCGCTACTACCAAAGATATTGTTTATGGTTTCTAGGGGTGAAATTAAAGATTCAAAATTATCCGGTGCTTGATTTATATTTTCATCAGCAGAAATTTCCTTAGGTTCTTCTTTACGGTATATACATACAATTTCTATATCATCTCCTGTCAATTTGGATAAAACATTAGTTAAAAGGAGCTTATTTTTAGCAATTGTGGCTTGTTTTTGATGAAAAATGTGACCGAAAGTTAAAATGATCTTGCCTGGTTGAAATTCAGGTTCCCCTTGTTTGATAACGCCATAAAGCGTATTGGATCGTTCTTTTAATGAACTTAATGCAGATTGCCACATTTGTTTGTCAATCGTTTGTGAACCGTTAAGATCGACTGTTTTAATTGTGTCATTGACTGAAGCAATAGAATCATCTTTTGGATGTATTTTCGATTTTTCAGTAGTTGATTGATTAGATTTATCTTCCTTATTATCAGTTTTATTTGGTAATTGTTGGGTGCTTGAAGACTCATTATTCTCCGAGTCAGACAGTGAATAATCTAAAAGAATTAATTCTAAGAACTGATCTGGATTATGTGAAGCTGAAACTTCAATTAATCTTGTTAATAAATTAATCAAAGAGCGTTTATTAAATTGATCTTGATTATTCAGTAATAAAATACGTAATTTTTGATTAAGTTGTTTGGCAACCGTCGTTGCTTGAAAACCATTTGATCTAAGTAATGTTAATAAATTTACTAGATTCAAACTATTTCCTGCAGATAGTGCTGAGATTAGTTCATTAATTGCCGAATCTGGTGGGATGCCTAAGAGTTGTTCTAGGTCATCGCGGTTAATTTTTTTATGTAAACTACTGGCTTGATCCAACATGCCGATACTATCACGAAAACTACCTTCGCTATGATCGGCAATTAAATTAAGAGCATCATCGGTAATATCAATATTTTCTTGACTTGCTATATAGCGAAGATGATTAATGATTTTATCAGTTGTTATCGGCCTAAAGGAATAGCGTTGAGTTCGGCTTATAATTGTAGCTGGTAATTTATGTGCCTCTGTTGTGGCTAATATAAATATTACATGAGCTGGCGGTTCTTCGAGTGTTTTTAAGAGAGCATTAAAAGCGGCGGTTGACATCATATGAACCTCATCGATGATATACACCTTATATTTACCGTTGGCGGGTGCAATATAAACCTTTTCACGCAGTTCACGTATCTCATCTACGCCACCCGTACTGGCGGCGTCAATCTCAATAATATCTAAGTGACTATCCTCACCAGTATAGGGTACGTCGTTCAATTGATGAGCTAAAATCCGAGCGATGCTAGTTTTACCCACGCCTCGTGGACCAGTAAATAGATAGGCATGGCTAATTCGTTGTTTAGCTATAGCGTGTCTTAGAGTATCGGTAATGTGTTCTTGACCAATAATTTGATCTAATGATTTTGATCGGTATTTTCGATATAACGCCTGCCTCATGTGTGCTACATTATAAATCGCTTTACACTAAACATCTGTTGTGTAATGAGAGACGAAAACCACTACTCTGTTAGAGGGCCGCTTCAAGCGCAGCCCATTCGGCACTATCGTTATCTTCTGGTAAGTTAACGCTAACCTGATCGCCTGGCCTGGCTTTAAAATAAGTCACACTAGCCAGTAATACTCGGTAATCTTTTTCACCAACTGTTACAAAATAATGACCATTCTCTATCTTTAATGCGCCAACAACTTGTTTGCGAGGGACCGGACCGATCTGTTTGTACATAAAGGTACCGTCATCGGCAATAGTTAATTTCAAAATATCGCCTTGTACAAGTTTTGATTTAGAGGCGTAATTAGCTGGAACAGGGTAGGTTTTACCATCACTGCCAACCATGTTTTGTCCGTCAAAAACACCTTCTATTACTTTACCGATAGTAGCGTCGCGAGTTGCTGGTGCTACCTTTTCGTCATCGCCAACAATACTAATTAATAGCTCTGTTGCTGCTGCTAAATTTGTTTCGGCATCTTGAATCAACGCTTTAAGTCGTTTAACTTGTTTTTCTGGTAAATCTGGCATGTTTATTCCCCGTCTCTCAGCTTTTTGTATACAGCTTTCACTCCTAAAACTAACATGTTTGATAAGTCAAGTCAAAATATGATCCAAACATGTGGAAAACTATCGATTTATTACCTGCTCTCAAATTAAATGAAAACAGTTGTTGATTGTCTTAAAACTAGGCCAATTCTACAGTTGCGCCAGCATCTTCAAGAGTTTTCTTGGCTTTTTCAGCGTCGTCTTTTTTGGCTTTCTCTAGAATCGTCTTAGGTGCACCATCAACTAAAGCCTTGGCTTCACCTAAACCAATTTGAGTAATGTCTTTAACGGCTTTAATAACTGCGACTTTTTGGGCACCTGGATCTTTAAGAATGACGTCATATTCGGCTTTTTCCTGAGTCGCTGTTCCGGCTTCCGCGCCAGCAGCAGGGGCAGCTACGGTTGCAACGGCAGCTGCAGGCTCAATCCCGTACTCGTTTTTCAATATACCTTTTAATTCATTAACTTCTAGAACTGTTAATCCTGTTAATTCTTGAGCTAGTTTCTTTAAATCTGCCATATTATCTCCTTATTAATTAGCTAATTTAGTTGTCAAACTATCTAATAGACCATGTATGTTGCCAGAAATGCCATTAAATACTTCATTTAAGGGTGATTCTAAGGAAGCTAGGCATACGGCAATTAATTGATCTCTACCAGGTAGAGCGGCAAGTTCTTTAACTTCGTCTGAATTTAAAAACTTTCCGGAAGCATTAAAAGCACCTACAAATTCTAATGAGGGGTGTTCCTTGCTAAAGTTGGCAATTGCCTGTGCTGGAGCAACTTCATCTTCACCATTAAAGGCGTAAAGTAGCATACCTTCTAATATGTCGGTATTCAAATCTTTTAGATACTTTGACTGACTAAAAGCTTGTTTTACTAAACGATTTTTGGCTATTTTGATGATTGTTCCGTTAGCACTTGCTTGTCGGCGAAAATCCTGCATTGCTTTAACGGTAGTACCTTGATACTTAGCTAAAACCGTCATTTTTGATTTGTTTAGCAATTCAACGACATCGGCTACGACTTGATGCTTTTTTTCTTTAGATAGAGCCATGTATTCTCCGATAAATTATTTTAATTGCAAAATTATCGACCGGTAATATTGCAGATTTGCCAATAAAAAACGTCTTTGATGAACCAAAGGCGTTATTACTCGATTAGAGTTATACCTCGGCGACAAATTAAGGCATAAAGCCGGTCGCTGTCTTTGGCAATCTAAGATGATTTTATAATAGTCTAACCCAATCTGTCAATAAAACAATAATGGTAAAAATTATAGATAGATAAATATCTCTGGTACAAATCGCATTGATATACCCGTTTTAGATGGTATAAGATCATTAGCTTCTAAAGTTGATCTGAGGTTTCAACAACTTCTTCCTAAATTATTAGGATCAATATTTAATAATACGACCTTATCATTACTCAACTAGACATAGAAGTAATCAAGCATGTAGCTGGGAAACATGTTGATACTCGAGTCGAACCTATTACTATTTCAAATAGATTATTGTATGAACCTGAATCTGGATTTACGCATTCACTATATACATTTGAAACTTCGGAAACTGATAAACATATACTAATAAATAGTATTGGTGTATTTACAAAAAATGCAGCAAACTGATTTTAAGATTATTTAATTTCTATATTATTAATATATTCCATTAATAACGGATGAATTTCTTTAACTTTTTGATAAATTTTTTCGATTATTGGTTTTAAAGTTTGGTTATCGCTATTAAATCTAAGTAGTTTAATCAGATCAAATAAATTAAGTATAAATTGACAACGTAACCGATGACCTAATAATGTGGAATATTGAGATTCATTATCATAACCGGATTTTATTAATATGCCATTTAGCTCCAGGCTCAGTTCATAGCAGTGTTCGAAATCATCAGTAAGACTTGCATCATCAATGATTAATGGAATTTCAAAGCCATATCGAGGAGACAGTTTCTGCCATATAAAATTATTGGCTATATCTTTTTTTAACAATTCGCATATTACACCGAATTCACATATTAAATCGAAGTTATAAAAGATTTTCTTAAGTGATGAAATACATTTATCAGGATTATCAAAATATTCATTTAAAGAGCTAATGTATATTTTGGCTTTTTGCTCATAACTAAGCCTATCGACTTTATTATTTAAATAACTTAGAGG
>Ga0181535_10002542_pt1 | contig 22122 bp, 21 predicted proteins | sample PEATcosm2014_Bin_44_FD_119774 | JGI IMG/M metagenome (GOLD analysis project Ga0181535, IMG submission 119774) | Peatland microbial communities from MTU Mesocosm Facility, Houghton, MI, USA - PEATcosm2014_Bin17_30_metaG | ecosystem: Environmental > Terrestrial > Soil > Wetlands > Peat | place...
ACCAAGAGGCCCGTCACGATTAAGTTTTCTGCCACATGAAATCTTATCAGAAGTGGAGCCGCTTTCCGGATTTGAACCGGAGACCTTCCGCTTACAAGGCGGGTGCTCTACCAGCTGAGCTAAAGCGGCATGGGCCCGGTTGGCGGGGTGGCTGGGCCGGGCTTCATGGCAGTATGCCTCAGGGGCCGGGGCGCTGCCAACCGGTTCCGGCTTCCCGCGCGGGGGCGGGGATGGGATGATCAGGCCTTTCCCGAGCATCGAGGTGCCGTTTGGACCAGCTTTACCGCATCGCCGTGGTGGATACCGAGACCACCGGACTCTATCCCTCCCATGACCGGCTGGTGGAGATCGCCGTCATGCTGCTGGAGGTGGACGGCGCCACCGGCCGGCTGGTGCGGACGCTGGAAACATACCAGGAACTGAATGATCCGGGCATGCCCATCCCGGCCGCGGCCACGGCCATCCACGGCATCACCGACGCCATGGTGAAGGGCTGCCGGATCGATGCGCAACGGGTGGCGCGCATGCTGGGCTGCGCGGACCTGGTGGTGGCCCACAACAGCGGGTTCGACAAGGGCTTCGTGCGCCAACTGGTGCCCCAGGTGGATGCGATGGTCTGGGGCTGCTCCTGCCGCGGGATTCCCTGGCGCAAGCTCTACGCCCAGCTGGAGAACACCCGGCTGCAGTACCTGGCGTCCCGGCTGGAGATCCGCGCCGGCACGGCCCACCGGGCCCTCGGCGACGTGGAGACCACGGTCAACCTGATCCTCCGCGCCGATCCCGCCGGCAACACCCACCTGCTGCACCTGATCACCCGCAAGCTGGTTTCCCGGGTATATTGATCTTCCCATCGGGCGGAGGCTGCGCCTTGGGTTGGATCCTTTATGATTATTATTGGTAATATTATACTTATGCTATCGTTGCTGGGCCCGGTCCAGGATCCGCTGGTGCAGTTCAACGGCGCGTTCCGGGAAGGCTACGCCAAGGCCAAGGCGGACTGCCTGGTCCGCGGCGGGCCGGTGCTGGTGGTGTCGGGGGAATGGCTGATGCTGTACCGGAACAACGTGGAGGCAGCCCGGGAACCGATCCGGCCCGCGCGCTACCACCGGCTCAAGGCGGTGGCCCATGTGCCCCTGGCCCTGCAGGTGCTGGTGAACACCCCGGGCGGACTGCCGGAAACGACCCGCAGGACGCTGCGGGGCCTGGCGGCGACCGCCCGGGCCGAGCTGGGCTCCTGGTGCTCCGGGCCGGTGCGGGTACGGCAGGAGCGGATCCTGGACGCCAGCCTTGGCCTGCTGGACGAGCTGCGGGGGCCGGCGGGCCTGGCGCGGGGCCGGCTGGCCGGCTTCACCGCCGGACTGGGGCCGCTGCTGCTGGCCAACGCCGCCGAGGCGGCGGGGCTGGAACTGGAGGCGCTGCACGGCAAGGTGCTGGGGTTCCGGAAGGCGATGGACCCGGCGGACTGGCGAGCCCTGCGGGTGGTGATCATCGGGTCGCACATGGCCCGGGACGGAGAGGTGACCCTACAGTACTTTTCCCGCCTCCTGGACGAGCCGCGGGAAGGCGGGCGCATCGTCTATGCCGAGGGTCTCTGGCAACCCAAGGATGCCCTGGACCTCCTGGCCACGCACCAGTTGGACCGGACGGCCGGGGCGGCCTTCTTCGGTGATCCCATGCGCATGCACCGGGACATCCTGGCCGATGGCGCCGAGGCCTGGCTGAAGGCGCATCTGCCGGCGGCCGGCCCGGCCATGGATTGACACGATTACGATCCATCTATTAAGTTAAGGGCACCGCGGCTGGACCATCAGGTGGCCGCGGCCATTCGTTGCGGGTTCCTGCCCGTTGCACCTCCTCGCCTGGGTCAGGAGGTAGCTTCCCTGATTTATGGAGGTTTTCATGGCTCTGATCGTGTGGGATAGCCGGCTCGAGACCGGGCACGGCAAGATTGATGAGCAGCACCAATCCCTCGTGGAGATCTTCAATCGCCTGCATGGCGCCATGAAACAGGGGAAGGGGAAGCAGGAGGTTGAGGGTATCCTGGTTTTCCTCAAGGATTACACTGTGACCCACTTCGCCATGGAAGAGCAGCTCATGGTGACGCACAACTATTCCGGAGCGGAGAAGCACAAGCAGATCCATGCCGACCTGGTGCGCCAGGTGGCGGACCTGGTGGACCAGTTCCAGCGGGGCACGGCGACCCTGACCCTGCCGGTGATGAACTTCCTTGAGGATTGGCTGGTCCAGCACATCCAGGGGGAGGACTACCGGTTCGCCCTGGAGCTCAAGAGCAAGGGCATCCATTGAGGGCGTAGGCCTCCAGCTCCTGCCAGAGCGCGTCCTGGTCCGGGCGCCGGGCTCGGCACTGGACCAGCACGGCGTGGAACTCGGCCCGGTTCAGCTGGCCCTTGACCGGGGACTGCTCCATGCGGCGCCGGCAGTGGGCCTCCCAGCGGCTCCGTTCGGCGGGGGACAGGGTTTCGGGCCAGTTCCGGGCGCGGTAGCGGAACCACAGCTCGTCCAGCCGCTGGTCCTGGAACACCGGCTTGAGCGCGGCCATGGCCGCGGGCGGGGTGTGGCCGATGCGGTCCATCCAGGCGCGGTCCTGGCTGGAGAAGAAGCCGCCGCCGTAGATGGAGAAATCCGGGTCGACGGCGGTTTCGGGGAAGCCGCCGCCGAAGGCCTCCAGCACCCGGGCACGGAAAGCGCCCTGAGCCTCCAGCCGAGCGCCCAGGGCCTGGGCGCCGGCCAGGTCGGTATGGTAGCGCTCGGCCACGGCCGGGGTGAGCAGGCGCAGGTCCCGGACCACCATGGGGCAGCGGTTGGTGTGCAGGGTCTTGGCGGGGAGCCGGGCGAGGCCCTGCTCAGCCAAGGCTTCGCTGCCCCGGAAGATGCGCTGGCGCAAGGCCTCGGCATCCAGCTCCAGGAACGGCTCGAAGGGCTGGCTCAGGTCCCACAGCACGATCTCGTTGGGCCGGCCGGCCAGGACGCCCAGGGGCCACACCAGGGCAAAGGCGCCCTGGGCCGCCTTGAACATCCCGGACACGTGGATGAGCACCTGGGGGTGGGCCGGGTCCACCTGGGTCTGGACCCAGTGCTTGTTGCGCGCCTTCAGGGCGAAGTCCCACAGCCTGGGCTGGGCCGCCTTGAGCTTGCGGGCCAGGGCGATGGTGGCCTGCACGTCGGCCAGGGCCGTATGGGCCTGGGCGTGGGGGATGCCGTTGGCGGCGGTGAGGTGCTCCAGCCGGAAGCTGGGCACGCCGTCGGCGTCGGGCCAGCACAGGCCTTCGGGCCGGAAGGCGCGGGCCAGGCGCAGCACGTCCAGCAGGTCCCAGCGGCTGTTGCCGTTCTGCCATTCGCGCCCATAGGGATCCATGAGGTTGCGGAACAGGGTGCTGCGGGTCAGTTCGTCGTCGAAGCGCAGGTTGTTGTAGCCGACGGTGCAGGTTTCCGGCCGGGCCATCTCCCGGTGCACGGCGGTGATGAAGTCGCGCTCGCACACCCCCAGGCGCTGCACGGTGGCCGGGCCGATGCCGGTGAGGCCGCAGGCCTCGGGGTTGGGCAGGTAGTCGGGGCTGAGCCGGCACCAGAGTTCCAGGGGCTCGCCCACCAGGTTGAGTTCCGCGTCGGTGCGCTGGCCGGCGAACTGGGCCGGGCGGTCGGCCCTGGGGTCCACCCCGAAAGTTTCGTAGTCATGCCAGTAGAAGGAGAAGGACATGCCTGCGAGGATACGATGAGCGGCCGGCTCCCCGCACTGCTGTTTTGCCCTCGAGTTGTCCATGACATCTGCTCCACTGGTCCTGCCTCTTCTGCGCGCCGCCGCCTGGTTCGGGGAGGACCCCCTGGATCCGCTCCTGGCCCCGGGCTCGGACGGCTTCCTGGACCTGGCCTGGGGCGAACCCGACCTGGGCTTCGTGGACCGCCAGTTGAGGCGGCGCCTGAGCCCCCTGGCCCGGGCCTGCTTCCACTGCGCCGGGCGGCTCGGCGCGGCCGGGGACGCGCGGGTGGTGTTCGCCTCCAGGCACGGCGAGGCCGAGCGCACCCTGACCATCCTGCACGACCTGGCTGCGGGGGCCGAGGTCTCGCCCGCCCAGTTCTCCACCTCCGTGCACAATTCGGTGCCCGGGCTATGGTCCATCATCAACGGCGACCACGCATCGTTCAGCGCGGTGGCCGCCGGGCCCGGGAGTTTCGGCTGGGGGCTGGTCGAAGCCCTGGCGGCCTTCAGGGCGGACCCGTCGGCGCCGGTCCTGTTCGTCTATGGCGATGACCGGCTGCCCGATCCGTGGGCGGACCCCACGCCCCGGGGCCTGCTGCACGCGGTGGCGCTGCTGGTGGGGGAGCCCGCGGCCGCGCGGCTGGTGCTCGCCATGGCGGATCCCGGGGCCGGGCCGCCCCAGTCCCTCGCCTGTCTGCGGGCGCTGCGCGGCGCGCCATCGCCCTGGCAATTGGGCTGAGGTCAACTATCATTGGAAATACGAACCACCCCGGAAAGCAGAACGCCATGGGCATGATCATCACTCCGTTCGAAATGAAGCAGTTCATCATTGCTACCCTGGGGCTGGAGGACCTGACGCCTGAAGGCATCGGGGACGATGAACCGCTGTTCGCCGAGGGCCTCGGCCTGGATTCCATCGACGCGCTGGAACTGGGCATCGCCTTGCGCAAACGCTTCCAGGTCCAGGCGGCGGAGCAGGATCCGGGCCTGAAGGAGCACTTCGCCACGGTGCGCAGCCTGGTGGCGTTCGTCGCCAGCAACGGCCAGGGGCCGCTGCAAGCCGGAGCCTGACCGGGGGATGAGCTTCCTTCCCCTCTCCCGGCTGATGCTGGAGGCGCGCGCCGCCGACCATCCCGTGGCCCTTTCCGGCACCACCCCCCGGACCTGGGAGGCGTTCGCTTCGAGCGCGGCCTGGGCCGCGGACCAGGCCCTGCGGGCCGGCGGCCGCCGCTGGGTGCTGTCCTGCCCTGATGCCTGGGATTTCGCCGCGGGGCTGATCGGCCTGCTGCAGGCCGGGCGCACGGTGGTGCTGCCGCCCAATTTCCTGCCCGAAACCCTGGCAGGCCTCCGGCGCGAGGCCGACGCCGTGCTGGGGGAGATCCGGACCGGCCCGGCGCCGCGGCCGGCGCTCCTGGAGGGCAGCCTGGAATTCTGGACCTCCGGCAGCACCGGCGAGCCCAAGGGGATCGTGCGCAGCCTGGCCCAGGCCGCGGCCGAGGTGGCCATGCTGGAGCGGCATTTCGGCCACCTGATGCCGGCAGGGCCGGTGGTCGGCACGGTGCCGCATCACCACATCTACGGCTGCCTGTTCCGCATCCTGTGGCCGCTGGCGGCGGGGCGCCCGTTCCTGTGCGAACCGGCCAGCGATCCGGCCGGGTTCCTGCGCGCCCTGGCCCAGCCGGCGCCGGTGGCCCTGGTGGCCAGCCCGGCCCACCTGTCCCGGCTGCCTCGGCTGATGGACCTGGACGCCTTGCCGGTCGCGCCCGGGGTGATCTTCTCTTCGGGCGGGCCGCTGAACGGGGCGGACGCCGCGCTCTGGCGCGGCCGGGTGCCGGGCGGCGTGGCGGAGGTCTACGGCAGCACCGAAACCGGGGGCATCGCCTGGCGCAACCAGGGGCCTGACCCCGCCTCGGCCGACTGGACCCCGTTCGACGACGTGACCCTGGCCTTCCAGGCCGGAGCCCTGGTGGTGACCTCCTTCCGGGCCGGGCCTCTGCCGCTGCGGCTGCAGGACGCGGCCGAGCCGCTGCCGGACGGGCGCTTCCGCCTGCTGGGGCGGCTGGACCGGATCATCAAGCTGGAGGAGAAGCGGATCGCCCTGCCGGAACTGGAAAAGGCCCTGGAGGCCCAGCCCTGGGTGGCCCGGGCCGCGCTGGTGCTGCTGGAGGGAGTCCGGCCGACCCTGGGGGCCGTGGTGGTGCTCAAACCCGGGGCCCCTTCCGAGCGCGGCCTCCTGGTGCGCACCCTGAGGGCCCATCTGGGCCTCCGGTTCGAGATCATGGCCCTGCCGAAACGCTGGCGCTTTCCCCGGGAGCTGCCCTACGACGCGCGCGGCAAGCTGACGCCCAGGGCACTGGCCGGGCTGTTCCAGCCATGAGTTTCCAGCCCTGTCTGATCGTGCCGGTCTATGACCCCGGTCTCCCCCTGGCGCGCACCGTGGCGGGCCTGGAGGCGTCGGGCCTGACGATCTACCTGGTCGACGACGGCAGCACCCCCGCCACCCACCGGGAACTGCAGCGGCTCGCCCAGGACAAGGAACAGATCCGCCTGCTGACCCTCGCGCCGAACCAGGGCAAGGGCGCGGCGGTGATGGCCGCCTTGCGCCGGGCCGGGGAGGACGGCTTCAGCCACGCCCTCCAGGTGGACTCCGACGGCCAGCACGATCCGGCGGCGGTGGCGGCCTTCCTGGCCCTGGGCCGGGCCCGGCCCGGGGCCCTGGTGGCCGGGGTGCCGCGCTACGACGCCACCGTGCCGGCGGCGCGCAAATACTGCCGCTACCTCTCCCACCTCTGTGTCTGGCTGGAGACGCTCTCCCTGGACATCCGGGATTCCCTCTGCGGCTTCCGGCTCTACCCGCTGAGTCCGACCCTGGCCCTCATGGAGCAGGAAGCCCTGCCGCGGCGCATGTCGTTCGACACCGAGATCATCGTCCGGCTGCACTGGGCCGGGGTCCCGGTGCTGACCGCGCCGGTGGCGGTCACCTACCCCCCGGACGGCGTTTCGCACTACCGGGCGTTGCGCGACAGCTTCCAGCTCATGCTGATGCACGCGCGCCTGCTGCTGGGGATGCCGCGCCGCGCGTTCCGGCGCAAGCTGCCCTGGTACCGGGCCAAGGAACGCGGCTGCCGCCTGGGCTACTTGAGCGTGGCCAGGGCGCTGCGCCTGATCGGTCCGCGCGGCCTGCGCCTGGCCGGGGAATGCCTGGTGCCGTATTTCTTCCTGACCGGGCGCCAAGCCCGGCGCGCCTCCCGGGACTACCTCGACCGGCTCTGGACCCGGTTCGGCCCCCTGCCGGACCTGCCCCGGCGCCCGGGGCTGGGGGCATCCTACCGGCACTTCCGCTGCTTCTGCCGGGCCACGGCGGACAAGATCCTGGCCTGGTCCGGATGCCGCTCCGGCATCCGGGTGGACGGCGGGGACCTGGAGGCCCTCCTGGCGCTGCACGGCAGGGCCAAGGGCGCGGTGATCCTGGGGGCCCACCTGGGCAACCTGGAGATGCTGCGCGCCCTGGGCCAGGAGCGCGGCCTGCCGGGCCTGAACGCGGTGGTCTACGGCGAGAACGCCCTGCGCTTCCACGAACTGCTGAACCGGCTCAATCCGGGCTTCGGGGTGAACCTGGTGCACGTGGCGGCGGTCTCCCCGGATACGGCCATCCTGCTGCAGGAGAAGGTGGACCATGGCGAATGCCTGTTCATCGTCGGCGACCGCACCCCGCCCAGCGACCGCGGCCGCACCGTCCTGGCGCCGTTCCTGGGCGAACCGGCGGCGTTTCCCATCGGTCCCTTCCTGCTGGCCCACCTGCTGCGCTGCCCGGTGCACCTGATGTTCTGCGTGTACGACGGCCAGTGCTACCGGGTGCGCCTGGTACCGTTCGCCGAGCGGATCGAATTGCCCCGGGCCGGGCGCCAAGAGGCCCTCGCCGGGTGGGCAGCCCGCTATGCTCAAGGTCTGGAGGCCGCGTGCCGTGACAACCCCATGCAATGGTTCAACTTCTTCGATTTCTGGGCCTCCCGTTGACGGGGCGGTCCCGGTGGGGTCTGCCCGGCTGACCCTGGAAGCCGTGCTGGAAGTTGCCTTGCGCGGCCGGCCGGTGGTCCTGTCGGAAGATCCCGGGTTCCGGGCCCGGGTGGAAGCCAGCCGCGCCTTCCTGAACGACCTGCTGCGGGACGGGGTGGAAGTCTACGGGGTCAACACCGGCTACGGCGATTCCTGCACCACCCCCGTTCCCCCGGCGCTGCTGGCGGAACTGCCGCACCACCTGCTGCGCTACCACGGTTGCGGCCTGGGCCGTTTCCTCGAACCGGAAGAGACCCTGGCGGTGCTGCTGGTCCGGCTCAACTCGCTGGCCCAGGGCTACTCGGCGGTGCGCTTCGAGCTGCTGGAGGCGCTGGCGGCGCTCATCAACCACCGGGTCCTGCCGCGCATCCCGGCGGAGGGCTCGGTGGGCGCCAGCGGCGATCTCACGCCGCTGTCGTACATCGCCGCGGTGCTGATCGGCGAAGGCGATGCGCTCCAGGATGGCGTGTCGCGCCCAGGTGCCGAAGCCCTGGCGCGGGCCGGGCTGCCGGCGCTGGAGCTGGTCCCCAAGGAGGCGCTCGCCCTCATGAACGGCACCGCGGTCATGACCGGGCTGGCCTGCCTGGCCTTCCAGCGCGCCGAGTACCTGAGCCGGGTGGCCTGCCGGCTCACCGCGTTCTCGGTGGCGTGCCTGCAGGGCAACCGGGAGCACTTCCATCCCCGGCTTTCGCAGATGAAGCCGCACGCCGGGCAGGGCGAGGCGGCCGGCTGGATCCACGCCGATCTGGGCGGCCAGGAAAGCGCCGGCGCCGGGCGCATCCAGGACCGCTACTCCATCCGCTGCGCGCCCCACGTGATCGGCGTGCTGCGCGACGCGCTGCCCTGGATCCGGCGCGACCTGGAGAATGAGCTGAACAGCGCCAACGACAACCCGCTGTTCGACGGCGAGGCGCGGCTGATGCTGCACGGCGGACACTTCTATGGCGGCCACGTGGCCTTCGCCATGGACGGCCTGAAGGTGGCGGTGGCCAACCTGGCCGACCTCATGGACCGCCAACTGGCCCTGCTGGTGGACACCCGCTACAACAACGGCCTGCCCGGCAACCTGTCCGGGGCCGCGCCGGAACGGGCCGCCATCAACCACGGCCTGAAGGCGGTGCAGATCGGCGCCAGCGCCTGGGCGGCGGAGGCCCTGAAGCTGACCATGCCGGCCTCGGTGTTCTCCCGCTCCACCGAATGCCACAACCAGGACAAGGTCAGCATGGGCACCATCGCCGCCCGGGACTGCCTGCGGGTGCTGGAACTCACCGGGCAGGTGGCCGCGGCCCTGGCCCTGGCCACCCTGCAGGGCCTGGAACTGCGCCGGCGCCAGTCGGTCCCGGCCCTGGAGCGGCTTTCCCCCGAGGCCCTGGCGTGGGGCGCCGGACTGGGCGCCGGGATCCCGTTCGTGGAAGAGGACCGGCCGCTGGACGGCGCCCTGCGCTCCCTGTGCGCCGGCCTGGAGGCCTGCCAGTGGAGCCTGTACGCCTGACCTCCGGTGCCACCTTACTGGCCAGCCACGCGAGCGGAAGCATGGGGAAAGCGGAGAAGCAGGTTATGGCCAATCTTATCGTTCCAGTTAAACGAGCTGCATAGCACAACAACCGCGATTTTGTTTGCCATGTCCATGCCTATGTAGGCGCTGTACCCGGACGTCATTCCGTGCTTGTAGGTGATGATGGTATGGTCGTCGCCAGAAACCGAGATGGTCCAGCCAAGGGCGGAGGATTCTCCATCTTGTTGCTTTACAAGGCGTTCCGTCGTCCTGGCCAGGATCTGATCGAGGGGCGAATTTCCCATCGCAAGGGTATGTTTGGCATAAATCAATAGATCAGTGACCGTAGAATAGATGCCCCCGGTAGGCGCCATGACCTCTCCCATATCCCAAGGTTCCAGGGGGGTATTTCGTCTCATGAAATAAGGCTGGTCGCCCACATGCCCTATGGCTTCCCTTTTATGTTGCTCTTGGGATAAGGAAAAAGTGGTGTCTTTCATGTTGAGCGGTGTGAAAATTTTTTCGGTAACCAAATTCTGGAAGGGCTTTCCCGTTTTTACCTCAATGAGCTGCGCAAGGATGCCGTAGCCGATATTGGAATAAATAAATTCATGTGATTTATTTTTAATTTTAGTCGTTTTCAGATAATCATATAGCCATGCCTTGTCCATATATCCATAAAGATTTTTCCCTGTTAACTCATAATTTATGAAAAATCTGAGCTGTTTCAAGGTTACCGGCTCCCGGGGCAGCCCGGACGTGTGGGTGGCCAGTTCGTAGACGGTGACTTTGCCAATATCATCACTTAACTTGGCACTCGGCGGAAGGATGGTCCGTACGGTGTCGGAATATTTGATGACGTTTTCCTGGACGAGATATTCCAATAACGACGAGGTGAACAGTTTTGAAACAGATCCGATCTGGAAAATCGTATTCTTGTCCGGCAATACCGCCGGGCCGGTATCGCTGACCCTGCCGTAGCCGAAGGATTGGGTTGATCCATCGGCAAGCAGAACGCCAATCTCAAGGCAGGTGGCCTCCTTGTTCTTGATCAGGGGTTCGGCAAGCTTATCGACTTCCGCTTGAATCGTGGTTTGTCCGAGCTGTAAACGCGCAATGGAAGGCTTGGGATCATAGATGATGCGCGATGACAGGGGACCACAGGACAAACAGATGAGACAAAGTATTGCCGATGCCAGCTTCGTAATGGGCACAGCAGAAAGGAGGCCGCCCGCTTTTAATCTATGCCCGACAGCTGTTTGCATATGGCTCTTTCAATCAATCGACACCACTCGGCATCACTGCCGGCGTCGCGGCGCGGGGTGTTGCAGTTCCGGCGGGGCCGGTTCCGTAGGGTGGCCAGGCTCCTCGCCTAGGTGCTGTTGATGATGGTACATGGCAAGGGCGGACGTGGAAAGCGCGCAATGGTTTCCCGTGGAAGGCCGCCGGTGCGGGAACGGTCCGCTATGCTCAAAGCCTGGAGCCTCAACCCGTGAAGATCCCCCTGACCCTGCTGTTCCTGCCCGCCGCCGTGCTGCAAGGCCAGGCCCTGCCCGGCAACCTCACCGCCCACCTGAAGGAAGCCGTCTGCATCCACCTGGACTTCGTCCAGACCCGCACCCTCGCGGCCTTGTCCCGGCCGCTGAAGGCCAGCGGCAGCATGGTGCTGGCCCGGGACAAGGGCGTGATTTGGGCGCTCAGGCGCCCGGTGGCCCTGACCTACGTGATGGGGCCCAAGGGCCTCATGGTGGTCAACGGCGACGGCAGCAAGGAGCGCAAGACCGCCCGGGATGCGCCGGTGGTGGCGCAGATGGGGCAGATCTTCCAGGCGCTGGCCCAGGGCGACTGGCATGTGCTGGACAGCTTCTTCACCGTGACCGGCGAGGGCGATCCCGGGCGCTGGGAGGTGAACCTGCTGCCCAACGGCCCGGCCAGCGCCTTCGTCAAGCGCATCCGGCTCAACGGCGGCCGGTTCATCGACCGGGTCCGGATCGAGGAGCCCGCCGGCGATCGCACGGAACTGGTGTTCCAGCACCAGACCATGGCGGCCCCGCTCACCGGGGCCGAGGCCGCGCTGCTGACCCAGGAGTAGCTATTTCTGGTACCGGCGGGCGTGGCCATAGAGCGCCGGCCACAGCACGGCCAGGGCCTCCTGGACCAGCACCGGCAGCACCGGGCGCCCCTGTCCCTGGACCCACAGCCGCCCGGCGCCGCGCAGGGCGGCCAGCAACAGGCAGGCTTCCAGCGCGGCGACCCGCTCGCCGTGGCTGCCCGCCGCGCCCCAGCGGCGGAAATGTTCGGCGAACAGTTCCAGGTAGTCCTGGTCCAGCTCCGCCTGCCGGGCGCGCAGGGCGGGTTCCGCATGGATCCGCTCCAGGCGCCGCAGCCAGTGGTCCCGGTCCTCCTCCAGGTGGCGGGCCAGCGCCTGGCAGGCCTCCGCCAGGCCGGAGCGCTCCAGCGCCTCCGCCAGGCCCCGCACCAGGTCGGCGTGGTCGTGGAAGAACAGGGCCTCCGCCCCGGCCTCGGGCAGCTCCATGGCCCGTTCCAGCGCCTCGCGCCGCTGCTGGAGTTGCCGGTCCTGTCTGCGTCCGTTCATAGGGTTATTCTAGCTGCCGTTGGGAACTTGTTCCCTACGGTAGCCAGTGTCGCCGCCACAGCCGGGTTCGCATGGCACGGGCCGGATGGAAATTTCAGGCACGCTGCGCGCCCATTGACGTGAGAATGATGGTGATGCGCAAGCCCCTGACCCTGCTCCTGCTTCTCTTCCTCTTCCTGGGGTGCCGCCGGCCCGACTCCGGGGCCGTGCAGCTGGCGTGGGGGGTGCCGTTCCGGCTCTGCCCGCCCGAGTCGGCGCCGGATTTCTTCGTCAACCAGGAAGTGCTGTTCAGCCTCCCGGGCGGGGGCAGGGAGACGCTGCTGGCGGCGGTGGAGAACCGGGGCGGGGCCTTGAGCCTGGTGGCCTCGAGCCCGCTGGGCCAGACGCTGTTCATCGTCCGGATGAAGTCCGGGGCGGTGACGGTGGATGCCCGGGTGCCGCTGCCGGGCCGGTTCGACCCGCGGCTGCTGCCGGCCCTGGTCCAGTTCGCCCTGTGGCCCCTGGAGGCGGTTCGGACCGGCCTGGGGCCGGGGGGCGTCTGCGTCGATGACGGCCCTCGGCGCACCCTCCTGCGCAAGGGCAAGGTGGTCTGGACCGTCCTCCGGGTCGGGCCGGCGCCTCCGTACCAGACCCTCGTGCTGGAGGACCCCGGCATGGGCGTGACCCTGCGCATCCGGACCCTGGACGAATGAGCGCCGCCCCGGTCTTCCTGTCCGCCCTGGGCCTGGTGAACGCCCTGGGCCGGGGCAAGGCGGCGGTGGCCCGCGGCCTGTTCCTGGGCGATACCGGCGGCCTGGTGCTTGAGGAAGGCTGGATTCCCGGCGCGCCGGCCCGGGTGGGGCGGGTGGCCGGGGCGCTGCCGGGGCCCGCGGCGCTGCCGCGCCACGCGCGCCTGCTGCTGGCCGCCCTGGAGGAGATCCAGGACGACGTGCAGGCCGAACTCGCCCGCTGGGGGCCGGACCGGGTCGGCGTGGTGCTCGGCACCAGCACCGCCGGGGTCGCGGAGATGGAGGCCGCCATCGTCCACCTGGGGGGGCACGGGGCGCTGCCCGAAGGCTTCCGCTACGACGACGTGGAAATGGGCGCTCCGGCCCGGTTCCTGGCCCGGTGGCTGGGCATCACCGGCCCGGCCTACACCGTGTCCACCGCCTGCACCTCCAGCGGCAAGGCCCTGGTCTCGGCCCGCAACCTGCTGCGCCTGGGGCTGTGCGACGCGGTCATCACCGGCGGCGTGGATGTCCTGTGCCGGCTCACCCTGAACGGCTTCAGCTCGCTCGGGGCGTCCACCCGGACCCTGACCAACCCCATGAGCGTCAACCGGTGCGGGATCAACATCGGCGAAGGGGCGGCGCTGTTCCTGCTGAAGCGCGGGCCCGCCGCGGTCGCGCTGCTGGGCGCGGGGGAATCCAGCGACGCCTACCACATCTCGTCCCCCGAACCCGACGGGCGCGGCGCCGAGATCGCCATGCGCCTGGCGCTGGCCGACGCCGGCCTGGACGGGCGCGAGCCCGGCTACCTGAACCTGCATGGCACCGCCACCGACAAGAACGACGAAATGGAAAGCCGCGCCGTGGCCAGGGTGTTCCCCCAGGGCATCCCCTGCAGCGGCACCAAGCCGCTCACGGGCCATCTGCTGGGGGCCGCGGCCGCCACCGAGCTGGCGTTCTGCTGGCTCGCGCTGCACCCCGACTGGAACCCGGACGGCCTGCTGCCGCCGCACCGCTGGGACGGCGCGGCGGATCCGGCCCTGCCGGCGCTCAACCTGGTGCCGGCGGGCGCCCGGGACCCCGAACTGAGGATCTGCCTGTCCAACGCCTTCGCCTTCGGCGGCAGCAACCTCACCCTGGTGGCCGGACGGCCTTGAGCGCGCCCCGGTGTTAAACTGGGCAATCAAGTGGAGCAACCATGAACGCCAATCACGAAGCCTGGTTCAAGATCTTCCGGGAACGGGCCAAATCCCTGGCCCGGCACATCGTTCTACCCGAGGGCGTGGACGACCGCTCGCTGATCGCCGCCTCCCGGCTGATCCAGGAGGGCATCTGCCGGCTCACGGTGCTGGGCGACCCCGGCAAGGTCCAGGCCCGCGCCAAGGAGCTGGGCATCTCGCTCCAGGGCGTCACCCTGCGCGATCCGGCCAGCGACCCCAAGACCGCCAACCTGGCCAACGCCTACTATGAATCCCGCAAGCACAAGGGCATGACCCCGGAAAAGGCCCTGGAGACCATCAAGAGCCCGTTGTACTTCGGCGGCATGATGGTGAAGAGCGGCGAGGCCGACGGCTTCGTGGCCGGCGCCTTGAACACCACCGGCGAGACCGTGCGCGCCTGCCTGCTCACCATCGGCTGCGCCCCCGGCGTGAAGACCGTCTCCTCGGCCTTCCTGATGATCCATCCCGACCCCGCCTTCGGCGCCAAGGGCGCGATGATGTTCGGCGACTGCGCCGTGCTGCCCGACCCCGACGCCGAGCAGCTGGCCGAGGTCGCCATGGCCAGCGCCGACACCGCCAGGGCCATGCTCGGGGTGGAGCCCAAGGTCGCCATGCTGTCCTTCAGCACCGCCGGCAGCGCCGAGCACGCCATGGTGGACAAGGTGCGCGCCGCCCTGAAGCTGGTGCGGGAAAAGCGGCCCAGCCTGATGGTGGACGGCGAGATCCAGTTCGACGCCGCCATGATCCCGGCCATCGGCCTGAAGAAGTTCCCCGGCTCCAAGGTGGCGGGCCAGGCCAACGTGCTGGTGTTCCCCGATCTCAACGCCGGCAACATCGGCTACAAGATCGCCGAGCGCTTCGGCGGCTGCTCCGCCAACGGACCGTTCCTGCAGGGCCTGAAGAAGCCGGGCAACGATCTGAGCCGCGGCTGCACGGCGGAAGACATCGTCAACACTGTCATCCTGACCGTGCTGCAGAGCGCGCTCTAAGCGGAAATTTTGAACCTAAAAGCGCCCGGCGCGCCGGGCGCTTCGTTTTGAGACGCCGTCAATTGTAATCGAATCTGTCATTCCGACCCCGTGGAAGGGTTTCCTGTTGACCTTTTCCCGAGGCGGTGGGACCCGCTATCCCCGGTGTGGCATGACGCCCACCCCGGCGGTGCCGGTCACCACGGACCAGTCTGCTCCCGGCCTTGGCTTGGCCCGAAGGGCCTGGATCCGGCGGGTTCCGACCCCGATATATCCGCTCCCCCAGGTCGAGCCACCGGCCTTGGCCCAATCTCCGAAAGGGCAAATGATTCTGTTCGGGTTCCTGGCTATGTGGACGCTGATCTTCAGGGCCGACCACCGGCATCACTCGGGGGTGAGGCCAGGTTATTTTCATTTGCCAATCCTGCGGTTCACCCTGGTCGGCAGGTTACGGCTGCTCCAGTTCGATTCGGTTGGGCTGGCCTTGCTCGGTCCCGCGCTTGCTATGAACGGCCAGTTCTCTACTTACAGAATCTGACAGGACGCTTTGTTCGCAGAGAACCTGTGCGTGAATGCCGCGCAGGCGATGCCGGAGGGCGGCACCCTCGCGTTCAGGACCTCCCAACTGCCGGATCAATGGGGGGAACTGGCGAGCACTGACAACGGCCCGGAGCCATCACACGGAACGGGATCCCGGAGCGCGCTGCCCGGCTGAGCTCGGATGATTCTCCCGGCCGAAACCAGACCCTGCCATCCAGCCATAACTATCTGCCGTTCGGCCATCGGATCCCGTCATCGACAATCCGGGCCGCCCCATCCCGGCGGGTTCCCCTAACCTGGGTTGGTAACGGAAGCGCTTGATTTCAAGTTCCTTCCCATCCGTGAAAGGGTTGGCTGTGCTGCAAGTCGCTTTGAAAATGCTGTTTGGTGAACGTGGGAAGTACTTGGGAATCATCTGCGGGATCGCCTTGGCCTCAGTATTGATGATCCAGCAACCCGGGATCTTGATTTCGATTCTGAAGACGGTCAACAGCCTCATCACCGATGTCTCCCAACCGGACATCTGGGTCATGGATCCCCTGGTCCAGCAGGTGGATGATTCCAAACCTATGCTGGATACCCAGCTGAACCGGGTGCGGGGGATCAGGGGGGTGGCCTGGGCCGTGCCATTCTACCGGGGAGGGCAAAAGGTCCGAACGTCCAACGGTGAATCGGTCCAGTCCAACCTCCTGGGCCTGGATGACGCAACCCTCATCGGTGGGCCGGGAACAATGCTTCAGGGCAAACTGGCCGATCTTAGACAACCTGACTCCGTCATCGTGGATGAAGCAGGAGCCAAGGGCCGGCTGGCGAAGCCATCCCCTGTCCCCGGCGGCAAGCCGATTCCGCTCGTGGTCGGCGATACCCTGGAAATCAATGACAATCGAGCCGTCGTGGTGGGCATCGCCCGGACGACCCAATCCTTCCAATCCCAGCCCACGCTGTATACCACCTATACCAGGGCCAAGAACTACGCTTTGAGTGAACGCAAGCTGCTCACCTACATCCTGGTGAAGGGCAACGGCAAGGAGGCGAACGCCGTCCTGGCCCGTCGCATCTCCAAGGAGACCGGCCTGGGTGCTCTGACGGCCGATGAGTTCAAAGCAAAAACGCTTCAATACATGATCCACAACACCAGCATCATCGTGAATTTCGGATTCGTGGTGCTGATCGGGTTCATCGTCGGCGCCGCAGTCACCGGCCAGATCTTCTACAACTTCACCTTGGATAATCTCCGGTATTTCGGCGTGTTCAAGGCCATGGGCGCCTCGGATCGAACGCTGCGGCGGATGATCCTGCTCCAGGCAGGGACGGTCGGTTTCATCGGCTTCGGGATAGGGGCCGGGCTGACCGCTGCCTTCTCCCTGGTCGGCAACGGCAGCGACCTCAGCATGTCGCTCAACTGGCAATTGCTGCTTGGCTGCGGCGCCGCGGTCCTCCTGATCGTGCTGTTCGCGGCGTTCATCAGCCTGCGCAAGGTCCTGAAACTCGAACCCGCCATCGTTTTCAAAGGTTAGCCATGACTGCCACTCCTGCCATCCAATGCCTGGGCATCCGCAAGACTTATGGAACCGGCGATACCCAGGTTCAGGCCCTCCGCGGGATCGACCTGGAGGTTCAAGCCGGCGAGCTGCTCATGCTGGTCGGTCCCTCCGGATGCGGAAAGACGACTCTCATCTCCATCATGGCCGGGATCCTGGACCAGACTGCCGGTCAGTGCTGCCTGTTCGGGCAGGATCTCAGCAGCTTCTCCGCAGACCAGATGGTGCACTACCGAGGGCAGAATATCGGCTTCGTGTTCCAGTCCTTCAACCTGATCCCCACGCTGACCGTGGCCGAAAACGTCGCCATTCCCCTGCTGATCAACGGGGTGAGGCTGGACCAGGCCCTGGTCCGGGCGGCCCAGTGCCTGGTCGAGGTGGGATTGGAGAGCAAGCTGGGCAGCTTTCCCGGACAGATCTCAGGCGGCCAGCAGCAGCGGGTGGCCATCGCCAGGGCCCTGGTCCACGACCCGAAACTGGTGGTATGTGACGAGCCCACCAGCGCCCTGGATCACCAGACCGGAATCATGGTGATGGAGTCACTGAAAAAGATGGCAATGGATGGCAAGCGGTCCCTGGTGATCGTCACCCACGATGCCCGTATTTTCGAATTTGCGGACCGGATCGCCCACATGGACGACGGCCATATCGAACAGGTCGAATCCCTTCACTGAAAGAGACCCCATGAAACTCACCCGAGTCCTGCCTGCGGCCGCGGTCGTCGGTCTGTTGCTGGCTACCGTCGCCGCCGTCCGCTCCAACACCAAGAAACCAGCTTCCGTTCCCGTGGCTCAGCCGGCCGAGGCGCCCTTCAATTCCTACATCGGCGGTTCCGGCATCATCGAAGCCAGCAACCAGAACATCAGCATCGGAACGTCCCTGCCCGGCATCGTGAAGACGGTGGCGGTCAAGGTGGGCGACCGGGCCAAGGCCGGCCAGCCCTTGTTCCAGATCGACGACCGGGAACTGCGGGCGGACCTGCTGGTGAAAGAGGCGGCTCTGGCCAAGGCTGAAGCGGCCGTGCAGGAAGCCGTGGCCTCCCAGGCGGATTCCCGGAGCCAGTACGACCTGGTGCGTAACAACCAGGACTCCAGGGCGGTGAGCGTGGATGATGTCCAGAAGCGGAAAAACGCACTGGGGCTGGCCGACGCCAAGGTCTTCAGCGCCCAGGTGGCGGTGAAGGCGGCCCAGGCGGACATCGCCAGTACCAGGTCCTCCATTGAGCGGCTCACGGTGCGGGCCCCCATGGCCGGCGAGGTGCTGCAGGTGAATGTGCGGCCCGGGGAATATGCCGCCACCGGAGCCCTTTCCACCCCGCTCATCCGCCTGGGAAGCCAGGAGGAACTCCATATCCGGGTGGACATCGACGAGAATGACGCCTGGCGATTCAAGCCCAATACCCGGGCCACGGTCTTCCTGCGCGGCAACCGGGACCTGAAAACGTCCGTGTCCTTCGACTACGTGGAGCCTTACGTCACCCCCAAGACCTCCCTCACCGGCAGCAGTTCGGAGCGGGTGGACACCCGGGTGCTGCAGGTGATCTATCGCTTCGACCGCCGCGCGATTCCTGCCTACGTGGGCCAACAGGTGGATGTGTTCATCGAGACTCCGGAGACGCCCACCGCCGGCGCCGCGGCGGGAGGCCGGTCGTGAAGGCCGGGATCGGCGCCGCATTGGGAGTGGCCGCGCTCCTGGCGGGATGCGCGAAGGTCCAGACCGTGGATCCGTCACCCGGGCTGCGGGCTCCCGCCCATTGGAGCGGAGCGGCCTCCACCGCCGCCCCGGCCCTGGACCGCGTGGCCTGGTGGAAGGGGTTCGGAGATCCTCTCCTGGATGAGCTGATGGAATGCGCCGTTCAGAACAGCCTGGATCTCCGGCAGGCCCAGGCGCGCATCCTCCAGGCCAGGGCGACGCTGGGTACGGCCGAGGCGGCGCGGCTGCCTTCGGTGAACGCAACCGCTGAAGTGTCCCGGAGCGAAACCAGCGCCAATTCGATCAATTATGCCGGGGTGCCGGGCACCAGCACCCTCTATCAAGCCGGGTTCGACGCCTCCTGGGAACTTGATCTCTTTGGTGGTCTGCGCAAGAGCCAGCAGGCCGCCAAGGATCGCCTTCAAGCGAGCGTGGAAGACCTGGGAGACGTGACCCTGACGCTCCTGGGGGATGTGGCGAGCAATTACATCACCTTGCGGGGAAACCAGGCCTTGCTGGCCATTGCCCGGCGGAACGCCGAGACCCAGCAGGAGACAGCCGCCATCACCGAACAGCGGTTCCGGCTGGGCCTCACCAGCTACCTGGATGTGGCCCAGGCGAAAGCCGAGGCGGCTTCCACCCGAGCCGACATTCCCACCCTTCAGGCGGCCATCAAGCAGTCCATGCATCGTCTGGGCATCCTGCTGGGCCTGGAACCTACCGCCCTGGAGGGCGATCTCGCCCCGGTCCAGCCGCTGCCTTCCATCCACGGCGTGCTGAGCACGGGGCTGCCTTCGGAGCTGATCGCCCGGCGTCCGGACCTGCGCCGTGCCGAGCGCAAGCTGGCCGCGGCCATGGCGGATATCGGGGTCGCCAAGGCGGACCTGTACCCCAAATTCGATCTCACCCTCGGGCTCGGGCTGGAAAGCACCCGGACCTCCAATTTCGCCTCGTTGTCCAGCCGCTACTGGTCCATCGTGCCCGGGCTCAGTCTGCCCATCTTCAACCGCGGCAAGCTCAAGGCCGCGGTGGCCGGCAAGCAGGCGGTGTACGATGAGCAGTTGGCGGGCCTGCAGGCCTCCTTCCACAGCGCCCTGGAGGATGTGGAGAATGCTCTGGCCAACTTCTATTCGGAACAGGAGCGGCAACGGAATCTCGAGGAAACCCTGCGCCAGGACCAGGATGCGGTGACGTTGGCCTCTGAACGCTACCGCCTTGGCCTTACCAGCTTCCTGGATGTCCTGACGGCCCAGCAGTCCTTCTATGCCGCCCAGAACAGTGTCAGCAAGTCCGAAGCCCAGATGCTCACCAACCTGGTGACCCTCTACAAGGCGCTCGGCGGCGGCTGGAAGGCTGTATAGTCAACGATCATCCAGCCAATCCACCCTTGCGAGCGAACCGTCCATGCGTCTTTGTGATTTCCCCGCAACCACCCGCACCAAGTTCCAGTCCTCCGCCACCTGGGCGGTGATCCTCGGCTACGGCGCGCTCTGGGCCCTGTTCCGTTTCGTACTGTTCACCGGCATGCCGTACATGTTCGCGCCGGCCGTGGAGTTCCTGTTGCCGTTCCTGCTGGTGATCGGGATGCTGGCCCTGGCTCCCCTGCCGTGGCTCTGGACCGGCGATGAGCGCAAGCAGGCACCGCCCCTGCGCGGCTTCCTGCAGTCGCTCCCCTGGAACGCGCTCTGGCTGGGCATCATTATAGGGCTGACCCCGGGTAGCCAAGCCCAGAGTGGGCCACAGGTTTATCTGCGCCTGGTCGGCAACAGTTTTCCGCTGCGTCCAGGCTGGAGCATGTTCTTCCTTAATTATCCGCTGGCCCTGCTCCTGGGCTGGTTCCTGGCCGGCAAGGAGGGGGCGGAGGCCTCAGAGCGGGGTTTGCGCGCGTTGGCAGACCGCAGCAGGACCCAGGCGCTGCAGGCCCAGTTGAATCCACACGTCCTGTTCAACGTGCTTGGTGGGCTCACCGAACTGGTGCACGAGGATCCCGACGCCGCAGAAGAGGCCCTGGTGGGGCTGGTGGAAATGTACCGGGAGCTGATGCGGCACGGCGCCTCCCTGCGGGCGCCCTTGGCCCAGGAGCGGTCCCTGGTCAACCGCTATCTGGGCATTGAGGCCATCCGTTTGGGCGCGCGCTTGCAAGTCCACTGGCAGTGGCCGGACTGGGCGGACCCGCTGGAACTGCCGCCACTGCTCCTGCTGCCACTGGTGGAGAATGCCATCAAGCACGGCATCGCACCCCAGCCAGAAGGGGGCGCGCTGCAGATCGAACTCACCCGCTCCCCGGCTGGGCTGCTCCTGCGGGTGGCCAATGGCGGGCGTCCCCTGAAGGCCGAATACCAGCCAGGGACCGGGCTGGGCAACCTGAAGGAACGTCTGACCCTGCTGCCCGCACCCCGGCCCACCCTGCGACTGGAGACGGAAGGGCAGTGGACCGTGGCCCGACTCGAGCTGCCCTGGCAGTGGCCGGCATGAGCGAACCGTTGAAGGTGGCCGTGGCCGAGGACGAGCCCATGAACCAGCGCCGCCTGGTCCGCCTGCTGGAGGATTGCGGCTGCGCGGTTGTGGCCACCTTCGCCAACGGGCTGGAGCTGGAGGATTGGCTGGCCGCCGCGCCGGCGGTGGACGCCCTGTTCCTGGATATCCAGATGCCGGGGCTTGACGGCTTGAGCCTGCGCGCGTCGATCAGGCCGGAGCTGCCGGTAGTGTTCGTGACCGCCTATGCGGAACATGCGGTGAACGCCTTCGAGCTGGACGCCGCGGATTTTCTCCTCAAGCCGGTCACCACCGGGCGGCTGGTGAAGGCCCTGGCGAAGATCCGCCGTGCCCTGGGCCAGCGGGAAGCCACCGCCGACAGCCGGGGCGGCTCCGCCACCCGCTACCCCGTACAGGCTGGCTCCGGTGTGGTATTCCTGGATCTGGCCAAGACGGCCTATTTCGAGGTAGAGGATCAGGTGGTCTGGGCATTTGCCGGCGAGCGGTTCCGCACCCGCTGGAAGACCCTGGGCGAGGTGGAGGCTTTTTTCCCGGACGGGGGCCTTCTGCGCATCCACCGCCATCTATTGATCCGGCCAGAGGCGGTGCTGGGAATACGCCCCTCGGGGGGCGGCAGCCGGGCGCTGGTGCGCATGCCGGGCGGGGTTGAGCTGGAGGCCAGCCGGGGCGCCACCCCCAAGCTGAAGGATGTTCTGAGGCTGGAATAGCGGGCCCGGCTTCACAAGCGGTAGGACCCGAACAGGCCGTAGGCGTTTTGTTCCTTGCGTTCGGTGGTCGGGCGATTTGAACAACGCGGAAATAACTGTTCAGCGCATGGCTCGCGCCATTCCCGTGCCTGGAAATGCCATTCAACCGAAATTGGCCCGGCGCCGGAACATCGAGTCTGGTCTGGACATATTGTGAAGGCACCGGTTTCGTTCTGGCATGCCTTCACTACGGAGTTGGCTGCCGTTCAACCCATTCCACGAAGGGCTCCCCATGCTATTGATGGATATCGCCTCCGATAAATGTGCCAGTCAGGATGAATCCCTCCATGCTTTCATCCCAGCCAGAGGCTCGATCAGGGCTGAAACAAATGGCCGAGAACGACCCC
>Ga0181535_10002544_pt1 | contig 22109 bp, 17 predicted proteins | sample PEATcosm2014_Bin_44_FD_119774 | JGI IMG/M metagenome (GOLD analysis project Ga0181535, IMG submission 119774) | Peatland microbial communities from MTU Mesocosm Facility, Houghton, MI, USA - PEATcosm2014_Bin17_30_metaG | ecosystem: Environmental > Terrestrial > Soil > Wetlands > Peat | place...
AGCCGCATCATGGCCCAGTTCATGATCGAGTGGCCGATGATCGTGGGACCCAGGGCGAGGCCGGCCGTCATGACGAGGTCGATCCAGGTTATCCCGGCGACGGGATCGACGCCGGCGACGAGGGCGACGACGAGGCAGAAGAGGCCGCCGGACAGGTAGAGGGGCACGAGATAGGTCCATAGGCGGCCCGCGCGGTTGTTCCTCCGCGCGAGGGCGAGATAGACGGTGAAGAGCAGCATGGAGACGAAGCAGCTCACGTCGCCCGCGAAGCGCCCGGGGTCGCCGCGATAGTCGGCGGCGGCGAGTATCGCCACGCCCGCCGAGGCGATGGCGGTGCCGACGATCTCCCTGCGGCGCGGCGCGACGCCGAGCAGCGCCATGGCGACGAAGGGCATCACGACCGGGGACATGTTGACTATGACCGTGGAGTTGCCGGCGAGGGTCAGCCGCGCTCCGTAGATCCACGCGATGAAATGGAGGCCGAGGATCACCCCGGGCAGCAACGAAGGGAGCATCAGCTTGAAGGAGAAGGTCTCGCCGCGCCTCTTCAGCTCGCGGAAGAAGAAGGGCGCCAGGACGACGACGGCGCCGAGCAGGCGGTAGGAGGACTGAAGCAGGGGATTGATGGTCGCGGCCTTGATCAGGATGACCGACGTCGAGCAGATGAAGACTCCGAATATCAAAATGGAGAGCTGCGCGTTCCTGCTCCCCTCCGCCGATTCCTTCATGGGCGGAGTATATACCAAAGCGCCCGGAAGGTCGCGGGCCGCCCGCGGCCGCGATTCTCGATTGACGCCGCCATTGCCCGATGCTAGGCTTGGCCACCGTGCCGAGCCAAGACGTCACCGCCGCCCGTTCGCGGGCGATCCGCATCCGCATCAACGGCGTTTGGCGGGATTTCACGGTGGGGGCCGATCTTCCCGCGCCGACCACTTTGGCCTACCTGCTGCGGGAGAAGCTCGGGCTCACGGGCCTCAAGGTGTCCTGCGACGAGGGCGCATGCGGGGCATGCACGGTGCTCAGGGACGGCAAGGCCGTCCTCTCCTGCATGGTGCTCGCGGTGGAGGCCGACGGCCACGACATCCTGACGATCGAGGGCCTGCCCGACGACGATCCCGTCGTAGAGGCCTTCGCGCGGCAGTGCGAGCCGGGCTACGGCACCGCGCTGCAGTGCGGCTACTGCACGCCCGGCTTCGTCATGGCGGCCCGCGCCCTCCTCGACGAGAATCCGTCGCCGACCCCGGCCCAGATAAAGGAAGCCCTGTCGGGGAACATCTGCCGCTGCGGTTGCTACTCGGCGATCGCCCAGGCCGTCCTCCACGCGTCGGAGGCGATCGCGGCGAGGGGGCGGGCGCGATGAGGCAGCCCTTCACGCCCCGGACCGAGCGCGCCTTCCTCGGCAAGTACAGACCCAAGATCGACGGCCGCGACAAGGCGAGGGGGGCGGCCCTCTACGCCGACGACATCGCGAGGGAGCGGAGCTTCCCCGGAATGCTCTACGCGAAGGTCCTGCGCAGTCCCTACCCGCACGCCCGCATCCTGAGCCTGGACGCCTCCGAAGCCGAGAAGACGCCGGGCGTGAAGGCCGTCCTGACCTACAAGGACCCGATGATCGCCTCGCTCAAGAAGACCAACGCCGGGTGGACCGACGGCGTCGACACGGTCAGCTTCAGGAAGATGATGTGGGGAACCTTCCGCGACCGATGCGTGCTCGGGGACTACGCCTGCTGGGCCGGCGACGAGGTCGGCCTGGCCCTGGCGGCGGAGAGCGAGCTCATCGCCGAGGAGGCCCTCGCCCTCGTGCGCGTAGAGTGGGAGGTGCTGCCCTTCGTCCTGGATCCCATCGAGGCGATGAAGCCGGGAGCTCCTCCGGTCCACCCCGACATCGCGGCAAACAACGTCTTCCCGGCCGACCCTTTCGGCGGCGGCGACGTCTTCGTCGACAAGGGCGACGTGGACGAGGGCTTCCGCCGCGCGGACCTCGTCGTCGAGGGCAGGTCGGTCTACCACAACGCGACGCAGAACTCGCTCGACAACTGGTGCTGCCTCGTCGAATGGGTCGGAGACAGCCTCACGGTCTGGTCCAATTCCTACGCGACCGACCAGACGCGCATGCATATCAGCCAGATGCTCGGCCTGCCGATCCACAAAGTCCGCGCCGTGAGCTCCTTCGTCGGCGGGCAGTTCGGCCGCGGCGATACCGGGGACCAGCCCTTCTTCCTCTTCACCGCCCTGCTGGCGAAGAAGGCCGGCAGGCCCGTCAAGTTCAGGCATACGCGCCGGGAGAGCTTCCACGACTCGCGCCAGCCCGCGATCTACGAGGCGAAAGTCGGCGTCATGAGGGACGGCACGATCCGGGCGATGCACTGCAAGTCCGTCGGGAACGCCGGGGCCTACGCCGACCACACCATGTTCGCCCTCAAGTACGCCCCGAAGGAGATCACCGAGGTCGCCCTCGCCCACGTGAGCGACGTGCGCTTCGAGTCCTTCGGCGTCTATACGAACAAGCTGCCCGCCTGCATGATGCGGGGCGTCGGCAACTCGCAGTTCAACCTCATCTTCGGCCTCATGATCGACCTGGTCGCCGAGAGGCTCGGGATGGACCCCCTCGAGCTCTGCGTCAAGAACTTCGGCCACGAGTGGGAGAGCCTCCCCGACAGGAGCCTGGAGCGCGTCCTCGAGGAAGGCGCGCGGCGGATCGGCTGGAAGGAGAAGCGCCACCTCCCCGGCCGGGGCCCCGCCTTCGACGGCGTGAAGAAGCGCGGAGTGGGCTTCTCCTGCCATCCCGCGTGGCACGCCGAATGGCAGGAAGTGCGGCGCGGCAAGGTCCAGGTGGGCATCACCCTCAATCCCGATTGCACGGTCATGCTCAAGGCCCCTTCGGTGGAGACGGGGAACGGCTCGAACACCTGCAATGTCCTCGGCTGCGCCGAGGCCCTCGGCTTCCTCGACGTCCGCGTCGAGGACATCCACTGGAGCGCGACGGTCGACTCGGACCAAGGCATGAAGGATTGCGTCCAGACCGACAGCGCCGTCTCCTACCTGCAGTCGGAGGTCATGGCCCAGGCGGCGCGCGAGCTCAAGGACAGGCTCCGGGAGACGGCGGCGCCGGTATTCGGCCTCGAGCCCGGAGAGCTCGAGATCGAGGGAGGGCGCGTCTTCCCCGCGGCTTCCCCGGAGAAGGGCATGAAGGTCAAGGATCTCCTCGGCTCCGGCGATCTGGCCCCTATATCCGTATTGATGAGCCGATCCCCCCTCGCCGAGAAGACCGGGGTTCCCTATTTCGCGAACTTCGCCGAGGTAGAAGTGGATACGGGCACGGGACGCGTCGAGACGCTCAAGCTGGTCGTCGTCAACGACTGCGGCACGGTCATGTACGCCTCGGGGGCCGAGGCGCAGCAGGTCGGAGGGCAATGCATCGGCCTCGGCGAGGCCCTGACCGAGGAGATAATCTACGACCGCGCGACCGGGATCCCCCTCAATTTCAATTGGATCGACTACCATATCCCGACCATGGCCGACATGCCCGACATCGAGCCGGTCCTCCTCGAGGTATGGAAGGGCGGCGGAGAGTACGGGGCCTGCGGCATAGGCGAGGGCACGGTGACCTGCACGCCGCGGGCGATATTGAACGCGATCTACAACGCCGTCGGAGCGCGAATCGACGAGATTCCGGTCACCCCGGACAAGATCCTGCGCGCGCTCGGGAAGGCCTAGGGCCATGGCCCTGCGCGACTTCGACCACGTCCGCGCGACCACTCTGGAGGACGCCGCCGCCCTCGCGCTCTCGCCCGGGCGCGAATCCGCCCTCGTCGCCGGCGGAACCGACCTCCTCGGCCTGCTCAAGGACAGGGTCCACCCCTCCTACCCGAGGCTCCTCGTCGACCTGAAAGGCATTCCCGGCCTCGATTTCATCCGCGCGGACGGGCAGGGCGCGAGGATCGGGGCGCTCGCCACCCTGGCGGACATCGCCAAGAGCCCGATCCTCCGCGAGGGCTACTCCCTCGTCTCGGAGGCCGCGCGGCTGGCGGCCTCGCCGCAGATCAGGAACATGGGAACGATCGGCGGGAACATCTGCCAGGAGCCTCGCTGCTGGTATTACCGCAACCCCGACGACCGCTTCCGCTGCCTCCGCAAGGGCGGGGGGAAATGCAACGCGATCGACGGCGAGAACCGCTACCATTCCATATTCGGCGCGGCCCGTGTGGGGCTGCCCGCCTGCCGGGCGGACTGCCCGTGCAACGTGGACATTCCCCTCTACCTCGCCCGGCTGCGGGAGGGCGATCGGGACGAGGCGGCCCATATCCTCCTGCGGAGCAACCCGATGCCGGCGGTGACCGGCCGCGTCTGCCCGCACTATTGCGAGAAGGGCTGCAATCGCGGGGAGACGGACGGCGCGGTGTCGGTGCGCGCGATCGAGAGGAATCTCGGCGACTACATACTCGCCAACGCCGATCGGCTGATGCCCGGGCCGGAAAGGCTCTCGGGGAAGAGCGTAGCCGTCGTCGGATCGGGGCCGGCCGGCCTCTCCGCGGCCTACTACCTGCGGCGCTCGGGGCATGAGGTGAGGGTCTTCGAGAGGATGCCCGCCGCGGGCGGAATGCTCGCCTACGGCATACCGGCCTATCGCCTTCCCGAGGAGACGCTGGGCAGGCTCATCGCGGCCTACGAGGGCATGGGCGTCGCCTTCGAGCTCGACGCCGGAATCGGCGAGGGGGCCGAATCCCTCGAAGCCATCCGCGGGCGCTTCGATCGCGTCTTCGTCGCCACCGGCGCCTGGCGGCAGAGGACGATCGCGATTCCGGGCTCCGAACGCCTCGGCTCCGGCCTCGCCTTCCTCGTCGACGTACGGAAGGGTCGCCGGGAGAAGCCGGGAAACAAGGTCCTGGTGATAGGAGGCGGGAACGTGGCCGTCGACGTCGCGATCTCCGCCCTGCGCCTCGGCGCCGCCGAAGTCGCCATGGCCTGCCTCGAGGCGCGCGACTCGATGCCCGCCTTCCCCGAGGACCTCGAGGAGGCGCTGAGGGAGGGAGTGAAGCTCCTTCCCTCATGGGGGCCCCAGGCGGTCATGATGCGCGGCGGGGAGGCGATCGGCATGGAGCTGGTCGGATGCAGCTCGGTCTTCGACTCCCAAGGCCGGTTCCGCCCGAGCTTCGACCCCGAGCGGAGGATGTCCGTCGAGGCCGATCGGATACTCCTGGCGATCGGCCAGGACGCGGATCTCTCCTATGCGGGAGAGGCGATGAGGATTGAGCGCGGTCTGATCGTCGCCGGGAAGGCGGACCAGGCGACCGGCGCCGAGGGAGTATTCGCGGGCGGCGACGCGACGACGGGGCCGGCATCGGTCGTCGAGGCCCTCGCCGCCGGCAGGAGGGCCGCGGCGGCGATCGACGGGAGCCTCTCGGCCGGGAAGCCCGTGACGAGGGGTGGGTCGGGCATCGTCGCGGAGCCGCTGCACGAGATTAGGCCCGATGCCCTGCGAAAGTCCGAGCGGACCTTCGTCCCGACCATGACCCAAGCCCAGGTGGAGACCGAGGCTCGAAGATGCCTCGATTGCGGCTGCGTCGCAGTCAACGCCTCGGACCTCGCCCCCGCCCTGGTCGCGCTCGGCGCCTCGATAAGGACGACCCGGCGCTCCATAGCGGCAGAGGAATTCTTCGCGGCCCTGCCGCTGCGGACGACCGTGCTGGAGGACGGCGAGCTCGTCGCCGAGATCGACCTGCCTCCGCCCCGGCCGGGCAGCGCCTTCAGCTTCCTCAAATTCCGGATCAGGAATTCGATAGACTTCCCGATAGTCAGCGTCGCGGCGGCCTTCGTCCTCGCCGGCGGCGTCATCGATAGCGCCAGGATCGTCTTCGGCGCGGTCGCGCCGGTGCCGCTGCGCGCGACGCGCGTCGAGGAGTTCCTCGCGGGCAGGGCGCCCGACGATGAGACCGCCGCGGCCGCCGCCTCGATCGCGGCGCGAGGGACATTCCCCCTGGAGCGGAACGGATATAAAGTCCAGGTGCTCGAGGCCTTGCTACGGAAGGCGATCCTGGAGGCTTTATAACCCTGTATTCACGGAACGCTGTTCCTTTCTTAATGATCCGGGCCTATAATTGCGCCAGCATAGGTATGTCCGGGTAATCATCTCCAGGAGGCATCATGAAAAGAGCGATCGTCCTATTCGCCGCCTTAGCGATCGTCGCCGTCTTCGGCTTCGGCCAGGACGCGCCGAAGGCCCTCGTCGCCGCCGCCCAGCAGGAGGGCCAGCTCACCGTCATAGCCCTACCCCACAACTGGGTGAACTACGGCGAGATGATCTCGACCTTCGCCGCCAAATACGGCATCACCGTCAACGAGCTAAATCCCGACGGCTCCTCCGCCGAGGAGCTCGAGGCGATCAAGGCCAACCAGGGCAATACCGGACCCCAGGCCCCCGACGTGATCGACGTGGGTCTGAAGTTCGGCCCGGACGCCAAGGCCGGCGGGCTCATCGCCCCCTATAAGGTGTCCACCTGGGCCAGCATCCCCGACAGCGTCAAGGACAAGGACGGATACTGGTACGGCGACTACTACGGCGCCCTAGCCTTCGAAGTCAACACCGACATCGTGAAGGACGTGCCCAAGGACTGGGCCGACCTCCTCAAGCCGGAATACAAGGGCAAGTTCGCCCTCGCCGGCGATCCCCGGATCTCCAATCAGGCCTTCCTGACCGTGCTCGCCGCCTCCCTCGCCAACAAGGGAAGCGTGAGCGACCTGGGCCCGGGCCTCCAGTACTTCGCGAAGATGAACAAGGCCGGCAACCTCGTGCCGCTCATCGCGGTGACCGGAACCCTCGCCTCGGGCGAGACTCCGATAACGATCGAGTGGGACTACAACGCCCTCGCGAATCGCGATACTCTCGCGGGCAACCCGAACGTCCAGGTCGTCGTCCCGGCCACGGGCGTCGTCGCCGGCGTTTACATCCAGGCCATCAGCGCCTTTGCCCCCCATCCGAACGCGGCGAAGCTCTGGATGGAGTACCTGTATTCCGACGCCGGCCAACTCATCTGGCTCAAGGGCTACGGACACCCGGTACGCTTCAACGACTTGGCCAAGCGCAAGGCGATCCCCGCCGACCTGGCGGCGAAGCTTCCGCCCGCGGCCGCCTACGCCAAGGCCGTCTTCCCGACCCTCGACCAGCAGGTCGCCGCGGGCAAGGCGGTCGCCGACAATTGGGACAAGATCGTAGGCGCGGACATCCAGAAGAAGTAGCGGAATAATGGCCGCCGGTATCGAGAGGGCCGGCGCGGCCCCGGAGCGCGGGCGTACCGTCGCCGACGCCCCGGGGCCGCGACTCCAGGGCCGGGCTTGGCTCCGCGGAGTCCGGCCCTGGGGCGGATTGCTCCCGTTCCTCGCCTTCGCCTTCCTCTTCATGATCGTCCCCGCGAGCTCGATCGTGGTCGGCTCCTTCCAAAGCGCGTCCGGCTCCTTCACGCTCGCGAATTTCGCCCACCTCCTCACGCCGAGCATCCTCGGCTCCTACCTCATCACCATCAAGGTGAGCGCCGCGACGGCCTTCATCGGCGGCCTCCTCGGCTTCCTCATCGCCTACGCGATCTCGGTCGGGGGCCTCCCGAAGTCCCTGAAGTACTTCATGTCGACATTCTCGGGAGTAGCCTCGAATTTCGCCGGCGTGCCCCTCGCCTTCGCCTTCATCGCCACCCTCGGGAGGGTCGGCCTCGTGACGGTCCTCTTGAGGACCCTCTTCGGGGTGGAGCTCTACGACTCGGGCTTCAACCTCTACAGCTTCTGGGGCCTCACCCTCACCTACACCTATTTCCAGATCCCGCTCATGATCCTCATCATCGAGCCCTCCCTCGAAGGCATGAAGAAGGAATGGAGGGAGGCTTCCGAAAGCCTCGGCGCCTCGAGCTTCCAGTATTGGCTCAAGGTCGGGGTCCCGGTCCTCCTGCCCTCCCTCCTCGCGGCTCTCATCCTCCTCTTCGGCAACGCGTTCGGAGCCTACGCCACCGCCTACGCCCTCACCGGGGGGCTCATCAACATCGTCCCCATACTCATAGGAGCGCAGATCCGAGGCAACGTCCTCCACGACGCGAACCTGGGCTACGCGCTGGCCTTCGGGATGGTCATCGTGATGACGATCAGCATCCTCGCGTACACCTGGCTTCAGAGGCTGAGCTCGAGGTGGGTCAAATGAAAAGGCGCACGCGGCTATCCTGGCTCTGGTTCTCCATCGGCATCGTCTATTTCTTCCTCCCCCTCGCCGCGACCTTCCTCTTCTCGCTGCACGGAAAGAAAGGCGTCCTCTCCTTCGCGGCCTACCGCAACGTATTCGTCGACCCCGACTTCCTCAAGACCTTCGGCTTCTCCCTCGAGATGGCGGTCCTGACGGTCCTCGTCGGGCTCGCCCTCATCGTGCCGACGGCCATCTGGATCCAGCTCAAGGTCCCGAAGGCGAAGCCCCTGTTCGACGTGTTCACCCTGCTGCCCTTCGCGATACCGCCCATCATCCTCGCCTTCGGCCTCATCCGCAGCTACTCGCGTCCGCCTCTCGCCCTGGTATCCAGCCCGGTCCTCCTCGTCGCGGGCTACGTGATCATCTCCTTCCCCTACATCTACCGCTCGGTGGACTCGGGGCTGCGCGCGATGGACCTGCGGGGCCTGTGCGAGGCGGCGCAGAGCCTGGGCGCGGGCTGGGGAAGCCTCCTCTTCCGAGTAGTCCTTCCCAACCTGCGGACGGCCCTGCTCTCGGCGACCTTCCTGACCCTGGCCATCGTCATCGGCGAGCTCACGCTCGCCGTCCTCCTCGCATGGCCGGCCTTCGGTCCCTACATGGCCCTCATGGGCCGCAATCGCGCCTACGAGCCCGCCGCCCTCGCCATCCTGAGCTTCGCCCTGACCTGGGGGTCGATCGGCCTCATCCAGGCGCTGACGAGGACGGACAGGGACAAGGGCCCCGGCGTCGGCGCCGGCGCGCACTGAAGTCGGATAGGAGCACGAGCATGGCCTTCATCGAACTGCGCGGCATAGTCAAGAGTTTCGGGCGCAACACCGTGGTGAAGGGCCTCTCCCTGAGCGTCGAGAAGGGCGAGTTCGTCTCTTTCCTCGGCGGCTCGGGCTGCGGCAAGACGACGACGCTGCGCATGATCGCCGGCTTCGAGACGCCTACGGCGGGCAGCATCCTGATCGACGGCGGCGACGTATCCCGGGTCATGCCCAACCGGCGCAACCTGGGCATGGTCTTCCAGAACTACGCGCTCTTCCCCAACATGACGGTCAGGCGCAACATCGCCTTCGGCCTGAAGATCGCCGGCAAGAGCGCGAGGGAGGCCGACGCTCGCGTCGACGAGATGCTCGAGCTCATCCGCATGGGCGAGTTCGCCGCGCGCTATCCCCATCAACTCTCCGGCGGGCAGCAGCAGCGCGTCGCCCTGGCCCGCGCCATCGCCATCGAGCCGAAGGCCCTCCTCCTCGACGAGCCCCTCTCGGCCCTCGACGCGAAGATACGGGTCAAGCTGCGCGACGACATACGGGACATACAGCGCAAGCTCGGAATAACCACGATCTACGTCACCCACGATCAGGAGGAGGCCCTCTCGATATCCGACAGGGTGGCGGTGATGAAGGACGGCCTCATCGAGCAGATCGGCGCGCCCTTCGAGATCTACAACCGGCCGGCCACGCCCTACGTGGCCGCCTTCATCGGGACCCTCAACATCATTCCGGCGACGGCGATAGATCCCGCCGTCGGCTCGGTATCGGTCGAGGGTCAGGCGATCAGCTCGGGCAGGGTGCTCGACGTCAAGGCCGGCGAGGAGCTTCGCCTCAGCATCAGGCCGGAGGCGTTCACCCTGGGCGGCGCCAATTCCCTCGAGGGACGCGTCGCCAAGGTCAAGCTCCTCGGCTCGATCGTGCGCCTCGTAGTGGACGTCGGCGGCCTCGCCCTCTCCGCCGACGGCTTCAACGATCCCTCCCGCAGGATCCCGGCCGTCGGGGAAGCGGTGCGGCTCGGCGTCCCCGCGGAGGCCATAGTCGTCTCCCGCCCCGAAGAGGCGCCTCTCGTCGCCCAGGCGGTCGAGGAAGAGGCGGTCGACGGGGCCTGAGGCGCCGCCGATCGCGCGGAGGGGAAGGCGGGGAACTTAACTAGCCCCGAAGCCGCATGATATAAGGGTTGGCCTCCATGACGAAGCCGAAGCCCCCGAGCGAGTCCCCGGAGCCCTCATCGATCCGCCGGCCCCTGGCCTTCTTCCTCTCCGCGCGCGCCGCGGCCACCGTGGCCTTCCAGATCCAGGCCGTCGCGGTCGGCTGGCGGATGTACGCGCTCACGGGAAGCGCGCTCTACCTGGGACTCGTCGGCCTCGCCCAGTTCCTGCCCATGTTCGTCCTGACCCTCGCTGTCGGCCACGTGATCGACAGCTACGATCGTCGCGGCATCGTCCGGGTCTGCCAGCTCGTCGAGGCTCTGGCGACCGGACTGCTCGCGGCGGGCAGCCTCGCCGGCCTCCTCGGCAAGGAGAGCATCCTCCTGATCGTCGCCGCGATCGGCGCCGCCCGCGCCTTCGAGGGACCATCCATGCAGTCCCTCCTGCCGGCCCTGGTGAGCCCGGAGTCCTTCCCGCGGGCGGCCGCATGGTCGGCCTCGGCGCTCCAGGTCGCGACCATCGTCGGGCCCGCCTTCGGCGGTCTCCTTTACGCGATCAGCCCGACCTTCGTCTTCGCCGCGGCCTCTCTCCTCTTCCTGGGATCGAGCGTACTCGTGTCCATGATCAGGACGAAGCGAAAACCCCCGAGCAGGGAGAGCGCCACGCTGAAGTCGGTCTTCGCCGGGATAGCCTTCATACGCGCGCGGCAGGTCATCCTCGGCGCGATATCCCTGGACCTCTTCGCGGTCCTCCTGGGCGGCGCCACCGCCTTGCTGCCGATCTACGCGAGGGACATCCTCGCCACGGGTTCCTGGGGATTGGGACTCCTGCGCTCCGCCCCGGCCTTCGGAGCCCTGTCGATGTCGCTGTTCCTCGCGCGCAGGCCCCTCCGGCGGAGGGTGGGGCGGACGATGTTCCTCGCCGTGACGGTCTTCGGCCTCGCCACCGTCGTCTTCGCCCTCTCGACCTCCTTCGTCCTCTCCCTCTGCGCCCTGGCCGTCCTCGGCGCCTCGGACGTCATCAGCGTCGTGGTCAGACAGTCCCTGGTCCAGCTCCAGACCCCCGACGAGATGCGGGGAAGGGTGAGCGCGGTGAACTCGATGTTCATCGGCACCTCCAACCAGCTGGGGGAATTCGAGTCGGGACTGACGGCCTCGTGGTTCGGGACCGTTCCCGCCGTCCTCATAGGCGGGATCGGCACGCTCGCGGTGGTCGCGCTGTGGGTGCGCATCTTCCCCCAACTCGCGAAGGCGGATACGATCGGACGACCCTAGTCCCGGCCGAGAGCGGCGAGGGCTTCCGACGGCTCCGCCTCGAAAAGGAGTTCGTAGCCTCGCCCGGCGGTGGAGAGCCGCAGGACGTGGAGGGAGGCGCCGTTCGCGTGGCTCCGGGCCTCGGCGACGGCGCCTCGGAAGGCCGACGCCGGAATATAGACGGACTCGTAGCGGTATCCCCTCGCCTTCCCCGTCCGCGGCGTCCAGGAGCCGCGGACCAGGACCGCGAGCTCGGAGGGGACGACGGCCAGGAGGCAGCCGTCAAGTCGCCAGCGAAGAAGGCCAGCCGCGAGCCCGAGGAGGCTCCGCCTCCCGCCGTCCTTCGCCGGTACCAGGACGCAGGGCGCCTGGTAGGCGAGCACGGCGAAGCCCGGATCGCGCCTTCGCAGCGCCCGGATGCGGATCTGGAAGAGAGTATCCTCCTCGGGCGGCTCGGCGGAATGCCGAACGCTCGGGAAGAGGCGCTTCGCCCCCGCCGCGGCGCATTCCCGGCGGGCTTCGTCGATGAAGTCGCCGAGGAGGTCGGCGGACACGGTGTTGAAGACGACGGAGAGGGCTCCGCCGTCCGCGAGATCGATGCGCATTTCTCCGTAGAGGAGCTCCTGCGCGAGGCTGATCGCGGCTATCTCGCCGAAGGCGACGTCTCGCCTCAGCACTTCGCCCCGCGAAAAGCTCAGATAGACGATCCCCGAGCTGCCTACCGCGAGTATCCCTTCGTAAAGATCGCTGCCCGGCTTGGCCGCCTTCCTCTCCACGGCGACGGGCAGTTTGATGACGAGAGTCGAGCTCCTCAGCTCCTCGTACCAGAGGTCGAAGCGCGGAGGCATCTCCTGCGGCTCCGACACCAGGTAGGCCCAGGGCCCGAACCGGTCGTATTCGACGCGCTGGCGTTCGGTGATTACGTCGGCGCTCCCACGCTCATGCTTCGGCATCGGCTTCATCCCCGCCTCCCTCCTCGTCGAGCACTTCGTCCATCCCCAATCCATCACGCCTGCGCCGCGCGCGGAGAAGGACGTAGAGAATGCCCGCGGCCGCGTAGAGGACCGCCATGAAGCCCACCGAGGTCGCGTTGCGCAGGCTTATCCCGTAGAGATCGCCCGGGTCGATCATCCATTCGTAGAGGAGGTAGCCGAGGAAGAGGCAGAAGGCGAGGCCGAATACCGAGATGAGGGGCACGCGCCCCAGGCGGAAGCCGGCGAGGGGCGATGCGCGATACAGCTCCTTCCGGACGAAGGGCAGGACGGCGGCCGCGATCCCCGTCCCGAGGTAGGTCACCGCGATGACGAGGGTAGAGACGAGGGTCAGCCCGGCGAAGCACAGGACGTTCCACACGTAGAGGGCCGAGACGACGAGACCCGGCGCCACCATGAACAGGAGAGCCTTCACGGGCGACTTGCTGCGGGGATGGAGCTCGGCCAATGTCCCCGGCAGTAGGCGATCGAAGGCTGCGGAGAAGAGGATCCTGGTGCTGGAGAGGTAGATGGTGCCGGCCCAGCCGAAGAACCAGGCGGACATCGCGAGCGCGACGGCCGCGCGGAGAAGGGGCGAGGTGACCGTCATCAGCGCCAGGAGGGCGGGATAGGGCCAGAAGGGCATGACGGAGCCTCCCGCCTCCGGATGAAGGCGGCCCAGCCAGTAGGTCGCGTTGGCCCTCATGTAGAAGGTCCAGCCCATGGATCGGTCGATGGCGAGCAGCACGACGATGGCGAGGGCGGTGGCGGCGAGGAGGGCGGAGGCCATCACGACGACGTTTCTGCGGAAGTCGTGGGCGCCGCGCACCTCGCCGGACAGGCTCGCGCCGCAGTTGGGCCAGAGGTTGAAGAATGCCAGGAAGGGCGCGAGGAGGAGGATCCGCGAGAGACTCCCGCCCCAGAGGCGGCTCGTCGCGCCCGCGCGGGCCCCCGCCGCGTCGATCGACGCGTAGGCGTCGCGGAGTCCGAAGAGGGAGAGGGCGCCCGCGTCGAATCGCTCCCTGAAGCCGCCGGCCGAGGCGAGGAGGATCGCGACGACGACGAGGAGGGCCGCGTTCCCGAGCCAGAAGCAGAAGCGCTGCACCTTCGCGTAGGCCGTCATGCCCAGGGCCACGACGACGAGGACGAAGAGGCAGGTGCCGAGGCAGCAGGCGAACCAGGCGGCCCGGCTCGACGAGATGGCGATCGCGAGAGAGCCTCCGCCGAGGACCGCCGCCAAGGGGGCGAGGACGATCTGCCTCAGCATGTCGGCGTAGAGCGGGGTCCAGAGCCAGAGGATGAAGCACCAACCCGTGATGGAGAGGATGAAGCCCGCGGCTCCTCCCAGAATCCGGCTCTGCCAGGTATAGTCCCCGCCGGCCGTCGGCATGACGCAGATGAGGCCCGCGTAGACGACGATCTCGGAGAGCACGAGGACCGCCCCGAGGGCGAGCGCGGAAATCATGCCGCCGTCGAAGCGCCAGGCCTGGCTGATGATGTAGAGGCCCAGGGTCACGATGTTCACCGAGAAAAAGGCGTAGATGAAGGCGTCGCGCCCCGACCAGGAGCGCTCGAGGCCGCCGCCCCCCGCCGGGCTAGGAGGCAACGCCCCGGCCCCGCGGCGGAGCGGGACGGTTCCGCTCGAGCCAGTAGCTGAAGGCCGCCGCGAGGCGGAGGAATTCCAGCTTGATCCTCTGCGGCTTGCGCCAGACGGTCTTGTCGGTAATGAGCTTCACGAAGGTCTCGTATTTGTGCACGGGCGTCCCCAATCTGTCCCAGACGGTCTGTGGCGACTCGGCCTTCGAGACGGCCTTCCTCAGAGCCTCCTTGCCGCGCGGGCTGTTCCCCCAGACGTAGAGCACGTCGAGGATGGCCAGCCGCTGGAGGTACTTCTCGCGGTCGCTCTCGGCCTTGCCGGCGAGGATGGGGAGGAGGGCCGCGTAGAGCAGTCTGGCGCGCCTGGACTCTCCCACTATCTTGAAGCCGGCCTCGGTGAAGCCTCCTATTATATCCGAGGCCAGTTTGTTGATGACGACTCCGGAGACCAAGTCGCCCCAAGGATTCAGGTAGGAGAGCCCGATCGCGAGGAGGAAGGCCGGGGCGCTGCGGAGGAAGTTCGCCCTCTTGACCGGCAGGGTAAAGCCCCTGAGGCTGTTGTGGCCGTAGATGTAGAAGCCGTTGACGAGGGCGAGGGGGATGAATCGGACGAGGCGGAAGGCGAAATCGCCGAGCCCGGCGGCGGCGAGGCCCGCGAAGGCGTAGCGGTCGAGGAGCTGCTCGACGAAGCGGAGAAGGGGGATCGACATGAAGGCGAAGAAGACAGAGTTGGCCGCGTTGGCGGCATCGAAGGAGGAGATGCGCCAGCGCGAGGGATGGAGGCCGTGGCGCGCGATCTCGTCCACGATGAAATTGCGCAGGTAGGTGATCGCGAAGAAGGCCCCCAGGGTGAAGAGGCCGAAGGAGGGAGGGAAGCCCGAGAGGAAGGACAGGACCTGAGCCGCCAGGAGGGCCATGAGGGCCCCGGCCATCATGCGCGTCGCGTCGCGTATGCCGGAATTGAGATCGCCCCAGCTCGCGACGAGGGATATCGGCTTCGTCATGGCGGCGGGCCTGCGGGCGACTCCCCTGCTCTTGCCGAGGGGGATGATGACCCTCTCCTTCCGGCCCTCTCGCCGCGGCCCGATGCCCGGCAGCGTGACTGGCAGGGGGGTGGACTTGTTCGTCCACAGCACGGCGCGCCAGTTTCGAAGCTCGTCGCGGGGGACGAAGCCCATGCCGGGTGCCATGAAGCCGTAGCCGTCGGAATGGCTCCCGACGCGGGCCGCGAGCGGGCGGACCTTATATCGATCGCAAGCCTCGGCTACGAGGTCCCGGGGCAGGTCCGCGATCCCCCGCGCCTGGATGAGCGCGGCCGCGGCCCCCGAGTCCCCGCCGTTGAGGGCGCGCCTGAGCGCCTCGAGGAAGCGCGTATCCTCGGCGTAGCCCTCCTGCCTGGCCCTGTTGCTCCATATCTCTATGGCGTCGATGCGCGAGGTCCTCGCGAGGAGATGGCGCACGCACACCTCGAGCTCGTCGTCCAGGGGCCGAACATAGGCGATGCCTATCCTCCGCTCGCCGATCTCCTCCTCGACCTCGGCGACGGCAGCGTAGAGCTTGTCGGCCTTGACGAAATTCCCCTCGGAGAGGATGTCCCTGTACAGAGGATCGAAGAAGCGCTCGCGGAGCTCGGCGGCCTTGAGCCGATCCATCCCCGCGCCCTCCGGCCTCAAGCCGCGCCGCGCCGCGCGCAGCTTGGCGAGGCGGCGATGGAGAAGCTGGCCGAGATGGGCGTGGAAGAGGAACTTGCCCTTGGCCTGGGCGCGGAGGCCCTCGACGGAAAGGCGCTTCATCTCCCCCTCGGTCCCCACGAAGCCCTCGTTGATGATGGGCAGGGAATGCTTGTTGAACTGGCGGATGAGCTCGGCGTAGAGTCTGTCGTATTCGGCGTAGTTGCCGTGGACGAGCTTCAGGAGGCTCTTCACCGAAGGCGCCTCGAGCAGGGCCGCGAGCTCCTTCGGCGCGCCGCATCCGCCGAGGAGGAGGACGTGGTAGAGGCGCCTTTTCTCTCTGGTCTGCACGAGGCACTCGAGCCCGAGGGAGACCAGGATGCCCATGATCCCGCCCGCCTCCACCGCCTCCTCGAGGGCCGAGGTCTCTAAGAAGTCCTCGTATACGATGGTCAGGCGCGACAGCCCTTTTATATAGGCGTCGAGGACGAGCTGGGCGGGCGTCTTCCGGCCGGGCCCGGCGTTGTCGTAGACCTGGTCGTCCCAGCCGTCGGAGCGCTCGGCGACCGCCTCGGGGACCTCCGCGAGGCCAAGCTCGTCGAGCATGGTCCTCACGACGTAGGCCCGGCCCGAGAGGGCCTGGCGGAAGGCCGCCATGTAGCGATACTGGAGCGCGAGCTCGCCCTTGGCCTTGACGGTCTCCTTGACGAGGGCGATCAGTATGCGCCTCGTATTGTAGGGCATCTCGAGGCCCTGGTAGTTGTCGGCTTCGTCGCGGAGCCGGGCGAGGGCCACGAGCCGATCGGCCTTGAGGCCTGAGCAGATCGCCCCGTAGAGGAGAGCCATGTCGATGGCCTTGTCGTAAACGAGGTTCTTGATGCCGCTCACGTGGCCGTCGAGGAATACGTGCACCCGATCGAAGGGCTTGGAGGAGAGGCGGTTCATCGCGGCCGTCGTCTTCCTGACCCCGGCGCTGAAGGTCAGTCGCGAGACCAAGGCCTCGCGGCGCGAATCCCGTGACTCGCGGCGCGCGCGCGGCGCGTCTGCAGGGTTTTCCGGCATATTGCTTTCCTCGCGACTAGAGTACTATATACTATCCGAGGTCCTCAATCGGCGCCGAAGGAGGAAGAGCGATATGATCGACTCCTTATACAGGCTACTGGGCAGGCTGGGCTTTACGGATCCTCTTCATCCCCCGATCGTCCACATCCCGATCGGACTCGTCATCGGCGCCTTCGTGTTCTTCGCCGTCGCCCTGCTATTCAAGCGCAGGCAACTCGTCCTTACCGCGAGGCACGCTTCGATACTCGCCCTCGTCTTCGCCTTCCCGTCCATCCTCTTCGGGGCCCTCGATTGGATCCACTTCTATCATGCGGCCCCGATCCCGGCCATACGGATCAAGATGGCGCTCGCCGCGGCCCTCCTCATCCTCCTGACCCTGGGCATAATCCTGGGGGGCAAGGGCAGGTCGCGCAACGCGGCCCTCCTCGTCGTCTACGCCTTGTCCCTCCTCGACGTAGTGGCCCTGGGTTACTTCGGGGCGAGCCTCATCTACTCGCGCGGCTCGGCGGCGAGCCCGCCGAGCGCGGTCTCCGCCGCGGCGCCGCCTGCCGCGGCCCCGGCCGCCGCGACCCCCGTCGGCTTCGAGGCGGGCAGGACCCTCTTCGCGGACAATTGCCAGGCCTGCCACCCGGGCGGCGGGAACAGCGTATATCCCAAGTTGCCCGTCATGGGCTCCAAGCGCCTGGCCAGCCTCGCGGACTTCGAGAGCTTCGTCCGCGCGCCGACGATGCCCGACGGCAAGAGCGGGGACATGCCTCCCTTCGGGACGGACGCGCTCGGCTCGGTCCAGGTCAAGGATCTCTACGCCTACGTGAGCGTCCAGTTCAGATGAGGCTGACCGCCAGGGCCGCGAACACGGCCAGCGGGTAGAAGCAGGCCTTGTTGAAGTAGGCCATCGCGGACTCGGTGCTCTGCTCTTTCAACCAGCGCAGACCGGGAAGGACGAGGAGGAAAAGCCCCGCGGCCGCGGCCAGGACCAGGTAGACGGGGACCTGCCTGATCGGCGCCGCGAGGGGAAAGGCCAGACTGCAGAGGATGATGACCGAGGCGAAAGCCGCGGCGATCCGCGAAGAGGCCGCCCTGCCGAATCGTATGGGCAGGGTCCGTACGCCGAGGTTCACGTCCTCCTCGATGTCGCTCCAGTCGTTCGTGATGTTGCGCCCGCCAATCTCCCAGGACGCGGCCCAGAGGGCGAAGAGGACAACCGCGAAGGGAGAGGGGCTCGAGCTCACCGCGAAGACTCCCGCGAGCCCTCCCACGGCCACCATCAGCCCGGAGAGCAGGGACTTCCAGTGCGAGACGCGGAGGAGCCTGCAGTAGAGGATCTCAAGGCCGACGGCGGCTACGAGGAGGATGGCGCAGAGGGGCTTGAGAAGGAAGGCCGTGACGAGGGAGAGAATTCCCCAGAAGGCGACCCAGGCGATCGCGGCGGGGCGGCTGAGCGAGCCTTGCGCGATCGGGTGCCTCGTGCCGATGGAATCGATGTCGAAGGCTTCGGAATCCTTCCTGTACTTCGCCATCTTCGCGGCGTCCACCTTCGCGTCCATGACATCGTTGAGCGCGAAGACGGCGGTGAAGCCCGAGAAGGCCGAGACCAGGCCGAGGGCCGCGATCCGGAGGCTCGGGGCCGTCCCGAGGACGAGGAGGGCGCCCGCCGCGGGATGGGCCACGTCGAGGATCGAGTGGGTCATCCTCGAGAGACCGATGAATCTCCTCGCCACGCTCGCGCGAGAGCCGCCGTGCGCTACCGTCGCCGCCATGCCAAACCTCCCCGGCTCGCGGGAAAGCCTCGCTCGCCCAGCTGAATCATAGGGCCCGCCGCCGCCCGGCGCAAGCGGGCGCGGCGCAGGTTGGCGACGCATGGGACTCCAGGCTATGCTAGCCCAGGCTCGAGGAGGCATCGTGGGCTCCACAAGGTACCAGAGCGTTTCGGTCATGGACGCGGAACAGCGAAGGCTCGTCGTCCGAGACATATTCTCTACCTTCCACAGGACCTACGATCTCGCCAATCGGGTGCTCAGCCTCAGGCGCGACATGGCCTGGAGGCGCTTCGCGCTGCGCAGGATGCGCTTCGGCCCTCGAGGACGCTTCCTGGACGTGGCGACGGGCACCGCCGACCTCGCCATCATGGCCGCGAGGGCCTTCCCGGGAATACTGGTCGACGGCGTCGACTTCGCCGAGCCCATGCTCGCGATCGGCCGCGCCAAGGTCGAGCGCCGCGGCCTCGGAGGCAGGATATCCCTCGCTCGGGCCGATGCCCTCGACCTGCCCTTCCCCGACGCCTCCTTCGACGTCTCGGCCATGGCCTTCGGGATGCGGAACATACCGGACATGGACCGCGCCCTGCGGGAGATGTCCCGAGTCACGATCCCGGGCGGCCGGGTATTGGTGCTCGAGATGAGCGCGGCCCTCGTCCTTCCCTTCCGCGCCCCCTACCTGTTCTACCTGCAAAGGATACTCCCCTCGTTGGGCAGGCTCGTCGCCGGCGACGACGCCGCCTACGTCTATCTCTCGGAGTCCATAATGAAGCATCCGGGCCCCGAGGCTTTCGCCGGGATAATGCGCTCCGCGGGCCTCGAGCGGGTCGAGACGCTGCGCCTCACCTGGGGCGCCGCCTACTTGCACGTCGGCCGCGCCCCGGGCGGGTCGGGAATGGGGTCATAAGTGGAAGTCTCGAAGGTCCTGGAGCCGATCCTCGAAGAGATGGCGGCCGTGGAGAGGGAACTGGGAGCGGTAGCCGCGAGGATCGCCTCCTCCGAAAGCGCGAGCTCCGGCATCCTCGAGCAGATATCGCGTCATCCCTTCGCCGTCCCCGGGAAGCGGCTCAGACCCGCGCTGGTGCTCCTGTCTTCCCTGGCGGGAGAGGAGGCTTCGCGCGCCCGCGGGGCGGCCGCGCCGAAGGAAGGCCGGTCGCGCGCGGCCGCGATACGCCTCGCCACCGCGGTGGAGATCCTCCACGCGGCCTCTCTAGTCCACGACGACATCATCGACGGCGCCGACCTGCGCCGCCACCAAGTCAGCCTGAACAAGCGCTACGGCAACCGCGTGGCGGTGCTCGCGGGGGACATCCTCTATACCGAGTTCTTCAGTCTCATATCCGAGCTCCCCGTAGACGCCGCCCTCCGCTCGCGCCTCCTTCCCCTGTTCCTCGAGACCACGAAGAGGATGTGCATCGGCGAGATCCTCGCCCAGGAAGCGGAGGCCTCGAGGGAGAGCCTCGGATTCGAGGAGTACCTCGTGATAAGCGAGGACAAGACGGCTTCCCTCTTCGCCGCCTGCTGCGAGGGAGGAGCCCTCGTCGGCGGCTGCGGCGAGGAGGGAGTCCGCCGGTTCTCCGAATTCGGCCTCCTCTTCGGGCTCACCTTCCAGATGCTGGACGACCTCGCTGACCGCGATCACGGCCTCGACCCCGGGGTCGACCTCAGGAGCCGGACGGAGGGATACGCCCTGCGCACGAGGGCGGCCGCCGCGGCCTTCGGAGGCTCCTCGGCGGAAGTATCCGCCCTGCTCGATTCAGTGCTGGCCCAAGCTCTTTCTTCTTGACAGCCGAAGGCCCGTCGCCTAACTTGACTGGCAGGGCGATGACGAACCTGAAGCTCTCCGCGTAAATGGAGAGATTTTACATTGCGAAGTTTCGCGCTCCGCGCGAAACTTCCGAGTCAAGGCCGAAGGCCTTGACTGGGGGGCGACGATGGGCGGAATGGCGGCCTTGGCAAGCTACCTCCTCCTGGTTATCGCTGTCGTGGGCTTCCTCCTGGGGATCACGCATGTCCTCGGCGAGCGGCACCTGCAGCGCGGCACGGGCATACCCTACGAATCGGGAGAGCTCCCGACGGGAAGCGCCCGCGTTCGCTTTCCGGCCGATTTCTACCTTATAGCGATGTTCTTCGTCGTCTTCGACGCCGCATCCGTCTTCCTCTTCTCCTGGGCGGTCGCGGCCCGCGAGCTCGGCTGGGCCGGCTACGCGGCCATGCTCGCCTTCCTCCTCGAGACGGCGGCGGCCCTCGTCTACCTCTGGCGGACGGGCGCCTTCGACTGGGGCAGGATCCGCGGTGCGGAGCACCTCAAGAGGCATGGGCTGACGCGATGAAGCCTGTCGACCCTTCCCGCCACCCCTTCGCGGACATACAGCTCGCCCGCAGGGCCGACCTCCTCGCCTGGGGCCGCTCCCGCTCCGTCTGGCCGTTCAACTTCGGCCTCTCCTGCTGCTACGTGGAGCTCGCGACCTCCCTCACGAGCAGGTTCGACCTGGCCCGCTTCGGTTCGGAGATCATCCGCGGCTCGCCCCGCGAGGCCGACGTCATGGTCGTCGCCGGCACCGTATTCAAGAAGATGGCGCCGATGGTGCGGCACATGTGGGAGCAGATGATGGAGCCGCGCTGGGTGATCTCGATGGGAGCCTGCGCGAGCTCCGGCGGCATGTACGACATCTACAGCGTCGTGCAGGGCGTCGACTCCTTCCTCCCAGTAGACATCTACATCCAGGGCTGCCCCCCCAGCCCCGATTCCTTCATGCGCGGCCTGACTCTCCTCCAGGAATCCATAGAGCAGGAGAAGAGGCCGCTTTCCTGGGTGGTGGGGCCGCAGGGGGTCGTGAAGCCGCCCCGGCCCTCGATGCGCGACATCATGCGCGACGAGCGAAGGGATCGCGGCGGCCTCGAGCCGCCGGACAGGATCTAGGCCCATGGAAAAGGGCGATATACTGCGAGAGCTCGCCGAGGCCTTCGGTCCCGAGCGACTGGTCGTCCAGGAGACCCGGGACGGCATGCCCACGGCCTGGGTCCCGCGGGATCTCATCCTCGAGGTCCTGTCCTACCTGAAGAGCGCGCCTTCGGGCGCCTATCCGATGCTCTACGACCTTACCGCCATCGACGAGCGCGAGCGCGAGCACCGCGAGGGTCAGCCGGCCTCGGCCTTCAGCGTGGTCTACCAGCTCCTGTCCTTCGACCGCAACGAGGATCTCCGGCTCAAGGTGGCCCTCGAGGGGGAGAAGCCCTCGGTCCCGAGCGCGACGGGCCTGTGGCCGAACGCCGATTTCTACGAACGCGAGGTCTGGGACATGTTCGGCGTCGGCTTCGAGGGGCGGCCCGCGCCGCGCCGCATACTCATGCCGCCCTGGTGGGAGGGCCACCCCCTGCGCAAGGAGCACCCGGCGCGGGCCACCGACATGGGCCGCTTCGACATGAGCGACGACGATCAGGCGGCCATGCTCGAGTCCCTGCGCTTCGATCCCGCGGCCTGGCAGGTCGACGAGACCGGCGCGGGCGAAGGGGGCGACGGAACCTTCTATATAAATATCGGGCCCCAGCACCCGAGCGCCCATGGCGTCCTCAGGCTCGTGGCCAAGCTCGAGGGCGAGGTGATAGTCGATCTCTACCCGGACATCGGCTACCACCACCGCGGCGCCGAGAAGATGGGCGAGCGCCAGTC
>Ga0181535_10002548_pt1 | contig 22097 bp, 13 predicted proteins | sample PEATcosm2014_Bin_44_FD_119774 | JGI IMG/M metagenome (GOLD analysis project Ga0181535, IMG submission 119774) | Peatland microbial communities from MTU Mesocosm Facility, Houghton, MI, USA - PEATcosm2014_Bin17_30_metaG | ecosystem: Environmental > Terrestrial > Soil > Wetlands > Peat | place...
GCGCGGATGAAAGAGATCGAGTCGGTCGGCGGAGTGGCCTATCTTGCCTCACTCACCGAGGGTTTGCCCCGCCGCCCGGTCATCGAAGAGTACATCCGCATCGTCAAAGACAAGAGCCTGCTGCGCAGGCTGATGCAGATTTGCTCCACGGCCATTGCGCGCGCCGCCGACCAGGGCGAGAGCGCTCTCGACGTGCTCGGCGCCGCCGAAGCGCAGTTGATGGAGGTCAGCGAGAAGGGCGTAACCCAGGGCCTTCAGCGCCTCGACCAGATCGTCGAGCACTCATTCGGAACCATCGACAATCTCTACAAAGAGAGCCGCGAAGTCACCGGCCTGGCTACCGACTTCACGCAGTTCGACATCATGACCAGCGGCCTGCAAAAGGGCGAACTGGTCATCATCGCCGCGCGGCCATCGATGGGCAAAACCGCGCTGGCCATCAACATCGCGCAGAATGCGGCGATTAACCACCAGGCTATCGTGGCCGTCTTCAGCCTCGAAATGAGCAAGGAATCGCTCCTGCGCCGCATGTTGTCTTCGCAGGCATGGGTCGATCAACAGAAACTCAGAAAGGGCTTCCTCGGCCGCGAAGACCACGACAAGTTGGTTCATGCTCTGGACCAGTTAGTCGAAACGCGCCTCTTCATCGACGACACGGCAGGCATCTCGCTCTCTGAGATGCGTGCCAAGGCGCGCCGGCTCAAGCAGAACTCGGGCGGCCTCGATCTGGTGATGGTAGATTATCTGCAACTGATGACAGCCTCCGTGCCTTCGTCGGGCAAGAGAAACTACGAGAACCGCACGCAAGAGGTCTCGGCTATCTCACGCGGTCTCAAAGCCCTGGCCAAGGAACTGGATGTGCCTGTCATCGCGCTCTCGCAGCTCTCGCGTGCTGGCGTACAGCGCAAAGACGATCCGCGCCCCTTGCTCAGCGATCTGCGCGAATCCGGCTCGATCGAGCAGGACGCCGACGTCGTCGCTTTCATTCATCGAGAGTCTTATTACAAGCGCGACGAAGAGATGAGCGAAGCCGACAAGGCCAAGTCGGAACTGATCCTAGCCAAGCAGCGCAACGGCCCCACCGGCACCATTCACCTCAACTTCGTCTCCCGCTTCACGCGTTTCGACAATCCCGAAACAGTGCCAGAGGAATAAGTGTGTCATTACAACCTGAATTTGGCCATTTGGCCGATTAAGCTTGATTTGCAAACGATTTTGACCCCAATTGCCCATAGCGCCCGTACCCCAGGTCAGGGATTCTCAGGCCCCCTGATCCTGTGGCGTTTCAGAACCGATCTACCGGATAGGCAAGACAACAGCGGCCTGGGCAGGGGGGCTGACCTCACTTGATCGGACGGAACAGAGGTCATAGGTTTCCTCAATGAGAAAATACTCAGGCACTTGCGAGTCGGCGCGCATTGCTGCCTTCGACAGATTGTAGAGAAAATCCCAAGCGATCAGGTTGCATGCAGTTGATGCGAGCACCTGCGAATGTCTGCATATAAGACTGTGCCACTCGATCCCAAACCATGCGACGCGCATAGAGGTAAGCTCGTCTGCTCATCGCCTGACGAGTTGCATCGTCATCCAGAAGTCCGATTGTCGCTTCTGCTATAGCACTCGAGTTCTCAAAGGGAACCAGTGCTCCACGCCCATCAGCCAAAAGTTCCGTGGCGTACCAGTAGGGAGTCGAGATGATCGCCTTCCCGGCGCCAAGAGCAAATGCAAGTGTTCCCGATACGGCCTGCGCCTCGTATCGATAGGGCGTAATGTAAATGTCGGCCGAAGTTACCAGTGATGCCATTTCTTGAGGACTCACGAATCGGTTATAGAAAATCACGTTCTTCTCAACTCCAAGTTTCTTTGCCAGATCTTGCAACTGAAACCGGTATTGATCACCCTCGCAAAGCCTGACATGAGGGTGAGTGGCGCCTGCAATGATGTAGACAACGTCGCTGTGCCGGGACAAAATACTCGGCAGCGCATGAATCACGTTTTCAAATCCCTTATTCGGAGATAGCAAACCGAATGTGAGTAGCACAGTCTTTCTTTTGGTTGCAGGGTCGACCTTGTGAGTTCTCAGCGTTGCAACGGGCAAGTCGGGTATGCCATGGGGAATCAAATTGATCTTGTCTTCAGGAACCCCAAATATCTCTTGAAGAAACCGGGAAGAATGCTCGCTCATCACGACAAGCCGCTCTGAGCGTGCGGCAATCTCCTTGAGAACGCTTCGTTGATCGACATCCGGCTCGCGAAGAACCGTATGAAGTGTTGTCACAACGGGCATTCTGAGATGCTTGAGCAATTCCAGAATATGGCTTCCAGCCTTTCCCCCATAGATCCCGTATTCGTGCTGCAAACAGACAATATCAATATCTCTCGAGTTAAGATAGCTTGCGGCTGCCCGATAGGATGAGATGTCACCTTCGGTTATTTCAAACCGCACCCGTGCTGGGTAGGCATACGGCGACAATGGGTCGTTGACGGCTACAACCGACAATTCAGAGGTCTTATACTCAGCTGCAATTGCATTGCACAAATCCGTCGTGAAGGTTGCAATTCCACATTGACGAGGAAGATAGTTCCCGATTACCGCAATCCTTGTTGGATTCGACCGGTTGGAAATTCGCTCCATGGACAATGCTGAATCCCTTCCGAACATCGAAACTCGCGTTTCGCGTTGCAACAGGGTGTTTGGTGTCGAACTCGCAAACGTATTTGACGCGGCCATTGCTGCCTCCTTACGTTATGTTCTGAATGAAAATAGGCCCGTGAGTGTTGAAGACTCCGAGGGCTTACACCGGTACCTCATGGAAGTAAAAGCTCATGAGGCCTTTTGGCAGCCGGTAACCCAGTTTGATCTCTGCAACCAGCTGAGCCTGGAAACCGCAACATCGGAAAAACTAAAGACAATAGCCCAAAGCGCTTCTATCTCGATCGCTCATATCAGCAAAGCCTGATATTGAAATCATCGAGCAACGTGCATCTTAAAGAATGGTCACAATCGCACAATGACTCGCTAGATAGGAGTTGATAGTTGCAGGGTCTGGGCGAGGGTCTGCACTGAGGACACAACTGCATACTCAGTTTCAGTTACCCGGTGGAGTTGGGAAATGCGGAAGAATGCCTTTGCTAATTCCCTAAACAGGCTATGATCGTCTTGATTATCAGGTTGGTATCCGAAGGGCCCCGAACAGAAATGGAGACAACACCGGCCTGTTCCGCTGGATAGTCGTTCCCTCCTGGGAACAGGGCATCTCCTATGTAGACCATCTCATTCAGAGAGATGCGGAGAATATCTCGCAGTTTTCGAATTCCGTAAGCTTTGTCAATGCCGGGTTTGGTGACATCGATCGATGTTGCGCCTCCCATACGGATCGAGAACTCGGGTATTAAAGTTTCCAAGATTGCCGTGATCTTCTTTCGCTTGGAGAAATCAGCATCCCATTTTTCTTTCTCTTCCAGCGGTGCTTGCTGGCCCAATGCCGAGAATGTTATCTGGCTTCCGCGATCCTCAATGACTTCTCCCCAAAGCTTTTCGGCGCGAAAACCTGTTTCCTCCGTAGCTCTATTGAGCGAGTCGACGATCTTTTCTCTTTGTGCGGCGGTCAGATCCTCCGAATACACCTGTTTCCAATCACCCGTGTATTGAAAGAACTTTGTACCGCAGGTTGGTAGTAACGAGAGATTCGCGAGGCTATTATCACGAGGGATGTCGGAGAGCAGTTGTTTCTCGAACTGAGACCATGCGCCGCCTGAGATGACAGCAACCTTTACGACGCCCAAGAGTTCGTGCAGTAATGCTGCCGTCTCTTCATCAAGCGCAGACTTGCTCGGCGCCAGGGTTCCATCCAGATCGAACACAATGAGTTTCTTCATGCGTTGTCTTCAACTTTCATCTTCCCTGGCTTCTCGCTGGAAGAAGTGCAACCGCTTGTCCGCGGGTTGTTTCAGGTGCAGATGTTGAAGAAATGCATAACGCTCGCTTACGCCGGAACGCCGTGTCTGAATCTTTACGGAAGCGAGTGCGTAGGTGTGCTGCGAGGAATCCACGCCAGATCTCCACTGAGAACGTAAATTGCGAGCGCCGACGCCATGAAGAGTGCTCCTATCCAGAATTTCCAGTCGCGATGCATACGGCGCCAATAAGGCCCTGGATCGGGTTCTCCGAGGGCACTGCTGTTTCCTTCGGGGTTATGTTTGTTTCCGGTCATTCCGTCTCCATATCCGATAAGTATTCACCGCTTCGGGCTGCTTTGTTGCAGTGTGCTCGATGATACAAAAAAGTATGACCTCGCGTTTACTTGAAATCTGAGCAGTTTTGCTCAAAGCAAAGTGCGCTATCGCGGCATCGTGAAGAATTACCACTAGAGCATTTTCGGGAAATGTGTAGACCAGAATTTCGTAGGTTTCCCTCCCATTCCGCAGAAAAAGCGGAATGGGGCACGGTAGTCTACAGTAAATCCGAAAATGTTCTCAGTGCGCAAAAAACGCTGGCTTGATCAAAGCTTCCTTAGATTTGTCTCGTGAATACTCAAGAATCTTCATTTTATGAGCAATATGGAGCAGATATTGATCTCTTCTTACAGCGAAAATAGCAGAGGGTGTCATTTATGCGGGAAAGTGGCTGCGAGGTGGCAGCCAGGTTGCAGCGAAGTGTCCTAGATTGCGTTGCTCACCCCGGATTGTCAGAAATCCTTCGAGCTTACCCCTCTGACATGTTTCCTTCCTCCATCTTCATTCGCTAACCACAATCGTCGATACGTCCACAAATAACGTGAACGCTTACAGAACAGGAACCGGGCACGCGAAACATACGGCCCGCGACGAGGCACATATGCTGATTGTCAGCAGCACAACGACATTTGACCCATCGGTATTCCTAGCTCAAGCCGGGCTTGGCCGACAAATCATTGATTTGAAGCCGAAGGATTCCTTTTTTTGCCAGGGAGACAAGGCCGATGCGGTCTTCTATATGCAAAAAGGCAGAGCAAAACTCACAGTCGTATCGCAGACCGGCAAAGAAGCCACCATCACCCTTCTCGCTGCTGGCGACTTTGTAGGGGAAGAGTCGTTGGCAGCGATCGTGGGGCTGCGTTTGGCGACGGCCACAGCCGTTTCCGCCTGCACAGCCCTTAGGGTTGGAAGAGCTGAGATGGTCCGCGTTATGCACGATGAGCCAGCTTTCGCAGACCTGTTTTTAAAATTTCTGCTTGCCCGCAGTATGCGAACCCAAGCCGATCTCGTGGACCAACTCTTCAACTCCAGCGAAAAACGCCTGGCGCGGATTCTCCTCTTGATGGCGGAGTTTGGCAAGCCGGGTGAGCCGGAAACACTGATTCCTCCCGTTACCCAGGAAACCTTGGCCGAGATGATCGGCACCACGCGCTCTCGCGTCAGCTTCTTTATGAATCGCTTTCGCAAACTCGGCTTTATCGATTATGACGGCCGGATCAGGGTGCATAAGTCGCTGCTCAATGTGGTCCTGCTCGATCAGTTACCGGGGCGCAACTCCGAGAGACCTTCGCTTGCCGATATTGCGTGAAAGAATTGCATCTCGACATCAAACGATGTGAAGGCGAGCAAAGACCGGAATCTTGACGGCGTCCAGGATTGCACCGAATGCGAACTCACCAGCGATAACAGCGATGGGCAGTTGCGCCGTTGCGATGCCCAACGCCGCAAGCGTCGAGATTATAAGAATATAGGCAACTAAAGAGAGGACGAGCCAAATACCTGGGCCAGGTCTCTGACCTCGTGATTTCGCACTTCAGAATTCGCAGTTTCCCACCCTTTCGCCAGGAAAAAGGCGAAAGGATGGGGCACGGTACTGGTACAAGAACAAACGGCCAGAGACCTAGCAGTCAACATGCAAGAGCACCATGATTACTTCGATCTCTAAGTTGACCGCGTTTTGCTCAAATCACATGTGGTCCATTTTGCTCAGACGATAACGATCCTGGTCACTACGTTGAAGAGTCGAGGGACTTCGTTGAAGACCCAGAATGGTGAGGAGAACTTATGAAGGGATTTAAGCTCGTTCTACTAGCGGCTGTTGCTGGATGTTTTATGATAGCAACCGTTCCCAAAGCGGCGGCTCAGATTGCCGTGGAGATTGGTGTTGCGCCCGATTGTCCCTACGGCTACTATGATGTCGCTCCATATGACTGCGCCCCCTACGGCTACTACGGCGCGGAATGGTTTACCAGTGGTGTCTTTATTGGCACGGGTCCGTGGTTTCATGGCCCTGAGAACTTCCAAGGGCATGTAGATAATCGTCTTCATCCCGAACACGGTTATAATGGCCCCAAGCCACAACGTGGTGAGAAAGCTGAACCGTCAAAGCATCCCGATAAGAATCCCGACTTCAAAGGGAATGAAGTTCGTGATGGACACGGCCATGTAAGTGTGGAAAAGAAATAAAAACAGCTATGAGAATGGTTCAATAACTGGTGGATTCTCAGTGGTCCCTTCAAGTCAGCCACCGGCGGTATCGCAACTCGTGATCCTGAGGCCTCTCCCGAGGAAGCCTCAGGCAGTACGCTCGCAACGCCTACTACCCGGTCAAGCTGATCGAGAAGCCCGGCCGCGCAAGTAAACACTTGGTGCCCTACATTCGCCGCAACCTTGTTCTGCGGCGAATGTAGGATAGAACGATGCTCCAACGCAGAAGCGCTACGTCACCAGCCTGATCTCGCTCGATGTTCCCCCCGCTGCCGGGATGTAACACTTCTGCGTGTAATCCATCACCATGCGATCGGCATTGAATCGCCAGCCCAACGTGCGAATCGTCCGCTTCATGCGTTTGATCCATCCTCGTGGCAGTCCGTCGCGGTCGCGCTGGTAGAAGAGCGGAATCAGTTCCTCGTACAGCACGCGATAGAGATCTTCTCCGTCGCGGCTGTCGTGCACGTCCATGTTTGAGTGAGTCCTGCCTTTACCGATGGCAAAGCCGTTCAGCCCGTCGTAAGCTTCAGCCCACCAGCCATCCAGCACAGATAGATTCAGGCCGCCATTCAGCACAACCTTCTGCCCGCTGGTTCCGGAGGCCTCCAGCGGCCGCCTTGGGTTGTTGAGCCAGACATCCACACCTTGCACTAGATGGCGGCCTACGTTGATGTCATAGTCCTCAATAAAGACAAACCGGTCGGCAAACTCCGAATCGCGCATCATCTCGGCGATCTGCTGAAGAACCTTCTTTCCCGGTTCGTCGTGGGGGTGGGCCTTGCCAGCAAAGAGGAACTGCACCGGGCGCTTGGGATCGTTGACCATGGAGGCCAGCCTCTGAATGTCGGCGAGCACCAGATTGGCTCGCTTATAGGTGGCGAAGCGGCGTGCGAAGCCAATGGTTAGTGCGTCCGGCGAAAGCACTCTTCCGAGTTTTTGCAGAGTCTCTTGTGGTTCATGCCGCCGTTGCGCCTGTTCCTTTGCACGGCGGCGCACGAAATCGATAAGTTGCGATTTAAGACTGAGGTGCGTCTCCCACAACTCGCCATCGTCCACATTCTCAATGTCCTCCCAAGTGCGCGCCGTTCCACTGTTCGCCTGCCAGCCAACCCCGAGATGGCGGTCGTAGAGGCGGCCCATCTGCGGTGCAAGCCACGACGGCACATGCACTCCGTTCGTGATGTGTCCAATCGGCACCGCGTCCTGGGGCTTGCCGGGATAGAGGCCCCACCACATCGAGCGCGAAACCTCGCCATGCAGCGAAGAGACCGCATTTGCATGACGCGAGAGCTTCAACCCCAAAACCGTCATGCAGAATGGCTCCTGGGAATCGGTGGATTGCTCGCGCCCAAAGCCCATGAAGTTCTCCTGTGAGAGCCCCATTTCTTCGCGCAGAGGCCCAAGGTGCTCCTCGATCAGGTCTGGGTGGAAGCGGTCGTGACCTGCGGGCACTGGAGTGTGCGTAGTAAAGACCACCTCCCTCGCCACATGGCTGGCAGCGGTGTCGAAGTCAACGCCTTCTTCCTCCATGCGGCTGCGCACCGCCTCAAAGACCGCAAAGCCGCTGTGTCCCTCATTCAGGTGCAAGACTCCGGGAGTGATGCCCATCGCCTTGAGAGCGCGAAAGCCGCCCACGCCCAATAATAATTCTTGCCGGATGCGCGTCCTCGCGTCTCCGCCATAAAGACGCGAGGTCGTTTCCAAATCCTCCGGCGCATTGCCGGCAACATTCGAATCAAGCAGCAACAGGTCGCAGCGGCCCACCTTTACCCGCCAGACTTTGGCGCGGATAACGCCGCCGCGTGTTCTTATCTCCACCACCACCGGCTTGCCGTTCTGGCCGATGGCAGGTTGCATCGGCAGTTGGTTGACATCCGTTTCGAGATACTCTTCCCGCTGCCAGCCGCTCTTATCCAGCCGCTGCAAAAAGTAGCCTTGCCCGTAGAACAACCCGACGCCGACAAGCGGAATATCCAGGTCGGATGCGCTTTTGATGTGGTCTCCAGAGAGCACGCCAAGGCCGCCGGAATAAATCGGCAGGGACTCATGCATTCCAAACTCGGCGGAAAAATACGCCACCGGCCGCGGCCGCAGCACTCCCGCGTTGGCCGCGCCCCAGGTCCGGTCCGCCAGCAGATACTCCTGCTGCCGCCGGTAGACATAGTTGATGCGGCTATGCAGCACGAGTTCAGTTGCTCGCCGTTCGATCTCGCCCAGCGGCATCTCGCTGAGCAAAGCGATTGGGTTCTGATTGAGCTGGCGCCAGCGTGTCGGATTCAGATCGCGAAAAATGCTAATGCAGTCCGGATCCCAGCTCCACCAGACATTCCGGGCCAGAGCCCAAAGACGTTCCTGCGCAGGAGCGATAAACCGGTCGAGAGTGCGCGCCTCGCTTACCACGGGCGCAACCTGGTTCGCCGCATCCGCCAGCATGCTGATCTCGTTCTCTCGAAAGCTTCGCGGCTCCTTGGTTTGAACCACGAGGACACCCTGCAACACTCCACGGTCGATCAGTGGAACACCAAGGAAAGATAGGTATTCATCTTCCCCGGACTCTTTAAAATATTTAAAGCGGGGATGATTCCTTACATCCTCAACAGCCACCGGAAGCACGCGTTCCGCCACCAAGCCCGTCAGGCCTTCGTTGAGCGGCATGCGTAGTGTACCGATGCATTGCGGGTGCAGCCCAAGGGTGGCGGCGAGCACCAGATTCGATCTGTCCGGTTCCAGCAGATAAGCCGAGCAGACATCTGTCCTGAAACGAGTGGCGATCAATGCCACCACATTCAGCAGCGTATCGGCAGGCTTGCCGCCTTCCTCAGTCAAGCTGGTAATCTCTTCCAAAGTCAGCACGAGCCTCTCATCGGTTGCATCATAGGATTGGGTCATGGGTTGCGCTCACCTTTCAGTTCACTTCAGAAGTGCCTCGCCGACACTTGTGCAATGCCTCGATAAGAGTGCCTGGATACGCTCAGCTTAGCTGCTGGAACAACAATCCGCCTGAATCGTTGTGGTTTATTGGAGGAAGAATCCCGCTTTCACCGAACCGGGATGAATTTCACAATATCACCAATCCGTTTGCAGACAAAGACCAATTTCAACGGACCATCAGTCGCTCGCTGAAAGATTTGGGCCGGCAACTGATTGCGGCCCATGCGCGGCAGATTCGCGTTATCACCACCTGCGAACTGAAGGACGATAAGAATGACTCTGAAAAGTTGGCCTGCTCCATCTTTTGCGATTCTCGCCGGCTCGCTCTCATTCGCGATCGCAGCCCGGAATTGGCCGGACGCTCTCTACTTAGAGCCATTCCGTAAATTGGTAGCACCGACCTCCGGGTCGGCTGTTCTGTGGGTCTCCAGACCCACAGGCTATGTCTGGCGGCGTGGACGCCGCCAGTACAGCCGGTCTGGAGACCAGCGCTACATTCCTTTCTCAATTTACGGATAAGCTCTTATGGGACAGGCCCCACGAAGTCGGCTTTTCGACTGCTTTTCGGAATCTCTGGGCCCCGGTTGGATTACCGGCGACTCTTACTTACTCAGTTTATTGCCTTCTCAGATTCAAAATCCGGCGCTTGCGGAGTAGAAAGCTGCCTTTATACGAAAGTAATGAGCTTGAGGTCGCCCTTACCTATAAAACGAACCTAATGTAACGTCATGATCGTAATGTCAGAACCGAGAAATAGTACAAGCGATCCATAAGAATTCTTCGATAATACGCCTATTCGCGCGAGTCCTGATTGGTCAGGAGAAAAGAGATCCTATGCGTACTTTAGGCGGATCCAAAATCGGTAGAGCGCAGCATGTTGTGCGTCAATTGCATTTTGCTGCATTCATGATTGCCACCCTTCTTCTGTCGTCCTTGGCCCAGTTGCATGGTCAAGGCGCAAGTGCTTCGGTCTCCACGCCGGTCCCGGCCCGCATCCTGAATCGCGTGGATAACTCCGACCTAGCGTCCGTTCCAGGAAGCACGCATCCGGCAGTACGGTACGCCACCGACAACGGCCGGTTGGCGTCCGCGGAGCCTATGGGTGATCTGATCCTTGTGCTCAAGCGTTCGGATGCACAGCAAGCCGCGCTCGAGTCCTTCAATGCGCAACAGAACGATCCCAACTCGCCCGAGTATCATCACTGGCTTACGCCGACTGAGTTCGGCGCAAATTACGGAGTCGCTGAAAGCGATCTCGATGCCGTGAGCAACTGGCTTCAGAGTCAAGGATTCACCATCGAAGAGATTCCGCCTTCGCATACTTCGATTCGCTTCAGCGGCAACGCCGGGCAGGTGGAGCAGGCATTTCATACAGAAATGCACTCGGTTGAATACAAGGGCACAGGGCATGTCGCCAACACCAGTGATATTCAGATTCCAACGGCTCTGACGCCGGTGGTGGCTGGCGTCAAGGCTCTGCATAACTTCTTTCCCGCGGCGCTACATCACACTGCTGCATCGCTCAGCCGGAGTTCTCTGGGAGGAGGGTTGCCCGCGGGCCCGCAAAGCTTCGGCAGCCAGGCGGCGGGCGCGCATCCAAATTACGCTCCTGGCGACGGCTATCAGTTACTCGTTCCCTACGACATGGCGACGATTTACAACTACAAATCACTCTGGACCGCCGCAACGCCGATTAACGGAACGGGGCAGACCATCGCTCTGGCCGGAACCAGTAACATTGTGCTCAGTGACGTGGCCACCTTCCGCGCGGCCACAGGATTGCCCGCCAATGTCCCTAAGGTCATCGTCACCAACAGCGATCCCGGCACCACCAATCTGCTCGACGACCGTTTTGAGAACACGCTGGATGTAGAGTGGTCTGGCGCAGCAGCTCCCGGCGCGTCAATTGTGCTGGTCACCTCAAGCCAAACCAGCCAGACCACAGACGCCTTGTATGCCAGCGAGAGTTACATCATCAACAACAACATCGCCAAGATCATGAGCGTCAGCTATGGCGAATGTGAACTGGGCATGGGAACCGCAGGTAATCTGGAGTATCTGAATCTGTGGCAGCAGGCTTACACCCAGGGCATCGCCGTATTTGTCAGTTCGGGCGACTCAATGGCCGCGGTCTGCGACGATGGCAACTACAACCCCTCGGCGGATTATGCGTCGCAGTACGGCCTCACCGTCAGCGGCATGACGAGTACGCCCTATAACGTCTCCGTGGGCGGCACCGACTTCAACTCTACCAGCGCGAGTTGGAGCGGCACCAACAGCACCACGAATATGTCCAATGCCACTGGTTATATTCCAGAGGTTCCATGGAATCAAACCGTAACCAATCCAATCGTTCTAAGTAGCCTGAACCAGGAGTTCGGCGTGAATGACAGCGCCGAAGGCATGACGAATTATCTGTTGAAGAATTACGGCATCAACAGTGGGATCTACGATGAGCTGATTCCATCGGTGGGCGGCTCGGGCGGCGTGAGCAACTGCACCACGTCATCCAACGGCAATCCCTCAACCTGCGGCGGCGGCTATGCCAAACCCGCATGGCAGGCCGGTGTCACCGGGATTCTTACTACGGATAAGCGCACAGTTCCGGATATTTCGTTCTTCGCTTCTTCGGGATTTTTGGGTGTGGCTTATCTGATCTGCGATTCACAGCCGCCAGGTTATACGTCGCCGATACCATGCAGCTATCCCGCTAACGCGCTCGACATGGCCGTGGGTGGAACTTCGGTCTCCAGCCCGGTGATGGCCGGCGTAATGGCGCTGATCAACCAGAAGGCCGGTGGATCGCAGGGCAACCCCAATGCCGTGCTTTACGGATTGGCCGCCAAGCAGAACTACTCGAATTGCAGCGCGGAGTCGGTAACAAACTCGAGCGCATGCTACTTCAACGACATCAACACTGGCACCATCGCGGCACCGTGCTTTGTCGGCGATGTCAATTGCACTGCGCAAACCGCTGGCGACGTGCTTGGCATCCTTCCCGGTTATGCCGCCACAACAGGCTACGACAAGGCCACTGGCCTCGGTTCGCTCAACGTGGCCAATGTGGTGAACGGCTGGCCGGGAGTTACCTATGCACCCTCGTCAAGCTTGTCGCCCACCAGCCTCACCTTTGCTTCCACGGTGGTCGGTTCCTCACCGGCCGCGCAAACTGTCACACTTACCAACTCCGGAACCGCCTCGATGACCATCTCCGGCGTCAGCATCACCGGAAGCAATGCCTCGTCATTTTCTGAGACCAATAACTGCGGCACAACGCTGGCGGTGAACGCTTCTTGCACGGCGACAGTCACATTCAAACCTGCAGCGACCGGAGCACTCGCGGCCTCGGTCAGTTTCGCCGACAACGCCGCAAATTCTCCGCAGACTGTCTCGCTCAGCGGCACCGGAGCTGCTCCGGTCACGATTGCAGCCACCGTTTCACCAACCAGCCTCACCTTTCCATCGACGGCAATCGGCGCGGCATCGGCATCGCAGACTGTCACGCTCACCAATACTGGAACCGGGCCGCTGACTTTCACCAGCAGTCCCACAATCACCGGAACCTACGGCCCGCTCTTTCATGGAGCCAGCTCGTGCGGTGGCAACGCTACGCTGGCAGTCGGTGCCTCCTGCCTCACCACGTTCACCTTCGACCCAACTGCGGCAGGAACCTTCACAGCAACTCTCAGCTTTAACGACAACGCTCCCAATTCACCGCAGACACTGATTCTCACCGGCACCGGCGCGGGAATACCGGTAGTGAGTCTGTCACCCACCAGCCTCAGCTTTGCATCGACCTACATCGGCTCGACGTCCGCCGCGCAAGTCGTCACACTCAAGAACACCGGAACGGGCCCTCTGGCGATCTCCAGTGTTTCCTTTACTGGCACGAGCGCAGCAGTCTACGCACAGACCAACACCTGCGGCACGTCGCTGGCGGTCAGCGGCTCCTGCACGATTTCCGTTACCTTCAACCCAACCGCTGTTGGTGCGACTTCAGCTTCATTGAGCATCGCCGATAATGCCGCCACAACTGCGCAAACCGTCACGCTCACGGGAACAGGCGTAGGGGTACCGGCAGTCAGCCTCTCGCCTGCCAGCCTCAGCTTTGCCTCAACCAACGTCGGCTCCGCGTCCGCGGCACAGATCGTCACACTTAAGAACACCGGAACGGGCGCTCTAGCGATTTCGAGTGTGTCCTTTACCGGCACAAGCGCAGCAGCCTACGCACAGACCAACACCTGCGGCACGTCGCTGGCAGCCAGCGCCTCCTGCACAATTTCGGTTACCTTCAAACCAACCGCTGTAGGCGCGGCTCCGGCTTCACTGAGCATTGCCGATAACGCCGCAGGCTCCGCGCAAACTGTCGCGCTCACGGGAACAGGCGTAGGAGTGCCGATAGTCAGCTTCTCGCCTACCAGCCTCACATTTGCCTCGACCTACGTCGGCTCTACCTCCGCATCGCAGACCATCACGCTCAAGAACACGGGAACTGCAGCGCTGACAATCTCCAGTCTGTCCCTTACCGGCACGAGCGCGGCAGCCTACGCACAGACCAACACCTGCGGCACATCGCTGGCAACCAGCGTCTCCTGCACGATTTCGGTTACTTTTAAACCAGCCGCAGCGGGAACCCTCACCGCCTCGTTAAGCCTCGCCGACAATGCCACGGCATCTCCGCAGAGCGTCGCGCTCAGCGGCACCGGAGTCATACCGCTTCCCACCGTTACCCTCTCGACCACATCGCTGAGTTTCCCGGTCACCGTGATCAATGCCTCGGCTGGATACGCCTATAGTCCAGCTCAGACGATCACCCTAACCAATACAGGCGTGGCCGCACTGAACCTCATATCAATTGCGCTGGGTGGAACAAACCCAACCTCCTTCTCGCAAATGAACAATTGTCCCAGTTCCTTGGCTATCTCTGCCAGTTGCACAATCCTCGCTCGCTTCGCTCCAACAGCATCGGGCACTAGATCCGCAACGCTGGTCTTTACGGACAATGCGAGCCCAACCACACAAACCGTCTCGCTATCGGGAAGCGGTGTCAGCGCGGCAACGTTGACCCTCTCCACCTCCGCGCTGAGCTTTGGAACGGTCACATCGGGCACTACCAGCGCGGCGCAAACCATCACAGTAACCAACAGCAGCTCAACCACGCCGGTCAATCTGACGTCGATTGCGCTTAGCGGCACTGGCGCAGCGTCCTTCGTACAGGTGAGCAATTGCGGAACCACGCTGGCAGCCAGTTCCAGTTGCATCATCCTGGTCGAGTTCATGCCGACGGCCGCAAGCGCATCAACAGCTACTCTCACCGTCACAGCCAACAACCCCGACGCAACCGCGACAGTTGCGCTCAGCGGAACCGGCCACTAAGGAGAAAGCCGGACCGTCTACGTCAACTTCATAAGTTAATGGCCCTTTCCTGGCAACTCAAGATAATGGTCTTGGGTTACCGGGAAAGGGCTTGTTTTGCAGGTTGAAGGCGCCTCCGTCAGGGTGGATGCCCCATCTTTGAATCGATTTTGATTCAAAGATGGGAGACCACGATCCCGTACGGTGTCCAAACATCAAGCGGCCCGTAGGGTAGTTGGCCCCACGGCAGGTGGCGCAGGTGGTGGTCAGTGCAGCCAGCGTAGCTCGAAAGAACTTTTCGGCGGCACGGGCAGCACGATGAAGCCCTCGCGCCAGTGGCCCTCTTCGCGGCGCGGCGGATTGCCGACGATGTGAGCGCCAGCGGTGTTGCGTTCTTCCAGTGCAAGGCCGGGCAAGCCGCCGACGATCGCCTGCAACTGATCGTGATTCGGCGGGCGGTTGGTGGTGAAGGGAATCAGAGCTCGCAAAGCGCCATAGGTCTCGGCCAGGTCGCTGATCCGCGCACGCCGCTTCGAGGGCAGCGGTTTCAGCCCCAGCGACTTCCATGCCGTAAACGGGTAGCTCTCGACCAGCACGCGTTCCTGCGATGCCCCCGGCTGCTCGCGCGTGGCCAGTCTCTGCCATCCACGGCGGCAAAGCGCGTCATAAAGGTCAAGGCAGAACTCGGCGAAGGGTCGGTAGGTCGCCGGTTTGACAATGCCCGGCAGACCGGTCTTAGCGGCGGTGTTAAGTTGGCGTTCGCATACGCGCGAGTGCTTCAGGCCATTCGAGCGCGACTTCCAGGCCTGTGGCCCGTCAAGCATGAGCACCCGGATGTCGCGCACTCCACAGAGGTGATTGAGCCGCCCGGCGAGAATCTCGGCATCGACCGGACCTGCGTCGTTCCAGGGGATAATCTCGCAGTTGACGACGCCTGCCGCGTCTGGCCGACGTTGCGCACCATTCACCCGCTCCAGTACAACAACGCCCAGATCGGACCAGCGGCGGGTTGCGAGATCGACAGAGAGGACGGCCATCGTCTTAACCCTACTGCTGGGGCGCCGGAAAGGACAATGGGTAGACGTCAAATTGCCCAAGGGCGAGATGCAATTGAGAAGGTGGGCCGAAATGGGACAGGGGCAAGCGCACAAGCTTGTTTTGCAGGTGACTACCGGAATCCTGCTACCCTAAAGCAGAGCTAGTCCTTAGGCAACGCCGCTGGCTGAATGACCTTGCTTGCCGCCTTGGTCTTGCCCGGAAGAGGAGGTGCCTGCTTGGACCGTGCCACGGGTTTGGCGGCAGGTGAAACCAGCAGCGGCGCAGCCACCGCAGGACGCGCGACGGCGGGATGCTCCACCACAGGCCCGTTCAGCGTCTGGGGTGTCCGCATGGCTCCGGCGCTCGAAAACCCGCCCTGGGCGGAGATGCGTGGCTGGGTTGTGGTGGTCCTCGCCGGTTGGTTCGGCTGCACGCGCGAGTAGACGCCCCAACTGCCGCCGATGACCACAGCGACAATCGCCGCCGCAGCCGCGCTACGCATCCATGCCGCACTGGGCCGCAGTGCCGTGGGCCAAGCAAGAATCCGCGCCTTGCTCGAAACAGGCGCCGACAGCAGGCTTGCCTTTACTCGCTCTTCAAGCCCCTCGGGTGCGGAGAGACGCGCGATCAGCCGCAGCGTGTCTTCAAAGTCTCCTGTACCGGAAGCACCGGCAATCGAATTCTGTCCAATAGGATTCATAGCAAACTCCTTTTGTGGTCCAGCAGGCCGGCCATCAGGTTGCGCGCTCGAAAGAGCCGCGACCTCACGCTGGATTCCGTGATGCCAAGCACTGAGGCGATCTCGACGCTGGTCAGCTCCTCAAAGGCCGAGAGCATCAGCACCTGGCGCTCTTTGACGGGCAGTTGTTCAACGCAGGACAGCACGTGCGCATGGTGCTGTGCGGCGGCGGCGCGATCCTCGGCGCTGAGCCCTTCGGCGGGCAGCACACGCGCCAGTTCGGCCACGTCGTCGGTTTCGGGTCGGGTCTTAGCGCGGCGCTTGCGGTCGAGCACCACGTTCCACACAATGCGGATCAGCCACACACGCTGATCGCGCACCTCATGGAGCGTGTCGCGATGGCGCAGTACGCGCAGAAAGGCCTCCTGCACCGCATCCTCAGCATCGGCGGCGTTGCGCATCACGGAGTAAGCAACCCGGTACAGCGTACCGGCGTACTGGCTCACCAGCCCCGCGATCGCTGCCTCTTCCTCGAGCTGGCGAGCCCGGCCGTCCACAGTGTTGTCTGTGATCTCCATCCAACCTGAGAATACTGCCTGGGCCGCGCTCATAATCCACCAGACGCACCAGATCCCGAAAATGCTCGGATTGGCCCGCTTGGCAACCTGCGCCAGCCCAAAAGAAAACTCGCGAAGCCAGAGGCCCCGCGAGTCTCATTCTTCGATTCGCGCGCCTTACTCCTTGGCGCCAAGCTTCTGCGCGGCGATCCCGCCAGCTGCACCGTCTTTGTCGGCGTCCTTCACCTTGGCCCACAGAGCCTTGGCCTGATCCTGCTTGCCGGTGTCGGCATAGAGATTTGCCAGGTCAAGCTGCGCCACGGCTGCTGGTACCGTCTCGGACGGCTTCGCAGCGAGCGCTGTATAAGCGTCGATTGCCTGTGCGTCGCGATCCGTCTGGTGATAGAGCCCAGCCAAGGCCAGCTTCGCCAGATTCGAGAGATTGCGGTCCCAAGCGCCGGCCGCAGCCTTCAACTCCGTCTCGGCGGGGCCGTTCTGCCCTAGCTCCTCGTAGGTAACTCCGGCAAAATAGTGGGCCTTGGCGCCTGCGGAAAGCCATCCATACTGCTGGGCCACGGCCGCAAACTGCTGATTCGCAGCCTTCGCTCGCTCGCCGGCCGTCGCGTAGCTTCCGTTGGTGGCCGGGGCGCCCGGCTGAGTCAGTGGCGCATTGTAGACATCCAGGGCCGCGTCCAAGGCGGAGTCAGCGGCTGTTGAGCGTTGATTCCAAACCACCAGCGATCCTACACACGCCACAAGAACCACAACTCCAACAATCACCCAGCGCAGAACGCTGGAACGATGGCCACTCACCCAACTCATGCTGTTGGCGGTGGCGATGGCAAATTTGTCTTTTTTAAGGGCTTGACGGGTTTTTGTGTCCACGAGTTTCTTGACCTTCTTTTCTAGACTTGCAGGCAGCTTCGAACCAGTAACGGCATCTCAACTGCAACCCCATTAGTCTATCAGCGCGCTAACCGGAGCGTCCAACCGGGCAAAAAACGGCCCCAGCCTCACCGAGGCCGGGGCTCATCAAGAAACTGAATGGTTCCTGTTGTCTACACGCCGCTGAAGGCGGAGAAGCCGCCATCGACTGGAATCACAATGCCGGTCACGAACTCCGAAGCCGGTGAAAGCAGCCACAGCACGCACCCAAACAAGTCCTTGGATTCGCCAAGACGGCCCATCGGCGTGTGTCCGACGATCGTCTTGCCGCGCGGGGTCCACTCTCCGGTTTCCTTGTCGGTCAACAGAAAGCGATTTTGGTTGGTGAGGAAGAAGCCGGGCGCGACGGCGTTCACGCGGATCTTCGGCGTGTACTCCTGCGCCATGTGCACGGCCAGCCATTGCGTAAAGTTGCTCACCGCCGCCTTTGCGGCCGAGTAGGCGGCAATACGGGTCAACGGCCGGAAGGCATTCATGGACGAAATATTCAAAATCGTGCCATATCCCTGCTCCGCCATGATCTTTCCAAAGGCCTGAGAGGGCAGGATCGTGCCCATGATATTCAGTTCAAAGACCCAGCGAATGGCATCCGCAGGCAGATCGAAGAAACTCAAATCAGGGCTGGTTGTGGCCGTCGGCTTGTTGCCGCCCGCGCCGTTGATCAGGCAATCCAGCTTGCCCAGGTGGCCGACTACCTCTTTGGCTGTTTCGCCGATGCTCTCGCGATTCAGCACATCGCATTTGAAAACGGAAACATTCTTCCCAAGCTCTCCCATGCTCTCGACCAAGGCTTTGCCAGCATCGACATTCACATCAAGAATGGCGACGGTCGCTCCGCATCCGGCCAGTGCGCAGGCAATTTCACCCCCCAGGATTCCGGCGCCACCTGTGATGGCCACCGTCCTCCCGGTGAAGTCATACATTTTCGTTATTGTTGCAAGATCGAATATCTCACTGCTCATGATTTCTCCCATTCCGGTGATAACTCGGTGACTGGTTTTCGCTACCGCTGAATGCGCGCCGATCCGCCCTTGGCAAAGGCTCGCACCTGATCCAGGGTCGCCATCGTTGTATCGCCGGGGAAGGTGGTCAGCAGCGCGCCATGCGCCCAACCAAGCTTGATGGCTTCGTCGGGTGTTTCGCCGTTGAGCAGGCCATAGATGAAGCCAGCCGCAAAGCCGTCTCCGCCACCAACGCGATCAATTACATCCAGCTCAGCCGTGGGCGCAATGTGCGTCTTGCCGTCCACCCAGGCAACCGCGCTCCAGCTATGATGATTGGTCGAGTGAACCTCGCGCAGGGTGGTGGCTACGACCTTCACCTTGGGATGTTTCTTGGTCACCTGGTCGATCATGCCGAAGAAGACACTGGGGTCCAGCTTCGATTTGGCCGAGACCTCAGGTCCGGGAATGCCCAGCCCTTTCTGCAGATCCTCTTCGTTGCCCACCAGGACGTCAACATTCTCGACGATCTTGGCGATGGTCTCGACGGCCTTCTCGGCGCCGCCGTGGATATTCCACAGCTTCTCGCGGAAGTTCAGATCGAAGGAAGTGATCGCGCCGGCTGCCTTGGCTTCTTTCATCATCTCGGCGGCCAGCGGAGCCGTGGTTGGCGAGAGCGCCGCGAAGATGCCGCCTGAGTGTACCCAGCGAACTCCGCCAGCAAAGATTGCCTTCCAGTCGAAGTCGCCCGGCTTCAGTTGCGCAGCAGCTTCATTGCATCGGTTGTAGAAGACCACTGGAGCGCGCAGCCCATGGCCCTGATCGCTGTAAACCGTGGCCATGTTAGGGCCGTTCACGCCATTGTGCTTGAAGTGCTTGTAGAAAGGCTTGACGCCCATGGCGCGAACGCGCTCGGCAATCAGATCACCGATGGGATAATCGGCCATGGCGCTGGCGATTGCCGTCTTCATTCCAAAGCAGTCGGAAAGGTTGGCCGCTACGTTAAACTCGCCGCCGCTGACGTGAATCTTGCACTCAGTCGCTTTGCGAAAGGGGATAATCCCCGGATCGAGCCGATTCACCAGCGCTCCCAACGACAAAAAATCCAACTCCGCATCTTTGCGGATATTCAATCCAGAACTCATTGATCCTTCACTCCTTTTTCTTATTGATTCTCAACAAAAACACGGCACTTCGTAAAGTCAGAACCTGCTGCGGTGCGCCCACAGCCCCAATCCGGGATTGGCGACATAGAAGATCTCTTCGCCTTCGACCTGGTTGTATCCATGGGCGAGCTTTTTCAGATCATAGCGTGCGAGCATGGCATTCAGATCACCATAACTGAAGCCGACGCCCTCCACCTCTTCTTTGCTAAGCAGGCCGGGGCACCAGGTGATCTTGAATCGCCCTTCCGAAGAGCCGTGAATCAGGTGGGCGGCTGCGCTCAGATCGTTGCCAAGCTCGGCATCGCCGGCGACAGCCTTCAGCGTTGCGGGCGTGCCATTGTAGCCATATTTGCGAATGAGCTTGTCGATCGTCTTGTCTTCGCCGAACTCTTTCACACCCGGCCCCAGAATAATTAGCTCCGCTCCGTCGGCCAGCGCCATGCGCGTGCGATAGATGGCCTTGTTGCCCAGCCATGTGCTGTGAAACTCCTCTGGATCGAGATAGACGACGGCCTTCTGGATCGGCTTGTCGAGCATCTGGAAGTTCACTTTGAGGCTTAGCTCGGCTGCTTTGTTAAAGCACTCCACGTCGTCGCCGATGAAGAGGCCTCGCACCGCAAGCCCGCCCCCGGCACGGCTGCTGACGACGGTCAGCACATAGACTATGGGCAGATCCCGCATAAAGTGATCGGAGGCATAGTTGAGCACGTTGCGCACCGGGTTTTGCGCCCGGCCCATGATCCGCTCCATGCCATAGACCGCGCCCAGGTAGTGGCTGCGATTGATTCCTTCGCGGCCGCCTGTGCCAACGAGAATGTTTTTGTTGTAATTGGCCATGCCGATCACTTCGTGGGGTACAACCTGTCCGATGGAGAGGATGAGGTCGTAGCCGCCCTGCGCGATGAGTTTGTTAACCTGCGCCGGCCATGCATAACTCAGCTTGCCTTCCGACTGCTCGTTGATAAACTCCGCCGGAACCTCGCCGAGCGTTTGGATATCGGTTCTCCAGTTATGAACGCGGAATAAGTCCTGCGGCATATCGCCGAACATGTGCGTAATCTGATCGGGCCGCATGGCTGTATGTGTGCCGAGCGCGGGAAGTACAGCTTTGAGCTTGTCGCCATAGTACTGCCACGCGTTGTGCGTCAATTCGCCTGCGCGTGAGTGGCCGCGAGTTTGATCGGGAGGAACGGCGAGCACATTGTTGCGAGGCCCGAGTTTGGCAAGACCCTCCGCCAACAGGTCTTTCAATTGCTGCGGTGTCAGGTCGGTATCTACGGTTCCAATTGCACAGAAAAGACTCATACGGTTAACTCCGCTTTTTTCAGTCCGGGGGCGAGCAGGACATTGATGAGCAGCGAGATGAGATAGACGCTGGCTGCGGTGATGAAGAGGATCGAATAGCTGCCGGTAATTTGCAGCAGATGGCCGACTAACTTCGCAAAGAGGAAGCCGCCGACGGCTCCAGCCATGGTGCCGATTCCGGTAACCGAGCCAACCGCGCTGCGCGGGAACATGTCCGATGCTGTGGTGAAGAGATTGGCCGACCAGCCCTGATGCGCTGCTGCTGCAAGGCTAAGTAATCCGATCGCTGCCCATTTTCCGAAGTTGTCTCCCTGAAGGTTGTTGATCAGAAAGACGGGAACTACGAGACTGGCGCAAAGAAGCATCGCCCCTAGCCGTGCGCGCTGCGCCGAAAACCCCATGCGAATCAAGGTCTCAGGCAGGTATCCTCCGTAGATGCTGCCGATAGCTGAGGCGTTGTACACAATTAAAATGGGCAATCCTAAACCCACAAGGCTCAGATGAAATTTGTCGCTGAAGTAACCCGGCAGCCAGTAAAGATAGAACCACCAGATGGGATCGGTGAGGAACTTGGGAATGGCATACGCCCAGGTCTGCCGGAAACCAAACAATTTGGCCCACGACGTGGATGGCCCCGGCTTGTCCGGCGGGTCCTGGTTGATGTAGGCAAGCTCGGTGGCGGCGAGTCTTGGATGCTCCGCGGGTTTGTGATAATTGAGGAACCACACCAAAA
>Ga0181535_10002549_pt1 | contig 22096 bp, 15 predicted proteins | sample PEATcosm2014_Bin_44_FD_119774 | JGI IMG/M metagenome (GOLD analysis project Ga0181535, IMG submission 119774) | Peatland microbial communities from MTU Mesocosm Facility, Houghton, MI, USA - PEATcosm2014_Bin17_30_metaG | ecosystem: Environmental > Terrestrial > Soil > Wetlands > Peat | place...
CACAAACCAACGGCAGTTCCGACTTTGGATTTACCTGGAGCGCAATTCCCGGCGTGACCTATCAAGTGCAATATAAAACCAATTTGGCGCAGGCCGACTGGATTAACCTGGGCGACCCCATCACCACCACCAACCCCGCGGCGTCCATCCTCGATTCGTTTGGAACCGATCCTGAACGCTTTTACCGCGTCCAGTTGGTTCAATGACGTCTGGTTGTGATTTTTTGAAAACCGCCCAGCCAGCCAAGTTCTTCGATCCCGCCTCGACCAATTTACCGGAACGCTTTTACCGGGCCAGGTTGCCGCAGCCATGCAATGCAAGCAGCAGCGGATGTGAATCTGCTCATTATGCCAGCGGGAGAAGCTCGTCCTCGTTTATTGAATAAGGAAACCAGGAATGCAGGAGCACAGCCGGTTCATGGTTTCATGGGTTCCTGATTGAATCCAAAGGCGGCGGTGCGGTTCTCGTTAATTGAGCAGCAGCGGGCGTGAGTCCGCCCACTTTTTTCCGAATTCAATTGTGGCATCACTTGGCTGTTGACACCGCCGGCCCTTCGAGCAGTATGCGGCAGGAATGAGTGCAAACAAACACCACGTTTCGCTTGCTCCCGTGGAGTCAAAATCTCCGGCGCGGCAAAAGGGAATTTCTTGTCACATCACAACGAAACACAACGAAAGGAAAATCTTATGATTAAGCGCAAACTTTTTGCATTCCTTGCACTTGGCGTCAGCTTGTTTGCCGGTTGCACCCTCGACGCAGCGACCGGCGCGCGCGGTGCGTCCGGTTCACCCGGCGTGCCCGGGCCAGCCGCGGCTCCCGCCCCTCCGGCCGCGACGGCCAACACGCCCCAACGACCGGCGCTGGCATCCCCGTCGGGCTATCAAACCATTCACAATGATTTCTTCTGGGTGGATCAGAATGGAAATCGCATTGCCACGCGCAGCGGCTGCCTGGACCAGTTCGGCGACAAATTCTACTGGTATGGCGGAGGCGCTCCCGGTTACGACCAAACCTGCTATGAATCCACCGATCTCGTCCATTGGACTTACAAGGGCGTGGCGCTCCGCACGGACAAAGATGCCAACCGCATGGACGTGCTCTACAACGACACGACCAAGCAATACGTCATGTTCCTGAAATACGAGGGGAACTCGGCTTTTTTTGGAATCGCCACCGCCGACAAGCCCGAAGGCCCCTTCACCTTCAAGAGCCAGACGCTGGTTGATGACGCCAAAATCGGCGACATGTCCATGTTCAAGGATACGGACGGGAAGGCTTATCTGTGCTACGTGTGGTGGAAGACCGGGCCCAACCGGCAACATGGAATCTACCTGTTGTCGCCGGATTATTTGACTCTGGAGAAGCGCATGTATCTGTGGGACATTCCCAGCCGCGAGGCGCCGCACATTTTCAAACGCAACGGCATCTACTATTACGGCACTTCCCGCACCGCCGGGATCCGGTCCACCGCCACCGCTTATTACACCGCCACCAATCTCGCCGGTCCGTGGTCGCCGCCACGGGTGTTGTCCACCCCCGGCTCGGATAATTCGTGGGACACGCAGTGCGATTTTGTTTTCCCAATTCAAGGCACGCAGGGGACGATTTATATGTATGCCGGCGACCGCTGGATTCATACCGACGCCCGACAAGGTGACTATCCCTGGCTGCCTATGGAATTCGACGGCGATGTGCCGGTCCTGAATTATTATCAGGATTGGGATTTGAATCTGACCACCGGCACCTGGCGAAAATTCGACGGCTCCCGCAACCTGGCTCTGGGCAAAACCGCCACCGCCTCGTCCGACGACGGCACGAATGTCGCCGGCAATGTCACCGCTCCCACGACCTATCAAAATTACACCCAATTCCGCTGGGAAAGCGCGGCAAGCGACCCGCAGTGGATCATGGTGGACCTGGGCGCTCCAAAGGAAATCAACCGGGTGATTCTGAAATGGCACTGGGATTACGCCAAAGAGTTCAAGATTCAAGTGTCCACCGATGGCACCGCGTGGACGGATGTCTTCAGCACATCCCACGGAGCAGCCTATTCCGTAACCGATGAAATCTTCAAGACGACCACCGCAAGGTATGTGCGGATGCTTGGCAATCAACGAGGCACGCAAAACGGATATTCGTTGTTCTCTTTCATGGTTTTGAAAGATTAAAAACCCGTCGCGGCAGGGTGATCTTACCGGCAGCCGGCAGATTCACGCGTTGTGGGCGAAAAAACGCCCCGGTCCGGTGTGTGTCATCCGGCTGATTCCAGGCCGCGATTTCACGCAGGCAAAACGCCCTTGATTTTCAGCGTGACCGCGCTCGCGCTCGGCGGCTCCGCGGGCAGCTTGACGTTGAGGCCCTGCTCGTCCTGCGTCCATTCGATTTTGCCGCCGTAACCGAGCAGCGAAACGTCGGCGACTTTTCGTCCTTCAATCTGCGGCGAATTGGTCGCGAGACTTTTGATGACCGCGCTGCGCGATTCCGGCCAGGCCATGATGAAGGCGTAAAGCGTGTCGCCCTTCATCGTGAACCGCACATCGCCGGAAGTGTAAGCCCGGAAATCCGCCGCGCCGCCAAACCGGCTGCGCGCGCCCGGCGTGGAAACGGACGAGCCTTCGCCATAAATTTTCCACGGGCGCGTGGAATAAATCCCCTCGCTGTTGACATCCATCCACGCGGTCAGTTCGGCGAGGAACTTGAGTTCGTCCGCGTCGGGCATGCCGCTGCCGGGCAGCGGAATGCTCAACTGGAGATTTCCGTTCTTGCTGACGATGTCCACGAGCATTTGGGTGACTTGCAGGGACGTCTTGTATTTGTGCTGTTCGAAAAGGCTGATCTCGTAATGCCAGTTCCCGATGCAGGTGTCCGTCTGCCACGGCTGGTCCTCGATGCTTTCCTGAACGCCGCGCTCGCGGTCCAGCACCATCGCGCGGCGCTGGTCGGCGGTCAGGTTCTTGGTGGTGATCACCGCCTCCAGTTTGCCGTTGCGCTTGAGATTGGTGTTGTAGAGATAGGCGGCGATGCGCAGGCCGACATCGGTGGAAGGATAAATGGGCAGGATCATGTCGTCAAAATACAGGACGTCGGGATTGTATTTGTCAATGAGGTCAATGACCCGGTTGAAATATTTTTCGACAAAGGGCTTGGCCAGCGGTGGATTCTCGCTCTGCGTCCAACTGTAATTGCCAATCTCGTGATACTGCGCGTAAAGGTCCTGCGGATCGAGGCCTTCCCACCACTGCCCCTTGCCGTCGGCCTTGGTCAACAAGCCGTCGTAAGGCACGCCGGCCAGCGGGCCGCTCGGATCGGAACCTTGCGCGGCCTGATACCAGCTCCAGGCGCGGTCGCCGTGGCTCGTCAGCGCCAGCCGCAAACCGGCGGCGCGAACCGCCTTGGCCCAGCCGCCCACCATGTCCTTTTTCGGCCCGATGGCGACGCTGTTCCACGGCTGATACGTCGAGTCAAAATTGTCGAAGTTGTCGTGATGGTGGGCCAGGGCCGCGAAATATTTTGCGCCCGCGCGTTTGTAGAGGCCAATCAGATGTTCGGGATCCCATGCCTCGGCCTTCCATTCGTGGATCACATCCTTGAAACCCACTTTGGAAGGATGCCCGTAATGCGCGCATTGATATTTATAGTCGGCGTCACCGAAGTGATACATTTTTTGCGCATACCAGTCGCCCATTCCCGGCTGGCATTGCGGCCCCCAGTGCGCCCAGATGCCGAACTTCGCGTCGCGGAACCAATCCGGCACTTGATATCCGCCCGCAAGTGATTCCCACGTCGGCTGAAACGGCCCGGCGGCGACGCCAAATCCGGGCGGCGGAACAATCGGCGTCGGCGCGGGCGGCAAAGCCCGTGCCGGCGGAGCGGCGGTGGATGCGTTGGCGCCGGCGGCAGACGCCCGGTTCGTCAAGAGCGGCGCGGTCAGGCCGGCGGCGGTGGCAAGCGCGGATGTTTTGAGAAATTTACGGCGGGTGAATTTCGTTTTCATGGTGATGGATTTTGATGTGTGGATGATTGGTGAATTATGTCTGTGGCGTTTGGTGGGAAAGCAACCGGGTTAACGGGCATCGAGGCGGCCGTGCGACGGCGACGGCCACCGCGAGCAGCGCGATGGTTCGTGAATGATTCAAACAAAAAAATTTAATTGTCATTGGAAAAATCACAGGCTTTCCAAGGCCTGTTTGGAGGCGAGGTGATCAGGCGCAGCCGCGAGCGCGGCGGAAAATTCCGAGCGGGCCTTTTCTTTTTCACCGAGACCGGTGTAGCCGAGGCCGGTGAGGTAATGAGCCGTCGCGATGCGCGAGTTCGCAGGTTGTGGTGAACGTGAAGCCGTGTCATTTTCGGCGGGTTTGAGCGCGGCGGTTCCGGCGTCCACCAGTTCCTGGAAAATCGGTCCGGCTTTTTCATTCTGGCCGAGTTTCTGGAACGCGAGCGCCTGAAAATAGCGCGCGGCGCGGGTGTTGAGCTGGTTGCCGCGACGAAAGCCGGCGTCGGGCGCGCTGTTGGTCGTCGCGGTGAGCCACGACTGGCGGGCCTGTTCCTGATTGCCGAGCGCCTCGTTCGCGCAGCCGGTCCAATAGGCAATCTCGGCCTGATACACCGCGCCGGGTTGTTCGGCGCGCAGATTCAGCGGCGGCTTGAGCGCGGCATTGAAATCCGCGAGCGCCTCGGTGAATTGCTTCGCGTTGAAACGTTGCAAGCCGCGCACGAGATGCGCGTCCGCCCAGGCATCGCCGGTGCTGAAGCGCGTGCCGCCCTCCCAGATGCTGAACGTCCGGCTTTCCAGCAACGAGATTGATTCGTCGGTTTTTCCCGCGAAAGTTTTGAGGCCGATCAATGCCGCCCGGCCTTCATCCCTTTGCACTACGACCGGCTGGTGTTGCTCCATCAGCGCGAGCCGTTTTTCCACGGGCGCGCCGGCGGCCTGATAAAGCGAATCCAGTTCGGCAAAATGGTCCGGGTAAGGATTGGGCAGCGCCACGGCTTTTTCGAGATAGGCAATCGCCTTGGCGCGAGACGCATCATCGCTCTTGTGAGACAGGGGTTGCGCCAGGTTGCGCCAGACAATCGGGAAATTCGGATCGAGCGCGGCGGATTTTTCCCAAAGCGCAACCGCCTCGTCCGGCTGCCAGTCGAACAGCAGATTGCCAAGATAATACGGCGCGCGGGCGTCCGAGGGATTTGCGGCAATCGCGCGGCGCAGCACGCCGATGGCTTCGGATTGGAACGGGAAAACATATTCCGGCGATTGCGCCATCGCCTGTTTTCGATAGTCGGCGGCTTTCGCGGAGTCGCCGGATTTTTCGGCCAGGTCGCCGAGGTAATAATAAATCATCGGCGAAATTTTGGTTTTGTCCGGCGCGGCGGCGACGGATAGGGCGAGGACTTCCGAGCCGTCGCGCCAGAGGCCGGCGTTGGAATACTCGGCGGCGATTTCCTGCGCGGTGGCGGGAAATGCGTTGAGTGTTTTGAACAACTGGCTCGCCACGGATTTGTCGCGGGTGAGAAACCATTGCTCGGTCATCAGGCGGACGTCGAGCGGGTCGGTTTTAGTCTGCGCAAAGGCGATGACTTCAGCAGCTTCCTTCGCGCGGTTGAGATGCCGCAGCGCGGCGGCTTTCAATCCGTAGGCGCGGACGTTGAGTTCGTTGGCGTCGAGCGAGCTGTTCGCATATTTCAGCGCGGCGGCAAAATCTCCGCGAGCCGAGGCGATTTCCGCGAGCGAGAAATACGCGGGCGATTTCCATTCCTGGCTCCACGCGGCCTTGAATAAAGTTTCAAAGGCTTCGTCGGTTTTGCCCTGCGCCGCAAGCGCGACGCCGAGATAATACAGCGGCTCGGAATTTTTCGGCGTGGTGTATTTCGCCGTGAGCCGCTCCAGCGCCTTGCGGAAATGCTGCTCGGCGGAGGCGAATTTTGCGTTGCGCAAATCCAGCAATCCCATGCCGGTGTTCGCGTCGGTGTCGCCCGGATCGCGCTTCAAGGCTTCTTCCCAATACGGATCGGCATCGTGCGCGGGATCGTGGAATTGATCAATGCGCAGGCCGGCGAGATCAAGCTCCTCGTCGTTGGTGAAAGTGTCCGGCGCGGGCGGCGGCGTGACGACGGCGGGTCGCGGCGTGGGCGTCAGGCTCACCGGCGAATACGCAACGAGTTCGCGTCCGTCAACGGAGAGCGAGGCGCGCACGTCATGCGCATCCACGCCGGCAGGAACGGCAATCTGTTTTGTGTAGGGCCTGGCGGGATTGATGGAAATGTTTTCTTCCAAAACAATTTTGTCGCCCGCCTTGAGCCGCACGGTCGCGCGCGGAATTTCCTTCGTCGTGCAAAAACCAAACTTGGCCGCGCCGTTGGTCACTTCAAGATTCACGGCGGCTTCGAGGTTCGCGTTTTTCACGCCGCCGATGCCGCGGAACGGATACCAGTTCATCTGGAAGGCGCGTTCCTCGAACGGCTGCATCCAGGTATAATCCGGCTGGTTGTCCGAGTAGGCGCCGGCCATCAATTCGATATACGGGCCGTCGGTGTCGGTGAGGACGTCGTCTATCGCGCGGCCGCGCGGGCCGCTGCCCCACGTCCAGAATTTTTTGCCGGGCACGACGTGATGATCGGCGACGCTGATGATGCCGGCCTCGCGGCCGTGGTCGTAACCGGCGAAGAAATCGTCCACGTAATTCCAGGCAAACATGGAGCTGGCGGTCGGGTGGTTCTTATACCAGCTCACGTCCGTGCCGGCGCCGAAATCAGCGCCGTTGTAATTTCCGCTGGCAATCGGCCACGCGGCAAAATCGCGTTTGGCATGATACGTCACCCACTGCGTGTCGGGCGGAAAAATGACCTGGTAATTTTCATTGACGCTCACCGCGACGTTGGCGAAGCAGAGCATGGAGTTCGGGAGCGGCGTGCGGTTGATGATGCGGACGGAACATTCGAGCACCGAGCTGCCCGGGCGCAGCGTGTAGCCCACGGCCCAGCGCATCTGCTGGCGCACTTCGAGTTCGCCGACCCAGATGGTTTTGCTGCCGTCGGCGTTTGACTCCGTGCGGTATTGCACCGGCAGAAACGTGCTGGCGCGGTGATGATGCGGGATGTTCCATTCGATGCCGCCCGAAATCCACGCGCCAATCAGGCCGATGAGCGAGGGCTTGATGACGTGCTGACGATAAATGAAATCGTAATTGTCGCTTTTGTCGAGCGCCGACAAAAGCTTGCCGCCGATTTCGGGCGCGATGCCGATTTTGACGTATTCGTTTTCGAGATAAACCATGTGATACGTCTTCTCGCCGCGGACGTTGGTGAGGTTGTCGTAAAGCGGATACGGATAAATTCGGCCCTCGGCGCCCTGCGATTCGCGGCCAAAATAAAACATCGGGTTCGGCTCGGGCGGGCCGGCTGCGTAGGTGGGAATGACTTCATCCACCTCGCGCAACGTGACGGTGTCGGCGGACACGGTTCGCGGCAGGAGCAGAAAGGTGGCGGCGAAAGAAATTGCGGCCAGACAAAACAAACGGAGGTTTGGTTGGTTCATATTTTGAAACAGGTTGATGGCTGATGCTACACAACGCTGGATACGCCGGCAAGGATTTGCCAACAACAAAAGAATGCCAATAGTTTGTCGGAGGATGACGATTTTTGACCCGCTTAAATCTCCGACAAATGCCGCTTGATTTTTATTTGACCGCCGCCGGCAATCATTTTGGCCGGCCCGGCGCGGGATAATTCCGGGCCGCATCATCCAGCACGAGAACCCAGTCGTTGTCGGCACCGGCCGATGGCGTGGTGAATTCGCGCGTGTCGGTTTTCGCGAAACTGTCGAATTGTTTTGCCCCGCCGGTGCGCGGGTCATACCACCAGGCGGCGAGTTTTGCGCCGGAAAGCTTGCCGGTGTTGATGGTGACGTTGGTTTTGCCGCTGGGCAGATAGACAAAGGCGTAGCTGCCATCCGCGCCGCGCATGGCTTCGATGCGTTCGACGGCGCGCGCGCTGACGTCGCCGACAATCAGCGATTGATCGGGCATGCGTTCGAGCGCGGGGCGGGATTCGACGAGGCGGCGGATGTATTGCACCTGCCCAGAGCCGGGCAATTTCAGCGCTTCCTTCCAGGACATTGCGGTGCCCCAGCGGGTGACGACGCTTCCGCCGACGTTGAAACCATAGACTTCGCCCTGCCCGTAGGAGAGACCCGCCGCGCCGGCAAACACGTCCAGAAACGCGGACCGCCTGATGTCCACCGCCTGTATGCGCCGGGCGTCGGCCCCGCTGACCAGCCCGTCGGTTATGTTTTCGTAGCCGGGTTCCATGTCCAGCGTCGGCTTCACCGGAGTTTTGGCGTAATCGTCTCCGACCAATTGAAAGTCCGTCGTGTTGATGAAATGCCCCGACTGGATGGAATTGAAATCGAGCCAGGGCCGGTCTTGAAACCAGAAGGACGAACTTTGCCGGCCGGTGGGATGGTAGCTGATCATGATTTTATTGACGCCAACGGCCTTGGCGCCTTCGATCAATCCCTGCGCTTCCAGATCGGTGATGTGTTCAATCTTCGCACCAACCTCGCCTGCCACAGTCGAGTCGCCGCCGAGAATCCAGAAAACATTCCGCCGGGCATAGCGCTGGGCCAGAAACTTGCAGTAAGCCTGCATTTTTTCCGGCGTGCCTTCGGTTCCCAGCCTGTCCCCGGCATTTTTGTGCCAATACGGCAGCAAGGCCACATACATTCCATGCGCTTCGGCCTTGTCGAGGATCGAATCCACGTTTTTGTAAAACGCCACATTGATCTGGCCGAGGTCGCCATTGACAAAAGGAAGCTGGCCATCGGCATTGGTTTGCCGGGTGTAATCCCAAAGGGCGATGACGCCCTGAATGACGTTGAAACCCTTGACCTTGCGATCGTCCAGGTAGGCGTCCACGTCGGCGGGGCTGGCGTGATCGAAGATGCCCCATGCCGTGTCCGCCTGCCAGAAAAACGGCGTTCCGTCCGCCTTGACGAAGTAACGGCCATTGTCGGAAACGCGGATCGCCGGCAATGATTTAACTGTGTGGCCGGTGTTTGTCGCGCAGCCGGTCAGCCCGGCGAGAATCAACAAGACGCAAACCTGAAATTGACGAGTGAATCGAAGAGGAATGATTTTCATGGGTATGAAGTAAGACGCTTTGCTTCCGAAAAAGGTGACAGTCCGCGCCGTGTGGTTTAATTTCCCGCCATGCAGCAAACGACGTTGACTCTCGGCCATTCGCCCGATCCCGATGACGCCTTCATGTTTTACGCGCTGGCGAAAGATTTGATTCCGACGCACGGCTTCCGCTTCCGGCACATTTTGCAGGACATCCAGACGCTGAACGAGCGCGCCACGCGCGGCGAACTGGACATCACCGCCGTCAGCATACACGCCTACGCCCATGTCTCGGACAAATACGCGCTGCTGCCCAGCGGCGCGAGCATGGGCGACGGCTACGGCCCGATGCTGGTGGCCAAACGGAAATTCTCGCGCGAAGAAATTGCCGGGAAAAAAATCGCCGTGCCCGGAACCATGACCAGCGCGTTTCTGGCGCTTCAACTTTGGTTGGGCGAGGTAGGGTCGTCGCGCTGCGACGACCGGACGGCGCAGCGCGCCGTCCCTACCTTGAATTACATCGTCGTGCCATTCGACCGGATTTTTGCCGCCGTCAAAAATGGGACGGCCGACGTTGGCCTGATTATCCACGAGGGCCAGTTGACTTACCAAAACGAAGGCTTGGTGGTTTGCGAAGACCTCGGCGTCTGGTGGGGCAAACAGAATGACGGACTGCCGCTGCCGCTTGGCGGAAACGTGATTCACAAGAAATTTGATCTGGCGACGCGCCGGAAAATTTCCGGCATTTTGTCAGCGAGCATTCAATTCAGCTTGGATCATCGCGCCGAGGCGGTGCAGCACGCGCTGCAATTCGCCCGCGACATGGGCCGCGATCTGGCCGACAAATTCGTGGGGATGTATGTCAACCACTGGACGCTGGATTACGGCGAGCGGGGCAGGGAGGCGATCCGCCGTTTTCTGGGCCAGGCCTTCGAGCGCGGCCTGATTCCGCACCGGCAGGAATTGGAGTTTGTCGTCTGATTGCTTTGGTCGGATGGATTCGGTTTTTGCGAACCGGCTGATTGAGTTTGTTAAATCGGCTGTTCAGCCAGTCCTCATATTTGCGTGTCGTAACGCATAGATCGTCTTTATGCCGTCAAAAACACACAGAATGCTGACTCCCGATAAAAGCAGGAAGTTTGCGCTTGCGACTGCGCGCCCGACAAAAAAATCATAAATGACGAACGCAACACCGGCTACACCGGCTAAAATCAGCAGCATTCCGGCTGTAATCTTACCGCTTTTAGATTGTGGTCCAATATACATCAAATCAATATAAAAACGGCCACCATTTTGGTCATGCACTGCTTTCATCATCCCAAAGGCTGACAATAATAATTGAATGACAGCCCTAGATGTGTCGCCATCGCGAAGATTATCTAACGCAGAAACGAAGAACAAGCCTGAGAAAAACGCCCAAAAAAGAGGCCACTTGCTTTTAGTCGTGGCAGCCGGTGTGGATGATGGCTTTTCGTTGGCTGCAAGCTTTGAAAGCTGCTCTGCGTTCCATGCCGATGCAACTTCATAACCTCGATCAAAATAGCTGTCCTCAACCATGATCTCACTCAAATCCACGCCGCTCGGGTAGGGAACAATTCGTGTCACGTGTGGAATCGCCATCTCATTGAGATGCTCGATAAGCTCGTTGGTCTGGCCAACTGGTAATGATGCAATAGTTTTCATAGCGTGGAATGCTGTCTAATCAGCAGACGGCTGGGTATTCAGCCCATCCATTTTCGTGTTCAGTCTATCCCGATTCACGGAACCGTTGTAAATCGGACTGAACTCGTTGTCCAACACAAAATTGCGCCGTTTATGACTTTCAACCGCTCCCAGGCGTTCATCTGCCGCGCCAATTCAACCCAGCAGTTTTCCACCGCCGCCCCGGTTGCGCATCCCGGTCTTGATGCAGGACAAAACGCCCTCAACTGATTACAAACATTGACGGGAAAAAAGGCGCTGATGAACAGCGCCTTTTGTGGGGAAATTTATAAATTCTAATCCGCGTATTTGACGCTGCAACCGTAGGGTTTCGTTTGGGGAACGGCCACGGGTTTGCCGGCAGTCACCTCATCCACGGCTTCGCGGACATAATTTTTTGCCTTGGCAGGATCGTGAAACGGATCGGGCTGGTTGTCAATCGCGCCGTCATAAACCAGCGTTCCGCTCTTATCAATGACGAACATGTGCGGCGTGGTTTCCATGCCGTAAAGATGGCCGATGGCGCCGGAGCTGTCGTCAATCCACGCCGTCACGTCCATTTTTTCCGCGGCCATTTCCTTCCGCGCCTGTTCCGGCGTGCGATGGCTGAAATTTTTCGGGTTCACGGAATTCACCAGCAGCCACACGACGCCATTGGTGGCCAGTTCCTCTTGCAGCGCCTGCATCGCGCCGGTCTTGTATTGGTTGTGGCAATACGGGCAGTCGGAATTGTAGGATTCAATGACGACAATTTTCCCCGCGTAATCGCTCAACTTGACGGGCTTGCCGGTGATGTCCGTGACGGTAAAATCCGGCGCGGGCTTGCCGACCTCGACGGCCATTGCCGCCGACGCCAGGGTTAATGAGGTGAACAGCGCCAGTGTCGTTTTCATGCCCATAATCAGATTTTATTGTTTGACACATTAACAGACGTAACTCAAGCCGTTTTGGTTAAAAAAAAATCACTCCGGCGCCCCCTTGACGGCATTTCCGTTTTTTATTAAGCCATGCCCTCATGCAACTGGAAACGGTGCGGATCTTCATTGACGCGGCAGCCACTCACAGCTTCACCGACGCCGCTCGCATCCACCACTGCACCCCGGCCAATGCCAGCCACCAGTTCCATGCCGTGGAAAAGGCCTTCGGCCAGCCGCTGGCGCTGCCCGGCCTCCGCAGCATTCATCTGAATGCCGCCGGACATATTTCCTACGAAGAATGCCGGCGTATTGTCGGCCTGGCCGACGAAATGGGCGCTCAGGTGGCCAGGGTCAGGGCGTCCGGCATTGAGACCCTTCACGTGGCCGCGTGTTACAGCATCGGCCTGCATCGCCTGCCGTTCATGCTCGACCAGCTCGAGGCCGCGCTGCCCAAGGTGGAGGTCCAGGTTTGTCTCGAAACCATGGCGCGTCCATCAAGCCGTCCTCCGCAACGAGGTGGACCTGGGCCTCGTTCCCTGCCTGCGGCATCTGCCGGGGCTGGCCGTCGAGATTTTTCGTGAAGTGCCGTTCGTGCTGGTGTGTCTGCCGGAACACCCGCTCGCGCGGCTGCCGATGGTCACGCTGGCGCAATTGAAGGGGCAGCCCCTCATCGTCTGGACGCAGCTGCCGTGGCTGCCGCTGTTCAACGCGGTGCCGATGCACGAACGGCACCTCTACCGGCCCCGCCACCAGTTCAATGCCATCGAGCCGCTCAAGCAGGCGCTGAAGGTGGAGGCCGGCGTGGCGATTTTGCCCGAACGCCTGGTGCGCGACGAAGTGGCCCGGCGCGAACTGGCGGCGGCGCCGTTTGAAAACGGACGTCACACCGTGCCGGTGGCCGCCATCCACCGGAAACACCTCAAACTCTCGCCCGCGCTGCGGCAATTCATCGAATTCCTGAAACAGCCGGAGCCGGGAGAAACGATTTAACCGCGGATGAACACGGATTTTGAACCGCTAATGGACGCTGATGAACGCTAATTATTTTAACCGCGCACATATTTAGGCACTTCGCGGTCACCCAACCAATATTTATAATTCCCCGGGTGAATAATGAACGGCATCCGGTCGTGGACGCGCTCCGTCAGAATCATTCGCCCGCCGCCTCTTCCGCCGCCGGCTTGGGCCGGTGCAGCACCATGACGTTGCCGACGCGCATGACGAGGTGGCTGGAAGTTTTTTCGGCGAGCAATGGCGCGAGGGTTTTCTTCTCTTCCTTGAACTCGGCGAATTTTATTTTGACCAGTTCGTGCCGGTTCAATTCATCGGAGACGGTGCGGATGAAGCCGTCGCTCAAGCCAGCCTTGCCGACTTTGAGCGTGGCGTCCATGAGTTGCGCGGCGGCCTTGAATTTGCGGATCTGGGAATTGGTCAATGGTTCGAGCATCGGGCGCGCAGGGTAAAGTCTTTTCACCAAAAGACCAGCGGCAAACGGCACGTCAGCCCGCCAGCCAGCCTAAAGGCTGAAGGCTGAAAGCGGAAACCGCGTAAAGCTCCGCCACGCGGCAAGAGGCGGAAGGCGGAAGGCGGAGGGAGGAAACAAATACCAAAGGCTGGGTTGCGCCGGTTGCTTTTTGCAACGATTCACGCCGGTCAGGCTGCGGCTGCCAGTTGCGCGATCAATTCATCCCGGCTGTGAAGGCCGCGTTGCTTTAACAGCGCTTCCAGTTTTTCACAGGTTTTCAGGTCCAGCTTGAATTGCATCTGGCGCCAGGCGTCTTTGGGCAGGGGCAATCCGGCCCAGGTGGTCGTGTTCAACTGTCAGAATTCCCTGCACATTTTGCCCGTTGTCAGTTGTCATGGCGGGAAATTTCTTCTAATAGATTGCCGGTTGCCGTGTCATAATGGGTGGATTCACACTGCGCCTCCAAAAATAGAATGATATGAAAATGCCACTGGTTTTTGCCCTCACCATCATTTGCGCCTCCATCAGTCTTGCGCAGTCAAATGTCAAATACGCCGGCACAGTCGTGGATGCGCAGGGCCGGCCGGTGGCGGGCGCAACGGTGGACTGTTATTATTCTCCAGCGCAGTCCGGATCTGCTTTTAGGGGTTCGGATGCGCCTCCGGAATTCAAGCAGCAATTGATCACGGACAGCAACGGCGCGTTTGTGGTTTCGTCTTCGCCCGGCACAACGCTGGTGGTGGTGAATAAAGCCGGTTTCGCTCCGGTCTGGCACAACTGGACGCCCGGCAGCGAGGCGCCCCATGCTTCACTGGTCCTGGCGCCTCCCACAACACTCGCGGGCGCCGTGCTCGACGAGAATGACCGGCCGGTGGCCGGGGCCAGGGTGTGGGTTTCCGACGCCATGCTTGGCGATCCCAACACAAGGGAAGCGTGGGACAATCCGCTTTGGGGAAAGGCGGCCCGCGCTTGCTTTTCCGCCACGACCGACGCGCAAGGACTGTTCCGCATCGAGAATTTTCCACCCGGCGCCCATGCCGGTTTATCGGCCAGCAAGGCCGGCCAGGCGCAGCAGAAGAAAAATGGAATGTGGGATTTTCACTCCGGCCAAAAGGACATCGAACTCGTGCTCGGTCCGGCGGGAAACATCGAGGGGAAAGTCGTCGTGCAGGAAACCGGCCGTCCGCTCGCGGGGGTAAAAATCCAGATCATGTCAACCACTGGAAGCGGCATATTGACGGAACCGGCCGTGAGCGGATCCGACGGGACGTTTCGCATCCCGGATGTTGAACCAGCAGAGTATAATATCATGCCCTCGGTTCCCGGCTCACCGCCCGACTGGATACCGGCCGACGTAAGCCAATTGGTGACAGTCCGGGCGGGAAAGACTCTGGGCAATGTGTTGATTCAGGTTTCCAAAGGAGCATTGGTGAAAGTAACAGTGGTTGCCACGGACAATCTGGAACCGCTGGCGGACGTGGCCGCTTCATCCGGCCGTTCCACGGTTTATACCGATACGAATGGCTTGGCGCTGCTTCGTGTGCCCGCCGGCAGGAATTACTTTTTCGCAAGGAAAGACTGGTTTCAGCAAAGAGCCGAGGTTGAAATCCAGACCAACGCCGTCAACCAAATCCAGCTTGCACTGGCGCCGGCGCCGGTCATTGCCGGCACGGTGCGCGATTCCTCCGGCGTGCCAGCCCCGGGCGCAATCGTCTCATTTCATCCGGGATCATATCCTGATGCGCCGGACTACACTGAAACCACGACGGACAACCATGGGCGATACGAATTAAGATTAAAAATAAGCCGGGAAACTGAAGGATGGAATGGCAGAATTGACCCCACAAATTGTGTTTTGGCCCGGAGTTTGGAGCGGAATCTGGCAGCCATCCTGGAATTTGACCGGATTCCAACGAATCTTGACCTGACCTTGCAACCGGGAATAACGTTTTCGGGTGCCGTGACCGATACTAACGGTGCGCCGATTACCAATGCCGTCGTGAATATCGGCATTGAATACGGTCGAATGAGTCCCGGGGTATTGCCAAGCCCGATGCGAGTGGACGCGCGAGGGGCATTTGCCATTCCTGCCTTGCCACAAGGACGCCCATATGGCGTTCCCGCTGACATCAACGCCAAAGGCTTTGGCACCGGTTATGGATATGTCCCGGAAAAAGATACCCATACCAACCGATACGAGTTTCCAACTTTTGTCCTCAAACGCGCCAACCTGATACTTGCCGGGAAAGTGCTGGATCTGGACGGGAATCCCCTCCCCGGAGCCAGTGTGGGATTTGGAGGCCAGGGCCAACGCCAGTGGTCCCAAACGCAATCTGACCGCCACGGAAATTTTGTCTTTGACGAAGTTTGCGACGGAGAGGTTCAATTTTCGGCTAGTGCCACTGTGGAAGGCGAAACCTTGAGCGGCGGCAATATAACCAGAATCACCGCCCGCGGCGGAGACACGAATATCATCATCCAGTTGACATCAGGTGCGGGCAATGGAAAACGTCTTAGGACCACGGGCACGGTGTTCGACCCGGCCGGCAAGCCGGTGGCGGATGCGGATCTGCACGTTTTTAGATGGAGCCCGGGATATGTGCCGGTTCGAAGCGACCCGGATGGGAAATACGTCATCCACTGGCAGCCTGTTCCACCCGGCGCGGGACATGTGCTGTTGGCGCGCGATTACACGCACAACCTGGCCGTGATCAGCAATCTTGATGAAACGGTCACGCAGCTCGATTTGCACTTGGAAAAGGCGTTCGCTCTGTCCGGCACAGTGCTGGACGTTGAAGGCAGGCCGATACCGGATGCCGGAGTGGAGCTGGGGATGAGGGTTGAAACCGTCGGGCAGATGGGTGACATGGAGGCCACGGGCACACAAACGAATGGTGCATTTTCATTTTACTGCCTGCCGCAAAAAGGAATTTTTAATTTGACCATCAAGGCCAAGGGCTACGACCAGGAATTCAAATCAGACATCAAATTCACCAATGAACTGACTGACGAACTTCATTTGCCGCCCTTCCAGCTCAAGCCCGCCAGCCGATGATTGCCGGGCGGGCGTTGTAAAGGGGTCATAAAGGGGTCACCCATTTCTAAACAGTTGGACGGTAACGCGAATCAGCCTCCGAACTTTCATCCGGCAGGCTGGGTTGCGCCGGTTGCTTCTTGCAACGTTTCACGCCGGTCGCGTATCTGTTGAAACTGCCATTGGAGCGCGGGTCTCCTGACCCGCAGCAGCTTCGCCAGACCGGGGGCGCGGTGATTTGCCGGCGACGTTGGAAGTTTCGGATGTGCTGCGGCTCGGAGAGCCGCGCTCCGGCGACGCGAATTGCCGTTACGCCTTCAGCTTATTTGTGGTTGAATAACAAAAACAGAAATCAAAAGGCGAAAGCCGAAGGCTGAAACCGCTCATCTTCGCTCATCACCGCCAAACCCATTAACTTTGGGCGGAGTAAATCTGGAGGCATTCTGTCCGAACAATGCCGCCGCCGGCTCCTGCCATCAGCGCCCATTAGCGCCAATCAGTGGTTAAAAATCCGTGTTGATCCGTGGTTGAAAACCGGCAGCCAGGACGGCTGCCACCCCCTATTTCCAATTGGCACGATTTATTCTATACTCAAACCATGAATCCTGAATTGCGACACCTGATTGACGACATCCCTTTCCATCGGGCCGTGATGCGGCAGATGGCGGGGCTGCTGCCGCCGGACGATGCCGGACTGGACAGCCTGCTGGCCGAAATCATTGCGGCCGATGACGTCCTAACCTTCATGGCGGTGACCGTGACGGCGACCCATGCGGGACGGCGGATGGATGCGCGGCATCTGGAGCACGGAACCAAGTTTTTTCCTAGCGAACAATGGATGGGCCGGGTGGCCATACAGATGCACGGGGATGTTCCCGCGCATTTGCTGGCGGCGGTTCAAAACACCCGGCTGGAACCCGTGATCGAGGCGTCAGCCCTGCATCTGGCCGCCGCTTTGACTCTCGAACAACCCGGCAAAGGCCTGTCGGCGGCCTTGATGCCGCTGGCCCGGGCGGCCGCGCGCCGGCTCAAGCCGAACAGCACCAAAACAGGTGACGTTCATACGTTTTCCATGTTGCGGCTTCTGGCGATGCGGACCGGGGACAATGATTTGACGGCCCTGCTCCGGCAGCGTTATTCGAAATTGAAGGACAAACAATGGCATAACCTTGATGTGGAGGCCGCGCGTGTAGATGCGAGCATAGTGGCCGATTACCGCAAGCCCATAGAGGAGCTGGTTCACGAAAAACCCAACCCTGCCATTGCCCTCGGCAGCTTCACCATGCGGCGCTCGGTTCCACGGCTGGGCCGCAATGAACCGTGTCACTGCGGCAGCGGCAAAAAATACAAGCACTGCTGTTATGAAAAGGACCAGAAACGGCTGCATGAATCCACCAGTGTGGCCGGGATGACGTTTGACGAATTGGAAGCCAGCATGGAAGAGCATCTCACGGGAGCGGAATTGGACAAGGCCATTGCGTGTGAGTTGACCCCGTTGGATCCCCGGAAAATCGCCCCCGCGCTGCACCCCCGGTATCTGTCGCGGCTGGTGTTCTGCAAGCTGCTGGATCGCGCGGCGGAGGTTATGGAAATTCTGGGCTGGTCCGATGGATTTTTGGAAGCCTGGAATGCCGCGATGCTAGCCGCCACCGGGGCCGGCCGCCGGGACATTGCGCAACGCCTGCTGCGCCTCCGCCAGCCCCAGGGTTTTACCGAGGACAAACTGGACCTGGCCGCGCGCCTCCTGCTGGCCGGGGATGATGCCGCGCGCTGCCTGCAATTGATCGAGGACACCGCCCGTCAGGCCCTGCAAACGGAAAATCATCAAACCATGCAGGCGCTGGCCCAGGGCGTCTCCGCCTCCCAGTTTCCCGCCCTGGGCATCCTGCTTTACCGCAGCGTGCTGCCGCTGGCCGCGCCCGACCGCGCCGCCCAATGGCTGGAACAGGTGCTGATGGTGCGCGACCGGCTGAATCTCCCGCTGGACGACCCGTTCAGCGACGTGATTGACCGGCGGCTCGCGGAACTCAAGGACGAAGCCCGCGACGCGGCGGCCTTGCGCGAAGCCCAGCACCGGCTCGATGGCAAGGTCCAGGAAGTGCAGCAGCTCAAGGAATCCATGATCCGGCTCCAAAGGGAAATTTCCCGGCGCGAATCCCGGCCCCAACCCGCGCCCCGGCCCGCCGACGCGACATCGGTGCCCGCCGACGAGGCCGCGTTGCGCGAACTGCGCGAAAAAGTTGAAACCCTGCGTGAAGCCCTCAAGGAACGGCACAACGAGCGCAACACCCTGCGCCGCGAACTCCAAAAGGCGCAGTCCGACCTCGACGCCCTCCGGCAAAGCGCCGCGCCTGCCGCGCCCGATGAATCGGAACCCGACCATGAGGAGGAACTGCTGCTGCCGCAGGACACGCCGGAAATTCATACGGTCAGGCTCATCGAGTTTCCGAAGGGATTTCAACAGACGCTCGAATTTTTTCCGCGCCAGGTCGCCCGCGCGGCGGTCATCATGGTGGGGCGGCTGGCGGCGGGCGAGCCGGCGGCATTCGTGGGGGCGTTGCGGCTCAAGCAGGTGCCCAATGTGATGCGCCAGCGGATTGGTTCGGATTATCGGCTGTTCTTCCGCCTGCACCCCGACCATTTGCAGGTGATTGACCTCATCAACCGGAAAGACCTTCACCACCGGCTCAAAACACTCAAATGAAGACTGTCGCCCGCCATGAACCAATTCATCCAGTTCCTGAAACAAGCGTGGCCGGGGGAAACGGTTTAACCACAGATGCCGCGTGGCGGAGCTTTACGCGGATTCCAGCATGTCAATATTTCAGCGTTTCAGGATTTGCCTTTGAGATTTCAGCATTTAAGCGTTTCTGCTTTTTCTAAAACTTGCCGCTGCCCACTTTCCGGCGCACACTTCGCCGCATGGCAAATAATAGTGACAGCAATCGGGATCCTTTACGTGTGGTATGAAAGCGGTCGCTTTGTGTGTCGCCATGGTGGTTTGCGGCTGGAAGGTCACAGCCCAGACCAACGTTTATTTCACTGCCACGGCGGTGCTGGATGCCAGCACCGTGCAGCTCACGTGGGTTGACAACGGCAGCACCTTGGGCTGCACGGACAACATGGCTTCGGCGCAAACCGGATTCTGGCGTATCCTGGCCGGCCCTTCACTCACCAACCGCTGGTATGTTGCCGAAAGATGCAGTCAACTCGGACAGCCATTCTTCCCGTCCCAATGGGCAGTCGGGCCGTGGGTGGGCAATTGCGTTACCAACGTCGGCACGGAGGGCAACGACAACCTGCAAAATTCTGCCACCGCCGCGCCTGATTGCCTGATCCAACTCGGCAACGGCGGCGATGACGTGCTAACCCTCAACGCCGCCAGCTCGGGCAAGCAGGAAGTTCTGATACAGGATGGCGGTGCGGGAAACAATCATCTAACGGCGGTCGGCGGCAACGGCGGCAATTTTATCTGGCAGAATGGCGGCGGCGGCCACAACACCCTGTTTGCCGGGGGCGGAACCGGAGATGACTGGATATTTCAACTCGGCGGCAACGGCAACAGCACCATCACCAACACGCTGTCGGCCGGGCACGATACCTGTTGGATTAACGGCGGGTCTGGAACCAACCATCTGGTGATCATCAACCCAAGCCAGACCTACGCGCTATTTGACATCAACACCAACCTGCTTCACAGCAATACGAACGGAACCGCCGGCACGAGCATCACGGCAAAAAACCTGAAAAGCATCCTCTGCCAGGACGGCGTCGGAAACACAAGCTGGCAGAGCGATCCGGTCATCAACGAAGCCTGGGCGGCAACCTGGGGTGGAACGGTCAACAATTGGAACGGCGAAATCGCCCATTCCTGCGCGGTGGATACCTACGGTAATGTGTATGTGTCCGGGGAATATCAGGGAACGGTGGATTTCAATCCGGGACCGGCGACCAACAGCGCCACGGCCAATGGTCCGACCGCCGCCAACGCCTACCTCAGCAAGTTTGATGCGAACGGAAATTTTCAGTGGGTCAGAACCTGGGGTTCGACCAATGGCCGATGTTCCGCCAATGGCGTGGCCGTGGACGCCACCAACGGAGTGTATGCGTCGGGACTGTTTCAATACTCGTTCAATTTCTTCGGGCTGACCAGCATCACCTCGAACGCGACGGGGGCGAACAACATGATGATCTGTAAATTCGATTCCAATGGCAACGCCCAGTGGGTGCGCGCCTGGGGCGGACATGCAGGCGGTGAGTCTTATACCATCACGGTGAGTGGGACGAACGTGTATGCCGTCGGAGATTATTCTGTTTTAACGAATGAGCCGGTCAACTTCAGCCCTTGGGAATCCACCGCGCACTGGCAAACGAACCACGGATTTTTCGACGCGTGGTTGATGAAGCTTGACTCCAACGGCCATTATCTCTGGTCCGACACCTGGGGCGGAGGACTGTATGATGACTGTCCGGGAATAGCTGTGGATCCGGCCGGATTTGTGTATGCCTCGGGTTTGTATGCCAGCGCCGACATTGACTTTGATCCGCATGGCGGCGGCAAGACCAACAGCCCGGCGGATAATCCCGGCACTGGGCCTGCCAACTTGGACACGGCCGATGTCAATCCCGCTTACTGGGGCATGACCGATGTTTTCCTCAGCAAATTTGATCCCGCCGACGGAAATCTCCTGTGGACGCGAACTTGGGGCGGCACCAACCTTGAGACCGGTCCGCAGGTGTTGGCACAGGGAACCAACTCCGTTTATATGGTCGGCCAATTCGCCAGTGTGAACGTGGACTTCAACCGGACCAATGTTGACTTTCATCTGGGCGGCCCGCCCGACATTCACACGAATTACGGCGGCGCTGATGCGTTTATATGCAAGTATGATGGCAGCGGGAATTATCTCTGGGGCAAAAGCTGGGGCGGCACCAACGACGACGATGTGAGGTCCGTGGTGGTGGATGCGGCGGGCAATCCGTATTGCTACGGCGTTTTCAACGACACGGTCAATTTCAACCCTGCCGGCAGCGACCTCCGCACCGCGCCCAACTATGAAAACGCCTTTCTGGTCAAGCTGGGGCCGGATGGAACTTACCAATGGACGCGAACTTTCGGCTCTCCCGGAGATGCCTCGGCCTGGGCCATTGCGATAGACCCGCATTCCAATGCCTTCTATCTTAGCGGGAGCTTCAGTTGGACTTGCAATTTTGACCCCGGAGCCGGAACGGACATTCGCAGCGGCACCGATGCGGCGTTTTTATGCAATTCGTGCCGTGGCCGTGGTGACCGAACGAAAAACGGGAGTATGTAGTTAACGCAAACGAGCTTCCAACTCGGCATCGCGGATGAACAAACTCTCGATTTTCAGCAAATAACCTTCGGGGTTTAATGCCAACGACTGCCAATTTGCGTTATCTACCTACTCCCGACGAAAAATGCTCACCAACAACAAATAATCCGCCTATGAGAAATGCGTTCCGGTTTCCCAATTTCTGATTTTGTTGTTCAACCACGGATGGACACCGATGGACAGGGATTTTTGGGCAGGGACGCCGCGCTGCGAGGAGCCGGAGTTCATGGCAGGGCCGTGCTGCCGCGCGGCTCCAATATCCCGGCAGAGCAGCAGCTCTGCCCTACCGGCTCAATGTTGGTGGGTCGGGCCGCGCTGCGACCCGGCGGTGGCCGTCCGCAAGGACCCTCGCAGCGGGAGGCGTTCCACCTCATCGAAAACAACTCCGACTAGTGCAATGTAACCTTGACATCGGCCACGCTACTGATAAGCTGGATTCGTGGCGACCAAACGATTGATTCTTACTCCACCAGAACGCAGGGAAATTCAACGCCGAGTGCGTTCGCGGA
>Ga0181535_10002550_pt1 | contig 22091 bp, 15 predicted proteins | sample PEATcosm2014_Bin_44_FD_119774 | JGI IMG/M metagenome (GOLD analysis project Ga0181535, IMG submission 119774) | Peatland microbial communities from MTU Mesocosm Facility, Houghton, MI, USA - PEATcosm2014_Bin17_30_metaG | ecosystem: Environmental > Terrestrial > Soil > Wetlands > Peat | place...
AATTGTTCCACGTGGAACAATTTGCCGACTCCGCTAGCTCCGCTGACACCGCTAACTCCGCTCACCCCGTATTCCGCAGCCCCGCCGAAATCCCGCTGATTGTCGCCGCAATCGCGCGGTTCACCTCGGGGGTGTCTTCACCCGCGCGCTTCCGCTGCAGCATATCAATCTGAATTAAGTGCATGGGATCGACATAAGGATTGCGCAGCCGGATCGAGCGCGCAAGCACCTGGTTTTTTTCCAGCAAATCCTTCTGCTTGGTAATTGCCAGCACCGCATACACGCTGCGATGCAATTCAGCCTCGATCATGTCAAAGACGCGATCGCGCATCGCCGTATCCCGCACCAGAAGCGAATACTGCCGCGCGGTTGCGGGATCGACCTTGCCCAGCGCCATCTCCACGTTGCGAATCAGATCGATAAAAAGCGGAAATTCGCGCGCCATCGTCTGCAGCAATTCGAGCGCGCCCGGCTTCTCCATATACTTGCTGAACGCATAGCCAACACCGAACCACGCCGGCACCAGCAGCCGCGACTGCGTCCACCCAAACACCCACGGGATGGCCCGAAGATCGCCGATATTGGTGGAAGCCTTGCGCCGCGAGGGCCGCGACCCAATCATCGCGTGTTCCAATTCACTTACCGGCGTGGATTGTTCAAAGTAAGTAATAACATCGGGATTGTCGAGAATGTTCTTGCGATAAAAAGCAAACGACAAATCCGATAACTCATCGAGCGCAGCTTCCCACTCCGGCTTCAGAATCCCCGTGAAATGGCCCTCGGGATCGCGCGCATTCGGCCGCGCCAGCGCATCCAAAGACGCGGCAATCATCAACTCAAGATTGCGCTCAGCCAGCACCTCATCGGCATATTTGAAGTTGAGCACTTCACCTTGCTCCGTAATCCGGAACTGGCCCTCGAACGAATCCATCGGCTGCGCAAAGATGGCGCGATGAGTCGGACCGCCGCCTCGTCCCACGGTCCCACCGCGGCCGTGAAAGAGACGCAGCTTTACTCCCGCTTCGCGAGCAACTTTATGCAATTCGCGGTGCGCACGGAAAATCTCCCACGTGCTCGTGAGCATGCCTCCATCTTTGTTCGAATCCGAGTAGCCGAGCATTACTTCCTGCCAGTTATCCCAGCTCGCAATCAGCTTGCGATAATCGGGCCGGCTCCACAGCTCGCGACACACCGCCGGCGCATTGCGTAGATCCTCAATCGACTCGAACAGCGGCACCGGCATCAAACCGGGGTCCCCACGAACAGGTCCTCGTTCGTGGGGTGGGAGACCGGGATCGCGCCCGTTCCCCTCGACGCGCACACCGCCAAGCCGCGCGAGACGGACCACGGCCAGCACATCGTCAACGCTGGATGCCCCGCTGATGACATACTGGCAAACCACCTCGGGAGAACAGCTGTTCTTGGCCTCCGCCACGGCGCGAAAAGTCTCCAGAACGCTGGCCGATTCGTCGGAAAGCGCGCCCGGCAGCGACGCCGCAACAGAATCGGCAATCGCCTCTTTCAGCGCGGCCGCGTGCACCCGTGCGTGCTGGCGAATGTCGAGCGTATGCAGATGCAGGCCAAAAGTGCGCACTTGCAGGATGAGCGGATCGACCAACGTGCGCGCGATGCGCAACCCTTGATGCGCGGCCAGTGAAGAGCGCATCACCTCAAGGTCGTCGAGGAATTCCTCGACAGAGCAGTAGGCTGGCAGCACCTGCGCCAGCTTGTCCTGACCCTGCGCAAGCGTGAAAGGCATCACCGGCAACAGTCCACTCGATCGCGGCTCGCTGGCCTCTTCCAGGGTCCGCTGAATGCGCGCCTTCAGGCAGATCACGAACCGTCGATAGTACTCGAATTCATATTGCGCGCCGAAGACCTGCGCCTCCGGCGTGTGGACCTGCGCCACGTAAGCCTTCAGACGATGAAGCAACGTGTCGCTGATGGGACTTTGCTGCGCGCTTGTGGTTACAAGATCGATGAGGTTGTCGAGTTGGCTCTGGTAATAGAGAAGCAGGTGCCCCCGCGCCAGCCGAATCGCATCGCGTGTGACTTCGGGTGTAACAAAGGGATTGCCGTCGCGGTCGCCGCCGATCCACGAACCAAAATGCAACACAAGGGGCAGCTCATGCGGCTCTATTTCGAGCCCGTAGGAGGCGCGCAGTGCTTCCGCAATTTCGCGATAAAGGCTCGGCAGCGTAGCGAAAATCGAGACATCGTAATAGTCGAGCCCCATCTTCACTTCGTCATAGACGGAGGGCCGCCGCGAGCGGACTTCGTCGGTCTGCCACAAGCTCGTAATCTCGGCGCGGAGCAGTTCCTGCAGGCGCTCCAGTTCCTGCTCCGGTTGGGGAATGCGGTCGAGGTTGGTGAGAAATTCGCCGATGCGCCGCCGCTTCACCATCACCGAACGCCGCGCGGCCTCGGTCGGGTGTGCCGTGAAAACCGGTACAATCAGCACGCGTTTCAGCCAATCCATGGCCTCCTCGGCGCTGATGCCGACGCGCTTCATCTCGCACAGCGTTCCGGCCAGCGAACCGCGCTGGCGGCCTGCTTCCCCGCTCAATTGCAGCGCGATGCGGCGGCGCTTGCGGTGATTCGTTTCTGCCAGATTGATCAGTTCGAAATAGAACGCGAAGGCACGCGTGAGAAGAATGGCGCGCTCGACAGGCAAAGAGTGCACCAGCTCAAGAGCCTTCGCCCCGTGCAGTGCAGCCTCTTCATCTTTGCCATGTGCTTCCGCATCGCGGCGGCGAATGGTCCCTTGGCGCAGCGCCTCGACGTGCGCGAAGAGGTCCTCGCCCGCCTGCTCGCGCAAGACTTCGCCCAGCAGCGTGCCCAGCGAGCGCACATCGCGGCGCAGGGGCGCTTCTTTCAGGTCGCCGGAGCGCGCTTCCAACTCAGCCAGCCGCTGCGACCAGCTCTCTGGGCTCCATAAAAGAGTCATCGTCTTTTGATTATGCACGAGGGGGTTTTGCTCCCGTCTCAAGACAGCGCGCCTTGTTCCTCAAGTAGCACCGTCAGCTCTCCCCACTCGGCTGTGAGCGTGGCAAGCTGCGCGCGCAACTCCGCGGCCAGATCCGAGAGACCCTGCGTTTCTGTCGCAGAGACAAAGACGCTCAATTGTTGCTCCGTGTGCTCGATTGAAGCCTCAATCCGTGGGATCTCTTCTTCGAGTAAAGCGCAGCGCTCCTCCATTTGCTTCTGCTTGATCGGATTCAGGCGGCGCGCCCTGTTGCCAGTCGCAGGAGCAGGTGTCGGATGCTCATCGATATCATCGGGGCCGCCTTCAATGACGATTGTCGTGCCGCTCTCGACCGACCGCGCCTTCGCGACGGGCTGCGGCTTCGTCGCCACTTGCGGAATCGCATCGGCGAGGGCTAGCTGCTCTTTCTTGCGGCGATAATCCTCATACGTTCCCTCGTACGCGGTGATCGCGCCGTTCTCCACTTCAAGCACACGCGTCGCGAGGCGGTCGATGAAGTAGCGGTCGTGGGAGACAAACACGACTGTTCCCGAGAAGGCCGCGAGCGCTTCGAGCAATACGTCTTTCGCGCGCATGTCGAGGTGATTCGTCGGTTCGTCCAACAGAAGGAAATTCGATGGTGAAACGAGAATGCGTGCCAGCGCGAAGCGATTGCGCTCGCCGCCCGAAAGCACGCCGAGCTTCTTGAACACGTCGTCGCCCGAAAACAGAAAACAGCCGAGGAGCGAACGCAGCGCCGATTCCGGCACTTTGATCGCCGCACGGCTGATATCGTCCAACATGCGCGCATCGCCGTCGAGCACTTTGTACTGATCCTGCGCGAAATACTCGCTGACCACATTGTGGCCGAGGCGGACGGAGCCGGTGGTCGGAGCTTCCGCACCGTTGAGCAGCTTGATCAGCGTCGATTTGCCCGCGCCATTCACGCCGACCAGCGCCACACGGTCGCCTCTCTCAATGGAGAAGCGCGCATTGCAGAACACTTGCTTCGCACCGTAACTTTTCGAGAGCCCTTCCGCCTCAACCACCATGCGCCCTGAGGGCGGAGGCTGCGGAAACTTGAAGTGGATGACTGGCTCTTCCTCGGGAACCTCGATGCGCTCGATTTTTTCGAGTTCCTTGATGCGCGACTGCACCTGCTTGGCCTTGGTGGCCTGGGCGCGAAAGCGATTGATGAACGCTTCGAGGTGTTCGATCTGCTCGCGCTGATTCTTGTAGGCAGCCACGAGCTGCGCGCGTCGCTCTTCCTTTTGCGAAAGATACTTTGTGTAATTTCCCTGATAAATGGTGAGGCGCTTGTTCCATATCTCCACCGTGCGGTCGATGGTGACGTCGAGAAAGTAGCGATCGTGCGAGATAAGAATGTAGCCGAAGGGATAGCTCTTGAGATAGCCTTCGAGCCAGTTGCGCGTTTCGAGATCGAGATGATTCGTCGGCTCGTCGAGGAGCAGAAGATTCGGCCTCGCGAGCAGCAGTTTGGCCAGCGCGATGCGCATTTGCCAGCCGCCTGAAAACTCGTCGGTCAGGCGCGTCCAGTCCTCCTTGACGAAGCCAAGTCCGGTGAGAACTGCCCCAACCTGCGCGTCGAGCGCGTAGCCGTCGAGAACATGAAACCGCTCCTGCAGCATGGAGTAGCGCTCGGCCGCCGCGTCGTACTCGGGACTGGCGTGATCGAGCTCCGCCATTTGCCCGGCAGCCCGTTCGATCTCGCCTTCCATGGCGCGCAATTCGTCAAAGACCGTGAGGCATTCTTCAAAGATGGTGCGGCCGGTCAGCTGCAGCCCCTCTTGCGGCAGGTAGCCAATGCTCATGCCGCGGGTCTGCTGCATGGTGCCGTAGTCAAGGGTTTCGAAGCCCGCAAGCACCTTCATCAGCGTGGATTTTCCGGTGCCGTTCGCGCCGACGAGCGCGGTTTTCTCGTTGCTGCGGATCAGCCAATCGGCTTCGAGAAAGAGGATGCGCGGACCGAACCGCTTGCCGGCATTTTGCAGGGAAAGCATGTAGTTCTATTTTCGCATCGCGCCCGCGACAAGCTGCCCAATCGAACCCGTTTCACCGACCGAAGTAATTCTTCGCAAAGGCGCGGTGGAAAACTGCAAATATTGGGAGGAAAACAGGGGTGGATCCCTCGCCGGTACTTATTCGCGATCCCCGACTTAATTGTGTACGAAGCGGGAGAAATAATGCGCAAAAGCCGAGGGCTGCAGTTGAGTGGGATTCGTTTTCGTGCCGCCCCTACGGGGCGGCGGGCTTGGTTCGTCGCTATCCCAGGGCGTCGCTGCGCTTTGCCCTGGGCTATTTTCATGTTCTCCCTACGGGAGAAACGGGCTCATCATCGTCGGATCTCTGGCGCGGAGTCGTTAGCGCTGGCCGCGAGAGTGATCACCATCGCAAGCAACGCCATGCATACGCCGGGCATCATTCCAATCTTTGACCAAGGCATGCGCTCACTCCTACTGAACTGGAGCCGAAAACCGGCCCGCGATTTCGGCATTCTCCTGCAGCAAACCATCCAGCGGAGCGAGCTTGGGAAGCTTCGCTCCGCACTCGCGCAAGGTCGCAAGCAATGTCTCCGTCGGAATATTTCCCACCAGCGCATCCTGCGCAAAGGGGCAGCCTCCGAGACCGCCGATCGCCGAGTCAAATCGACGACACCCGGCCTGAAACGCCGCTCGAATGCGCACTGCTGCATCGGCGGGCCGCGCATGGAGATGCACTCCAATTTCGAAGCCCTCGTGCGCCGACAGAACCGCACTCACGGTTTCCGCAATCTGCCCTGCAGAAGCGAGTCCCACTGTGTCGGCGAGCGAAACGGCCTGCACTCCTGAATCAATGAGGAGGTCGCACGCGGCCACGACTTCCTCCACATTCCACGGCTCGCCGTAAGGGTTGCCGAAGGCCATCGACACATACGCCACCACATCGAGACCCGCGTTCTGCGCCAGAGACACGATCTTCTCCAAGGTATCCAGCGATTCTTCGGGAGTCTGATGCTGGTTGCGGTTGAGAAATTCTGCGGAGATTGAATACGGAAATCCCATTGTCTGCACGGCATTCGAGCGAATGGCGCGCTCGGCGCCTCTCTGATTGACGACGATGCCGATAATCTCAACGTGCTCGGGCGGCGCCACAAGCTCGAGCACTTGCTCGGAGTCGGCCATCTGCGGAATCGCGGCGGGCGAAACAAAGCTGACCGCATCGATATGCGTGAATCCTGCTGCAATGAGCTTGCGCACGTAGTCCGCTTTCTCCTCTGGCGGAACCTGCGTGTGCAATCCCTGCCAGGCATCGCGCGGGCATTCGACGATTTTGACTGCGTCTGCCATCCGTTTCACAAGTGAGGGTAATTCTTCGCAAATGCTGGCTCAAACAGGGACGCCAGGTGTCGCACATTTTCGAGTGCACGGCACCCACGGGTGGGGGGTGGGGTATAGGGGGTGGGGGTACCCTTTCCTTTCCGGCCGTCTCACACGTCCTGCTTATCCCATTGTGCACGAAGCGTGCTAATGCTTCGCAAAGCAAGAACGCCGAGAAGTGGGGGGCATACTCCCGCCCGTCGCGGCCAACTAGCCTCTCGAAGGGTGCACCTTCAAAATTTCGCGAGCGATTACCATGCGCTGGATCTCGCTTGTACCTTCGCCGATGGTGCAGAGCTTGACGTCGCGATAGAACTTCTCCGCCGGATAATCCTTGATGAAGCCATAGCCACCGAACAACTGCACCGCCTCATCACAGATGCGTACGGCCACTTCGCTGGCAAACAGCTTGGCCATCGAAGATTCGCGCGTGACTTTGCGGCCCGCGTCTTTGAGCACGGCCGCCCGCTGCGTCAACAAGCGCGCTGCATCCAGTTCGGTCGCCATGTCGGCCAGCTTCCATTGAATGCCCTGAAACTCTGCGATTGCTTTGCCGAATTGGCGGCGCTCCTTCACGTATTTCAATGTTGCATCGAGCGCACCGCGTCCGATCCCAAGAGCCAGCGCCGCAATGGAAATGCGGCCGCCATCGAGTACTCGCATGGCGTCGATGAATCCTTCGCCTTCTGTGCCGAGCAGGTTTTCGGCGGGGATCTCGCAATCTTCAAAGATCAGCTCGCTGGTGTCGCTGGCGCGCAAGCCCAGCTTGTTTTCCTTTTTTCCGGGCCGGAATCCCTTCGTCCCTTTCTCGACGATGAAGGCTGAGAGACCATGCGTTCCTTTGCTCTTGTCGGTCACTGCAATCACGACGATGACGTCCGCATACCGTCCATTCGTGATGAATGTCTTGTTGCCATTCAGTACATAGCGGTCGCCTTTCTTCACCGCAGTCGTCCGTGCATTGCTCGCGTCGGAACCCGATCCCGGCTCGGTCAGCGCCCAGGCTGCGAGCCATTCGCCGCTCGCGAGGCGCGGCACGTATTTCCGTTTCTGGGTCTCGTTGCCGGAAAGAAAAATGTGATTGGTGCCGAGTGAATTATGCGCGGCAACGATGATGCCCATTGACCCATCCACTGCCGACAGTTCTTCAATCGCGAGCACGTAGTCGACGTAGCCAAGACCCGCTCCACCATATTCGGGAGGAAAGATCACGCCCAGCAAGCCCATCGCGCCGAGTTTTTTCACGGCCGCAGCAGGAAACTCACTGGCCTCGTCCCACGCCATTACGTTGGGTGCAATCTCACGCGCTGCAAAGTCGCGGATCTCCCGCCGCAGATGCTCCTGCTCCTCGTTCAAGACGAACGGATATAGGCTCCCGGCTGGTTCAAGCGATTGGCTCATGCTGACGCTCCTTAGCGAAGCTCGCTCCTTGAAGTTCGTGCTTTCCCAGGTCTCAAAATCGAGACCTGGGGCACCCATTTTCGCGTGGATCGACACATTGCCCCGACATGCATGCCACTTTATCTGAGATGCGTCCAACTTCTTAGCGACGACAAAGCTGCGGGACTTGATCCGATCATGTCTGCAGAACTCCGGGGTTAAATCGTGCCACCTCGGGATTCAAGGCGCAGGCTTCCAGAGCCGCGATCAGAACGTCTCTCGTTTTCGCCGGATCAATGATGGCATCGATCCAAAGCCGCGCCGCCCCATAGCGCGGGTCGGCCTGCTCGTCGTAGGTGGCGCGGATCTCTTCGTGCAGAGCGGATTTTTCGGCATCGGACAATACTTTCCCGCCGCGTTCCATTTGCCTGGCGCGAACCTCGGCCAATGTGTTGGCCGCGGAGGCACCGCTCATCACCGCGTAGCGCGCAGTGGGCCACGCAAACAGAAAGCGCGGATCGTACGCCTTGCCGCACATCGCGTAGTGGCCGGCGCCAAAGCTGCCGCCAACAATCACCGTGATCTTCGGCACAACGCTGGTGCTCACCGCCGACACCATCTTTGCGCCGGCGCGGATGATACCCGACCACTCCGCGTCTTTGCCCACCATGAAGCCATTCACGTCGTGCAGAAACACCAACGGCACCAGGCTCTGGTTGCAGTCCATGATGAAGCGGGCTGCCTTCTGCGCGGACTCGGTGTAGATGACGCCGCCGACTTCGATGCGTCTCGCTCCCGCCGAAGGTCCCATCGCGACCGTTTGGCTCTGGTTCGTTTTCTGGTTCGCGACAATGCCCACCGCGTGGCCGCCAATGCGCGCGTAGCCGCAAACCAGAGTGCGGCCGAAATCCGCCTTGTACTCGTCGAATTCGCTGCGATCGACAATGCGCGCAATCACTTCGCGCATGTCGTAGACATTGCTCGCACCCGGCTCGGGATTCAACAGACCGTAAAGATCCTGCGCGTCATATTTCGGCGCGTCCTTTACAGCATCATAAGCAACGCGGGAGTACACCTCCGCAATCTGGGCAGCCTTTTGCCTCTCGCCCATCTTCTCGACAAGTGATCGCAGGCGCGCGATGCAGAGATGGTCATTCGGCTCCTTGAAGTCGACGGTGCCGGAAATCTCCGCGTGCATGGCTGCACCGCCGAGTTCTTCCGGATCGGTCTTTTGCCCAATGGCTGCCTGCACCAGCGAAGGCCCGGCCAGGAATAACCCCGAGCCTTCCGTCATCAGAACGGTGTCCGTCATGACCGGCAGATAGGCGCCGCCGGCCACGCACATGCCCATGATGGCCGTGATTTGCGGAATCCCCAGCGAGCTCATGACTGCGTTGTTGCGGAAGACACGCCCGAAATCGTCGGTGTCCGGAAAGACATCCTCCTGCAAGGGAAGAAAAACGCCCGCCGAGTCGACCAAATATAAAGTTGGGATCCGATTTTCAAGTGCGATGGTCTGCGCGCGCAGCACCTTTTTCGCCGTCATGGGAAAAAAGGCGCCGGCCTTCACGGTTGCGTCGTTGGCAACGATCACGCACAGGCGGCCACTCACGCGGCCAATCCCGGTCACGACGCCCGCGCCCGGTGCTCCCCCATACTCGGCATACATCCCATGTGCCGCCCACAGACCAAGCTCGAGGAATTCGGGTCCTTCGTCGAGTAGCAGCCTCAGACGCTCGCGGACGGTCAACCGCCCTTTGGCGTGCTGCGCCTCCGCGGCTTTCGCTCCACCGCCAAGACGGATCGATTCTTCCTCCGTGCGCACCATCGCCAGCAGCGCAAGCAGTGCGGCGCGATTCGCCTGTAGCCGCGCGGACTCTGGAACAAGCGCGGAGCGAAGCTGGTTGTTGGTCTTCACGACCTCGGCCATGGCACCATCCACATAGACCGCAGACTATAGCATCTCGGGCGATGTCGGCGTCTACGGACGAAACGGCCCTTCCCGAAGGAAGGGCCGCGTGGCCTCCGTTGGTCTTCGCTTAGTGAGCGCTTAATTCACGATCACGGTGAAGGTTGCCGTGGGCGCAGGAGTCAACGCGGGGCTCCCAACTCCTGTCACAGTAAAGGTGTAGGTCCCGGCGGTCGTACCCGCGTTGCCGCTGCCACCACTTCCGCCGCTGCCGCTACCGCCGCCGCCGCACGCCGCCAGGCTGCCGAGAGCTGCCATGAGTGCGAGCACTCCCAGCATCGCACGCCAGGCGCGCCGCCTCGCCGGAATGCCGAATAGCACAAGGATTGCCAGGACCGCGCTGCCGGCGCCTGCCAGGCCCTTACCGTTTCCGGGCAATCGGAGTGCACCGGTGGTCGCGGCTGTTGTCGTGACCGTCACCGTGGCTGCCCCGGTGGTTGTTGTTGAGCTGAGCGTGACAGTGGCATTCCCCAATTTGGCCGCGCAGCCTGGCAGATTCGACGCCCCGGTGGGAGAGTTCGTCAATGCGCAGGTCACCGTTACCGTACCCGCGTATCCAGTGGCTGAACTTATCGTGACCGTCGAAGCCGTTGAGCCGCCAGGGCTCACGGACGCGGCCGCAGCTGCACTCACGGCGTACACCGTCTCCGTCACGGTTACGGTTGCCATCCCAGTGCTTGCTGCGTAATCGGCGTCGCCGCTGTAGCTCACCGTCAAGGTGTCGGCCCCTGCGATCAAACTGTTCGCCGGGATTGTGACAGAGTAGCTCCCGCTGGACAGTGTTATCGTGCCGGAGGTGTAGCCGCCGCCAGTCAGGGTCACTGTGCCTGTGGGCGTCGGGCCTGAACCGGATATGGCTCCAGTCACAGTGAGCGCGGCATTCGAATTGATGCTTGTGGCGCTCGGCGTCACCGTGATAGCCGAAACCAGCTTCGATACCGTGACGGTGGCAGTGCTGCTTGCGGGGGCAAAGTTCGAGTCTCCGCTGTAGCTTGCGACCAACGTATCCGTCCCGCCACTCAAGCCTCCGGGCGGAATGTTAAATGTATAGGGTCCGGTGGAGAGCGTTTGGATCGTTCCGACGTATCCTGGACCAACCAAATCTATGGTGCCAGTCGGTGTTCCGCTGGTAGCGCTCACATTCACCGTTACGCTTAATGGCTGCGCAACGGTGATCGCTGTAGCCGCTGGCGTTACGGTGACGGTGGCCGTTCCCGTGCTGGTTGCCGGTGCCGTCCATCCATTCACAACGTTGGCTACATTCAGAGAGCCAAGGCCCGTGGCCGTGTCGAAACCTGCAGTCGCGCTGTAGCCCGAGAGAATCCCTACCTGATTGGTACCGACGCAATTCGGCGACTTGTCGGAATAATCGCAAGGCATTGCATTCGTGCCCGTGTCAATATCGTTGAAGTAACAGCTGCCGCCAACTGTCACGGTCTCCGCGCTACAACTTGCGTAGGACTCCTTCCCGGCAAGAGAGTACAGCTCCGCATTGGGGTTCCCCTGCGGAGCGCCTGCCTTCTGGTTAATGAGAGCCATCACGCCCGCCATCGCAGGAGTTGCAACCGATGTCCCGCCCACCTCCTGTGTGATCGGCTCAGTTGTCGAGGAATATGAGCAGGAACCATTCGCTGAGACACAGATGAGATACGCACTCCCGAGAAAACCGTTCGCAGCAAAGAACGAGACGTCGGGCACATCTCGTTTGCCGTCGGCGGGGATTCCAGTCACTCCGGCCTGCCAGCTCGGCTTGGCATAGCCGCCGGTACAACTGGCGACGGTCTGTCCATCACTTGTCGTGCATGCGCTCACGCCGCCGCCGGCACCGACGACGTTCACCAGTGACTGCAGCCCAGTCTCATTGGTAGTCGAGGAAACCGTGCCCGTATAGATTTCATCGCACATCTGCGTTGCTGTAAGAGTCGTCTTGAGACTTGCGTTCAGGGCAGCAACAGCAATCGGATTCGTGCAGGTGTCGTTCCAGGGCACCTCTGGAATGTAGCCTTTTGCACTTGCCCCCGTTGTCGTGCTATTCGTCGCATTCCAATAAGGAGCCGGTGTCGAGCCCCAGTTAAGGTCTGTTCCGCCAACGGCCGTGTCGTACGGACTCGAGGCCAACCCGCTGACGGAGAGCCCGTATTCGGCCCTGTATGAAGGGCTCGTACCACCTTGATCTTGATCGCAAGTCGCCGACCCCGCATCCCCCGTCGCAACAAAGACCGCGATGCCTTCGGTTGCGGCAGTCTCCCATAGATTGTTATAGGCCGCGTTCCCGCCGGTACCCTCACCCAGTTCACATAGACCATAGCTGACGCTGAGAATGTGCGCGTTGGCGACGGGTGTGGAAGGGACTCCGGCGTTTTCGACCACATAACTGGAAGAGTCGTAAACGGTGTCGTCGGTTGCCGATCGCACGCCCGAAGTGACGAGTACGATTTGCGCGCCTGGCGCGACGGCTCCTGACCACTCGACGTCGAGCGAATTCTCTGTCAGGTCGTCAATAGTGCAGTTTCCAGTCGTGCCCGTACATATCCCCGGGTCCAGTCCGTTCGCGCCTTTCACTTCTTCCGGCGTCAATCCGGCAGGCAGACCGAAGGCCGAGCGGAAGGTGGCCACGTCGGCAAGAGCAATGTCGCTGGTACCGGCGACCGCAATCGTTTGTCCCGTCCCCGTGATGGGCGTGGTCGCGTTCCAGAGTGGCAGCACGTTGTAGATAGTGGCAAAATCGTAGGGCGCCACGTCTTCAGTCCAGACGGCGTTGCTTCCCGTGCCCACGGTAATGCCAAAATCCGGATCGACCTTGCCCACCTGCGCCGAGACGCCGAGGGCGCTCGCAATCGGCGAGCCGCCAGCGATCCGCTGCCATTTTCCTGTGCTGCTGTCGAAGGTCACCTTCGAGCCAAGCCGGTGCTGCGGCTTCGGCTTGAAGTCGTGCAGCGCTTTCACGCCCACCACCACCGGCGACAGCGCAGCAGGAATCTGTGGATCGCTCATGTTGGCGATATGTTTCTCGCCGTCGACCGACAGATTGTGAATCTCCGTATGAAAGGCGCTTTCGACCTGCGCAGCCGTGCCGCCAAACCGGATCGACATCCGGTCCTTCGATACGGCAGCCACCGAGAGCCCGCGACTCGCGAGCCAGCTCGAAATGGTTGCAATGTCGGCTAAAGACGGGCCGAACCGCTCTCCCACTTCCGCGGGTTGAAGCCAGTGATGAAAGTTGGGCGAGGACGTGTCGTACTGGCCGGCAACAAAGTCATCAAACGCGGCCTGCTGCTCCGGGCTGCGGCTCAGCACCAGCACGATATCGGTCATGGCGAGATCGGGCCTCACCGGCCCCAGGTCGTTGTGGGAATTCGCCAACGGATGGATGTTGCCCTTGAGGGTTACGAGCTGATTCTCGTCGACTCTTTCAAGAATCCTTGGTCCCTGTGTCGCGCTTTGGGAGAAGGTTTGGGTTGCGTTGACTAGTGTAACGATCGATAAACCGACGAAAAGACTACGGAGGAGCCGCATTCTCTTGTCCCGGCACCTTTCTCGGAGGACGAGCCCCGATGACTCCAAGAGTTATTGTCTAGCTTCGAAAGAAGAATGTAGATTGCCGCCCACTTTATCACGGAAGGGACACGGAAGTGTTTATGTAAAAGGAACGGCCCCATTACTATCGCTCTTTCTCGTTTATTCTGCAGGAAAAACGCAGCGTTTCCTTCCGGAGGTTGCCGCCTTCGGTAACGAGGTAACCGCATTTCGGAGCAATTTTGTCTAAAATGCAAACATCCGCGGATCCCAAATCCGGCTCGCCACCCCGACATCAAGTACCTCAACGTCTTCGATTCGATTGCCTCTAGCGTCCGGCGCTTCACTGCCGGAAGCAGCTCTTCCCCATTTTCGCCGTAACCGATCGGTTTGCCATCGAGGGTCAATCCGGATCGTCCAATGCGCTCTCTCAAACACGGGTAAGCTTTCTCTTCGAAACGAGAGTCGATTGCAATGCCTCTTGATAGGTTCCGCGTCTCGAACTGGCGCCGCGCCTGGCTAGATCCTTTCGCTAAGTCCGTCGACCCAATCCCCACCCTGCTTTTTCACCTTCATCGTTCGGCCTTCGAAGGTAACTTGATAGGGGCCGTCCGGTAAGTCCAGCGGCGCGAGATGAATGTCGCACTTGACGTATTCCGCAATATTCAGTTGGGGCAGGGATACCATTACCGCGCTCACCGTGCACACTGCCTCATGGCCCATGCCCTTGAGCTGTCCCGCCATCATGACGATTTCACGACTTGATGCTGCCATTCATCCCTCCTCTGCCCCGACTCTTCGTAGACTTCTGCCGAATTCTCTTGTGTGTATCAGCATTCAAAAGGACTGTATGTCTTATTCCGCTCAAGACGGTCCGGCTCTGCGAATGAACGTGCGATCCATTGCTCTGCAGCTCAATTTCGAGATCCTTGGCGTGCCGCAGGTCCCGCTCCACGGATTGGCGCTCCACCGGTTCAATGATCATCTCTGGCTTGAAGAACCGGTAGATATGCCTCCCATTCTTCTTGGCGTGATACATCGCGGTGTCCGCTTTCCTGATAAGACTCTCCGCATCCTTGGCATCGCTTGGATAAATGCTCAAACCGATGCTGGTCGTGACGTGAATCTCGTGCTCGTCAATCAAATGAACACCGGCCACTGCATCCAACAATCTTTTCGCCGTGGTCGCGGCATCTTCAGGGTGTTGTAACTCCCGAAGCAGCACAACAAATTCATCGCCTCCCTGGCGGCTCACCGTATCTGGGCCTCGCACGCAACTCGATAAGCGCTTCGCTACGGATTGAAGTAGCTTGTCGCCGATCAGATGTCCCAGGGAATCGTTGATTTCTTTGAAGCCGTCCAAATCCAGAAACAACACAGCGGCCCGGCCCCTCGTTCGCCGAGCATGAGAGATTGCCTGGGCCACCCGGGTGTTCAGAAGCATTCGATTCGGCAACCCCGTGAGAAAGTCGTGGTGAGCGGAGTGCGTCAGCTTCTCTTCCAATGTCCGCGTGGCAGTTACGTCGCGAAATACAATAACCGCTCCGGTAACTCGCCCTTCACGGTCACGTATCGGTGCGACGGAGTCTTCGATGAAGACTTCGTTCCCGTCCCGGCGAACAAGAACGCAATTCGCCGGGAGCTTTCCCACCCGATTTTGCGAAGTCGCCTTGGCCATCGGATCCATAATGGCTTTACGGGTAACGCCATCCACCATCCTGAAAGTCTCGGCCATTACCCGTCCGACAGCCTCGTCAAGCAGCCATCCGGTCATCCTTTCTGCGACGGGATTGAGGAAGGTAATGTTGCCCGATGTGTCAGTGCAAATCACGGCATCGCCCATGGAATTTAACGTGACTTGGGCCCGTTCCTTCTCAACGAACAGGACTTCTTCGATCATCTTGCGCTCGGCTGAATTGAGCAGGGCTCGCATCAGCTCGCGCGCCTCAATCTGGCCCTTAATCAGATAGTCTTGCGCGCCGTCTTGAAGGGCCAAAACCGCAGTCTCCTCATCCTTGGCGCTGGCCAGCAACACAATCGAGACGCGAGGCGCTGCTGCGCGCACCCGTCGGACCACATCCAGTCCGGAAGGCTCCGCCATTCCCATATCCAGCAAGACGATGTCAACCGAATGCCTCGTGAGATATCTCTCGGCGTCGCGCATGGATTCAACATGAGTCACCTCAAAGAGGCATGCGATCGAGTCATTGAACATCGCCCGGATCAGACGAGCTTCTTCAGTGTCGTTTTCGATCAGAAGGATTGTTTTGGCTGGTCTTCCCGCCATTCATCGCACCCCTGCCCGGCTAACCTTACTCGTTAGAATTCAAAAGGACGCAAACACTTGATTCTTGCTTTCCAGGAATACGCCTGTACGCTGCAATCCGAAATTGCCGGACCCATGAGAGACCGATCGAAATCGCCGCGCGTAAGGTAATCGATTCACTCTCTGGTCGAACCCGCCGAAGTCGCAATGCATCTCGCGGACTGTAGGATTAAGCCGTGAATAACAGGCACGCCACATCTGCAATCGAGAGATCGGGGAACATGAGTATTGTGCTGGGAGTTCTTTCATACACTGTTAGCGTCGCCGATAGCGATCTATTGAATCCGTGCTCTCCAACTTGATTTCTAAAGAACAAGTGCGGCTCCATTGCGCATCTACTCTAACTAGATGCGGGAGAATATCCGATAGCCTTACATTCACTAAGAAGAAAGTCTGTTCACTTTTGCACACGCCTGGTTATATGTGGTGAAACCCTCGGCACACGAAGGGCTTTCCAGCCGTTTTTCGGCCCCCCGATCCTAACTACGCTTTCACTCTAAGGGGAGTCAATCCGAGAATGGCTCTTTGTCGATGCGGCACGATCAATTCGAGAAATCGAATTTGCTGCAGCCACTCAAGGAGACCTATGGATGCATCCAATGACATGCGGTTTCTCGAAGAGAGAACCTGGGCCCCGCATCATAGGTTGACGTGATGGCACGATCGTCTCGGCATTGACTAAGCCGGCTTAGTAATTAGTTAGCTAATAATGCGAATGTACTATTCGCTCAAGAACTGCCGACGAGATCGCGGCTACGACAAAACTGGTGTCGATGTGACTTGAATCCGCACTAAGCTCAATGGCACAGTTACCGTGGTTTCGCGCTAGTTGCCTTAAGGATGCGGATGCAGAGATAACTGTGGCCGTCGTCACGAGATCGGGAGTAAGCTTCCTACGGAAGTGTTCTGAATGAAAGGTGTAGTTGATCAGAAGCAACAAGCGATCCAGGATGCAATGGAGCTTTGATCAAGAGCGGACAGCGGAGGAGTCATGCAAAGGAACCAATGTGAAGAGGGACTCGGACTAGATAAGGCTTACATGGAAAAAACTCGGATATGGATAAGTGCGGAAGCTGACAAGCGGGTTGCGATCGGTGTCAACAGAGCGGTCGGTGTGAATGAATGGCATGATATTGCGCGTCGCGCCGATGACGCAAAGACAGGACACAGGGTCGCGCTTGGGGAATATATCGATCACACAATTAATTGCCCCAGGTGTAGAACTCGTGCGATTCAATAGGTCTTTTGCATGGACCGTAACTCCAAAGCTAGGCTTATAGACGCTCAACACCGGGCAACGCTTTGCCCGTGTCTCTTCTCGTCCGGTCGTCCGATTCGTTGCTGTAATGTGACCCGCTCCGTCTACCGCTATTGGGAAGGTCGCTTGGATAGCGGCGACCTTGTTTCACATACGAGCGTTCAACGTGAGATTCGGAGAGGAAATTGCCCTTGATCGAGGCGCATCTTTCTTTAGGAATCGCTCCGCAAACAGGACAACTGAAATCTAGCGAAGGACTATGCTCGGCCATTCCCATCTTTTACCGCGGTTCGACAGAATAATGATGGTCAATTCTGAACGCCAAGCGCCAAATTCAACACCACACTAATTCGACTTCTTACAGAAAGTGCCAGGATCGCGAGTTGAAATTGGCGCGAATGATTGAGTAAATAATGGCACGTGAATTCGAAACCGATTTCTTGCGCCTCGCGGAACATAGCACGGATGCGAGTCACCGCAAGGTGTCGGCATGGCTACTGCGCTCTCACGACAAGGTGGAACGATGCGGATGCCTGAGAGCCTGTTTTTGCTGCGGATAACGCATGTATGCTCGCTCGTACTTTTATTGTCTACGCTGGCGAGCAGCCTTAGAGACTCAGAACATGCATCGAACGAGCCGATGCAACCTGTGTAAGCGGGGAGTCAAAGGCCAATGCATACACGACCATGAAAATGGCGGGGACACCCCCAGCAAGGGTCACGCAGTGATACGCCCCTGGGACCGATGAGACAATTGAGCGTGCGTTCGTTAAGCTCGAAATGTTAGACCAAAAGGCACCGAAGAAGACAAGGGCGGCAATTATCGACGTTTCTAAACAAGGCACGTTTCTTGTCTTCGCCCGCTTCCTGTAGATTAATCATTCAAAGTCGGGCCTGTAGCTCAACGGTTAGAGCAGGGGACTCATAATCCCTTGGTTGGGGGTTCGAATCCCTCCGGGCCCACCAGGTTTGCAACGCAGGTCCTTCGCGACGCTCAGGATTTCGCCAGCGGGCTCAGACGCCCGCTTTACGGCTCAAGTTCGAATCCCTCCGGGCCCACCAAGTCATCGACGCAATTCCGGTCGAGCCCGCTCAACGCCGATCCCCGTATACTCATCGCAGTGTATGCTGACGCAACTCGACACCATTCTTCGATCCACGCGAGCTTCCATCGCTACGGCCAAGACGCGAGTCTCGGCTGCGGAACTTGAGCGGCAAGCAGCTTTGCATCAGCCTCGCGGATGGGCCGCTTCTCTGCGTCGGCGCGTCCGTTCCGGACCGGCGATCGTGGCGGAAATCAAAAAGGCGTCTCCATCCAAAGGTGTGATTCGTGGGGATTTCGATGTGCCGTGGCTTGCTCAGCGCTATGAGTCTGGCGGCGCGGCAGCTCTCTCCGTGCTCACAGACGAGCCGCATTTCCAAGGCAGCTTGCATAATCTTGAACTCGCTTCGTCAGCGGTAGCGCTGCCCTGCCTGCGCAAGGATTTCATAGTGGATGAGTATCAAATTGTCGAAGCGCGCGCCCATTGCGCCGATGCGATCTTGCTCATCGCTGCCGCTCTCACCGCCGAAGAGATGAAGCGCTTTTCCCGAAGCGCTCGCGCCCTTGCCCTCGATGTGCTGGTCGAGGTACACACGGCCGCCGAGCTTGAACGTGTACTCGATATTCTGGGCGACGAGGGCGCCGACGCGATCGGCGTGAACAACCGCGACTTGAATACATTCGAGCTTCGTCTCGAAACTTCGTTTGCCCTTATCGAGCGCATCCCGGCTACAGTTGTGCGTGTTACGGAGAGTGGCATCTCCACAGCCGAGGACCTGTCGCGGCTACGCGCAGCCGGATTCGATGCATTTCTTATCGGCGAAAGCTTGATGCGTCAGCCAGATCCTGGTGACGCGCTTGCCGCGTTGCTCGCGGGCGCGATGGCGATGCCGTGAGCCTTTGGATCAAGATTTGTGCCAACACCTCGCTTGAGGACGCGTCGCTCGCGGTGGATGCTGGGGCCGATGCGGTTGGTTTTGTGTTTGCGCCGAGCCCTCGCCGCGTGACGGCAACGCAGGTGGCCGCCATCGTAGCCCATCTGCCGGCGACTGTTGAGAAGATCGGCGTCTTTGTTGATGCGGGGCTCGACGAGATTGAAGAGACTGTGCGCGCTTCCGGGCTGACAGGCGTGCAGTTGCATTCGGACGTTGGATCAGATGTACCGGCTCGGCTTCGTCGTAGCTTTGGGTCCGCGCTCCGCATTCTGCGCGTGATCCATTTCGGCCTCGGCGCGGGAGAAGGAGCTGCCGCCATCGCGCTAGACGCCAACGTAGACGCAGTCCTGGTGGATTCGCGCACCGCGACAGCCGTGGGCGGCACCGGAATCGCCTTCGATTGGCAAAAGGCGCGCGCCAGCGTATTCCGAAATGCAGAGTCACGCCTTGGCCGCATGGTGGTCGCCGGCGGACTCAATCCCGCCAATGTTTCCGAAGCCATCGCAACGCTAAAACCGTGGGGAGTGGATGTGGTAACCGGGGTGGAGGCCACGCCGGGAAAAAAGGACCCTGCAAAGGTCCGCGAATTTATCGTCCGCGCTCGAGCGGCTTTGCTTTATCAACAGAAAGAAGCACAGACATAACTCGTAACGGCACCGTGAGAAAATGCGGGATCAAATCCTCAAGCTGTTATCAGCACGGCATGGACATTTTCTGTTCGAGTCAGGCCATCATGGCGACCTGTGGCTCGATCTTCAGTCGCTGTTCTTCCGGCCCCATCTCGTACAACCTCTAGCTGCCGCAGTTGCACGGCGACTGCGCGAATACGATATCGAGATCGTTTGCGGCCCCTTGGTCGAAGGATCGTTTGTCGGGCTTTTGGTCGCATTGGAGCTTGGCGTCGAATTCGTATATTCCGAACGGTTCTTTCGTCCGACGCAAGATGGCCTCTTTCCGGCTGGCTATCGGATTCCAAAAACTCTAAGAAAACTCATTCGACAGAAACGGGTCGGTATTGTCAATGACGTCATCAATGCCGGATCAGCCGTGCGCGGCACGTTCGACGATTTATTGGACTGCGACACAAATGTCGTCGCGATTGGGTCGCTGCTGGTTCTTGGAACTTCAGCATCCGCTTATGCCTCCAGCAAGAAGGTGGCTCTTGAATGCCTCGCGATACTGCCCAACAATCTATGGACGCCATCGGAATGTCCGTTATGCGCAGCTGGTGTTCCATTGGAAGACCTGGAAGGGTTCAAACTCGCCCGTTAGCGAGCGGGGCCCTGCGCTGCTCGACCCCTAGTACACTGGAAAGACCTCGATTTTGTGGGCATGTGCGAGGCAGGAGGCCCCATGGCATCGGTCATTCTTCCAGCGGCTCCATCCGAATCCCGGCCCGGACGATTCGGCATTTACGGCGGGCGCTACGTGCCGGAGACGCTGATGGCCGCTCTCGTCGAGCTCGAGCACGAGTACGACACGGCCAAGGCAGACGCCGCGTTTCAAGCCGAGCTTGCTGGCCTGCTGAAGGATTTTGCCGGACGTCCCACGCCGCTCTACTTCGCCAAGCGCCTCAGCGAGGAACTGGGCGGCGCCAAAATCTATCTCAAGCGCGAAGACTTGCTGCACACCGGTGCGCACAAAATCAACAACGCTCTCGGTCAGGCACTGCTCGCCAGGCGCATGGGCAAGAAGCGCGTCATCGCCGAGACCGGCGCAGGCCAGCACGGCGTCGCTACAGCCACTGTCTGTGCGCTGCTCGGCATGGAGTGCGTAATCTACATGGGCGACGTCGATATGGTTCGCCAGGAGCTGAACGTTCTCCGCATGCGCTTACTTGGAGCCGAGGTACGCGGCGTTTCGTCCGGCTCAAAGACGCTGAAGGATGCCATCAGCGAGGCCATGCGCGACTGGGTCACCAATGTCCGCACCACCTATTATCTGTTGGGCAGCGCGCTCGGAGCTCATCCCTATCCCACCATGGTGCGCGATTTCCACCGCTGCATCAGCATTGAGATGAAAGAGCAGATCCTTGAAAAAGAAGGCCGGCTTCCTGCGGCCATCATTGCCTGCGTGGGCGGCGGATCAAATGCCATCGGCGCGTTCTACGAATTCATTCCAGATCGCGAGGTGCGTTTGATCGGCGTTGAGGCTGGCGGCTGCGGCACCGAACTTGGTCAGCATGCCGCGCGCTTCCGCGGCGGGGAGCCTGGCGTTCTACAAGGCACCTATTCCTACGTACTGCAGGATGAGAATGGGCAGATCGCTGCAACGCATTCCGTCTCCGCGGGCCTTGATTATGCTTCCATTGGCCCGGAGCACGCAGCCCTTCACGATTCCGGGCGCGCAGAGTATGTCTCGCAGGATGACGCAGCGGCACTGGATGCAGTCGTAAAGCTGGCGCGGACCGAGGGAATTTTGCCCGCGCTGGAGAGTGCCCATGCAGTGGCCGAGGCTTTACGCATTGCTCCCGGCATGAACGCGCGTGACATACTGGTAGTCAATCTCTCTGGACGCGGCGACAAAGACATGGGCATTTTGGCGCGAGAACTCAAACTCCAGGGAGCATAACCGCAACTTCCGATGGCTATCGTTTTCAATCACAAGCCGGGGCTGGTCGTTTACCTCACGGCGGGCGATGCCGGCCTCAAGGCCGGCCAGTTAAGTGCCCGCGAGGGCCTCGATGCCACGCGCGCCATCGCGCTTGAGGCCATTGATGCCGGCGCGGACGTGATTGAGCTCGGCGTTCCGTTCAGCGACCCGCTTGGGGATGGGCCGATCATTCAGCGCGCCAGCGAGCGAGCTCTCGCCCATCACACGAGCCTCAATGACGTGCTTGCGCTCGCCGCGGAAATTCGTAGCGCAAGACCTGCAGCGGGACTCATCCTGTTTACGTATTTCAATCCTGTTCTGCGTTATGGCTTGAGAAAATTCGCCAATGCCGCTGCGGCGGCGGGCGCCGATGGCGTTCTGGTGATCGACCTCATCGTGGAAGAGGCCGCAGACTACATCGCCGAAATGGAGCGCGTCCATCTCGCGCCTGTTTTTCTGGCCGCACCCACCAGTCCCGACGAGCGCCTCGAAGCCATCGCAGCGCACAGCAAGGGATTCGTCTACGCAATTTCGCGCGTTGGCATTACCGGCACGCAGCAGAGCCTCACCTCCGACGCAGCCGCCCTGGTGGCGCGCATTCGGCGATGGACAAAGCTGCCGGTGGCCGTGGGGTTCGGCATCTCTAACGCGGAGCACTTCGCCCAGGTGGCGGAATTCGCGGATGCCGCGGTCGTTGGCAGCGCAATTGTGGAGTTGATCGAAAGATCGAC
>Ga0181535_10002551_pt1 | contig 22072 bp, 22 predicted proteins | sample PEATcosm2014_Bin_44_FD_119774 | JGI IMG/M metagenome (GOLD analysis project Ga0181535, IMG submission 119774) | Peatland microbial communities from MTU Mesocosm Facility, Houghton, MI, USA - PEATcosm2014_Bin17_30_metaG | ecosystem: Environmental > Terrestrial > Soil > Wetlands > Peat | place...
CCTCCAGAGCGCCGAGAGGGGCGAATGGGACCCCTGCAGGCAACCGGGGCTGTGAGGCGGCGCGAAGTCCTCATGCGGAATACGCGCGTATCGCATGGTCCGCCAGGGGCTGTCTCCTCGGTCGCCGCCAAGTGCGTGCGTCCGGCTACCCGAGTGTCGAGGCGATGCGCGAAGTTATCGCCTCGTGGTTCCGCCCGGCGCAGCTGGCGGCGCGTTCGAGAAGGACACCGAGAGGCTGACCCGGAGGGTGCGCAACGGTCGGCACCGCGAGGTCAACGCCGCGCCCAAGTTGCCGGACCCGCTGGCGGCCGAGGGCGCGCGATAGCGGAGGGCGTTCCGATCAGGGCGGCGCAGGAGGGCAAGCGGACAGCGACGCTGGCCCGCGACGCCCGGTCGGTGCTGCGCGAGCTCGACGTTCTGACCCGGGTGGCAGACGACCCGGCTCACGCCGACATCGCGGCCCGATGCGATGGCTGCGAGGGCCTCGTCAGCCAACTCGGCCGCGGCGAGCAGAGCCTTGGAGCGCCGGCCCGGCGACGCCGTCCGCCGGCTCCGCGGATGGGCGCTGAGAGCGCCGGCTCAGAACGCCCACAGACGCGCCAGAAGGCATTGTGCCGTGGCCCAAGACCGCGTACGATCAGCTGGCAGATAAGTCAGACGAAGGCCTCCACGGCCTACACGCTGAACATAGCTACCGCGCCAGGGGATCGCGGTTCTCTCGGTCGACCGTCGTGGAAGAACGGGGTCGCTTGGAGGATCGGGTGGTGGACGAGCACAAGCTTGTCGGGCGGCGCTTCGCTCTTTCTGGGGTGCTGGCGGTCGCTGTACTCTTGGCCATGCCCGTGCTTGGCGAGGCGACAGGAGGGCACAGCGGAACTTGCGGCCCCGTTGGCGGAGCGCAGGTCGGCTACTTCTCCGTCGGCTGCCGGGCCGGCGTCACGCAGATTTCCGACGAAGCTGAGTTCCAGAACGCCGGCTTGTACACCGCATATTGGGCGAGTGGGGACCACATCAACGAATCGGTATGAGCGTTCAGCGGGTCACCCTGCGGTGATTCGGTCGAGGTTGGTTTGACGTATGGATTTGAGGGTGGAGCGTACTACGGATGGTACTACGCAGATACCACTGGAGCTGGCCAATACGCGCACTTCATCGGCAGTCAGTACGCGGACGGATCTGACCATATCTATACAATTGCCTATGATGGTGCGTCCGGTAGCGGGGGTGAGTACTCCGTGTACATTGACGGAGCGGATTACGCCAACATTGGGGACATAGGCTTGGGCTACGGGACGTGCCAGGGCATGATTGGCCTTGAGAGTAGCACTCCGCCGAGCAGCAACACTTCTGCAAACACCTTCAACGACACCCCTCTGTATTGGGAGAACACGAGCGGAGGCTGGAGCTCGAGCTTCATATCGACATACTACGTCGCCTACCCGTGCGGCCTCTATGGGAACGGGTCAGGGCCAGCGTGCTTCAACGGGGCGGAGTACTCGAGCAGCTACTGGGCCAATAACCAAGGATAACAGGGTTATACAGAGGACTGAGCATGCAGCGATCGCCCGTTCAGTCGATTCTCAGGACATCCGCAATTACGCTGGTAGTCGCGGCTGGGCTCGCATCCGCCATCCTGATCACCAGGGGCAACGCTCCCTCTCAGCGCGCCGCCAACAGCACTTCGGCACCGGCCACAGCGTCTAACTCCGCATCGCCATCCGGAGGCACGGTGAGCCCAGCGTTCTCTCGGAGTGACGCTCTAGCCGCCGCGATGGGTTCTGCCAGCGGCAGAGCGAGTGAGGAGAGCAAGCTGACCACTTGGGGATTCGTCTCTAGTTATGCGAACAATGTGCTCGCTGGGGCAGCGAATCCTGCCGATGTGACGCCGGTGCCCTCGTCCGGGGTGCAGGTGGTCCCTCACGATGGGGGTGTACTAATCAGCGGGCAGTCCGTCACACCGCTACCCACGCAAGTGGCTGGCCCCCCCAGTTCAGAGGAAGTGTGGCTGGTCGCCCTGTCTGGAAGCCTCTGCTGCGAGTTTGGCAGCTCAACACCGAGCCCATGGGCTGTCTACGTCTACGACGCAACGACGGGCGCGCCGCTGTCGGTGCTGTATGGGCCGCCAGCTTCTAGTGGAGCGTGGCCTCCAGGCTTCGCAAGCATCCAGGACTTGGCATCGTAGCGGATGTCTTGAGGCCGAGTTCAAACCTGGAAGCTGCGCAAACCCCGGGCATAGAGCGCATGCATTGACCAGGGCCGGGACAGGTGGCTGGGTGCCACTGACTGCCGCTATGGCCGGTGGGCATCCACGCTGGCTCTCGCCACGACGCTCCAACCGGCGCTGCTATCAGCAGCACCGGCCTGGTCACGAGCCGAAATCCGCCCGTCGACTGATGGCGTCGAGCAGGGAGACGCAACGCCGAGGCAGTGATGCCCATCTCGAACTGGCTCTGAGTGCGATCAGGTCAATGCCGTTGACTACTGATAAGTTCGCGCCGAGTCACAGGGCTCCAGCGTTCACGCATCTTGTTCCTGAGAAGACACATTATCAGGAGTAAGAGACCAAGGCGGGACGGGCGCCGGGTGATCCCCGGCCACTCCTCCCCCCGGGGTCCGCCTGCATCGCGTCGGCGCGCCCCGCGTCCGTATCATCGGGGGCCGCCGAACGCTTGATCTGGCCTGCCAACAAGGGGTCCCAGCTGACTGCGTACATCGTCCGCCGGGTGGTCCAGGCGGTCGTGGTCCTCTGGGTCATCTGGACGCTCCTCTTCGTCATCTACTTCGTCGTCCCCCACGACCCCGCTCGCCTGCTGCTCGGCTTCCGGGCTCCTGAGGAGGCCGTGCAGAAGCTGCGGGTGGCCCTCGGGCTGGAGAGACCGGTCTGGGAGCAGTACGTCCAGTACTTCAGCCGGATCTTCCACGGGGACCTGGGGACGTCGTTCGTGCGCGCCGTGGGCCGGCCGGGGGCCCCGGTGAGCAGCATCGTCGCCGCGGACGTCCCGGTGGATGTCGAGCTCGCCCTCCCGGCCGCCGCGCTCTGGCTGCTGATCGGCGTGGGCATCGGCGCCCTCTCGGCGTGGCGCCCGGGGAGCCTGCGGGCGAGGAGCGCGACGATCTTCATCTTCTCCATCGTCTCCACCCCGACCTTCGTGCTCGGCGGCCTGGCCATCTTCATCTCCGAGAACCTGCTCACCGCCAACGGCATACGTCTCTTCGCCGACGCCTACACCTGGGTCCCCCTGCACGTCGACCCCCTCTCCTGGACGGACCACCTGATCCTCCCCTGGCTGACCCTCGCCCTCGTCAACTCGGCGGTTTACGCCCGCCTCTCCCGCAGCTCCCTGAGCGAGGTCCTGGCCGAGGACTACATCCGCACGGCTCGGGCCAAGGGCGTATCGGAACGGCGGGTCCTCTTCCGCCACGCCCTCCGGGCGGCGATGACCCCGCTGATGACGCAGTTCGGGATCGACCTCGGCGCGGTGCTGGCCGGTGCGGTGGTGGTCGAGGTCGTCTTCGGCCTCCCCGGGCTCGGTCTGCAACTGATCACCGCGGTGCAGAGCGAGGACCTGCCGACCATTCAGGGCATCGCCCTCTTCATCTCCGGGGTCGTGGTGACCGCCAACCTGATCGTCGACCTGCTGTACGGGCTGGTCGACCCCAGGGTGCGACTCGGGGCCGCCCGCGGCTGAATGCCGCCCCGCCACCCTTTCAGATCCCGGGCTCGACACCTCGGGTGAGCTCGAACACCAGCTCCAGGCCGTCGATGTCGTCGATCTGCGAGCCGGTCTCGACGAACCCCAGCTTCCGAACCACCGCCAGCGACGCGAGGTTCGCCGGAGCCACGGTGGCGAAGACGGTCGCCTCCCCCTGGTCGAAGCCCCATGCCACCAGGGCGGCGGCCGCCTCGGTGGCGAACCCCTGGCCGCGCCACGCGGGCAGGACGGTGTAGCCGATCTCGGCGCGCCCCACCGCCCAGGGGGGCCCGTGGAAGCCGCAGCGTCCGACCACCGCGCCGTCGGCGAGCCGGATGATCAGCCGGCCGCACCAATCCCGGTGGTCGGGGTCGGCCCGGACCCGCTCCAGCTGCACGCGCAGGAAGAAGGCGTCAGAGCCGTCCGGCGCGAGAAACCCCTCCGGCAGCTCCACGCCCTGGGCGCGGGACGCCTCCTCGCGGTCACCTCTGACGAGGGCGGCGAGCGTCCCCTCGAGCAGCGGCACCAGGGAGAGCCGTGGGGTGCGGATCGGGGTCGCGACCGGGCTCATGGCGCCAGCACGTCCGCTCCGCCGGTCTCCCTCAGGAGGTCCGCGCGGCTGATCTCGAAGACCAGCTCCTCGCCGAACGAGGGGTACACGGGATCGATGCGACGCCCCGTCTGGACGAATCCGACCTTGCGGACGACCCCCAACGACGCGGCGTTGGCGGGCGGGACCGCGGCGACCACGGTCCGTTCCCCCTGCTCCCATGCCCAGGCGACCAGGCCGGCGACGGCCTCGGTGGCCAGTCCCTGGCGGCGGTGCGCCGGGAAGACCGTGTAACCAACCTCGGCGCGGCCCAGCGCCCCGGGAGGGCCGTGGAATCCGCAGTGCCCGACGGCGGCTCGATCCGAGCGCCGGACCATCAGGCGCGCGCACCACTCCCGCTGCGCGACGTGGGTCCGGAGCTTCTCCCGCTGCAGCCGGATGTACTCGTCATCCGTCCCGTCTGGCGCCGGGAAGTCGGGGGGTAGGTCTGCCCCGAGCCGCTCGGACGCCTCCCGGAGGTCTCGCCGCGCAAGCGCCTCGAGCGCCGCCTCGTCCATCAGGACCAGCGAGAGTCGCTCGGTCTGAATGGGCTCCGTTGCGACCGGTCGGGTGGCGCGCACGGGAACTTCCACCGGGTCAGGATGGTACGGCGCCCACGGTGCGAATGCGCCGAGTCGGCGGCGGCAGCCGGCGGACTGGCCGCACCCGGTGAATGGACGTCCCGCTGAGACGGGCACCGGCGCGATCCGTCCCCGGGTTCCACCCCCCGTGCCACCATCGGCGCGTGCCCACCCGCCGCCCGCCCAACGCCCCCGCGGACGCCGATCCCGATCCCGACCTTGCAGCGGCGTCCAGCCCCACCACCCCGGCGGATGAGCTGTGGCGCCTCGCCACGCACACCGACCTCGCTGTCCGGAGCCGGGTGGCCGCCAACCCCGGCTCCCCTCCCCCACTCCTCGCCCAGCTCGCCGGCGACCGCAGTGCCAGGGTGCGCGCCCGGGTCGCCGCCAACCCCGCCACGCCTGCGGAGATCCTCGAGATGCTCCAAAAGGATCGATCCCAGCAGGTGCAGCGCCGCCTGGCCGCCAATCCCAGGGCTGCGGAGCTTTCGCCAACCGGCGAAGGCGTAGCTCCGCCCGCCGCCGTCGAGAGGGTGGCGGAGCCGCTCGCGCCCGAAGCGGGTCGAGCACTCGCGATCCCCGGCACCCCGACCGAGGCCAGCTCCGGCGCCACCGAGGTCGACGCCGGGGCAGCCGCGCCGCCCGCCGCCAGGGGGGCCGCCCCGGCCTCCACCCCACGCGGGACGAGCACCGCCGACCGGCAGCGGGAGATCCGCCACCGCGCCATCCGTGCCGCCACCGGGCCTCCCGAGGCGCTCGAACGCCTCGCGCGTGACCCCGCGAGCGAGGTGCGCGTCGCGGTCGCATCGAACGCGGCGGCGCCGGAGGCCCTCCTGGCCCGGCTCGCCGGAGATTGGGACTCCCGGGTTCGCGGGCAGGTCGCCCTCAATCCGAGCACACCACCGGAGATTCTCGAACGGCTCGGGCGCGACTGGCGGAGCCGGGTGCGGCGGGCCGTCGCCACCAGCGACACGACGCCGGCTCACCTCCTCACCCGGCTGGCCCGCGACTGGTCGCCCGCGGTTCGCGAGCGGGTCGCCTCCGGGTCGGCCACGCCGACCGGGCTGCTCTCGCTCCTGGCCCGCGACCGCAACTCACGGGTGTCGCTGGCCCTGATCGGCAACCCGGAGACCTCGGACGCCGCCCTGGAGGAGATCGCCGGCCATCTCCGCGGGGCGCGCGTCCACCTCAGGCTGGTCTTCGGGATCGGGGTCGCCGGGACCGAGGAGGTCAGGCGGGCCCTCGACCGGCGACGGCCGCCAGCGGACGCGGGCTGACCTCGGCGGACGGCTCCGGCCGCGCGGGCATCCGCCGCCAGGCCCGACCCGCGAAGGTCAGGTGAACGTCGCTGATGCGGCGCTCCAGGAAGCCGGCCTCGCAGTACGCGAAGTAGAAGCGCCACATGCGCAGGAACTGCTCGTCGAAGCCGAGCGCGAGGGCGCGGTCGCGGTGGGCGTCGAGCGCCTCCCGCCAGTGGCGGAGGGTGATCGGGTAGTTGGCGCCGATGTCGTCGAGCTCCACCAGGCGCAGCCCGCTGGCCCGGTTGGCGGCGTCGACCAGCGACCGCACCGAGGGCAGGAAGCCGCCCGGGAAGATGTAGCGCTTGATGAAGTCCTCACGCCAGCGCGCCGCCGACCAGGCCCGGTCCTCGATGACGATCGCCTGCAGCACGGCCAGCCCGTCGGGCGCCAGCAACCGCTCGCAGCAGCGGAAGAACTCGTCGTACAGCCGCCAGTCGACGGCCTCGATCATCTCCACCGACACCAGCTTGGTGTAGGTGCCGGTGAGGTCCCGGTAGTTCTGGTCGAGCACGGTCACGCGGTCGGCGAGTCCCGCGGCGGCGACCCGCGCCCGTGAGTACTCGCACTGCTCCCGCGAGATGGTGGTGGTGGTGACCCGGCAGCCGTACCGCCGGGCGGCGTGGAGGGCGAGCCCGCCCCAGCCGGTGCCGATCTCCAGCAGATGATCCTCGGCGGTCAGCCGCAGCCGGTCGCAGACGCGGTCGAACTTGCGCCGCGAGGCGGCCTCCAGGTCGTCGTCCCCGGGCTCGAAGATGGCGCACGAGTAGGCCATGGTGGGGTCGAGGAAGAGCTCGAAGAAGCTGTTGCCGAGGTCGTAGTGGGCGTGGATGTTGCGCCGATCGGCGGTGCGGGTGGGACGGCGCGAGCGGAGCAGCCCGGCGACCTGCCGGGCCCGATCGAGGGGGGCGGTGGCCCGGTTGATCCGGTCGACGTTGCGGGCCAGCAGGCGGAGCAGCTCGGTCAGGTCGGGAGCGTCCCAGTACCCGCGCATGTAGGCGGCGCCCAGCCCGTTGCCGCCACCCCCGGCCACCATGCCCCAGGTCCGCGGGTCGTGGATGGTCATGTGCACGGCCTCTCCGCCGTGGCCGAGCACGTGGGTGTCGCCCCCGTCCCGGATGGCCAGCGTGCCCCCGCGCAGCGCGGAACCGAGCGCCAGGATCGCGCCCCGGGCGAGGCGGTCCCACTCACGGGGGGTCGAGGAGTGCTCGTGGTCCATATGCCGGTGCAAAGGTTACCGATCCCCGCGGCCGGACGGTGTCGGCCCCCGCGCCCTCCGGGCGACCGGGGTCGGGCGCTGCCGGCGGCCTCCCCTCAGGCAGAATCAAGCCCATGGTCATCTCGTCCCCCATCCTCGACGTCACCGACGCGAGCTTCGATGCCGCGGTCGTGGCCGGATCCCGCTCACGCCCGGTGGTCGTCGACTTCTGGGCGGCCTGGTGCGCGCCGTGCCGGACCCTCGGCCCGATCCTCGAGGACGCGGTGGGGCGCCACGGCGGGGTGACCCTCGCCAAGCTCGACGTCGACGCCAACCCTGCCATCACCGCCCGCTTCGAGATCCAGGGCATCCCCGCCGTGAAGGGCTTCCGCGACGGGGAACTTGTCGCCGAGTTCGTCGGGCTCCAGCCAAGGGCCCAGGTCGATCGGTTCCTGGCCATGCTGGCACCGGTGGCGGGCCCCCCGCCGCTGCCCGCCGACGAGGCCGGGCTGCGCGCCGCGATCCTCGCCGCACCCGACGACCCGGCTCCGCGCCGGGCGCTGGGCAACCTGCTGTTCGCGGCGGGCCGGCTGGAGGAGGCCGACGAGGTGCTCGCCCCCGCCCGTGACGACCAGATCTGCGACGGCCTGCGAGCCCGCATCGAGATCAGCCGCGGTGGCGACGCCGAGCTGGCCGGCCTGGTCCGTGACGGCGAGGGCACGGCCGGGCTGCGCCGGCTCATCGCCGCCATCCGGAGCAGCGACGGACCGGTGCGCTCCCAGCTCCGGCGCGTGGTCGTGGGCGCCATCGAGACGCAGCGCGTCAGCGACCCCGGAGTGGAGTCCCTGCGCGGCGAGCTGGCCTCGGCCCTCTTCTGAGCGATCCGATCAGCCGGGAGGTGGGGCCGGCCGCGCCGACCGTGACGCGGCGCGCGTCGCGTTGGACGCGTCGCGTTGGAGCTGTGCGTGGCAAAGGAGGCCCGAGATGGACGACACACCCGTTGCTCTGGTGACCGGGGCCAACAAGGGGATCGGCCTTCAGATCGCCAAGGATCTGGTGGCTCACGGCTTCACCGTCCTGGTCGGATCGCGCGACCTCGAGCGCGGCGAGGTGGCCGCGAAGAGCATCGGTGGCGATGCGCGCGCCCTCCAGCTCGACGTCACCGATCAGGCCTCGATCACCGCCGCGGCCGAGCGCATCCAGGCGGAGGTGGGCCGCCTCGACGTGCTGGTCAACAACGCCGGCATCTCGCACGCGGGAGGTCCACTCAGCTCGATGCCGGGCGGCTCGCTCCAGGAGAGGGGGCGGTCCGGCCGTCTGAGCGTGGTCGACCTCGATGAGGTCCGCACCGTCTTCGAGACCAACGTCTTCGGCGTCATCGCGGTGACCCAGGCGATGCTGCCGCTGCTTCGCCGGGCTCCGGCCGCGCGGATCGTCAACGTCGCCAGCAGCAGCGGCTCGCTGACCCTGAACTCCAACCCGGCCAACCCGCACCGCGCGATGTTCGGCACCTACTCCATATCGAAGGCGGCGGCCAACGCGGTCACGGTCGCCTTCGCCGCCGAGCTCGAACCGGCCGGCATCAAGGTCAACGCCGCCTGCCCGGGCTTCACCGCCACCGACCTCAACGGCTTCGCCGGCACCCGGACCGTCGAGCAGGGCGCGCACGAGCCGGTGCGACTCGCGTTGATCGGCCCGGACGGGCCGACCGGCACCTTCTCCAACGAGGACGGTCCCCTCCCCTGGTGATCAGGGCGGCTCGAGCTGGGCCGCCGCGAAGCGCGACCCTCGCCGGCCTCGAAGCGCGACCTTCGCCGACCTCGAAGCGCGGCCCTCACCGGCACGGTCGCGCCGGCCGGGCCGTCTGTGCGACATTGGTGCTCGCAAGCACCGGGGATCCTGCGGGAGAAGAGCCATGCCACACGTCGCGGACGCGCTGACGGCGGAGACGATCCGGATCAGCGGGTACGGGGGCGACGAGATCCCCGCGTACATCGCCCAACCCGTGGGTGAGGGTCCGTTCGGCGGGGTGGTGGTGATCCACCACATGCCCGGTTGGGACCGCTGGAGCAAGGAGGTGACCCGGAGGTTCGCCGCCTCCGGCTATCTCGCGATCTGTCCCAATCTCCACTTCCGCGCCGGCCAGGGGGCCAGCCCCGAGGACTCGGCGGCGGCCACCCGCGCGGCCGGCGGCGTGCCCGACGATCAGCTGGTCGGCGACGTCGACGCCGCTGCCCGCCACCTCCGCTCCCTCCCCTCGTCGAACCAGAAGCTCGGGGTGATCGGCTACTGCTCCGGAGGGCGCCAGTCCTTCCTGGCCGCGTGCAGCCTGCAGTTCGAGGCCGCCGTCGACTGCTACGGCGCGGGCGTGGTCGGCAACCCGCCACCCCAGTATCCGGCCGCCTTCGTTCCCCTGCTCGGCCTCGCCCCGCAGCTCTCCTGCCCGCTGCTCGGCCTCTTCGGCGCCGACGATCACTTCCCCTCGCCGGATCACGTCGCGGAGCTGGACGCGGAGCTGACCCGGCTCGGCAAGGAGCACGAGTTCCACTCCTACGAGGGCGCCGTCCACGCCTTCTTCTGCGTCGACCGTCCCAGCTACCGGGTCGAGGCCGCCCTCGAGGGGTGGGCCCGCGTCTCGGAGTTCTACGGCCGCCACCTCAGCTCCTGACTCCCCGGAGGCCCACCATGTGCACCTACCAGACCGAGACCGTCGCCCTCCAGGGAAGCGGCAAGGGCGTCGCGACCTGGTTCCCAGTCACCGAGGCCACCGTCTACTTCGATCACCCGCAGAACGCCCCCGCCGAGCACACCCTGAACGTCGACTTCATCAATCCGGCGCGGGGGCCGTCGGCGCGGCTCGCCGTCGAGCTGACCCCGGCGTCCGCCCGGGCCCTGGCCGAGGCGATCCTGGCGTCCCTTCCGCCCGGATCCGACGGCTGAGGCGGCCAACCGCCGCGGGTCCGACCGGATGGCAGGAGAGCTGGTCACCGAGACGCTCGACTACGACGGCGGGCGGCAGGTCACGGTGTACGTCCCGCCGGGGCCGCCCGAGACGGTGGTGTTTGCCGGCGAGGGTCAGGGGATCTCGCGGTGGGGCGGGAGCCTCGAGGCGGCCGGCGTGCCGTCGACCATGATCGTCGGCGTTCACGGGCTGGCGGATGAGATGCCGCGGCTTCACGAGTACTCACCGGTCTTCGACGCGGAACGCTTCGCGGCGCATGAGCGGTTCTTTGTCGAGGACGTCGGCCGATGGACGCGGTCGCGGTTCGGAGTCGCGCTGCCCGCCGAACGCACCGCGGTGTTCGGTGTCTCGGCGGGTGGAGAGCTCGCGCTCGCCCTCGGCCTGCGCCATCCGGACCGCTACGGTGCGGTCCTCTCCGGCTCGCCGGGCGGGGGATATAAGCCGGCGGACCCCATGCCGAGTCCGCTGCCGCGCGTCTACCTGGTGGCCGGCTCCCGGGAGCCGTTCTTCCTCGCCAACGCGACCCGCTGGGCGGCCGCGCTGCGCGACGCGGGCGCGGATGTCGTGATGAGCGAGCGGGCGGGGACGCACGGCGACGCCCTCTGGCAGGCGGAGTTCCCGCTGATGGTGGCGTGGGCGTTTGGACGCTGAAGCATCCCGGTGTGGGATGGACGTCCTGCCGGCAACCCCTTCGGCCTCGGTCGCGCCATGCGCTTGGATCCCGCTTGCCGAATGCCCCCCTGCTTCTCACCGGTTATGGACGATCGTGTCCTTAACCGCGTGCGCGCCCCCAGGGGGTCTCCCCGACGGCGCTCGATCGGCGTGACACCCCCAGCCTGATCTGAGGCCGGCGCCGTCAGGCGCTGCGCGGCAGGCGAGCCGTGTCGCCCTGGGGGGCCCGCTCCTGGGCGGCCTTCCAGGTCCGGCGGGAGAGGTCGAGCGGCCCGGTGTCCGCCTCCCGGGCGAGCATCTCCCCCACCCCGGCAGCGTCCAGCGGCGGGGCGAGGTGGAAGCCCTGAGCGAGGTCACAGCGCATCTCGCGGAGCGCGCGCAGCTGCTCCTCGCGCTCCACCCCGACCGCCACCAGGCGGAGGTCGAGGGTCCGGCCCAGACCGATGATGCCGGCGAGGAAGGAGCGCTCCCGCTCGTCGGTGGTGATGTTGTCCAGGAACACCTTGGGGATCTTGAGAGCGTCCACGGGGAGGGATCGCAGCTCGCCGAGCGACGAGTACCCGGTGCCGAAGTCGTCGATCGCCAGGGTCACGCCCAGCTCCTTGAGGGCCTGGAGGCGCTCCAGGATGATCGCGGGGCCCTCCATGAGCAGGCTCTCCGTGATCTCGAGGGTGAGCAGCGCGGAGGTGAGGCCGGTCTCGCGCAGGATGGCCTCGACCTCGTGCGCGAAGTCGGGGTGGAGAAGCTCCCGCGGTGACACGTTCACACCGACCATGAGGTCGCGCTGCGGGTGGCCCGCCATCCAGGCCACCGCCTGGCTGCAGGCGGTCCTCAACACCCACTCGCCGACCTCGTGGATGAGGCCGCTGGTCTCGGCGATGGGGATGAAGTCGCGGGGCGCGACCGGGCCCCGTCCCCTTCTCTCCCAGCGCGCCAGCGCCTCGACCCCGACCACCCGCCCGGTGTCGAGGGCGACCACCGGCTGGTATTCGATATGGAGCTCGCCGGCGGCCACCGCCTTCTCGAAGTCGCTCCTCAGCTGGAGGCCGCGCTCCAGGGATCGCTGCATGCTGGCGTCGAAGGTCTCGACCGTCGCCTTGCCCCGCTGCTTGGCCCGGTACATGGCGACGTCCGCCTCGCGGAGCAGGTCCTCACAGCTGGTCGCTGCCGCTCCCGCCACCGCGATTCCTACGCTGGCCCCGATGACGATCGCCGTCCCCTCGAGGTCGAAGCTGACCGCCAGCTCCTCCAGGAACCGCTCCGCCACCAGCACGGCCTCCTCCGGTCCGGTGAGGTCCTCGATGAGGACGGCGAACTCGTCACCGCCGAGGCGCGCCACCGTGTCGAAGGGGCGCACCACCCGGAGCAGACGCTCGGTCACCGCCTGGAGGAGGAGGTCGCCGGTCGGGTGCCCGAGGCTGTCGTTGACGACCTTGAAGTCGTCCAGGTCGATGAAGAGGAGGGCCGCCCGGAGCCGGCCCGACCCCACCCGGCGATCCAGGGCGTGGACGACCCGGTCCGCGAAGAGGCTCCGGTTGGCCAGACCGGTGAGGGAGTCGTGGAAGGCCTGGTGATTGATCCGCTCGTCGAGCTGCACCTTCTCCACGGTGACGCCGACCTGGGGCGCGAGCGCCTCCAGCAGCCGCCGGTCCTCGTCGTCAAAGGCGCGCGGCGCACCGCGCCGCCGGCCCACCAGGACGCTGCCCAGGATCCGGCCCTCGACGGTCAGCGCCGCCATCACCCCGTCGCGGAGGCCGCGGCGGGAGAGGACGGTGGCGCCGCGCTCGGCCCCACCGCTGTGGAGGATCAGGCTGAGGTTGGCGGGGACGATCACCGAGAAAACGTCCCCCAGCAGGTCGCCGTCGAGCGGCTCCGAGCTCTCGGTCGTCCTGCCCTCGCGCACCCGCACCACCAGGGCGCTGCCGGCAGGCGTGTCGGGGAGCACCACCACCTCGGCGAAGCCCGCTTCGAAGATCTGGCAGAGCCGGCCCAGCAGCGCCGCCACCGAGAGCGGCGAGCGCACCGTCTGCTGGAGCAGGTCCCGCGAATCGGCCAGGTGCTGGAGGTGGCGGCGGTGGTTCCGCTCTGAGAGGTAGGCGAAGCCGATGCCGGCGACGCTGCCGCCGAGCGCGAGCAGGAGCAGCATCTGCGGGGTGTCGCGGCCGATGACCAGCGCCCAGACGCCGGCCGCCACGCCGGCGAGGGCCACGCCGGCCATCACGACCCGCACCTGGCGGGACCTCGGCCCCCTCAGAGCGGGAAGCCGGCGGCTGCTGACGAACGCCACCCAGTACCCCCTCTCCGATCGAAGCTGTGCCGGCACCGTCCGAGGTGCCCCGTCCACCCTGCAGAGTACACCAGCGCACCCAACGCTCCGATCGGTGTGACTGCACCTTCACCCGGTCGCCAACTCGGAGACGGCGCGGTTGCACCCCTCAGCGGCGGAAGCCGGCCCGCGGCGACCTCAGCGAGGGCGGGCGGACGGCTCGGGGGGGCGCCCCTCCAGTGCCGCCTCGATGCCGAGGGTGCGCTCGAAGGCCGCCCAGACGGCGTCGCTCACCACGGTGCGCAGGCGGCCCCGCTCCAGCTCGTACATGGCCGCGGCCGAGGTGCCGCCCGGGGAGGTGACCATGTCCCGGAGCTCGGCGACGTGACGCCCGCTGGCCAGGGCGAAGGCGGCCGAACCCTGCATGGTGTCCAGGACCAGCTCGCGCGCCACGTGGCGGGGGAAGCCGAGGTGCACGGCGGCATCGGTCAGCGCCTCGATGAACAGGAAGATGTAGGTGGGCCCGCTCCCGCTCACCGCGGTGGCCATCGCCACCTGGCGCTCGTCGTGGACCTCGAACTCGCGGCCCAGAGCCGAGAGCATGGTCCGGGTCTGAGCCCGGCCGGTGGCGTCGACCGAGGGGGTTGCGAACCAGACGGTCACCCCCTGCCCGATCTGGGCCGGGGTGTTGGGCATGCAGCGGACCAGGGCGGGGTGGTCCAGGCCCCCGGCCAGGGCGTGGGTGCCGGCGCCGGCGATGACGCTGATGACCAGTTGACCCGAGCGCATCTGCGGCTTCAGCTCCGGCATGACCGCCTTGAGCATCTGCGGTTTCACCGCCAGCAGGATGATGTCGGCGCCCGCCGCCGCCTCCGCGTTGGCCGCCACCGCGGTGACCCCGTGGCGCTCGACGAGCTCCCGGCGGCGCTCCTCCCGGGGATGGCTGCAGACCACCGCCGAGGCTTCCACGAGGCCGCGCTCCAGCAGGCCGGAGAGCATCGCCTCGGCGATCACCCCGGCGCCGACGATGGCGACCCGGGAGCCGTGCAGCGTCGTGTCGTCCATGCCTGCGGGACGATACAGGGCCGCGCCGGCTTTGCGCTGCACACGCTCGGTTCGAGGACGTGGTCGCGGCCCGTGCGATGATCGGTGGGATGCCTGCAGCGCCCGAAGGGCACGACCAGCCCCCGGTGCGGGACGCTGGGCAGTCCCCTCCCCCACCGGCCGACCTCTACGCACCCTGGGTGTGGACCGCCTACCCGCCCCCGGGCGCGGTCAGCCCGCCTGCGGACGGGCAGCCGCCGGCTCACCCGGGGACCGTCTACCCACCTCCGGGTGCCGTCTACCCACCTCCGGGCGCCGTCCACCCACCCGGGACCATCTATCCGCCGCCGGACGCCGCATACCGGCCCGGGACGATGTATCCGCCGCCGGGCGCCGTGTACCCGCCCGGGACCGCGTACCCACCCCCGGGAACGAACTACCCGCCGGGCACCGTCTACCCTCCCCCGGCCGCGGGCTACGTCCCGGCCGGCTGGGGCGCGCAGCCGGCGCCGCCGCAGGCCAACGCCAGACGTCGCGGAGGCTTCGTCGGCGGGCTGCTGACGGCGCTAGCGGCGATCGCCAAGCTCGGCTACTTCGGGAAGTTCGGCTTCACCGCCCTCACCATGGTGATCGCGGTCGTCGCCTACTCCCTGGTGTTCGGCTGGGCGTTCGCGGTCGGCCTGGTGCTGATCATCTTCGTCCACGAGATGGGCCACTTCCTCACCTCGCGGGTGATGGGCGTGCCGATGTCGGCGCCCGTCTTCGTCCCCTTCCTGGGTGCCTTCACGGCCGCCGGCAAGGGGCTGACCAGCGACCGCCGCCGCGAGGCGATCATCGCCATCGCCGGGCCGATCTCCGGCTTCGTGGCCACCCTCCTCGTCTACCTCTGGGCGCTCAACCAGGGGGCCGACAACCCGGGGGTGCGCTTCGCCTTCTCCCTCGCCTACTTCGGGTTCTTCATCACCCTCTTCAACCTGATCCCGATCCTGCCCCTGGACGGAGGTCGGGTCACCAGCGCGATCAGCAAGTGGTTCAACCTCGCCGGGGTGGTTCTCCTCGGGGGCCTGGTGGTCAGCGAGGTGTTCGGGTACAGCCTGGCCAACCCCATCCTCATCCTGATCTTCGTGGTCGCCATCTACTCGGTGTGGGGACGGTTCCGAGCCGCCCGGATGGGCGCCGAGGCGCCGCCCCTCCCGGTCCGCACCCGGTTCCTGATCGGGGCGGGGTACGTCGCCATGGTGGCGATGAGCGGCCTCTTCATGACCCTCAGCGTGGCCTGGCTCAACAGCCACGGGCTGACCCTGAACTGAGATCGCCGGGCGGCCGGCGCGGCTCAGCCCTCCAGGAACGAGAGGCGCACCCGCCGGCGGGGGTTGTCGCGGTTGAGGCTGACCAGGACCACCCGCTGCCAGGTGCCGAGCAGCATCCGGCCGGCCTCCACCGGGACGGTCAGCGACGGCGACACCAGGGCGGGGAGCAGGTGGTCGGCGCCGTGACCGGGGCTCCCGTGGCGGTGGCGGTACCGGTCGTCGCGCGGGAGCAGCCGCTCCAGCGCCGCCACCAGGTCCGGCTCGGAGCCGCTCCCGGTCTCGAGGAGCGCCACCCCGGCGGTGGCGTGGGGGGCGAAGACGCTCAGCAGCCCGTCCCCGGCTCCCCGGACGAAGCGCGCCGCCTCGTCGGTGATGTCGACCACCGTGCTCCGGCTCAGGTCGACCTCGAGGAGGGCCGTCCGCATCCAGGCCGGCTCAGCCGGGGCTGGGGCTCGGCGACCCGGTGCCCGCCTCGCAGTCGGGGAACGGGTACCGGATGCTGTTGAGGACGTTCTCGAAGACGGTGTACTCGGCGGCGGTCGAGTAGTTCATCTCGATGTCGATGGCGAAGCTGGAGGAGAGCGTGGCCCGGAACTGGGCGAAGTCGGCGAGCCGGGTCACCTGGGCGCCCCCCGCGTCCATGGTCGGCGCCGGGATCGCGCCCGAGCTCGCCGCGTACTGGACCAGGGTCCCGGTGTAGCCGCAGGCCACCACCTCGGCGTTGCTCGAGACCACGTTGTACCCGGTCAACCCCAGCGCCCCCAGGGCGTTGAGGGTGGCCGCCGAGCGGATCAGAAGGGTGGGGAGCTGGGTCCCGGTCTGGGGCTCGAAGACGATCTCCCCCTGGTCGTCCGCGTAGGTCCAGTCGATGGGGAAGAGGATCCCGCCGATCTGCTTGTCCTGGAACGAGATCGAGCTGAGCACCCCGGAGGCGGTGTAGGTCGGGTCGGCGATGATCCAGCCGGTGACCGTCGACCCCTCGACGTGGTACCAGCCCCCGGGGGTGGAGGAGTCCGGCCAGGGGCCCCCGCTGGCGTCGTAGCCGAGCACGGTGAGGGTCACCCCCCAGGCGGCGGTGCCCAGCACCGAGGCGGAGAGCGAGTCGGAGCTGTGGATGCGCAGCCCGTCCTGGACCAGCACGGTGCGCTCACCGCTGGTCTGGATCCCGGCCGACCCGGTGGGGGTCGCCGTCGGGGAGAGGGTGCCGGCCTGCCCGCTCCCGGGTGGCTGGGTGGCCACCCCGCTGGGGGTGGGCGAACCCGACGAGAAGAGGCTGCAGCCGCTCAGAGCGAGGGCGGCGGCGACGGCCAGGGCGCCGGCGGCCCGGGATGGGAGGGAGCGCATCTCACCAAGGTTAACGGGCTGTCCCCCCGCCGGTTATCGCCGGCCCGGTGGCGGCCGGCGACCGATTGGAGCTCCCAACTCGCCGGCTGAGGCGCGGCCCGCTCACGCGAGCGCCGGGGCGCCGAGCGCGCGCAGGGTGGCCGCCACCGAGTCGCCGAGCGCATCCAGGTCGTACCCGCCCTCCAGCACCCAGACCGAGCCGGCCCCGGCGCCGGCGCAGAGATCGCCGATCCGGCCGGCGACGGCGCCGTACGTCTCCGTGCCGAGCTCCAGGGTGGCCAGCGGGTCGGCGCTGTGGGCGTCATAGCCGGCGCTCACCAGCACCAGGTCGGGGTGGAACGCGGTGAGCGCCGGCAGCACCAGGTCGTCGAAGCGGAGCAGCCAGCCCTCCCCGGTGCAGCCGGATGCGAGCGGCACGTTGAGGGTGAGCCCGTGCGCCGCCTCGCCACCCCGGTCCCCGGCGGCCCCGGTCCCCGGGTAGAGCGGCCACTCGTGGAGCGAGGTGTAGAGGACCGAGGGGTCGTCCCAGAAGATCGCCTCGGTGCCGTTGCCGTGATGGACGTCGATGTCCACGATGGCGATCCGCTCCCGGCCCCGGCGCTGGGCCTGGCGGGTGGCGATGGCCACGTTGTTGAAGATGCAGAAGCCCATCGCCCGCACCGCGGTGGCGTGGTGCCCCGGGGGCCGGCTGATCGAGAAGGCGTGCTCGGAGCGCCCGTCGCAGACGGCGTCGACCGCGGCCAGCGCCGCACCTACCGAGCGCAGCGCCGCCTCGCGGGAGCCGGGCGCGCAGTACGTGTCGCCGTCGAACCACCCGCCCCCGCGGGCCGCCATCGCCCGCACCGCGGCGATGTGGGACGGGGGGTGGACCAGCTCGACGGCCGACTCCTCGGCGGCGACGGCGTCGATCCGGGGGATGGCCGCGAGGTCGGGCTCGGCGCCGATGCGCTCCAGGATCGCCGCCACCCGGTCGGGCCGCTCCGGGTGCCCCGCCGAGCTGTGCTCGGGCTCCGGCCCGGTGGAGACCAGCAGCAGGCTCATGCGGGCTCCGCGGCCAGCGCCTCCCCCAGCTCGCGCAGGAAGGACTCGACGTCGGTCACCAGCCCGAGGGTCTGCGAGGAGCCGCGGTCGGCCAGCTTGGCGACCACCGCCGGGTTGATGTCGACACAGACGGTGCGGGTCGCGGCCGGCAGCAGGTTGCCGGTGGCGATGGCGTGGAGCATGGAGGCGCACATGATGCAGAGGTCGACCCCGGCCAGCGCGGTGCGCATCCGGCGCCGGGCCTCCAGCATGTCGGTGACCACATCGGGGAGCGGGCCGTCGTCGCGGATCGACCCCGCGAGCACGTACTCGACCCCGTTGCGCACGCATTCGTACATCACCCCGCGGCGGAGGATCCCCGCCTCGACCGCGGCCCGGATGCCCCCGGCGGCGCGGATCCGGTTGACCGTGCGCATGTGCAGCTCGTGGCCGGACTCGATGGGCAGGCCCTTCTCCAGGCCGAGTCCGAGCGAGGTTCCGAAGAACTGGGACTCGATGTCGTGGGCGGCCAGCCCGTTGCCGGCGAAGAGCACCTGCACCCAACCGGCGGTGATCAGGCGGGCGAGGTGGGGGCCGCCGCCGGTGTGGATGATCGCCGGGCCGCCGACGAAGCAGATCCGGCCATCTCTGGCGCGAATCTCGCGCATGGTTCCGGCCAGCTCGCGGATCACCTGGTGCTTGGGCTTCTCGGGGGAGAGCGAGCTGGTGGTGAAGCCGAAGACCTCCTTGCCCCGGCCCCGCTCCAGCGGGACGATGCGGACCCCGACCCGGCCCACCACCACCGCCTCGCCGGCGCGCACGTCGCTGACCGGGACGGCCCGGGCGGCGCCGTCGGCGATCACCACCCCGCAGTCCATCTCGATGGCGTCCACCACCACCCACTCACCGGCCACCCGGACCGAGGTGGGCTGGCTGGTGGTGGTGTAGAAGGTGTCGGGGAACACCCCGTCGGAGGGAGCGGCCTCGGTGGCGGCGTTCTCGGCGCCGACCACGGCGGCGCCGTGCTGCTGGCAGGCGGCGACCACCGCCGCCAGCCGCTCCTCGGTGTCCGCCTCGATCGTGAGCCGGGCGAACGAGGGCTCGTCGAGCCGGGTGCCGACCCGGAACTCCTCCACGTGGAAGGTGGCCCCCATGTCCATGACGCTGTCCATGACCCGGGGCAGCAGCATGCTGTCGATGATGTGGCCGGAGAGCTCGATGACCGCGCGCGCGCTCATCGCCGCGCCGCCCCCGCGCGCACCGCCTCGATCCGGCGGCGGAGATCGGCCGCCGCGGCGCCGGGATCGGCGGCGCCGGTGATCCCCCGCGAGACCGGGAGCACGATCCCGCCCCCGGCGGCGTCGAGGCCGGCGCTCACCGCGGCCTCCAGGTCCCCACCCTGGGCTCCGACCCCGGGGAGCAGCAGGGGGGAGGACGGGGCCAGGCGCCTCACCTCGGCGACGGCCGCGGCGGCGGTGGCTCCCACCACGAAGCCGATCTCGGCCGCGCCCGACCAGGTGAGGGCCCGCTCCACGATCAGGCGGTACAGCGGACGGCCGTCGTGCAGGGGGGCCTCCAGGAAGTCGGCGGCGCCCGGGTTGCTGGTGCGCGCGAGCAGCAGGGCCGCGGTGCCGGGGCGGGCCAGGAAGGGGGCCACCGCGTCCTGGCCGAGCAGCGGGTTGACGGTGACGGCGTCCGCCCCCCAGACGTCGAAGAGCGCCCGGGCCTGAGCCTCCGCGGTGCTCCCGATGTCGCCGCGCTTGGCATCCAGGATCAGCAGGCGGCTGTCGGGCACCATCCCCCGCACCCGCTCCAGGACCGCCAGCCCGGCCGAGCCGTGCTGCTCGAAGAAGGCGAGGTTCGGCTTGACCGCGACCACCTGGGGGAGCGCCGCCTCCAGCATCGCGGCGCAGAAACGCTCCACCTCGGTGGCGTCGGCGCAGCCGGTGGGGTCGAGCCCGAGGCAGAGCAGGGACCCGACCTCGCGGCCGCGCGCGGCCAGGCGGGCGGAGAAGGACTCCCGGGTCACCAGGCGTCGCGGGTCGTGCTGGGCTGGATCGCCCCCTGGTCGGGCCGGGGCGCGTAGGGCACCTCGATCCGCTCCTTCTCGGTCGACGCGCAGAGCGGGCAGACACGGGCCACCCCGCCGTCGAGGATCACCGCGGCCAGCCGGTAGATGGGGGTCGGGCGGCCGCAGTTGTCACATGGGTCGAGGACGGCCACGATCTGAACCTCGTACTGGCCTGCGGGAGGTGCGCGACCTGGATTCTGCCAGATCAGGACCCCTCCCCTCTCCTCCCGACCGCGTGGATCGGAGGCGCGCAGCCCGGTGCCGGCGTGAAGAGCTCGGCCGGCGGCGCGCTGGCGACTACCGGCGGGGGCTCAGGTGCCCAGGGCGTTGCTGACGTTGGAGAAGGCGTTGTTCAGCCGCTTCCCCACGGTGGAGAGGATCAGCACCACCACCACCGCGATCAGCACCAGGATGAGGCCGTATTCGACCATCCCCTGCCCCGCCTGGCGACCGGAGAGCCCGCGCTCCAGGTGTCGGCGCGCCGTCTCCCGCAGCTCGAAGTAGGTCGAGACGAGCCGTGTCATGAGCTCCACCATCGTGCGCTGCTGCATGAACGTCACGGTGACCGCCTAACCTGCCGCGACCCTTAACTCGATGTCACGGGTAGTCGCACGAGGATTCGCAATCCGCCGACCGGGTGTTCCAGCCTGATGGTGCCGCCGTGGGCCTCGGCGACCACCGCGGCGATGGAGAGCCCGAGGCCGGTGCCACCGCTCCGGGTGGGCAGCCCACCCTCCCGGCGGAGCTGGTCCACGCTCTCCGGACGGTGCCCGGGTGGGAGGCCGCCCCCGTCGTCCTCGACCCCGACCACGCAGCTGCCCCCCACGACCATGGTGGAGACCGCGACATGCCCGCTGGCATGGCGCAGGGCGTTGTCGACCAGGTTGTCGAAGAGGCGCCCGAGCAGGACCGGGTCGCCGGACAGCTCGGCGCCGCTGTCGCGCTCCACCTCGAGGCTCATCCGGGCCCGCTCCGCGGGGCCGCGCCAGCGCTCGTACAGCTCCTCCATCACGTCGTCGAGGGAGAGCGGCACCCGGCGCACGTAGAGGGCCCGGGCGTCCTTCCGCGCCAGCAGCAGCAGCCCCTCGGTCAGCACACTGAGCCGGATCGCCTGCTCGCGGATCTGCTCGAGGCTGGCCACATACCGGGCCACGTCCCGAACCTGGAGGAGGGTCACCTCGGCGGTCACCCGGATCGCGCTGAGCGGCGAGTTCAGCTCGTGGGCGGCCTCGGAGGTGAAGCGGGTGAGGCTGTCGATCAGCGCCTCCCTCTCCGCCGCCACCCTGATCAGGGCGTTGACGGTGAGGATCCCGAAGACGGTCAGCACCGCCACCGCGATGAACTGGAAGTCGGCGTCGAGGGGTGGCCACTGGCCGATCGCCTGGAGCACCGCCGGCTGGACCAGGCCGGCGGCGGCGATCAGCCCCGCCGCCCAGGAGGGGAGCAGCCAGATCGCGGCCACCACGCAGAGGAGGGGGATCGCCCCGAAGGTGTTGTCGGGCGGGGTGACCAGGTCGAGGGCGGTCGCCCCCCCGATCACGGCGAGGAGGAGGAGCAGCGCCCCGACCACCTGGGCCGGGCTGCGCACCGGACGGGGGTGGCGGAGGAAGGCTCGGGCGCGGGGGGACGGGAGGGCCTCAGGCATCCGCCAGCTCCAACCGGTATCCGACCCCGCGCACATTGACGATGCGCACCGCGGACCCCACCCGCGCGAGCTTGGTCCGCAACCGGCTCATGTACACATCCACCAGACCGGCGTTGGGCGCACCCTCGTAGCTCCAGCCGCAGTCGAGGAGACGCTCGGCGGGGACCACCCGGCCCGCCTGACCGGCCAGCAGCGCCAGCAGGTCGAACTCCTTGCGAGTCAGGGAGAGGCGGGCGTCACCGACCCGCGCGGTGCGGGCCGGCTCGTCGATCACCAGGTCGGAGACGGCCGCCGTCGCCGGCGCCGGCTCCCGGCGCAGCAGCGCGCGGAGCCTGGCCAGCAGCTCGGCGAAGGCGAAGGGTTTGGTGAGGTAGTCGTCG
>Ga0181535_10002556_pt1 | contig 22049 bp, 17 predicted proteins | sample PEATcosm2014_Bin_44_FD_119774 | JGI IMG/M metagenome (GOLD analysis project Ga0181535, IMG submission 119774) | Peatland microbial communities from MTU Mesocosm Facility, Houghton, MI, USA - PEATcosm2014_Bin17_30_metaG | ecosystem: Environmental > Terrestrial > Soil > Wetlands > Peat | place...
GAAGTAGTAATTGATGAGGTCGACGCGGCCCGAGACCGGCAGCCACTCGAGCTTCACCGAAACGAACATGATCAGCAGCAGGCCCCACCAGAAGATCGGCATCGAATAGCCGAACAGCGAGACGGTCATCAGCCCCTGGTCGAACAGGCTGCCGCGCTTGACCGCGGCGACCGCGCCCGCCGGCACGCCGACGGCGATGGCGAACAGCATCGCGCACAGCGACAATTCGATCGTCGCCGGGAACAGCGTGAGGAACTCGGTCAGCACTTTCTGTTGGGTCGACAGCGACACGCCGAAATCGCCGTGCAGTAGTCGCCAGCAATAGTCGAGAAACTGCCGCCAGACCGGCAGATCGAGACCGAGCTGATGGCGGAAAAAGACGAGCCGCTCCGGCGAAATGCCGTGCTCGCCGACGCGCACCTCGACCGGGTCCCCCGGCACCAGGCGGATGGCGACGAAGGTGACGAACATCAGCGCGACGAACGTCGGAACGGTCAGTGCGAGGCGACGGAGGAAATAGACGAGCATGGGCGCGCCGGAGAGGTTCGAGGTCCGTCCGCCCCGGCGGGCGGACCCTTCGCCCGCTTATTTCACGTCGACGCCATTGAACAAGTGAATGCCGAGCGGGCTCTGCTTGTAGCCGACGACGTTGGCGCGCGTCGCTTCATAGACGGTCGAATGGGCGATCAGCAGCGACGGCGCCTCGTCGTGCTCGATTTCCTGCATGCGGGCGTAGAGCTTGGCGCGTCCGGCCTGATCGGGGATCGTCCGCGCCTTGATCAGCAGATCGTTGAACTCCGCGTTGCACCACTTCGGGATGTTGTTGCCGACCGGCTTGCCGTCAACGCACGCGAGCAGGAAGAAGAAGTTGTCCGGGTCGCCGTTGTCGCCCGACCAACCCATCTGCCCCGTGTCGTCCTCGGCGTTTTGCAACCGCTTGCGATATTCGCCCCACTCGAAGGTGACGAGCTTGGCGTTGACGCCGATTTTGGCGAGGTCGGCTTGCATCATTTCGCCGATGCGCTTGCCGTTCGGGTTGTAGGGGCGCTGCACCGGCTGATACCAGAGATCGATGTCGAGCGGCGTCTTGACGCCGGCGGCGGCCAGCATCGCCTTGGCCTTCTCGGGATCGTACGAGGTGTCGGCGATCTTTTCGTCATACGACCACATCGTCGGCGGGATCAGCGTGTTGGCCTTTACGCCGGCGCCGAGATAGACGTCCTTGATGATCGCGTCGCGGTCGATCGCCATCGACAAAGCCTGCCGCACTTTCTTGTTGTCGAACGGCGGCTTGGCGTTGTTGAACGCCCAATAGGCGACGTTGAGGCCCGGCTGGTTGATGACCTTCAGCGACGCGTCCTTCTCCATTTCCGCAACGTCAGCCGGCCGCGGATAACCATTGACGTGGCATTCGCCGGCTTTCAACTTGGCGTAGCGCGCCGTCGCGTCGGGCGTGATGGCGAAGACGAGATCGTCGACCAGCGCCTTTTCGCCGAAATAGTCCTTGTTGGCTTTGTAGCGGATCACCGAATCCTTCTGATAGGCGACGAAAGAGAATGGGCCGGTGCCGACCGGCGCCTGGTCGAATTGCTCCGGCGTTCCCTTCTTGAGCAGGAAGTCGGCGTATTCGGCCGAGCCGATCGACATGAACTCCATCGCGAAATTGGCGAGGATGGCGACGTTCGGCTCCTTCAGTTTGACGACGACGGTGTAGTCGTCGGTCTTGGTGACCGAGTCGAGCAGGGTCGGCATGTCCATGTCGTTGAAGTAGTCGTACTTGCCGCCCGAAACCTTGTTGTAGGGATTGTCTTCCTTCCATTGCCGATTGATGGAGAACAGCACGTCGTCGGCGTTGAAGTCGCGCGTCGGCGTGAAGTCCTTGACCGTGTGGAACTTGACGCCCTTGCGCAGATGGAAGGTGATCGTCTTGCCGCCGTCGGCGATGTCCCAGCTCTCGGCCAGGCCAGGCCCGACCTCGGTCGTGCCGCGCTTGAATTCAGTCAGTTGGTCGTAAACCGGCAGCGCCGCGTCGAAGCTGGTGCCGGTGGTGTTGATCGCCGGGGTGAAGTTCTCTGGGCTGCCTTCCGAGCAATAGACGAGTGTCTTGGCCGACGCGGCGGGCGCGCCCGCCAGCAAGGCCGCCAGCCCGAGGCTGGCGAAGACGAGAGATTTCATAGAGGCTCCCCTTAGAATAACGCCTCCGGGCCCGCGCGCTTTTCGCGGCCCCCCGGAGGCGGTTGGCCGCCATCTAGGCCCGTTTTCGGCCACGACGCAATGGGCGCGGACAAGCAGCGGCGGCGGCGGCGCGCGGCCGATTAGAGCCGGTCGATCCGCCCGCGCGCTTCGAGTTCAGCGACGACGCGGTCGGCCAGAGCCGCGGCCGACGACGTCGACGCGTCGAGCGTCAGCTCGGCCGCCTCGGGCGCCTCATAGGGCTGGTCAACGCCGGTGAAATTCTTGATTTCGCCGGCCAGCGCCCGCTTGTAGAGCCCCTTGGGATCACGGGCGATCGCCGTCTCCAGCGGCGTCGAAACGTAGATCTCGACGAATTCGCCGGGCGCGGCGATCTCGCGCGCCAACTTCCGCTCGGCGCGGAACGGCGAAATGAAGGACGTCAGCACGATCAATCCGACGTCGGTCATCAGCCGCGCGACCTCGGCGATGCGCCGGATATTCTCGACCCGGTCCGCGGCGGTGAAGCCGAGGTCCTTGTTGAGGCCGTGGCGAACATTGTCGCCATCGAGCAGCGCGGTGTGGACGCCGCGCGCCATCAGCTTGCTTTCGACCAGATTGGCGATCGTCGATTTGCCGGCGCCGGAGAGACCGGTGAACCACAGGATCGCCGGCTGCTGGTGCTTGATCGCCGCGTGCGCCTCGCGCGGGACGGCGAGGCCCTGGCGGTGAATGTTGGTGGCGCGGCGCAAGCCGTGGGCGATCATGCCCGCCGCGGCGGTTTCGTTGGTGGCGCGATCGATCAGGATGAAGGCTCCGGTCTCGCGATTCTCCGCATACGGGTCGTAGGCGACCGGCGCGGTGACGGCGAGATTGGCGAAGCCGACCTCGTTGAGCGCCAGCGTCTTGGCGGCGAGTTTGTCGAAATTGTCGACGTCGATGCGATGCTTGAGCTCGGTCACCGAGGCCGGAACGGTGCGCGCGCCGATCTTCATCAGGTAGGAACGGCCGGGCAGCAGCGGTTCGTGGCTCATCCAGATCAGATGGGCGGTGAACTGGTCGGCGACCTCGGGCCGCGCGTCGGGCGCCGCCAGCACGTCGCCGCGGCCGACGTCGATCTCGTCGGCAAGCGTCAGCGTCACCGCGTCGCCCGCTTCGGCCTCCTCGACCGCGTCGCTGGCCCGCAAAATGCCGGTCACGGCGCTCATGCGGCCGGACGAAGCCACGACGATCGCGTCGCCGCGTTTGATCCTGCCGCCGGCGATCGTGCCGGCGAAGCCGCGGAAGTCGAGATGCGGCCGGTTGACCCATTGCACCGGCAGGCGAAACGGCGCGTTCCGCCGCTCGTCATCGACTTCGATGCGTTCGAGATGGTCGATGAGATGCGGTCCGTCGTACCAGGGCGTGCGCGGGCTCAGCGCCGAAATGTTGTCGCCGACGCGGGCCGAGATCGGGATGGCGACCAGCGAGCGGAAGTCGAGCGGGGCGGCGAACGCCTTGAAGTCTGCGACGATGCGGCGAAATGTCGCTTGGTCGTAATCGATCAGGTCGATCTTGTTCACCGCCAGCACGACATGACGGACGCCGAGCAGCGAGGCGATGATCGCGTGGCGATGGGTCTGGGTCAGCAGCCCCTTGCGCGCGTCGACCAGCAGGATGGCGAGATCGGCGTTGGAGGCGCCGGTCGCCATGTTGCGGGTGTATTGCTCGTGGCCGGGCGTGTCGGCGACGATGAACGAACGCCGCGGCGTGGCGAAGTAGCGATAGGCGACGTCGATGGTGATGCCCTGCTCGCGCTCGGCCTCGAGACCGTCGACCAGCAGCGCGAAGTCGATGTCGGCGCCGACCGTGCCGTGCTTCTTCGAGTCGCGTTCGAGCGCCGAGAGCTGGTCGTCGAGGATCAGCTTCTGCTCGTAGAGCAGCCGGCCGATGAGGGTCGACTTGCCGTCGTCGACCGAGCCGCAGGTGAGCAGGCGCAGCGTCGGCAGCGCGCCTTCGCGCAAGGGCTCGGCCATCAGAAGTACCCCTCGCGCTTCTTCTTCTCCATCGACGCGGATTCGTCGCTGTCGATCAGGCGCCCCTGCCGCTCCGAAGTCGTCGCGGCGCGCATCTCGGCGATGATCGCGTCGAGCGTGTCGGCCTCCGACTCGATCGCCCCGGTCAACGGATAGCAGCCCAGCGTGCGGAAGCGCACGCGCTTCATCTGCGGCCGCTCGCCGGGCTCCAGCGGCAGGCGATCGTCGTCGACCATGATCAGCGTCCCGCCGCGCTCGACCACCGGCCGTTCCTTGGCGAAATAGAGCGGCACGACCGGAATGCCCTCGGCGCGGACGTATTCCCACACGTCGAGCTCTGTCCAGTTCGACAGCGGGAAGACGCGCATCGACTCGCCGTCGCGGATGCGGGTGTTGTAGAGTCGCCACAGCTCGGGCCGCTGGTTGCGCGGGTCCCAGGCGTGGGCGGCGGAACGGTGCGAGAAGATGCGCTCCTTGGCGCGGCTCTTTTCCTCGTCGCGCCGCGCGCCGCCGAAGGCCGCGTCGAACCGGCCGGCGTCGAGCGCCTGACGCAACGCCTCGGTCTTCATCACCTGGGTATGGAGCTGACTGCCTGACGCGACCGGCGAAATCCCGCGCGCGACGCCGTCCTGATTGATGTGGACGCGCAGGTCGAGACCGAGCCGCCGCGCCGTCTCGTCGCGAAAGGCGATCATCTCGCGGAACTTCCAGGTCGTGTCGACGTGCAGCAACGGGAACGGCAACGGCGCAGGATGGAAGGCCTTGATTGCGACGTGCAGCATCGCCGACGAGTCCTTGCCGATCGAATATAGCATTACTGGATTGCTAAATTCAGCTACAACCTCTCGCATTATGTGAATTGCTTCCGCTTCAAGGCGTCGCAAATGTGCGGGCAGTTCGGCCATACGGGCGCCTCGCGGGAAAGGGTCGGGTGAGGACTTAGAGAGAAAGGATTGGCGAATCAAGCAGAGCGCGTCGCGCCCGCCGCCTTCAACCGCGCGGCCTGGCCTCCTGCGTCCGCATGACCAGCGCCCGGAGGCCGCCGATCAGCCCGCCCGCGATCGGCGACATTGCAGCGCCAACGGCGCCGTCGACGGCGCTTCGACCGCCGTCGCCAGATCGCGACTCCGCCTGATGACGACGTCGGCGCACAGGATCGCTGGCGTCGTCCAGTTCGGTCTAGGTGGCGCGCATCGGCCCATAGCCCGTCTCCCGGCTGGACGTCGCCCGGCGTTTGCGGACTGGCGCGGCTGCAGGCGCTACGGCTTGGCGCCGCGCGGCTGGGCGTGCGGCGGCAAGGGCGAGAAGCCCGAGTCGGGGGTGACGTCGCGGTCGCTGCTCTGCAGGCTCAGGCTGCCGCCCGGCTGCATCTCGAGACAGGTCCACAGCTCGACGTTGCTCAGCGCGACGCCGCCGCCGTCGCCGAGGCAGGCCGAACGCGCGGTGGCCGAATAATGCGACCAGCGCCCCGCCAATTTTTCGCGCGCCGCTTGCTCGTCGCGCACGCAACTGTCGAAGGCGACCTTCGCATCCTCGGGAAGCGCCGAGGCCTGCGCGTCGCGACAGACTTTCGCCGCGTCGACCGCGGGAGGCGCGCCAGCAAGTGCGATCAGCACCAGAACCGCGATCATCGTCCGACCTTCCCGTTTTCGCCGCGCGTCGCGCGCGCGTTTACGCGTTCATTATGGCTCACGTCGCGGCGCCGCGCCATGGCGCGGAGTCGCACTTCACACGATTGTGGAGGGATGAAATACGCCGTGGCCTGGCGACGACGATCCTTCCCGAGAGCGGCGTCGAGGGCGTTCGCCGCTGCGCTCGAACCGAAACGGCCCGGGAGCGGCGCGGGCTGCGGCGGCGACGCCTCGCCAGTAATGCGGGCGGCTGATAAACGGGAAACGCAATGTCCCAGCGCATCGACAAATCGTGGACGGTCTTCAGAAGCGTGGAGAACGCCGCCGCCGACCGCTGCGTCGACTTCTTTCGCCGGCCTGACGGTTCGTACGGATTCGAGGAATTCCGCCGCGACGTTGAGGACCGCGGCGCCTGGACGCCGGTCGCCTATTATTCCGGCGCGGCCTACGCGACCGAGGCGTCCGCGCTCGACGCCGCACGGAACGAGATTCCCTGGCTCGCCGAACAAGCGGCGCGTTCGACCGGAAGCCGGCGCGCGCCCCGATAGGCCTGACGCCGGCCGGCCTCACAGCCGCTTTTCGAACCAGTGATCGGCGTAGGGATTATCGTTGTAGCGCGCGATCTCGACGTAGCCGAGCTTGCGGTAGAGACTGTGGGCTTCTTTCAGCGCGCGGTTGGTGTCGAGCTTGAGCGTCGTCACGCCCGCTTCGCGCGCCGTCGCCTCGACCGCGGCGATGACCCGACGCGCGACGCCGAGGCCGCGCGCGTCCGGCGCCGTCCACATCCGCTTGATCTCTCCCGCGCCTGCCCCGAGCCGGATCAGCCCGCCGCAGCCGACCGGGCGGCCGTCGAGCCGGGCGAGAAAGAACCAGCCGTGCGGCGGCGTCATGTCTTCCGCTCTGACCGCATTGCCCTTCTCGGGATTGAAGCCGGCGTCGAAACGGCGCGCCAGTTCGGCGAAATACTGATTGAGGCATGACACGGCGTCTTCCGAAGCCGCCGGCTCGCACGCGACGACGACCGCGCCGGCGCTAAGCAGCCGCTCGACCTCGGCCATCGCCGCAAGCAGACGCTCGCGCCCCGGCGACGCGAGCGGCGCGAGGATCGACTGCGCCAACTCGTCCGAAAGCCGCTCATAGGCGGCGAGCTCGGCGCGGCCCCTGGCGGTCAACGCGACGCGCTTGACGCGCGCGTCGCCTTGCCGCCTGACGACTTCGACCAGCCCCTCGGCGGTCAGCGCGCGCAGCAGGCGGCTCAGATAGCCGGAATCGAGGTCGAGCGCGGCGCGCAAGCTCCGTGCGTCGGCGCCGACGAGGCCGATCTCGAAGATCAGCCGCGCTTCGCCGAGCGGCCGGCCGCGGCTGAGATAGCTCTGGTCGAGCGCGCCGACGCGGCGGGTGACGAGCCGATTGAAGCGGCGGACTTGCTGGATCGCGGCGTCGGACATTCTCTGACTTTAGTCAGATAAAGCGCCTTTGCAAGCGCCGCCGGACATCCTCTGGCGGCGCCGAGCCGGCGTTTGGAACGCCTTCCGAGCAGACGCCCCACCCCACTGTGAACACGCTCCAGGGAATGACCCGGCCAGGTTGAGGGCGATCGACGAGTTGTGACGCCGATCGGCGTTCGGCCCGTGCGTCGATCTACAACGCCGCGGCAATTTGCCTCACGAACTGCGTGATCGCAGCCAATTAAGATTATTGCGAGTTCTATGCGATGACCTTTTCGGGCGAGCCTACAGGCGCGCTTGCTGATTGTGCGCTTGCTGTGACGGGGTTGAGGGCGCCCGCGTCGGCGAGTGGGAGGAGCAAGCTATGAACGGCAACGTTTTCAAACCGATCGAGCCCAATCAGCAGAGCGGCGGCGCGGGCGCCCACACACCCCGCCCGAGCGACGAAGAGATCCTCACGGCGGATATCTCCGACGAGGCGCTGGAAGCGGCTTCGGGCGTCGGGGAATCGCCCAGGCTTTTGCCCTGCACCTCGCCGCCATGCCTCGCGTCCACCTTCTGCGAAAACAAGTGCTAAGAGGCGCGAGTCGCCAGGCGCAGTCGTTGCCGGGCTGACCTGCCTCAGGTTTTCCGGCCCGCGCGGTTCCGCGTTGGCGGCGAGTCCGGGCCGTTCTCAGCTATTCCCAAATCAAAATGTTTGGCAGCGATCGGTCAACCCGCCTTAACAGCGTGTAGCCGACGCCGGCCAACCCGCGAAAAAGCCCGAGATTGAACTTGCTCTTGCCAACGCTCAATTTGTATTCGCCGGTCGAAATTGCGTTCTCGACAACCGCCGTCAAGCGCTGCGCCGCAAGCTCGCAAAGATCGTTGCGCCCGAGGACGCCGCCCGCCTCATGAAAGAATTCGACGCTGCCGAGAGTCCCGCAACACAGCGTATCCACGGGGCCAGGCCAGCGCCGCTCGACGCATTTGAGAGCATTGCGTATGTCGGTGATCAAGATATCGGCGTCCGGATTGACGCTCGGGGCGATCTCTGGGGCTCGCTGTTTGATCATCGCTATGCGTGCAAGGCCGACGCCGGGAGCGCCGTGACACCATTGGCATGGCCAGGTCGGCTCCGCCTCGGCGTACAAACGGGGCCAGTTATTCTGTTCCGCGTCGTAGTTTGAAGCCTCGAACGCTATGCACTCCGCCGACGCATTGGCGAAGTCCTCGCGTCCCGTCGCCGCCGCCAGTGACGCCAACGCATAGGCGAAGCCCGCGGCGCCGTGCGACATGCCGTTAAGCGCGCGGCCGCCAAACCCCTGTCCCACCCAGCTGCGGCGGCCTGCCGGTCCGAGTCGAGGTTGACGAAGCAGGCGTTCGCCGCACGCTATCGCGCGCCTCAGCGCTTCGCTGGATTGGGTGTCGCGATAAAGTCGAAGCAATGCGAGAATCGCGCCGGCGCCGCCAGCCATAACGTCGAATTGCTGATCGGCCGCGATGAGGTCGTCCGTAAACAAGTCCGCCGCCGCCAGCGCATCGGCGCGCAGATCGTCGTCGCAAAGGCACTTCCACATCACCGTCATGGCGTAAACAAGAGAGCCCAAGCCCGTCGCGCCGCCGAGTCCGAGAGAGCGCGCGACACGCGCCGCGTTTCGACTGCGTATCGTCTTGCGCAATTGCGAGACGGCGGCGAGCGCAAGTTCGGCTGAGGACTCGCATCGCGCGCAGGCGGCGTGGGCGGCGAGAAACACCGCAATTCCGGCCACGCCGCTATAAAGATCCAGACCCAGCGGGATCAGCTGGGACACCTCGGAATCGCCCAGCCAATCGAGACCGATCCAGGCGGCGCTCGAGCCGCGGCGGATTGCATGGCTCGATATTTCCTGGGCGATCCTGCCGGCCTCGGCGAGGAAAATATCGTTGGCCGGCGCGATGGATTTCTTCGCGCACGGAAGTTGTCTTGGCGCGTCATCAACCGCTTGCATCCCGTCAGAGCTTAGGGCCGAAATCGTGTTCTGCCGGATGACCTCGATCTGCCAGGCGACGCCCTGTTCATCGAAGGCCTCCATCCGGGCCCGACTGCGATCCAGCCCCGAGGTTGCTTGCGTCGGAATCGAAACCCCAGTGGCGTCACGGATCTCGTTCCCGTCACTGGGCGAAACGAAATATGGCACGTTTAGAGCGAGAAGAGCGGATCGTTCGCAACGTTGCAAAGGCCAAAGAGGGTCGAAATCTTGGTCCCAGTCCGCCAGCCTGGCGAGGAAGTCGGCCTGCGCAGACCAGATCACGCCATCATCCATCTTGCGATGATCTCTTAAGCGTTGCGCCACCATGGCGTAGAAGCGAGTGGGGCGAATAACCTTGCGGACGGGACAGCCGGCGAAGCCGTCGATCAAAGATCCCGGCTCGTCATCCTTGATATACTGAAGTAGGAATCTCGCATAGTCTTCAAAACCCGTGACAAAATCTTCAACGTGGTCGCCAAACTTGGCGTAATGATTGTTGAAACATGGAAGGTTCGGGGCTGCGCCGCCATGTTCATCCAGGCGTATTGGCCGCATGACGTCGGTATTGACGTTGTGCCATGCGAATCTCGCTTTCCTGGATTGCCAGTTTGATTTCATTCCCCCGATCGAAAAGACATCGTTATTTGGCGATCGTCCATAAGCGGGAAGCAACCCGACCATCATGATCGAATTGGCGATGATTTCCGTCGCCGCTTCGAAGGCCTGCGCCGCGGAATCGTCAGACTTGTGCTGCTGCGGCAGGGGCTGCAGGATCATTTCAAGGTCGATCGGCGTCGGATGATCGCCGCAGGCGATAATGTTCTCCTGGTGCATGTCCGTGGCGGCGAAGCCATGAAAGAGCGCCAGCCATGCGCCGGCCCGCCGAAAGAATCGCTTGGGCCCGTCCTGATCGACGCACCCCGTATGGTCGATGAACTCGGTCCAGCCGTAACCGTCGCGCACCATCGCAGGCGCCGCTTTGAGCTCGACGGGAGCGCCAGCGCGATTCAATCGCCCGACGAGTTCGTGCCAAGCGGCGTCGAGGCGCAGGTCTTTGGGCTTGTACACCACGCGCGGGCCGCCCTCGAACCTGACGATTTGCACCGAGCGACCGCCATTATGAAGATCGGAAATATCGCCTTCGATCCTGTCGACTCGTCGGCAGACGCTTTCGGGAAGAAGGTCGCGCTCGATCGCCGCCAAGTCGGCGCCAAGGCGCGCGACAAATTCGCGTGAACTCCTGATCCATTGGCGCGTAACGATCGCAATCAATCGCAAGAGGACAGGCTTGTCTTCAAACAGACATCGGAGACCGCCGCCTCTCATTTCAGCAACGAAGCGATGGTAGAGCGAAATGCCGGCGTCTTGCCCCAATTCGCCGTCGTTGGTCGGACTTGCCGGAGCGGCTCCGGCTGTCCGCGCCTCGGCAAAGCGCTCGTAGATCGCCGGGGCGCAGTCATTCGTAAGCGTCTTCAGCAACGACTGGCGCAGACAGGCGTGAGCGGATGGATTCAGTCTGTCGTATATCCTCTGGTCAGAATCAGCCCAGAGCAGCGCCTCGGCTTTTTCGACGACCGGCCTAAACAGGTGTTCAAACGGATAAGGTTCAACTCGGTCGCACGCCTCCTCCGGCGCGACTTCTCTGCTGGCGTCCCTCAGCGCCGCCTCGATCCAGTTTGCGTCGTCGATCCACGCCGGAGGCGCCGCAGAAGCCCGCCGGCGAACCGTGGCGAATCGCGCCAGCACCTGCGCGAGCGACAAACCGTCCCGCTGCAGACGTCGATTGAACAACGACCAGTCGCCGCTGGCGCACGACTGGCACCACGCAGAAAGGCGCCGCGCAGCCAAATCACAATCGCCTTTTTGGCCGGGCAATGTTTCGAACGCGTCAGAAAGGAGTTCGTCGATTGTCGCAGCGCGAATCATCAGGCGTTCAAGAAAGGCGTCCATGCGCGTCTGCTCTTGTCGAACAGACCATCATACCCCCTAAACCGCCGACGTCGCACGCGGAGGCGGAATCCTGGCGACGGCGCCGCCATTGGCGCGCATCATGATTTTGTTCGGCGCCTTTCATCCAAAGCGAAGACTATGGCTCCGATCCGAAACGGAAGGAGGCGTCCCTGGAGACAAGTCGGCGCGACGTCGATGCAGGTCGACCGGCCATTGAACGGCGGCGTGTCGTCGCCTCCGACGTCTGCGCCATTGAGAGTGTTCGAACGCGCAGACGCATGGTCGACGTCTCGTCGCCGATGGGGCGCAGCGACGGTTCGGTTGGTCGCTCGACCAGATGCGTCCGAACTCGCCAGCCTGCGACGACGGTTACACGGCCCTCGCGGGACGGAGCGTCAGTGGAGCGAAAGTTTGGCGATCAGCACTGGACGTCAGTGGGGAAGCAACCGCAGCCCGGACCAGTGGAGCAGCAGTGCCTGCCTTCTCCGCAAGCCGGAGAACAGACGCAAGCCGGGACAATGTTGCTGGCTTTCCAATTCAAGACGCCGGAATGGGTGATCGGCATGGCCAGCGCCGCGCTCACCGCGAGCGCTGCGACGCCGCCGCTGATCCTGATCAACCATCGATTGGCCATCGTCCCCTCCTCCGCTATCGCGCCCGACTCGTCAGGGCGTTGAGATCCTCATAGGACATCGATCCTTCGTACCGGACTTCATTGACGAAGATGGTCGGCGTTCCGGATATTTGCAGCGACTCCGCCTGACGGATCGCGCTCCTGACTGCCTCGGCGTATCGGCGGGAGTCGAGACAGGCTTGCAGCTTGTCAGGATCGACGTTTACGCCCTGCGCCAGCGCGATAAGCTCATGATCGGGTTCGGCGCACGCTCTAATTCGACGCTGCGCGGCGAAAAGCGAATCGGCGTACCCCCAGAACTTTCCCTGTTCGCCGGCGCATTCGGCGCCTTCGGCTTCCTCGGCCGCCAAGGGGTGGATCGCCTGCAGGGGGTCGTTTCGGAACACCCACCTGATCTTCCCCGCCTCCGCCGCGCTCAGCAGCGTCGCGTGCATCTGCTGGCAGTAGGGGCACTGGAAATCGGCGTATTCAATGACCGTGACGGATGCTTTCAGATCGCCGCGAACGTGATCGCTGACGCGCAGCGGCGGAGGATGCAGTCGACCGAGAGTCCATTCGCGCCAAGTCGACGGAAAGATATTGTATAAGACAAGACCCGCATTGAGCAGAAGACTGCACGCGCACAGAACCGCCAGGAAGCCGAGTTGGAAATCGCGCCAGACTGGGCCGCAGGATCGAGTTTAGCGATCCATCGCATATTTTCCGACCGCGGTTGCACACGGGATGGCCATGATCGGCCGACGACGGCCCTCGGCGCGCGTGGTCAACGCCGGGAGCAGGCGTCGAAGTTGCAGTATTTCTTAGATGTCGTAAGCGTATTTGTCAAATCAGTACGCAAGACTCGGCGTCGAGTCCTAAGCTTTGCAAGGCGGATAGGGTTCAACACAATTTTATGTTACACTTGTATGTGTTACGCGAAGAGTTAGAGTGACTCGAACTCTCTTGTCATAATCTGAATTGGGGCCGGTCGACGTCTCAAATGGTCCCTTCGCGCCTGGCGACCTCGAACGCGCGTGCGGCGGCCCCAAAGTTTGACTGCCGTATCTGAAGCGGACCAAGGGGCAGCCATCCCGGCCGTTCGCCGCGCCCCATTTGTTGCATTCTTCGGAGAGCCGACCGATCAACGACGCTTGGCGGCGCCAGCGCTCCAGGCGCACAGGTGCGAGTTCGCCGAATTGCGTCAATCCACGACAAACTCTTAGGACCGGTTCGAGATCGTCGAATCAGACCGGTTCACCGCCAGCGGAGACGCGCAGGTGACTTTGAGCGCGCCAGCCGATAGGCCATGGGCGTGAAATGCGGGCGCCGAGCCGACGCTGACGCAGCGGCAGCAGCGGGAGGCTCGCGCGCCTCGACGTCGAATTCGGAGGCGCCGCGACTGTCGCCTGAACGGTTAGGATGGGCGCGGAGCGGCCGTTCCCGCGCCGGCAGGGCAGTGATTGACTTCCACCCTTCCACGACCTCCCACGCGAGGCGCCGCGCGTTGAATTTTGACGGCCAGCCCGCCAGTGGCGCAAAATGGCGCCGAAGCCGCTGATATCGTTCGTTCGCCGCACGGAATTTGCACCCGCGGCCGAACCCGGAGTTTTGCCTTGCCCTCGCGCCTCGCCTGCCTGATCTTCGCCGCCGCTGTCGCCGCGGCGCTGGCGCCGGCGCGCGCCGCGGAAGGGCAGGACGCCTCGTCGTGCCTCTACGCCCCGGCGGCGCCGGAGCGGCCGGCGCGCCAAGAGGCGGTCGCCGACTATGCGTCCGTCCTACGCGCCTGCCACGCCGCCGACGGCCGCGAGCGGATCGCGATCCGATCGATGAGCGTCGGCGGCGAGCCGCTGCTGCTGCTCGCCGATCCCGACAAGCTGACGACGCGCATCGAACGCGCCGCCTGCTGGACATGCGCCGACGCCGACGAAGCCTCGCTCGCCTCGACCCGGATGATGCGGGCGATCGAGGAGTCGGCGGCGGCGCCCGGCCTCATCCATCGCGGTTTCCTGCGCAACGCCGGCCTCGTTCACGGCGATGCGCCGGGCGCCTTCGTCACCGGCGACCTCTGCCCGAGCCTGAAGCCGCTCGAGCGCGGCTTCCTGGAAAGGCTCGCCGAGCAAGGACCGCACACGCCGGTCGCGCTGTCGATCTCCGGGCTGTGGTTGCTGCACCACTTCGCCGACTATCGCTGGCTCGTCGACCAGCAGGCGAGCGGCGCGCTCGACATCCTGTGGGTCAACCACACCTATCATCACCCCTACGCGCGCGGCGCGCCCGACGCGCGTAATTTCCTGCTGGAGCCCGGCGTCGACGCCGACGCGGAAATCCTCGAGGTCGAGCGGCTGCTCGTCGCCAACGGCCAGACGCCGTCGCTGTTCTTCCGCTTCCCCGGCCTGATCTCCAGCGCGCCGCTGATGCAGGCGGTGCGACGCCATCACTTGATCTCGCTCGGCGCCGACGCCTGGCTCGCGCTCGATCAGCGCCCGAGCGCCGGCTCGATCGTGCTTGTCCATGCCAACGGCAATGAACCGCTCGGCGTCAAGCTGTTCGAGCGCGACCTCGCTCGCGATACGCTGCCGCGCCCGTTCGAGCCGCTGACCGCCGCGCCGAATTGAGCGCTTCAGCCGCGCCCGACATAAGGCATCTTCGTCGCCATCAGCGTCATTGACAGGACGTTGGACGACAGCGGCAGGCTCGCCATGTGGACGATCGCCGCGCCGACCTCGCGGGAGTCGATCCGCGGTTCGACGGCGACGCGGCCGTCGGCCTGGAGCACGCCCTCCGCCATCCGCTCGGTCATCTCCGTCTCGGCGTTGCCGATGTCGATCTGACCGCAAGCGATGTCGAAGGCGCGACCGTCGAGCGCAATCGACTTGGTCAAGCCCGACATCGCGTGCTTGGTCGCCGTATAAGGCGCGCTCATCGGCCGCGGCGCATGGGCCGAGATGGAGCCGTTGTTGATGATGCGCCCGCCTTGCGGGCGCTGCCGCTTCATCAGCGCGTAGGCGCCTTGCGCGCAAAGGAACGCGCCGTTGAGATTGACGTCGACCACCGCCTTCCACTGCTCGTAGGTCAGCGCTTCAAAGGCGACCGCCGGCGCACTGATTCCAGCGTTGTTGAACAGCAGGTCGAGCCGACCGAAGGCGCGCTCGACCGCCGTGTAAAGGCCGTCGACCGACGCCGGATCGACGACGTCGCAGGCGTACGCGAGCGCGCGCCGGTCGAGCCGCTCGATTTCACGCGCAACCTGCGCGAGCGGCGGCGCGCTGCGACCGGCGACGGCCACATGCCAGCCGGCCGCGGCGAGCGCCAGCGCCGCCGCGCGGCCGATGCCGCGACCGCCGCCGCTGACCAGCGCAAATTTGTCCTGAGCCATTCTGCGTCCCAAAGAGATCGCGGCGATCTTATCCGCGAACGGCGCCGTCCGTCACCGTCGCTCGACGACGAGCCCGCGGGTCAGCCGTTCGAACTGCGTGCGTCGGCGCGGCGCTGCGGCGGCGCGAGACGGCGTAGCCCGCGCCCGACATGCTCGCCGAAGCGCGCGAACGGCATGAGATAGTTGCGCGGCACAGTGCTGAACTGGTCTGCGGTCGGGCCGACGCCGAAGCGGATCTCCTCGCGCGCGCGGCTGGGAACGTAGAGCGTGCCGAACGCCCAGTCCCACACCGCCAGCGCGAAACCGAGGTTCTTGTCCCAGTGCGCGGGATTGTCGGAATGGTGGATCTGGTGATGAGCCGGACTTTGCAGAATACGGCCGGCGACGCCCGTGAACGGGATCCACATGTGGCTGTGGCGCAGATGGCCGTAAGTGACGAGGAACAGCATCAGCAGGACGTTGCCGTTGAGCAGGGTCAACGGTTGCACCCCGGGACCGAACACGTAAGTCATCACGCCGAACACCGCGCCGGTGGCGACCGCGATCAGGTTCATGAACGCGAGGATCTCGACCGGGTGCTGGCGCAGCTCGGTAAAGGTCGTCATCACCTCCGCCGAATGGTGCACTTTGTGGAACTCCCACAGCGCCGGAATGCGGTGGAAGAGGAAGTGGCCGAACCAATAGGCGAGTTCGTAGGCGAGCAGCTCGAACACCGTCGCCATCGCCAGCACCGTCCAGGCGGGCCAGGCGGCCGGCGCGTGCGCGCCGAAGCCAGCGTTGAGGCCGGCGAGCGTCGCGTCGCGGCAGAAGACATTGCCGAAGGCGAGGTAGCCGTAGCCCCCCGCGAACACGAGGCCGTTGAGAACCCACATTTTCATGTCGACGATCGACGATCGGTTCCCGACGATCCGGCCGGCGAAGATGGTGCGCACGAAGCCGCGGGCGCTGACCGGGCGGCCGCGCGAGCGCCGCCGCCAGATATAATAGGCGAGCGAGCAGACGAGCGCGCCCGCCATCGCCGGCGCGCCATAGGCGCCGGCGGCGCCGAAGGTGAGGTCGAACCGGTCGACGATCGCCGACCAAAGCCAACTCACGAACGCCAACACCCGTCCTCCTTAACGGAAATCCGGGTCAGGCTAAGAGAGTCTACGTTCACGAACGGTTAAACCGACCGGGCGGAACCCGCGCTCAGCGTGCGCCCTTTTCAGCCGGATAGAGGGCGCGGTAACGCTTGAGGCGCGGCGCCAGCAGCGCGGCGCGGGCAGCATCGGGCGCGAACACGCGCTGGGTCGGGGGCCGCTTGCAGACTGAGGCTTCGTCGCCCGCCCCCGCCGCCAGCATCGCCAGCCGCGCCACGCCAAGCGCCGCGCCGGCTTCCGCTCCAGCGGCAAGGTCGATCGTCAGTCCGGTCGCGTCGGCGATGAGCTGCCCCCACAGAGCCGAGCGTGCGCCGCCGCCCACCAGCATCGTCGCTTTCGGCCGCGCGCCCGCTTCGGTGAGCACGTCGACGCCGTCGGCGAAGTTGAAGGCGACGCCTTCGAGCACTGAATAGATGAGCGCCCCCGCCCCGTGCTCGGCCCTCAGGCCGGCGAACAGGCCGGTCGCGTTGGCGTCATTATGCGGCGTGCGCTCGCCGCTGAGATAGGGCAGGAACACCGGCGCCGTCTCGACCGCCTTGGCTGACTTGGCGAACGCCTCCGCTTCGGCGACGCAGCCGCCGACGTCGTCGCCACGCTTCAATAGCTCGGCAATCCAGGTCAACGCCGCCGCGGCCGACAGGTTCACCGCCATGCCGTGCCAGCGGTTGGGCAGGGCGTGGCAGAACGCGTGCAGCGTGCGTTCGGGCAAGCTGATGAAACGGTCGGTGACCGAGAAGACGACGCCCGACGTGCCTATCGAGACAAAACCGGCGCCTGGCGCAGTGGCGCCGACGCCAACCGCCGCCGCCGCGTTGTCGCCAGCGCCGCCGGCGACCGGAATGCGCTTGCCGGCAAGGCCCCAGGCCGCGGCGATCTCGGGCGAGAGATAGGCCGAGACTTCCGAGCCCTCGACCAGGCTCGGCATGTGCGAAGCGTTGAGGCCGGTGGCGGCGAGCAGGTCGTCGTCCCAGCGCCGCTTGCCGACGTCGAGCCACAACGTGCCGGAGGCGTCCGACATCTCCGACACCGCTTCCCCGGTCAGCCGCAGTCGCACATAGTCCTTCGGCAGCAGAATGCGCCTGGTCGCGGCGAACACCTTCGGCTCGTGCGTGGCCACCCACAACGCCTTGGGCGCGGTGAACCCGGGCATCGCGATGTTGCCGGTGCGGCGGCGCAAATCGGGAACACGCCTTTCCATCTCCGTGCATTCGGCGAACGAACGAACGTCGTTCCACAGAATGGCCGGGCGCAGCGGTTTGCCGGCGGCGTCGAGGAAAGTCGCGCCATGCATCTGGCCGGAGAGGCCGACGCCAGCGAGCCGGGCGAACGCGTCGGGCGCGCTCTTGCGTAGCGCGGCGACGCCAGTCGAAACCGCGTCGACCCAGTCGTCGGCGTTCTGCTCGCTCCACAATGGCTGAGGCCGCGACAGCGACAACGGGACGGAGGCGTCGGCGATCGTGCGTTGTTCGGCGTCGATCAACAACGCCTTGACCGATGATGTGCCGATGTCCAGCCCAAGAAAGGTTTCGCCCGCGCCGACAGCCATGATTCTCTCCTCCCGACGCGGATCGCGTCGCCCAAAACCGCGGCACGATAGGCGAACAACTCCGCCTTGTCGCTATGGCGAGGCGCCGCGCATCCGCCTTGTCCGCCGCCCCTCGCGCGCCTAAGTCAGGCCACGCTAAGGAATCCCATGCGATCGCCGCCGACCCCCGAAATCTCCGCTCAGCCGGCCGTTGCGGCGGCCGACCAGTTCGCCTGCGCCGTCGGCGTCGGCGAAGGCGGCGAGCGGCTCGACCGGTTTCTCAGCCAGACGGCCGCGGCGCGCGGGCTCGCCCTTTCTCGCACGCGGCTGAAGGCGCTGATTGAGGCTGGTCAAGTAACGATTGACGGGGCTGAAGCGCGCGATCCGGCGGGGCGGGTCGCCGAGGGCGAGCGAATCGCGCTCGCCGTGCCGCCGGCGGAGGATGCGGCGATCGCTGGCGAGGACCTGCCGCTCGAGATCGTCTACGAGGACGACCACCTGATCGTTATCGACAAGCCGGCCGGGCTGGTCGTCCACCCGGCGCCGGGCCACGCCGCGGGGACGCTGGTCAACGCGCTGATCCGCCATTGCGGCGACAGCCTGTCGGGGATCGGCGGGGTCAAGCGGCCAGGGATCGTCCACCGCCTCGACAAGGACACCTCCGGGCTGCTGGTCGTCGCCAAGAGTGACGCCGCCCACCAGGGCCTGGCGGCGGCGTTCGCCGACCACGGCCGCAGCGGATCGCTCAGGCGCGAATATCGCGCGCTCGTCTGGGGCGCGCCCGAGCGCGCGGCGGGCGCCGTCGCGGCGGCGATCGGCCGCCACCCGTTCAGCCGCGAGAAGATGGCGGTTGTCGCCGACAAGCGCGGCCGGGCGGCCGTGACCCACTGGCGCGTCGAAGAACGGCTCGGTCCGACGAGCCTCGTCGCCTGTCGACTCGAGACCGGACGCACCCACCAGATCCGCGTCCATCTCGCCCATATCGGCCATCCGCTGCTCGGCGATTCGGTCTACGGGGCGGGTTTCAAGACCAAGGCGAATCGCCTTTCGGGGGAAGCGCGGGCGGCGCTCGACGCCCTCGGCCGCCAGGCCCTGCACGCCGGGATCCTCGCCTTCGACCATCCGATCACCGGAGCGCCACTGGCCTTCGAAAGTCCTCTCCCAGAAGATTTGAATAATCTTGTCAATATTTTGCGGCGAGAGCAGACGAACAGCGGCGAGGCCGGCGGATGAACGAATTGTCATCTGCCGGAGAGAAAGTCTCTTTCCCTCCGCCCTCTTTCAGCCATGGTCGGCAGAACTATATGTTGCAGCGCGGCGCGTCGTCCCGCCGCAGGAGCGCGGCGCGCCGCAGGCTCCCTCTCGTGGAGGTACCATGGCCGCCGCTCTGCCGATCATCGCCGGTGAATCCGGCCTCTCTCGCTATCTTTCCGAAATCAAGCGGTTCCCGATGCTGGAGCCGCAGGAAGAATATATGCTCGCCAAGCGCTGGCGCGAGCATGGCGACCGAGAAGCGGCGCACAAGCTCGTCACTTCCCATCTGCGACTCGTCGCCAAGATCGCCATGGGCTATCGCGGCTACGGCCTGCCGATCGGCGAGGTCATCTCCGAAGGCAACGTCGGCCTGATGCAGGCGGTCCGCCGCTTCGAGCCGGACAAGGGTTTCAAGCTGGCGACCTACGCGATGTGGTGGATCCGCGCCTCGATCCAGGAATACATCCTGCGCTCGTGGTCGCTGGTGAAGATGGGCACCACCGCCAGCCAGAAGAAACTGTTCTTCAACCTGCGTAAGGCTAAGAGCCGCATTTCGGCCCTCGAAGACGGCGACCTGCGCGACGATCAGGTGACGACCATCGCCACCCGGCTCGGCGTCGCCAAGCAGGACGTCATCGATATGAACCGCCGCCTCGGCGGCGACGCTTCGCTCAACGCGCCGCTGCGCGAAGAAGGCGAAGGCGAATGGCAGGACTGGCTGGTCGACGACGCCCCCAGCCAGGAGAGCGTCCTCGCCGACCGCGAAGAGAGCGACGTGCGGCTTGCCGCGCTCAAGAGCGCGTTGAGGGTGCTGAACCCGCGCGAACGCCGCATCTTCGAGGCGCGGCGGCTCGCCGAGGACCCGGTGACGCTCGAGGAGCTGTCAGCCGAGTTCGGCGTCTCGCGCGAGCGCGTGCGGCAGATCGAGGTCCGCGCCTTCGAGAAGGTGCAAGCGGCGGTGAAATCCGGCGTCGCCCTGACCCAGATCCCCGGCCGGCGCGCCGTGCCGGCCCTGCCTGCCGCCTGACGTTCGTCAGACCGTAACCGCGTTGACGGATTGTCGCGCCGGCTACGCCGGGCGCGCAGACGGCTGCGGGCCTTTCCTCTACACTCGGCGGACCGCAGCCCGAGAGGCGCACGGACAGACGAGCCAGGGGGTCGCCATGCCTATTCCTCGCACTCAAATCGCCTGGCGCGCAGCGCTGACTTCTTGCGTCGCCTTCGCCGCGTTGAGCGCTTCCGCTTTCGCGAAGGACCTGCCGCCGAGTCCCGACAGCGCCGCGAAGCTGCAGGCGTTTCTCGCGACCTATCTCGGCAAGTCGGCGCCGGCGACGATCACGCCTGCCGACCCCGGCTTCTGGGTCGCGTTCGAGCTTGCAGCGCTGAGCGCGCCGATGAAGACGGCGGGCCTCGCACTCGACCCCGCGACGGTGAAATACCGTGTCGTCGAGCAGGACGACGGCGCTTGGCGGGCTGAACTCTCGGACTTCCCGACTTTGGTCGCGCGCATCCACAGACAAGACGGCGGCCAGGCGCTCGAGGGAACGGAAACGGTCGCTCTCTCCGGCGCCAAGGGCCAGGCGCTAATCGATCCCGCCATCGGCTTCTGGCGCAGCATGTCGGGCGAAGCCAACAGCGCCAATGTCGAAGCGAAATTTCCTGGCGTCGACGAAAATTTCCAAGTCGACGCCTTCAAGATGAGCGGAACCGGCCAGGCCGGCGCGGACGGCGCCGTGTCCGCCGCGATGACCGAGACCGCGAGCGGCGCCGAACTCAAGTTTGACGTCGATCCCAAGGCGATCAAGGCGGCCAAAACCAACGCCGGCGCTGCGGCGACGGATGCGCAGCCCTTTTCGGTGGACGTTAAGACCGGCCAAGTGTCCGCGGACGTCAAGTTCGACGGACTGAAGACGCACCCCCTGCTTGACCTGTGGGGTTTCCTCGCCGCCCACCCGAGCCGCGCCGAGCTCGCCGCCAACGAGGCGGCGTTAAAGACGCTGCTCGCCGCTGCGCTCGCCAATCCAGTGAAACTTGACGAGTCAGCCACCGTCGACAGGATTACGGCGCAGATTCCGCAAGGCGAGGTGACGATCGATTCGGCGAAGTTCGGCGCAAGCGGCGCGAGCGGTTCGGCGGGCGCGTTCGGCGAGCATTTCGAGGCGAACGGCCTGACGCTGCCGGCCGACCTCATTCCGGCGCCGTTCGGCGGCTTCGCGCCGACCGCGTTCGCTATCGGCTTCCGCGCCAGCGGCTTCGACGTCGCTGCGGCCGGCGCCGAGGCGATCGCCGACCTTCATCTTGCCGGCGACGGGCCGGCGATCTCGCCCGACGACGCCGCCAAAATTCGCGCCAAGCTGATCGGCCCCAACGGTATCGTCGTTGACCCGAACGGGATCGTCATCGACATCGAGCCGTCGCATATCCTCGCACCGTTGTTCGACGTCTCTTTCGAAGGCCGCATTGTCTACAAAGGCGCGAAGCCGACCGGCAAGCTGACCGTGCACATGCGCGATTTCGACAAGATCCAGGCGGCGCTGAAGACGCTCGGACCGGAGGTTGAGAAGAAGGCCGCGCCAGTGCTCGCGATGGCCAAGGGCCTCGCCAAAACCGACGGCGACGGGTCGCTGGTGTGGATCGGCGAGATCGGCGCCGACGGGGTGATGAAAGTCAACGGACTGCCGCTCGGCAAGTCGCCAATCTAAGGCGCAGGCGGCGTCGCGCTTCAGCGGGCGAGGCGCGCCGCCAGCGCGGCGTAGACGCCGAGAGCGGCGGACACCACGAGGTCCCAGCCGGCGAGCGACACGCCGAAGATGCGCATGGCCGGATCGTCGCAGCGCGGGGCCTGGGCGGTCTGGATCTGCTTGAGCATGTCGGCGACGTCGATCGGCTTGGTCATCGCGCCGGTGCAGGCGGTCGGGCCCTCCCAGAAGTGATA
>Ga0181535_10002557_pt1 | contig 22045 bp, 9 predicted proteins | sample PEATcosm2014_Bin_44_FD_119774 | JGI IMG/M metagenome (GOLD analysis project Ga0181535, IMG submission 119774) | Peatland microbial communities from MTU Mesocosm Facility, Houghton, MI, USA - PEATcosm2014_Bin17_30_metaG | ecosystem: Environmental > Terrestrial > Soil > Wetlands > Peat | place...
CAGAATTGCCTATGCCTCCGAAGCGACAAGAGAAGACGAGATCAAACAGATTATTCAAGACGCCGAACGTTTCGCAGCCTGGGCCGAGGCTGCGGGTAGGTCATTGAAGATTGAGGGGTGGTGAGATGATCGATTCTCTGATGAAGAGGCAGGATTGCGGCAGGGCCAAGAACGCCTTGCAAGATTACATGATTCGCAAGCTACTTATTCCTAAGGTCTATCTGGATGCCGACTGGAACGGCAAGATTGTGGATGTGCTTGCAATTGATCGTGCAGGCGTGGGCGATGTTCATGCCGTCTACATTGTGTATCAAGGTTCAGACATCGAAAATGCCCTAGAGACGGCTATTGCAAATATTGGAATTCACTACATGCCCCATTTCCTATATGTTGCGGTGGTGAACGAAGGAACCGATACGCGCAAGTTCGTTCCACCAACGCCGATCATCCAGAAGTCGCTCGCCGAGGACGGTGTGGGCAGGGTGGGGATACTGTATGTCGATTTGAGTGAGGACGATCCTAAACTTCAGGTCCGAGTCATACTCAAGGCAGAGCGTTTCCGCTCCTCGAAAGAGATCGTCGAGCTTGCCGACCGCTACGTCGCCGAACACACAGCGAACTGGGAGGTCCGGGAGTAGCGGACCATCGGACGGTTACCATGGCGGGCAAGGGCTTTACCGTGAGGAAGGACTGGGACAACCCCAGGGAGCACGCGATGCCTGCGGATGCGCGGGTTCCGGCAGAGATGCGTCTGGGGCCGGTGGTGGTGGCTCCGGCTACGGTGCTGGCCCCCATGGCGGGAGTTACAGACACGGTCTTTCGGCGGTTTATCCGGCACGCGAGCTTGTTCACCGCTGCTGAGATCAATGATTCCCACCCTAGCAGCAAAGACAAAGACGCGGCGAGGGTGGGGCACCCGGTCGACATAGCAGTGACCAATACCCAATCAGGCTGTGGGCTGTTGATGACCGAGTTCACCTCGGCCGACGGGCTGGCGCGGATGCGAGAGAGCAAACGCCAGCGCTATCTGACCTTCTATGACGACGAGCACCCCATCGGCGCGCAACTCTTCGGTGCCAACCCTGAGACGCTGGCCGAGGCGGCGCGGATTGTTGAGGAGACCGGCTTCGACCTGGTGGATCTGAATCTTGGCTGCCCGGCCAAGCGTGTGGTAGGTTCCAATGGCGGCTCAGGCCTGCTGCGCGACCTGCCGCGCATTCAGGAGATCTTCAAGGCTGTGCGCAAAGCGATAACGATTCCCTTCACGGTAAAGTTCCGGCTGGGCTGGAACGACGCCGACATCGTTTGCATTGAACTGGCGCGGTTGGCCGAGGCAGAGGGGCTCGACGGGGTTGCGCTTCATGCCCGGACACGAGAACAGGGATACAGCGGGCAGGCGCGCTGGGAGTGGATCGCGCGCGTCAAGCAGGCAGTAAGCATTCCGGTCATTGGGAACGGCGACATACAAAGCCCTGAAGCCGCCGTGGCCATGGTGGCCGAGACTGGTTGCGATGCGGTGATGATCGGACGGGCCGCACCTACGAATCCGTGGATCTTCAGGCAGATCGCACAGTATACGGCCACAGGCGCATACGAGCGCCCCACGATTGAAGACCGCTATCGCTTGATCCGGGCCTACTTTCAGATGCTGCTGGACGAGGCCGATGCGACCAAGGATCTGCCCCGAGCCGCGCGGCTGGGCGAAACAGCAGGCAAGATGAAGCAGTTTGCTACCTGGTTCACGCATGGCGTGGTGGGGGGAGCCAAGCTGAGAGGAGCCATCTACCAGGCGCGCACGGGAGCCGAGGTGCTGGCGCGGGTGGATGAATTCTTTGCAGCTCAGCTTGCGGCCCGCGCGGAATCCGGCGCTGAGCCCGATGCCGCTCCAGAAGACGAAGCGGCGGCGGGCTTTCCTGAAGACATGCTGATCTGCGACTAGCTGGGAAGCTCGTGTCCGGCGATCTGCAATCGCCAGCCACAAACAACTAGGGCGCCCAAAATGTGAGGTAGCTCAGCACGCCCAGACCGACAAGAGCCAGCAGAAAGATCACGATTACCCACTTCAACAGGGTGGTTTGGACTTCGCTTTTGCGAGGGATTTCGCGGGCTTCAGCGACCCGCGCCATCACGATGCTGATGTTGTCGCGGCCACCGGCATCCAGCGCCCGCAGGAGAAGATTGCGAGCCGAGACCTCCGCTGTCGCATCAGACGCCGACCGCTCAATCTCCTTATCGGAAACGGCGTCCCAAAGGCCATCGGAACAGAGAAGCAGCGTGTCGCCGACAGCAAGTGGATGCTTTTCGATATCGACCTCCACCTCGGCTCCAATGCCCAGGCTGCGGGTCAGCACCAATGTGTCGGGGTGGTGATAAACCTCCTCCGGCGTAATGAGATTGCGGCTAAGCAGCGACTGCACCGCGGAGTGATCGGTAGTGAGGCGATGCAGGCGGCCAGCGCGGACCAGGTAGGCGCGGCAATCGCCGACGTGGCCGACCCAGGCATGAATTTCGCCTGCATCCTGTTGCACCAGGGCTAAAACCACCGCTGTACCCATACGCAGTTGCGGCATGCCGTGATCTTTGTCAACCGGCGTGATCTTCGCATTGGCCTGCTCCACAGCCTCGCGGATGGCCTTGTCGGCCGGGTAGTCTTGCGCCAGAGCCGCCAGATGCGTATGAATCAACTGCACCGCCATATTCGATGCGCTGACTGCTCCCGTCTGCTCTCCGCCCATGCCGTCGGAGACGATCAGAAGTTCACCTAGTGGAATACGGACGTGGAGAACAGAATCCTGGTTGACTTGGCGTAGGGTGCCGCGGTCGCACTCCTCGGCGAAAAGGACGACTGGCTGCCCAGGGACCGTTAAATCGCTCATACCTGAACCTCATACTATGCAGATGGAAAAAGCCCGCACACTACAGTTAAACGCAAACTCGAACAGAAAACACAAGAGTCTCTTGTGAAGACCCCTCATCATCACTCCGGCGAGAAGTTCGCGATTGTCAGCCGGCCTGGTTGATTCCAAGAATTGCTCACGCCGGTCATCGCAGATCGTGTTTATCCGCGTTCTGGTCCCCGCTCAGCATCTTGCGCATCCGCCAGCCAGCTCGACTCATGCGGGAGATGAAAAAGAACGGTTTCCCGAGAGTAAAACAAACTCTAGTGGTTGCGCTGAATTACAAGCAATTGTACACCGGCTCAGGATTGCGCCGAGGAAAAATCAAAGGTAAAGGTCTGGTGGGCTACGCAGGGAACGATCTCCTGTCACCGATTCCAAGAAAACATGCAAGTCTGTTGGCTAGAGCATTTTCTGAAACAGTCTGAACTTTTTTACGACATCGTGGGCTGCCGCACCCTCCACCCCACGGACGAAGACCTATCCGCGGGGATCCCAGCCTTGATGGTCGAGCCAGCTTGAGGTCATGGTTTCGGTCTGCTGCATTTCTGAAAATATTATAGTTGCGCTGCCGGTGTGGCTGGAATGCCGCCCCGGAACCCTGGTTCGCTTGCGGAAACGCATTCGCTTCTCTCAGTGGCTCCAGCAAGAATGAGGGACGCGTGAGCCCTAACCAACGCAGGCCGGCGGCACAATGTGCCGCCGGCCTGCAGGTGTTCAGTTAGTCTCAGCGGATTTCAATTCCCATGATGAGGGGTTGGTTGGCAGTGCCGTTGCTAAGAGCGATCACAATATCGCCACTGCTGTTGGCTGTTGCCGTGAAGCTGTCAACTAGAGCCGCGTACTCTCCGACCGTGGCATAAATGTCAAGATTGGTCAGTACGGGTGTGCCGTTGATGGCCACGTTAAAGGCACGCTTGCCCGCTGCGCTGTAATAGTTCTCAGCGAAGTGAAGCAGGACCGTGTGCTGACTTCCGGCAACCATGCCAGGAATCGTGTAAGTGGCAGTCCCTGCGCGTCCGTATTGGTATACGGCCATGGGCGCTGCATTGGCGCCTGGCTGTGTCAGGTTGATGGTCTTCGTGGTATGGCTGTTATCTGCACCGCCGCTGAAGTCCACGTCGGCAACGAAGGAAGCATCGCCGCCGCCCGAGTTACTTTCCGCTGGACCGCCGCAAGCAATGGCGATAAAGTCGGTGCCGGAACCGCTAGCCTGCGTGGCTGTGCTCGTCTGTGTTGAGGCTACCGATGTGCCGTAAGCATCGATTGCCTTCACAACATAGTAGTAGGTTGTGGACGCTGACAGGCCGGTGTTATTGAATGAGGTTGCCGTCGATCCGCTGGAGATCACGGTGGTCGGATTTGCCGTCGTTCCGCCGTAAACGGTGTAGGAGCTAATCGAGCAGTTCGCCGGAGGAGTTACTGCCGACCAGCTCACAGTGATGGCGCTGGATGAGGTTGCGGTTGCCGTTAGCCCCGTCGGAGCATTAGGAGCCGCGCTGCAAGACGGTGTCAGAGTTGCCGTGGAGGCCTGGGTAGAAACAGGCGATGTGCCGTAGGCGTCGACTGCCGCTACGGTGTAGTAGTAGGTTGTCGAAGGCGTGAGGCCGCTGTTGGTGTAACTGGTGCCCGTCACTCCGCTGGCGATCACGGTGGTGGGATTTGAGGTTGTTCCGCCGTAAATGGTGTAAGAGCTGACAGTGCAGTTAGCAGGAGGCGTGGGCGCCGTCCAATTCAAGCCGATGGCGGTTGTGGATGTCGCAGCAGCAAGTAGACCCGTCGGGGCAACTGTAACCGCAGAGCAGGCTGGTGCAAGTGTTGCGCCGCTGCCTTGCGTCGAGGCCGCCGAAGAGCCGTCGCCGTCAGCGGATTCGACGACGTAGTAGTAGGTGGTCGATGCAGTAAGTCCTGAATCGGCATACGAAGCGCTGTTCAGGCCTGAAGCGATCTGATTGCTGGATGAGGGCGTGAACCCGGATGTCGTGCTCCGGAATAGGTTATAACTCACCGTGCAGGACGATCCGGCAGTGCTGGCACCCCACGTTACGCTGATTGCAGTGGTTGACGTTCCCGTTCCCGAGGGCGTACCGGGAACACTGGGAACTGCGGTGCAATTGCCAGCCGAACCACCCCATGTGCTGACATCGCTGAGAGTGGCGCCAGACAGCACCGTCGTGCCGGCATTGTCAACCGTGCCGTTATTAGAGGCGATAGTGTTGGTGATTTGTCCGCTTCCGTTCAGCCATACCGTCACCATATCGGTGAACTTGACTCCGGCGGCTACGGGCGCTGCGATACCGCTGTTGGCAATGATGTCCACGCCTTGATCGAAGTAAGAGTAAACGCCAAGGCCGTAAGCTGTGTGATTGGTGACGTTCGGCTCGACATTGTAAGAGGCATAGCCATCAATGCCGTTATCCATCCACGCAGTCTGGCTGGGAACGTCATAGGGCATTTCGCTCTGATAGAAGATGGTTTCGCCATAGTTGCCAAACCACTGTACCTGCTCTTCCTCGAAGTGCTCGACGGCAAGACCCAAGGCCGTAACGTTATCACCATTCACAACCAAGCCGTGCAGGGCTACGTTGCCCGTCCACGCGGCATCCGCCCCGTGGTCGGCGCGCCATGCCCAGATGTTGTCCAGGATGACGTTGTCGCTGTCGATCTCCATGGCTGTGGTCGCGGTTCCGGCAGTTGCTCCGCCGATGGCAAAGAAGACATCGTTGATTGAGGTTGGGTTGCTGGCGTGGCTGACGCGCGATGCGCCTTCAACGCCAATCTGCAAGAGTACGGGTGAGTTGACCGGACCGGCGTCGATGAGCAGCCCGGCGATTTGCACGCCGTCCACGTCGGCAACGGTAATGGCCGCAGTTCCAGTCTGCGGAACCAGGGTTGCATAGCCTAGGCCGAGAATGATGGTCTTCGCATTAACCACATTGATTGCGCCGCTGTACTGGTAGATGCCAGGAGTCAGAATCAGGTTCTGCCCCGCTGCCAGCGCCGAATTAATCGTGGCAAGAGAGGTTGAGGGTGTGGCGATCAGGAAGGTGCTGATAGCCAGAGAGTAACCGGTGCCGAGGCCGCTATTCGCAGTCCAGTCTGTGCCTGACCAGTTGGTCAGGACTGTGGGTACAAAAACGTTATAGTTGCTATTGCTGTCAACGTAAAGGTAGGGCTTTTCGCGGCTGACCGGAGTCGTGGCCAGCACTGTGTTGGCATTGGCCCCGGTGCCAAAGGGGCTGCTTTGCGCTGGCGCTCCTGTAACGCCGGAGAAGACGAAGTTCCAGACGTTCCCAGACCAGCTGCCAATCGTGCTGTTGCGCGTGAACCACTGTTGCTGGGAGCAGGCGTTCAATTTTCCGGTAATCTGGTTATTGTCCATGAATCCGCCGCTGGCCTCGCCGCATGAAGTATTGGTCAGTTCCAATCCCTTGGAGCCGTCCACATACACGCGCCGGTACGCTGCGCCTTGCGAGACAGCCCACTGGAGCGTTGTTCCCGAAGGAGCGGTGATCTGCATATTCTCAAGAGAACGCCAAAAGTTGGTAGTGACATTCCCGTTGGAATCTACCTGGTTTGCTTCCAAATAGCCGTTGCTGATGTGAACCGCGCTGGGAGACATGCCCAGACCGGCGACGGACTCGTAGAAGCCGACCTCGGCCTCGACGCCAGTGTATGTTCCGGGCGCGAAAAGCACGGCCCAGCGGTTAGTGCTGAATTGGGTTTCAGCGTTGAGAGTGTTGAGGGTTGAATTAATCGACGACACTGAATCGCTAGGTGTGAAGACGTATACATTTGGGCCAAAGACTGTATTGTTCTGCGCGAAGCCAACACAGCCGGACGAAAGAAGCAGCGCGAGCAAAAGACAGAAAAGCAGCCGGCTCGCGACAACAGCTTGAGAGGTATTAATTTTCACCAGCATCCTCCAACGAACAGGTATTTGAGTTAGCTGCGGATCGAACTTGCGCCCTTGCGCTGAACCGAAGTTAATTCAATGACAAAACCACCGCGTTTCGCCTACTTTCGCGCGGAACGCAACATCTTGTTGCCAAATCAAGCCCACAGGGCCCGAGGAAAACCGCTTCATAATTAGCAATTGGTTTTCCCTAATCCTTATCGACCGATTGTCGATTCAGTTGGGCGTAAATGAGAATAATTATTTAGATATTCGAATAACGCCGGTAACAGCTTAAGGGTAATTAGTGCGACTCGTGCATAACTCTGGTAATAACTTGAAGGTGAAGCGAGAATAATTAGGAAAATACGCGAAAAACGCAAGTAATGACTTAAGGAGACTTACCGATATTTACTAAGTACTCTGGTAATAACTAGAGAACGAACAAGGATAGTTATTTAGGTCTTCTTAGTACTCTGGTAATGATCTGAAAAATGCTGTGAGAGATCCGCGAGGTACTCTGGTAATGGCGCTCCTGTCCGGTCAACAACCAGCTTCCAGCCTGCAAACAACTGAGGCTCTGAGACTTGTAAGCATTTTGGGGTGGTCTCGATTTAAATTTGCCGCTTTACCAGTTCTGGAGAGGTTCTTTGGATCCTGCGGTGAACGCCGCCAACCTGCTGTTTGCGCAGTTGATGGATTTTTACGGACCTCGTTCACCCGCAGAGCAACCCTCCAAGATGGCGATCGGCAAATGCGCACCCCAGTTGCGCCGAGCAATTCCGCGCCATGGCCATTGCCCAGTTGACCAAATCCGAGAGCCGCGTGATATCGAGGCCTGCTTGATCGGTCAGATATGGGGACGAGATGGTGTACCGGGTTGGCCACTGGACACGCCGTACCCCCGGGGGCCTACAGATTTTTCCCATAGCGCTCTTGCAACAACTTGCAACGGCTTCCGGTTGGCGCATACGGATTGACCATAAGCTAATGATTCTAAAGTTGGTGGGCGAGGCGGGGATCGAACCCACAACCCCCGGCTTAGAAGGCCGGTGCTCTATCCTATTGAGCTACTCGCCCGCACCGATTCTTATTCTAACGTCGCGTGGAGCCAAATGCATCTGCCAGCGCGGCAAGAGCAGCCTGAAGCGCCTGCGAGGCCGCCGCGGGAGACTCGCCGCAGGCGGTCAGGTAAGCTGTAACTCCGAATTGCACGGGGTGGTGCATGGGACTTGAAGTCACGACGGCGCGGCGAATGACCAGATCGGCGCGGCAGCAACGCAGCGGAACTGCATGAAGAAGACCGCATAGCTCTTTACACTCGGATGCGACCGCCTCTGGCAGAAGCCATTGCCGGCCACCGCTCGGAAGCAAGTCGATGTAGCTGCCCATGGCGTGTGCAGAAGAACCGGGAGGCGCATCCAGTTCGTCAGCGTCGAAATCACCCGCTTCGAGGCTGCGCCAGACATCGCATTTTGACGTCCAGACCGGCGAGGCGGCGGCATTCAGTTTAATCAGGGCCTCGGCCAGTCCTGGAAGTGAATCGGTCTCAGGCAAATCGCCGGCGCTTTCCGGGTTACGGCGCAGATCGATGAAACCGGACCACGCCGCGTCGATAACCGGCGCATCGCCACCCACTTCGAACTCCCAATCAACATCCATGAGATTCCCCGATCGCAGCCAGCAGGAAGCGCATCACCGTGGCCTCCGCCCAGTGAATCTCGTTGCCGGGATCGCGCGAGAGAAAGGCGCAGTGGCCGCCGTAGCGCGTCTCTATAAAGGTGATGTGTGGGTTGGCCAGCAACTTCGCGCGCGTCTCCGGCAGCAGACGTATGAAGGGGTCGTCTTGGGCGTGCAGAATCAGCGTTGGCACGGCGATCTTGTCCACCACTCGGGCGCTGGCGGCGCGGTGATAGTAGTCGTCGGCATCGCGAAAACCCCAGTAACGGGCCACGATCTTGTTGTCGAACTCGCGAATGGAACGCACCGGACCGATAACCTTTCTCGTCGCATAAATATCGGGAAACAGCTTGGCCTTGCGGCTGTAGCGTGACAGAAGGCTGACCAGGAACCTCCACTCATAGGCGCGGTTGAGCGGCTCATGCAGGGCGTCTGCGCCGGGAGCAAGATCGATGGCCGGGCAGACAGCCGCAACGGCACACAAAGGGGGGCGGTTGCCCCACTCCCCAGCTAGCTTCAACACCAGGTTGCCGCCCATCGAGTAGCCTGCCAGTGCCACCCGCTGCAGGCCGTACTGCTCGCTATAGTGCCGAACCACCACGCTCACATCGCCCGAGAGTCCGGAGTGATAGAGCGTGGGTGTCAGTGTCTCCGTGCCGCCGCAGGTGCGCATATTCATGCGGACAACACTGCATCCGGCAGCCCAGGCGCGAGCAGCGATGCCTTGAATGTAGCGTGAGTCCGCTGAGCCTTCAAGCCCGTGAACCAAAACCACAGTTAACCTTGCTGCTCGCACTTCCTCGGGCTGCCAGTGGCAGTGGCAGAGCACACAACTGCCATCGGCCGGGTCCACCTCTACTGTCTCGGAATCGACGGCCAGCCGAAATGCCGGACGGGGAAGAAAATTCCCGACAATCGTCTGCATGTGTCCGTTAGCCAGGCCGCGCATTGGCTCAAAGGGAAGATGCCAAGCCGGAGCCTCAGGGCATGGGTCGTTAACCACTGCGTTTTCTGGGATCTTCAGGGTCACGGGAACTCCGAAACAAGGGGATTGCTACCTGTACGGTCCGTGAAAGTTTTGGGGCGGCGTACGGGGATTGGACTTCTCAATCTCCTTTGCCGTCCATAAGTTAGAGAATAGATAGTACCACAGATGTCTTATCTCATGACCACATTTTAGGCATGACGTAGGTACCCTGCGCGCCAGGGTGAATCGGAAGCGCAAGCAGCAGTTGACGGCGGCTCTGCTTGCGCTAGATAGAGACTCCCTGAAGCACCATGCCTCTACGCCGAAGCGTACATGTTGACCATCCGGATGGAACTGTGTTGTAGATCGTTATTGAATTGTTAGGCTGACCACGCTTGAGGACGTCGCTAGGTGAGTTTGGTCTGCCGGAGGTTGTGTGGAAGGACTAGTTTTTCCTCCGCAGCCGACACTGAAGGCCAAAGCAGTCATCAAAACAAGCACAAGACAAGCATTCACCCAGACTGCTCGCACAGCCAGCTTTCTTCTTAGAACGACAAGAGGAAGCAGAAGAACCGGCAGCAGAATGCCTGCAGCGGCTGCACCAGAGATGGTTTCAGTGAAAACCAGAGTTATCGGATAGGTTCCCGCCGGGGTTACAGAGGATGTGGCAATCGTGACCACGCCAGTTGAGAAGGAGTAGCTGCAAGTCGCTCCGCTGGGCAGGTTCAGGCAGGTTACAGTGGCGTTTGTAACAGAGCTAGGAAATGCTACCGGAAAGCTGGCCGTGGCGCCGGCCGTTACGGTCGCTGTGGTTGGGGTCACCGTAGGTGCCGTTGTTCCCGACCCGGCGGAATCCGCCTCGAACTGCCATGCGTTGGAAGTCCCCCCGCCCGGTGCTGGAGTCTGCACTGTAATTGCAGTGACACCTGCTGAGGCTATGTCGGCCGCAGGGACCTGTGCCGTAAGGTGAGCCGCGCTCACATACTGAGTGGCTAGCGCGGATGTTCCCCAGTAGACCGTTGAGTTTGCCGTGAATCCCGATCCGTTGACCGTGAGCGCAAACGCCGTGCCGGCTGCGCTGATAAGCGCGGGCGATGTACTGGTAATCGTTGGTATCGGATTGATTGGATTGACTATCAACACAACAGATGAAGACGCAGTCTTATAGTCCGTCGTATCGTTCGGGACGAAGGTTACTGAGAGTGTGTTGCTGCCCACTGGCGGAGTAGTTCCCGCAATTGGACTATAGACGAATGTCCCCGGCACGGATGCCGTTGCATCCAGTTGTACCGAACTCAGGGTTGTGCCATAGAAAACGGCTGTCGGCGTAGCCCAGTTGATCGTCGGCGTTGCTGCATCGATCTTCAACGTACCGTTGGCCGTGCCGCTTTTGTAGTTGCCGTTGCTGCTAGTGAAGGTGCCAGTCACCGGCGTGCTGCCTGCCGATGTCGCGCTCGTCGGACTATAACTCCACGTTCCTGCCACTGTGACTCCGCCCACGCCCGTCGCCGTACCTACGCAGGAGTATGCTTTGCCGTCGTAGATAACCTCGGTGCAGGTGAGCGAAAGCGTCGGCGCTGCCGCACCAACTGTCAACGAATATGCCTGGCTGCCCGAATAAGGGCCTGTTCCGGTGCTACTGTCTGTCGCTGAAACCGTAAAGGTGGAGGGACCAGCAGCCGTTGGAGTGCCGGACAACTCCCCGGAGCTACTCAGGGTCAGGCCAGCGGGCAAGGACCCGCTTGTAACAGAGAAGCTATAGGTTGATGTTCCACCCGAGGCCGTAAGCGTCTGGCTATAGCTGCTTTCATAGGTCGCGCCCGGCAAGGTCGCTGGCGACAAGGTAATCGTAGCCGCACCAATGTTCAGCGAATAGGCTTGCGTTCCCGTGAGAGCCGGAGTGATCGAATCCGTCGCGGTAATCGTAACGGAGAAGCTGCCGCCCGAGGTTGGTGTTCCAGAGAGAACCCCCAAAGCGCTGAGAGCAAGACCGCTAGGCAATGCTCCACCGGTGACAGAGAAGGTATAAGTTCCACCACCGCCGCCGGCCGTCAGAGTGGTTGAATAGGTAACGCCAACTGTACCCGCAGGCAGACTGCCCGGTGACAATGCCAGTGCGCCCGCCCCGCTTACAACGATGTACTGTGTACCGCCGCCGGCGAGCGCATTATCCGCCAATGTAATTTGGCCGCTAAAGCTTCCTGCAGTCAGAGGAATGAAATCGGCCGATACGTCGCAGCTGGCGCCAGCGGCAATCGATTTTCCGGTGGCGCAAAGATTGGAGTCAGATAGACTAGCGGAGAAGTTGGCAGGGTAGAGAGGGTTCGATGAAAAGACCAGCGACGCATTGCCAATATTAGAGACGATGACCGTCTTTGGACTGTCGCTGCTGGTCGAACCTGCAGGCGTCGACGCAAAGCTAAGCGATGGCGGATCTGCGAAGTCGACCTTTACAACCTGGCTGTTGCCCAAATCCGCGATATAGACGTTTCCGTTGACATCCACCGCCACGCCAGAGGGATGGAAGCTTGATCCATTCGTCGTTGTATTGGCTAAGGTAGATTGCGTTCCATAGCTGCTGCCCGTCCACGGCACCTTCACCACTTCACGGGTGCCTGAGTCTGAGATATAGACGTTTCCGCCGCCGTCCACGGCCACGCCAACGGGCGAACTCAGTCCGCTACCGACAGTCGCTTGCGAGCCATAGCTGCTACCTGTCCATGGGATTTCTACCACTTGTTTGTTGCCGGTATCGGCGATAAAAACATCCCCGCTCACATCCACTGCCACGCCAGATGGATTGAAGCTTGATCCATTCGTCGTTGCATCGGCCAAGGTCGATTGCGCCGCGTAGCCACTGACAATCCAGGGCACCTTTACCACTGTGTGGTTGCCCGAGTCCGCAAAGTAGAGGTTCCCGCCTTCGTCAACTGCCACGCTTACGGGAGAACTCAACCCAGTGACCACCGTCGTTTCCGTGTCATAACTGCTGTTCGTCGTCCACGGAACTTCCACGATCTGCCCGTTGCCGGTATCGGCGACAAAGACGTTTCCACCGCCGTCCACCGCCACGCCAGAGGGCGAACTTAGTCCGCCGACAACCGTGTTCGGCGGCCCACCGCTGCTCTTGACTACATTGCCGCTTCCTGAGTTGGCGATATACAAGTTGCCGCCGGCGTCGACCGCTACGGCAGCGGGCGAATTCAACCCGCTACTCACGACCGGAGCTTGTGTGCCAGGGCTGAAGATTGCCTGCGGTGCTGCGCCGATGCCGTGCAAATAGGCCGTGGCAATCACATTCCCGCCTGCATCGCTCAGTACTGCCGCGCCGGAGCGTAGCCCCGCACTTTGCGGCCTAAAAACAACATTCACTGTGCAGCCATCGTTAACGTTGTAGTAGGTGTTCGCCGTACACGTGCCACTTTGCGCGTCGGTAAAATCCAAGCCCGTTGCACCGTGCGTCAATACTGCCTTACCGCCTAGGGTTGTGGCTGCGACGAAGACGAATGAAACCGGAATTGTTGCACTGGCACTGCCAATGCTTACAGATCCAAAGTCGACCGCGTCGATATTTCCCTTCTCAACCCGGTTGTTCACGGTATCGCTGAAATAGACGTTTCCGCTCACATCCACCGCAACACCCGTCGGATAATATCTCGACGATATCGCGAGTTCCCCCTGATTGAATAACGGCGGATGTGTGGAGCTGTACTGGTAGGGGATGCCTGTCCACGGCAACTCCAGTATCCAGCCGAAGTCGTAGTCGGCAATGAAGAGGTTTCCGTTCCCATCCACCGTGATGCCTTCAGGCTCGTGCATGCCATAGTCCAACTGGATTGGACAGTTTCCACCCGCAACCGTGCATCCTGCAGGGATCTCCAAAATAGTGCCGGTGGCGGAGCCATTGCCATAATCAGCAACGAAAACATTACCACTTCCATCCACCGCCACGCCGTAAGGAGTGAAATTGGCATTTCCGCTCGTAGCTATGTTGGCCAGAGTCGAGGGTGCTCCATAGCCGCTTCCCGTCCACGGCTCCTCGATTACCGTATGACTGCCAGCATCTGCGATATAGAGGTCTCCTTGCCCGTCGACCGCCACGCCTTTAGGCGAGGTCAAACTACCGATCGCAGTCGACAAATTCCAGCTTCCTTTTCCCGTTGGCGAGGCTTCCATAACGCTACTAGTGTTGGCGACAGCTACATAGACGTTTCCGCCCCCATCCACCGCCAGGCCAAAAGTGGAGCCTAGATCAGTTGCCACATTTATAGGCGTACCATAGCCACTGCCTTGCACCCAAGGCATCTGGACTACAGTTCCGCCTGCGAGATAAGGGTAGGAGATGTAGACGTTACCATTCCCGTCTACCGCCAACCCGGCGGGCGCGCCCAAGCCACTATTTACCGTAGTCGGCACCCCAGCATAGAGCACAGACTGCGCAGAGAGTCTTGGCGCAAGACCGGTAAGACAGCAGACGCTTACAATGAAGAGATTAAGGATCGCACGCGAGCGATGTGCGCTGCGTTCGGAGAGAACACACTGCTTCCTGGTCACCGGAAACCTCCAAGGCAAACCGAAACAAAAGTCGTTTGCGTTCCCGCGACGCCGGAAGCGCGCGTGCAAATATCCGCACTTCTGCCTGAGAGCAACCTGAAGGCTCCGCAATACAATCCGGTTGCGGGCCAATAGTTCCCAGGCAATGCTGTGCCTGTGTTTGATCAGTTCATGGGAGAGCAGATTCAGGCCGCCTCTAGCATCGAAAAGCGGGAACTAAATATCCGTTCTACTAACGGAATTTAGCCACCTGGCTAGAAAAGTGTCTGCAAAAAATTGAGGAAGCCCCCAGACTAATCAATCGTAGCTATCGTACTCAGATTTTAAAAGCCGTGTCAAGCGCCATCCTTAAAAAACTGCGCTACAAACTAGATGCTCTTGATTCCTCAAATGTTGCAAGTTATAGAATTTTCACTGATGCTGTAAGGCCTGGGTGCCCCACCCTCGCCGCGTCTTTGTCTTTGCGGCTAGGGTGGGATACCTCGATCCCCTCACTACACGAACAGTGAAAAAGGTCTAGGATCTGCCTGACTCTGGTAGGCCCAAGATGCACCGTGCGGTCGTGATCGAGCAGTATCCGCGCAATCTGATAAAGTTTGAGCCGGCCTCTGAAGAGCACTGAACATAGGACGAGGTGACGTACTTGAAGGGGGACGCGAAGACCGCGTCGGAACTGCTGCCGCGCATTCATCCAAGAGAAGTCTCTCCACGGGATCTAAACCTACCGCCCTTCGGTTGAGAAGCCATTGGTCAGCCGTAGAGTACGCACGCTATCAACGGCGTACAAAGGACTATAGAGAAGGAATCAGAGTCCCTTGTACGCGCAATTCGGCGAAGAATTGCGCTTGATTTAATCATTCGGCAGATGGGCTACGGCGCATTTGGCGCAACCGCTTCTGGAAACCTGGCTGTGGACAGAACGGAGTTATTAATTACCCTGGCAGAGCCGGGGTAATTACCGCTGAATCGTAGTTCCTAACTTCATGGTCGCTGTTTTTGAAGGCACCTGCGTGATCTGAGCTGCCGTAGGCAACTGCGACCGGTCCCAACCTCCACCCAGAGCTTCAATCAGTTGAACCGACGCGGTCATCTCCTGCACTTGCAGATTCGTCAGAGATTGCTCATTGGACAGCAACGTGGTTTGCGCTGTGACCACATCAATGTAGGGATCGATGCCGCCCTCATAGCGAGTCAACTCAAGTCTTAGAAACGTCCTGGAGGAGTCGACTGCCTCCTGCTGGCGCAGAATCTGTTTCGATAGAATTCGAACCGCCGCAAGCGAGTCTTCCACCTGCTCGAAGGCAACCAGCACCGATTGGCGATACGCGGCGACGTTCGCGTTGTACGTTGCGATGTATTGATTCACGGTCGCACGGTGCAGGCCACCGTCGTAGACTGTCTCGGAAATTGATGGGCCGACGGACCAGAAGCGGCTGGGCCATTCTAGGAGATTCTTGATAGCGGAACTCTCAACGCCGCCACTGGCTGAGAGCGTCAGGACGGGATAAAACGCGGCACGTGCGACCCCAATCTGAGCATTTGCGGCGGCCATGTTTCGTTCAGCCGCAGCTATGTCTGGACGCCGTTCGAGAAGTTGCGAGGGCAACCCAACGGGTATTGGTGGAGGCGCGCTCGTCTTCGGCTCCACGGGAATGGAGAATGTCGAGGCTGGCTTCCCCACAAGCAGGGCAATCGCATGTTCATACTGTGCTCGAGCAATTCCAAGATTGATGGCCGCTGACTGCGCGCTCTTTAAGGTTGTCTGCGCTTCGACAACTGAAATCTGATCGCCAATGCCGGAGTTATAAGCAGCCTGTACAGAGTCGAGCGCTTTCTTGTCAGCCTCGACTGTGTCATTGAGTATCTGTTGCAGTGCATCCTGGCCGCGAATCTCAAAGAAGTACTCAGCAAGGCTGGCTTGTTCAGTCAGCCGCTCGTTCTCAAGATCGGCTGCGGAAAGTTGGGCAGCATATTGACTGGCGCGGACTGTGTTTCGCACCTTCCCCCAAAGATCAGGCTCCCACGACACATCGGCGGGAAGAGAGAATACTTGCGTCTGTTTGCCGCCTGAGGTGCTGCTTGCCGAGGATGAGACGTTGGCAGAACTCTGCGACCGAGTATAGGATCCGCCAACGCTGACTGTGGGAAAATACTGAGACCGTGCCTCACGCACCAGGGCTCGCGCTTCCATGAAGTTCTCAAAAGCCTGGCGAATATTCTGATTGTCTATGTCGAGTTCGTCTTCGAGCGAATTCAGATCGGGTTCATTGTAGATCTCCCACCACTTGCCGCGAAGAGCCGCATCCTGGGGTTGCGCCACAGTCCATCCATTGCCCTCATCGGATTGCCCCGGCGATTCTTTGAAGGCCGATGGAGCCGTCATTGTGGGCGGAAGATACTTCGGCCCGACGTTGCATCCCGCCAACATTGCGCAGAACGCGGCCATAGATATTGCAAACAACGAGGCAAACGGCCTTCGCGATTGCATAGCCGACTTATTCATAGCGAACACTCCAAGACTGTTTCTCATCACGATGCCTCCGCGGTTCCTGGGTAGAGAGTGGCCGGTTGTTTGCCCCGGAAGCGAAGCCGCAAACGATCAAAGAACAGATAGACAACAGGTGTGGTGTAAAGAGTCAGCATCTGGCTGACGATCAGTCCGCCGACGATGGTGATGCCAAGCGGACGCCTAAGTTCCGAGCCCGTGCCGGTTCCGAAGGCCAGCGGCAGCGCGCCAAACAAGGCGGCCATTGTCGTCATCAGGATGGGGCGGAAGCGAAGCTGGCAAGCTTCAAAGATGGCCTCGGTCGTTGTTTTTCCGTGCTCGCGCTCCGCGACCAGGGCAAAGTCGATCATCATGATTGCGTTTTTCTTCACAATGCCGATCAACAGGATGATACCGATAATCGAGATGACATTGAGGTCGACCTTGAACAACATCAGTGCGAGCATGGCTCCAACGCTTGCTGACGGCAAAGTGGAGATGATTGTGAGCGGATGCACCAGGCTCTCGTACAGAATGCCAAGAACAATGTAGACAGCTAGCAGCGCGGTGCCAATGAGAAGAGGTTCGCTTGCCAGCGAGGTTTGATAAGCCGAAGCTGTTCCGGAGAAAGAGCCGCGGACAGTTTGTGGCATATTCAGCCGCGCCTGCATTTGATTAACCAGGCGGGTGGCGTCGCTCAACGACATGTCCGACGCAAGGTTAAACGACACGGTGACGGATGGGAATGAACTGGTGTGATTGATTGTCAGCGGGGTAGTGCTCGCATGCGCCGAGGTGACCGAGGAGAGTGGGACGATCCCGCTGCCCGTGCTATTGAGGTAGATATTCTTCAACCCATCGGGACTCTGCCAGTATTGCGGCGCCACCTCTAACACCACGTAATACTGATTCAATTGGGTATAGATAAGGGATACTTGCGACTGTCCAAAAGCTCCGGAGAGGGCGCTGTCCAAAGACGACGGCGTAATGCCAAGCCGGGCCGCTGTGGGGCGATCGTAACTAAGCAACTCCTCGAGGCCGCTATTCTGCGCATCGCTGCTCACATCCTGGAACCCGGGAATCTTCTGCATTCCCGCGAGTAAAATCGGGCCCCATTGCGACAAATCAGACACGTTGTCCGACTGAATTGTGTATTGGTACATGGCATTGCTCGACCGCCCTCCGATGCGCAAGTCCTGCGCCGCCTGGAGGAAGGCTGAAGCGACCGGAAGCCGATTTAACTTAGGCCGTAATCGATTGATAACATCCGCCGCGGAAATCTTCCGCTCATTCAGCGGTTTCAGGGCGATATTGATACTGCCGGTGTTTCCTGTTCCCGTATGGACGATCACATTCGCGACTGCCGGGTCAGCCTGGATGACCTTTTCGATCTGCAAAATCGAGTTATCCATCACCGGAAAAGACGCGTCCTGCGGGCCTCGCGCATTGCCTGTGATGACTCCGGTATCCTGCTGCGGAAAGAATCCCTTTGGGATGATGTCGATAAGATAGAAGTTCAACCCGATTGTGAGCAGCAAAATCGTCAACATGGAGCCCGGATGCTTCAGAACCCACGTCAAAGAGCGGCTGTAAACGGAAACAGTCCATGCAAATCCTTTTTCGGTTACGCGAAATGCGCGGCCATGCTGCATCGTTCGCTCATCCTTGAGCAAATAGGCGCACATCATGGGTGTAGTCGTTAGCGAGATGACCATCGAAACAAGAATGGCCGTCGCCAGCGTGATCGCAAATTCGCGAAACAACCGGCCCACGATCCCTGCCATGAAAAGGATGGGAATGAACACCGCAATCAGCGACATGCTGATGGACAAGATAGTAAAGCCAATCTCCTTTGAGCCCTCAAATGCCGCCTTCATCGGGGACATGCCCTCTTCGCGGAGGCGTGAAATATTCTCCATCACCACAATTGCATCGTCGACAACAAATCCAGTCGCGATTGTTAAGGCCATAAGTGACAAATTGTCGATGCTGAAGCCAAACAAGTACATGGCTGCAAAGGTGCCGATGAGCGAAACGGGAACCGCAACGGTGGGAATGAGAGTTGCTCGCCAGTTGCGCAGAAAGATGAAGACGACAAGAATCACCAGAACGACCGATAGAATCAGGGTGCGCTCCACATCGCTGACCGACGCGCGGATAGTTGTTGTCCGGTCAACGACAATTGTGGTTTTTATGCCCTGTGGAATGGATGCTTCAATTGCAGGCAATTGTGCGATGACACGATCGACGGTATCGATGATGTTCGCGCCCGGCTGGCGAAAAATCAAAACAGTTATAGACGGCACGCCATTCAAATATCCTGAGTTGCGGATGTTCGACTGACCTTCTGCAACGTCGGCCAAGTCAGACAGCCTGACTGCGGCTCCGTGGTTGTACCCCACGATGAGCGGCTTATAGTCGTCAGCGTGGGATATCTGGTCGTTGGTCACGATGTCCGCCGTCGTGGTTCCGTCTGAGATTTGACCGGCAGGCTCGTGAGCGTTCTGCTGAGTCAGTACTGACTGGATATTCTGGATCGTGAGTCCATGGCTATTGAGCAGTGTAGGATTCACTTCAACGCGAACCGAAGGACCGGAGCCACCGCCGACCGATACCTGCCCGACACCCGAGATCTGAGAAAGCTTCTGCGCAACTATAGACGACGCCTCGTCGTAGAGAGTCGGCTTGTCGTACTTGTCCGAGGTGAGGCCCAAAATCAGAATCGGCGCATCCGCTGGGTTAACCTTGCGATAAGTTGGATTGGCAGGCAAGTTTGCAGGCAGGTAAGTGCGCGCAGCGTTGATGGCCGCCTCCACGTCTCGCGCCGCTCCATCGATGTCGCGACTTAGATCGAACTGCAACGTAATGGAAGTGCTGCCCAGAGAACTCGATGAAGTCATCTCGGTCACGCCTGCGATGTGGCTGAATTGGCGCTCCAGCGGGGTTGCAATGGAAGAGGCCGTGATCTCAGGACTCCCACCGGGCAAGCCGGCCGAGACAGAGATAGTCGGGAAATCGACTTGTGGCAATGGAGAGACGGGTAAAACATTGAAGGCGATTGCCCCGACCAGAGTTATACCCGCTGTAAGCAAGGTGGTGGCAACAGGCCGCCGGATGAAGGGAGCGGAGATATTCATAATCCCTCCGCCGGTTGTGGCTCGCCGTCCGTCTCGATCGCCTTCGGTGCATGGCTGAAACGTTGGCCGATGCGATCAAAAAAGATATAGATCACGGGTGTGGTATAGAGCGTGAGCACCTGGCTAAGTACCAGTCCGCCCACCATGGCGATACCCAATGGACGCCTCAGCTCAGAACCCATGCCTCGACCCAGCGCCAGAGGAATCCCCGCCAACAGCGCCGCCATCGTTGTCATCATGATGGGACGAAAGCGCAAAAGACAGGCATCGTAAATTGCGTCTGTCGCGCTCTTCCCGTGTTCGCGCTCTCCTTCCATAGCAAAGTCGACCATCATGATTCCGTTCTTTTTCACGATGCCGATAAGCAGAATGATGCCGATGATCGCGACGACACTGAGGTCCTGCTTGCAGATGATGAGAGCCAACAATGCGCCAACACCGGCAGAGGGCAGCGTGGAAAGAATCGTGACGGGGTGAATGAAACTTTCATAGAGAACGCCGAGCACAATGTAAACAGCGGCGAGCGCGGCGAGAATCAGCAGGCCTTCATTGGAGAGCGAGCCTTGAAAAGAAGCCGCGGTACCTTGAAATCCATACTGAACGCTAGCCGGCATGTTCAGGCTTTTCTGTGCTTTCTCGATAGCCGTGATTGCGCCACCCAACGCGGCATCGGGGGCAAGATTGAACGAGACGGTCACGGCGGGAAACTGGCCCTGGTGATTGATCGAGAGCGGCTCGAAAGCTTTCTCAATATGCGTAAACGCGCTCAGTGGCACAGCACCGGATACGGCGGCGCCAGTCGTCGCATTTGCGTTTGACGCAGTGTTGCTTGCGCCAACACTGGACTTGATTGCATTTGAAGGTGCGCTGAGCGTCATTGAGGACGGTGTGTATTTAACAGATGTTGTCGTCGCATTGGAGCCGGCGGACGAAGATCCAGAGGACGCGAAGGACGAAGATGCTCCCGGTCCGGAACCCCCAGCGGACGCATTTGTCTGGATATATAGATCCTGGAGCTTGCCTGGACCCTGCTGAGAATTTGGAGCCGTCTCAAGGATCACGTGGTACTGGTTCAACTGAGTGTACATAGTGCTGATCTGGCGCTGCCCATAGGCGTCATAGAGAGTGGTATCGACTGTGGACGGCGCAATGCCAAGCCGAGATGCGGTCACTCGATCAATCACCAGCGATACGGCGAGGCCCCCTGTTTGCTGGTCGGTCGCGACATCGGCGAGTTGAGTCAACTGCTTCATCTTGTCCACAAGCCGTCCGGTCCACAGGTTCAACTCATTCGGGTCGGGATCCTCCAACGTGTATTGGTACTGGGTACGACTTACGCGATCATCCACCGTAATGTTCTGCACCGGCTCCATGAAGAGCTCGATGCCGTCTACTTGCTTCAGGCTCTTTTGCAGCCTGCGAATCACATCGGAGGCGCTCATGTCGCGCGCGTTCAGCGGCTTGAGATTGATCGACATGCGCCCGCTGTTGAGCGTGGTATTGGTTCCATCCGCGCCGATAAAGGAAGACAGGCTCTCGACCGCAGGATCCTTGAGAATGACGGCTGCCAGTTGTTGCTGCTTCTGCTCCATAGCCGCAAACGAGATGGTCGCCGGCGCCTGTGAGATGCCCTGAATCTCGCCCGTGTCCTGCGTAGGAAAGAATCCTTTGGGGATGACGATGTAGAGCACAACAGTCAGCACAAGCGTAGCGGCAGCAATAGTCAGCGTAATGGTCTGGTATCCAAGAACGAACTTGAGCGTGCGTCCATAAAATGCAATCATGCTTTCGAAGACGCGTTCGGATGCTTTATAGAAACGGCCCTGCTGCTCTTTAGGTGGAGTATGCCGCAGAATGCGCGAACACATCATCGGCGTCAGCGTGAGGGAGACTACGGCGGACAGAATGATAGTGACGGCCAGGGTAACTGCGAATTCACGGAAGAGGCGGCCGACAACATCCCCCATGAAAAGCAGCGGGATAAGCACGGCAATGAGCGATACGGTGAGAGAGATGATTGTGAAGCCGATCTGTTCCGCGCCCTTCATGGCCGCTTCCATCGGCGTGTCTCCCGCCTCAAGATAGCGTGTGATGTTCTCGATCATCACGATTGCGTCATCCACCACAAAGCCCGTGGAAATAGTGAGCGCCATCAATGAAAGGTTATCCAGGCTATAGCCCAGCGCATACATGACGCCGAAGGTTCCCACCAATGAGACAGGCACTGCAATGCTGGGAATGATGGTGGCGTAGAGGTTGCGCAGGAAAAGGAAAATGACCATCACCACCAGCGCAACGGTCAGCATCAACTCAAACTCGACATCGGAGACAGAGGCGTTGATGGCTGTGGTGAGATCGGTCAGCGGTGTCACTTGAATAGAAGCCGGCAGGTTCACTTCAAGCTGTGGGAGAATTGCCTTGATGGCCTTC
>Ga0181535_10002558_pt1 | contig 22036 bp, 20 predicted proteins | sample PEATcosm2014_Bin_44_FD_119774 | JGI IMG/M metagenome (GOLD analysis project Ga0181535, IMG submission 119774) | Peatland microbial communities from MTU Mesocosm Facility, Houghton, MI, USA - PEATcosm2014_Bin17_30_metaG | ecosystem: Environmental > Terrestrial > Soil > Wetlands > Peat | place...
AATTCAGCGCGCACAGGCCGGCGGCAGTCCAGCCGGGAGCGGTCGGCCCCAGATATTTGCTGGTCAAACCTCCCAGCACCGGCCCGAAAATAAAGCCCAGCCCAAAGGCCATCCCGATCAGGCCCATTTTTGCCGAACGTTTTTCGGGCGGCGTGATGTCCGCGATGTAGGCTTGCGCCACGGTGATGTTCGCCCCGCAAATACCGGCGAACAGGCGGGAGGCAAATATCAATGTCAGGGCGATTGCCGGGGTGGCGCGCCCGGAGCCGATGGCGAAAATAACGTAGGAAAGACAGGCGCAAGCCGTGCTGGTCAACAATACCGGACGCCGCCCGATCCGGTCGGAGAGGCGGCCCCAAACCGGGGCGAAGACAAATTGCATCAGGGAGTAACTGGCGACAATCGCGCCGATGACAAGGCCGCTGGCATGGAATTTTTCGCCGTAGATGGGAATCAACGGCAGGATCAGGCCGAAACCGACCAGATCAAGGACGACCGTCAAAAAGATTATGAAAATGGAGCGCTTTTTCATGTTTGGCGCAACAGGCCGGCAAACTATGCAACAGCTTTTATTGCCGCACAATATCCATATCCTGGCCGATGGCTCTTTGCATCCGGGCGCGGGCCACGGAATAATCATGCAACGCCTGCGCCTGGGTGGTGCGCGCCTGGGTCAACGAGGTTTGGGCGTTGAGCACATCCAATTGGGTGCTGCTCCCGGCGCCCATCCGCGCCTCGGCCAGGCGCAACGCCTCTTCCGCCTCTTCCTGCACCGCTTTCTGCGATTCCAGTATTTCGCGGGTCTCGATGAAATTGGAATAGGCCGTGCGCACATCCAGTTCGATTTGCCGCCGGGTGTCTTCAATGTCCAGCCGGGCGCGGCCGTATTGGGCGCGGGATTCCATGATTTTCCCGCGGGTCAACCCGCCGTCAAACAAATTCCAACTCACTTGCGCGCCGGCCATCCAGCCGTTCAAATCATCGCTCAGGTTGTTGAGATAGGGCGGGCTTTGCCATTGGTAACCGCCAAAGATTTGCGCGCTGGGTTTGTAACCGGACCGGGCGCGCACCATCTCCTCGCGGCGCAAGGCGGCGGCCTTCTTCAAAGCCGCCAGTTCAGGGCGGTTTTGCAATGCCAGCGCCAAAGCCGCCGGCAATGCCATGTCCAGCGGCGTTTCCCGCAATGTGTCGCTCAATCGCACCGGCGCATCCTCCCAAATCGTCCGGGGCAGATCGCAGCCCAGCAAATTGAGCAGGTTGTTTTTGCCGATGCGGAAATTGTTCCGCGCCTGGATCAACCGCGGCATCTCGTTGGCCAGTTCCACATGCGCGCGCAAGACGTCAAACTGCGGGACCTGGCCCGATTTGAAACGGCGGCGCACGTCCTCCAATTCATTGGTCAGCAGTTTGACTGAGGCCTCGTTCACCGTGATCTGCTCTTGCGCGACGAGGACGTCGTCATAGGCAACACGCACGGCCAGCAGGGTGTCGGCCAGCAACGTTTGATAATTCAGCAGGGCTTGTTCCCGCGTCAGTTTGGCGGAGCGGAAGGACGACGTCATGCGTCCGCCTTCATATATGGATTGCCGCACCCGGATGTCGGACACCCAATTTTGGTCGGGGAATTGGATGAGGTTGAAAGGAGCCGGGATGGGAAAATTTTCAACGAGGGACGATTGTTCCGCGTTGTAACCGCCGGTGGCGGACAGGGTGGGATAGGCGATGGAGCGCAACTGCACCACCACGCCGTGGGCGGCTTCCAAGTCCGCCTTGCCCTTGAGTATCGCGCTATTCTGGCGGAGGGCGATATCCACCGCCTCCGCCCGGGAAATAGGGTGTTGAAAGATGTCGGTGGAAACGGACGGGCGGGATTGGGCGCAAACCGCCAATCCCGCCGTCACAAAGCAGAGGCTTAATACCGAAACCAGCCTGCCGCTCACAGTTCCCTCCGGACGCGCATCGGCTAATCGAAGGCGTGGCCGGCGCAACAAAGGACGTCGCGCACTTTGTGCCGCACCAATTCCTTGACCTTGTTCCGGGCCGCTCCGAGGTACTTGCGCGGGTCAAATTCCTTCGGGCTTTCAACCATGAACTTGCGGATCGCGGCGGTCATGGCCAGTCGCAGATCCGTGTCGATGTTGACTTTCGTGCAACCGACGCGGCGGGCAACTTCAATGTCCGCCTCCGCAACGCCGGCGGTGTCTTCACCCAATTTGCCGCCGTATTTGTTAATCTCAGCCACCAATTCCTTGGGGACGCTGGAAGCGCCGTGCAAAACCAGCGGGTAATCGCCCAAGCCGGCATCCATCATCGCTTTTTTGATGGCGCGCAGACGGTCCAGGTCCAGATGTTGCGCTCCCTTGAATTTATAGGCGCCATGGGAATTGCCGATGGCCACGGCCAGCGAATCAACCCCGGTCTGCCGGACAAATTGAACCGCCTCTTCAGGGTGGGTGTAAACGCCGCCCTTGCTGTATCCGCCGCCTTCTTCGCCGTCGTCGTGTTGCGCTCCAACCAGCATGCCCAACTCGCCTTCAACGACGCAGTTGTGTTTGTGGGCGTACTCGACCACCCGGCGGCAAACCTCGACGTTTTTGTCAAACGGGTCATGGCTGCCATCGATCATCACGCTGGTGAAGCCTTCGTCGATGCATTCCTTGCAAAGCTGGAAGGAATCACCGTGGTCCAGGTGGACGGCGATGGGGATATTAGAAAGACTAACGGCCGCTTCACACAATTTTTTCAGATAAACCGGGTTGGCGTATTGGCGCGCACCCTTGGATATCTGGAGCATGACCGGGGCCTTCTCCTCCTCGCAAGCCTCTACAATCGCTTGCAGAAGCTCCATATTGTTGACGTTAAACGCGCCCAAGGCATATTTGCCTTTCAGCGCCTTGGCGAACAGATCTTTGGTATGTGTCAGTGGCATATATATTCCGCCAACCCGCCTGAGCGCGCTGGCCGGACCGGAATATTAGGAAACGCTTTTGAAAAGGGGAAGGAAAAATTCAAATCTCTTATATTCTCCCCGCGCGGCGGCCCGTTTTCGGGGCGGGACTTCACTTGGAATTCTGAAAAAAGGACGGTCATTTCTCCTTTCTCTCCCGGCGACAGAATGGTATCTGTCTGGACATGGATCCGTTATTGAAACTTTTACGGGAAAACGCGAACGCCCAGCCCGGTTACCTGGCTAAAATGCTCAATCTGCCCGAATCCGAGGTCTGCGCCAAAATCAAACAGTGGGAGGCCGACCACGTCATCCTCGGATACCGCGTGATTTTAAACGACGAAAAGATGGGGACAAACTACGTGCGCGCCGTCATCGAGGTGAAGATCACGCCGGAACGGGGCGGAGGCTTTGACCGCCTGGCCGAACGCATCTCCCGCTACAGCGAAGTGCGCTCCTGCCACCTCATGTCCGGCGGTTATGACCTGCTGGTCGTGGTGGAGGGACGGAATTTGCGCGAGGTGGCGCGGTTCGTGGCCGAAAAACTGGCCTCGATCCAGGGGGTTATTTCCACCGCCACCCACTTCATGCTCAAGATTTACAAGGAGCAGGGCGTGCTCGTGAGCACGGACACAGGCGAAGATCGCCTGGCCGTGTCACCGTGATAAAGCACGCTCTTACAACTGCTGCATCGCCTTGTCCAAGGCGGCGTAAAGCTTGCCCATGGTCGCTTCAGTCTCGTCGCCCATGTTGGATATGCGGAAGGTGGCTCCCTTGATTTTTTCGTAGCCGCCGTCGATCAAAAATCCCTCATCCTTGACCAGCTTTTGCAGCTTCGGCACATCCACCACGCGACCGCCGGGTTTGGCCCCGTTGTTGACGCAGGTCAGCGTGACCGATTCATACCCCGCGTCGGGATAGAGGTTGAAACCGTTCCTGGCCGCCCAGGCGCGGGTTGCCTCGGCTAATTTCTTATGCCGGGCGTAACGCGCCTCCAGACCTTCGGCGGCGAATTCCTGGAGTTTGTAGGCGAGCGCGAACACATGGCCGATGCTCGGCGTGCTCGGCGTCATGCTGACTTCGGCGTTCTTCTGGAACTCGAGGAAGTCAAAATAATAACCGCGATCCTTGGCCTTGGCCGCTCGGGCCAGCGCGGCGGGGGAGCAGACAAACACGGCCAGCCCCGGCGGCATGGCAAACGCCTTTTGTGTGCCGGCCAGCAATACGTCGATGCCCAGCGCGTCGAAATCCAGCTTGATCGCGCTCATGGAACTGACGGCGTCCACGATGAACATGACGTCGGGATATTTTTTCTTGAGCGCGGCGATTTCCGCCAGCGGACTCATGACGCCGGTGGAGGTTTCATTGTGAATGATGGTGACGGCGTCAAAATTGCCTGTGGCCAGTTTGGCGTCCACCTGTTCGGCGCGCACGGGCGAACCCCACGGGACTTGCAGCCCCTCGGCTTCTTTGCCGCACCGTTTGGAAACGTCGAGCCATTTGTCGGAAAACGCGCCGCACATGCAGTTGAGCACGCGCTTTTGCACCAGGTTGCGTATCGCCCCTTCCATCACGCCCCAGGCGGAGGATGTGCTCAGATAGACCAGTTGCTTGGTGGAGAGTAATTCCTGCAACTGCGGCTGAATTTTGGCGTAAAGGTCTTTAAAGCCCTGACCGCGATGCCCAATCATGGGCGTGCTGAAGGCTTTAAAGGTTTTGGGGCTGACTTCTACCGGCCCCGGAATGTGCAATTTAACGTGTGCCATAAATATATCCTCAAAAGTGATTCATACTGACTGCGTGAAAGTTTTCACAAGCCGGCTCAACTGGCAAGCGTAACTTTTCCGTGCCAGGGTTTTCCAGGCCGGCTGTTTTTCCGCCCGGCTTGCGCTGCGGCCCCGCCGGAGTGATGCTGATGGGCGGAAAATAAACGCCCTCGTATTCCCGCCGCCACCATTGGCCGGTGGCGCGCCGGACGGCTCTGTCCGTAAAATGATATTCGTAAAGCTGCGCCCGGATGTACTTGGGCGGCGCCTTGGGAAAAGGGTTCCGCCCCATCAACGAAAGGACGGCGGGCGAATTGAACAGCAACCGCGTTTCAAAACTCAGGAACCACGGATTCTTCTTCGGGCCGCTCAGTGCGGCAAACCACATTTGCCAATCCAACCTGGGCTGGTAAGGGGCGATGAAACGCGGTCTGGCTTTTAAATCGCCGCCCGGTTTGTATTTGAATTCGTACGGCAACCAGACTTGTCCGTCGTTGCTGCCTTCCAGAATGATTTCCCGCCGGGTTTGGGTCATGGCGGCGAAGAGTCCGTAGTTGTTGAAACTGCGCAACGGTTCCAGCCAGGCGTAGAGGGCGAGAACCGGGGCAGGCCACTTTTGCGGAATGCGCAGCGTGCCCAGCAACCCGATCAGCGTCACCAGACCGATGACGAGCGTCGCCGGCCAAATAACAAAACGCGGCCAGCGCGTCCGGCGGACGGAAACTCCGGACGGCACAGGCGCCTCAGACGGACGGCGGCGAAAGCGCAACACGTCATCGTCCAACAACAGCACGCAGAGCAGAATGGTGAGCCAGTTAAAAAAGGTGTAATTGCCGGTGAGCAGGATGCAGATTTGCAGAAACACGAAGAGCCAGGCGGCGGTATGACGCATCTTGCGCCCGGCGAAAATCAAGACCGGCCCCACCAGTTCGATGGCGAAGACCACGACGGTGCAAGCCGCCAGCGCGCCGGCCGGCAATTGATGGACATGCCAGCCAATCCAGGTGGGCAGCGGTTGCGTTTCAAAATGCGCCTGCAACGCCGTCAAATTCCACCACGAAACATCGCCGCTGAGCAGCTTGACGCAGCCCGATTCCAGCATGAGCCGGAAAAGCAGCCAGCGCAAAAGCCAGAGCGCGAGAGTGGAGGGTTCAGACTGCCGCGCCGGACGTTCCACCCATTGCAGGGGCGCAAAAAGAACGGCCAGAAATCCGGTCTCCAGCAATAGCGAATCCCATTGAAAATCCAGAAACGGATGACACACCGTGCTCAGGGAAAGATAGAGGCACCAAAGCAAAAACAACACCGGCGCAGGAGCGATGCCGAATAACAAAAGCACGGCCAGCCCCACTCCGGCGTAGCATTGCGCGTCGAGCGCGCCATCGCTGCTGTTCCACCATGCCAGCGTGGGCGTGACGTAGTATCGGGCCAGGCCGACGTGGTGCGCCTGCACCTGCGTTTTGACCGCGTCCATTTGCTCGCGCACCGGAACGATCCCGCGGCTGCCGGCCAGTCCCTGGATTTGCCCCAGCAACGATCCAAACGCGATCAGGTAAATCAAGGCCAGGCCGCGCAGAAAAACAAACCGGGTCCGGATGTAACTGATCGGCTCCAACCCCGGCCCGCAATATATCCGGTCCAGCACGGAAAGAAACGACCGGTGCCGCGCCACTTCCTCATAGATGAGTTCGGAAAATTCGGCGAACCCTTCCGATTTTTGGTAAAAGCGATACAGCCACCGTTCCCGCCCGCCTTCCGCAAGCGCGCAAAACACAGCCTCCGCCCCGCTGCGCACCGAGCCGTCGGGCAGAATCAATTGGACGTAATGCGCAAAATCCTCGCGCGGAATTTCGGGGAACCGGGCGAATATGGTTTCGTCTTGAAAAGGAAGATACGAAACGGCGTCGCCTGTATCGCGTTGCCAGCGGGCGATCCACCGCCTGCAAAAATGGCAGTCGCCATCAAAAACCAGTAACGGTTTCAACGGCGGCGATGCGACTCGAATCTCCTGCGACACCGGGTAATCTGGACGCGGCCCGGCGAATGTCCAGCCGGGAATTGGGCGCGAAACCAATTTTCCCCCATTTTAGCCTTTGGCGTTCAGCTTTTTCCGTCCGCCTTTAATCTTGTCACACTGTGCCAACATGGCACGTCGCAAACCATTAAACGTGTGACATAATGGCACAACAACGACTTTATCCGTTAATCCAATAAGATCATAACATATTTGTTTTAAGCATATTATAAACATAATGATTTGCTGGCATTTGTGATGCTATTCCATACAGTGCGATGAAATACCATCCAAGTGATGGTCGGGTTTCTTCGCCGTCTTAGCCGGACATGCAGACCCGGTCGGGATGGAAGACGAACTTGTCTGTAAAACGAAAGGCTGACTTACTTATATGAACTCATTGAATGTGTGGAATCCACTGCGGGACGTGGATGATGTCCAGCAGCGCATGGCCTCCTTGTTTGGTTTGGTTCCAAATCGGTTCCGTCGCGGTAATCTGGTCCCGGAAGACGAAAGCATCGCCGTATCGGAATGGGCGCCCTTGGTGGACATAGCCGAGGACGACAAGGAATACCTGATCAAGGCCGAACTGCCCGAAGTGCAAAAGGACGACGTCAAAGTGACGGTGGAAAACGGCACATTGACCATCTGCGGCGAACGCAAGGCCGAGAAGGAGGAGAAGGGCCGCAAGTTCCATCGGGTGGAACGGTATTACGGGCGCTTTGAACGCAGCTTCGGCATCCCGGACGATGCCGATGGGTCAAACGTGAAGGCAGAGTTCAAGGACGGCATGCTGCGGGTGCGTCTGGCCAAGAGCGAGAAGGCTCGTCCAAGACAAATCGAGGTCAAGGTCGCCTAAACGCGAAACCGGGTCGGGAACGCATCGAGGTGATGCGTTCCCGGCGGCGTCGCGGCGGACGGCCCCGCTGCCGGGTTGAACGTTGTTCACCGGAAATTGTCTCAAATGAGAAGAGGTTGGCCGTTGGTCGTGACCATTATTTTTGGATACTTGTGCGACTGGCGCGGAATGTTCAAGAGTTTTCCCCACCGGATCGCGCATGCAGAAAGTGAATCCTGGGAAAGTTATGAATACGACGAACGCAAAAACAGAAGACGTTCCAAGCTTCTGGGAGAAGTCGCGGAATGTCATCGCAAAGTTATTCAAACGGGAAGCCTGCCCCTGCTGCGCCGAAAAGCAGCCCGCTCCAAAAGTAGAGGAGCCTAAAGAGCAGGACAAGAAAGCGGCCGCGTAAGTTTTTTTGGGATTAAAATCCCCGCTGCCGCAGGAGGGAGCCGCCAGAGATTCGTGTTAACGCGCTCAAGGGCGCGTTGACTGGGGGGCGTGGTCTTGTGTTGATTTCGGTCTTCTCAGCAACGCTGCCTTGCGCGGTTTCGTGCTGTTATTACAGCAACTGCCGGTTCCCGTAAGGCGGGCTACCCGCCCGCAGAATGCCGACTTCGGCTACACGCCACTAGGCGGCTTTTCTCATATCAGCATAGCCGGGAAGAATCTTCCCTTTAAGGTAATGAAAATTTTGTGGTGGGCGAAACCCCGTCTGTTGTTCCCGGAGACTTGAAAGGCGCACGGGAGCGGGCAGTTTCCACACTCGTTGGATGACAATCGCATGCGCGACAGCTTTGCCCCGAAAATAGGTGAATAACGCGCGACGGGTAATTCCCGATTTTTTCCCTAATTGCTCCCACAATGCAGTTGGGGAACCAGAGACAATCCCAGCGACCTCGAAACACCCTTGCAGCTCTTTGACCGGCGAGGATACGTATACCAAACCCATATCTCCCTTCTCCACTTTCGGCGGCACACGGCGCAGCTCCACGGTTTTCTTCCTCGAAAAAATCATTTCGGCGAACTGGGGCTTGATTGAAATCAGGAATGCGTTCTTACTCATGGTGTCTGGAGGTTCATACCGATCCGATAAATGACCGCGAATTGCTCATCCGTAATACGGCGAGGATTCTGGGGCTGCGGAACGCCCAATTTCTGCAATTCTGACAGAGGCACTTCGCGCAAGAACCGCTCCGTGCGTGCGAAACGAAAAGCCATCAGCTTACTTTCCTTCGTGTCCGCTGTCCCGACTACGTGTTTCCAAGTGTAAACACCCAAGTGGCGAAATCTAGCAAAAACTTCCTTGGGAGTGCCGATGACCCGTTCTTCGAGATGAGAACAGGCCTTTATGCTCATTGAACCCGTCCCGTTCGGCCCTTTGCTGACATACCAGAGTATGCGCCCTGGAACTTCGATATGCGTGTTCTTCGAGGAACAGTAATATGCCCCCTCAATACCGAGATGGAGTTTTTCGTTGAGATCCATCAACACCTGCCCCCCTATAGGAATATCGAAGAAATGAGCTGCCCAGTCAGGACGAATGCTTACGATGAAGCAAGGAGTATCGGGCGAAACGACCTTTACGGGACTGAATAGGTGCTCCAACCGTGATCGGATATTTGGATCCGACACGGGCGATTTGGAAAACCCCGCCTTGGCCAGATACTCTTTGATGCATGGAGGCAACGGAACGTTGTTTACCCGTGCTGTGAGATCCTCTGGAGTTACAACTCCTTTTAAGGACAATTTCCACCATGATTTTCCATCTGTAACGAACCCCAGTTCGATCAGGGCGGTTTTGGCCGCGTCGCTTAATTCCGGATCGGTGACCGAGTTCAGTTGATATTCACCCCCGTTGTGACTACAACTGATTTCGTTCAGAGAATGACGAAGGAGTGTCCCGGCCAATGGGTGGTCTGAGTGGCGAAGGACCGGGATTTCTATCTGCTCCGCCCTAGCAGCACCTTGAACGAGATACACCGCCGCGTTTTTCGAGTCATCCACAATCAGACGACTAATCCATTGTTGAGGATAAGCGAGATAGTGCCGAACTGTCTTTTCAAATTCGTTCACACGTTCTTTGCGAGGGTGCTTGAACTGAGCAACAATTGAGTCAATGTCGTCTGCGGTCACCCGCCGTTCACGCCAGCGCGATCCCTCTAGCCGCGCCGGACGGTACTCGGCCCCTCGTCGAAGCAGGTCGAAACGATTGACAAGGTCGGTCGGATGCAGAATACGGAGCCCGTAGTCCTTGAAAATCGCGTCGGCACGCTTGAGCATCGGCCCGTCGCGGGTCAACAGGAAGGGGACTTCCGCCACGATGGCATGAGCCACCTGACGTGAGTCTGACACGTCCCGCTCAAGGATTGCGCCATTGAACAAGGGTTTTAGCTCCTTCTCGAGGTAGCGGACTTTTGCGTCGTCGGTCCTTAACTCCTGGAAAGCCTGAGCGGCTGTCCGTGCGCGCTTTTTTTCGGGCTCGTCAGAAGAGCGATGGATCTCATTGTAGATCTCTGGAGTGATGCACAAGACGAGGCTTTCCTGCAGCCAATCGGCTTGCAACACCTTGGTATCCTCGCCTTGTGGGCGATTGTAACAAGTTAGATCGTAAAAGATATTCGCGTCAATTGCCGCCAAGAACTTAGAGTCCGCTTCGTCTTGAGTTGCTGCGTAGGAAAAAAGGTCAGCCTGATTGTGACTGAACCACCACCAGTCAAGCAAGGCGCCGTCCGAACCGCGACCTTCTTTGGAGTGACGGACTGTGAAGCCAAGAGACCTCCAAACATCGCTCAGGCCGTAATCTCGGCGGCAGCTCAGGCTAATTCCGTTAAGATGGCAAGTCTCCGACTTCAATCGATCGACCAACATGCGGGAAATGCCGCACCCCCGGAATGCATCGGCGGTTGTCAGGTGGGCAATTGTCGCCCGGTTCTTGGTGGTGGCAATTCGGTAAAGCAGATAGCCCGCGAGCGCTCCATCTGGAGCAACTGCGGCGAGTATCAACTTCTGCCTTGCGTGATCTTTGAAAGCGCCCATCGGAAATTGGCCCAGGCGCGCCTTCCTCGCAGCATGCTGCGAGATCACCTTTGCAAGATAAGCCGAGTCCAAACCTACACGCACAATGCTAACATTCGTCTTCTTGGCATCTGGAGTTTTGGAGTGCGGCATATTCATGAATGTTCTGGGCGCTTTCAGCATGGCTAACGCGGACAGGTTATCATGCCTGATCTGCTCGCGCCGCAGGCGCCAGTTTGCCAGCATTGACCTTGACTCCGTGGTTCAAGTCGGCGCATTCCGGCCACCAGACGGATCGCACCGGAATACTTGACTCGCGATTGACGCAGCATAGTTCCGATCCTGCTCCGACTCAATTGCATCCGCAATCCCCAAAAACAGGCCAAGCTCCGAGGAGGCAACCCATTTGATATTTGGCAAGCATGACCCCCTTGCGGGGACCATCGTCATTTCTTTGAAACGACTTCCCGGGCGCATTTCAAAAACCGGTCGGCGGCGGGCGTAAGCCGGTTTTCGACCCAGGCCGCGCCAACCACCAGCGGCGCCGGGGCGGGCAGGAACGGAATGAGTTTCAAGCGCGGCCCCGCCGTGCATGCCAGCGATTGCGGCGCGATGGCCACGCCGCCTCCCGCCTCCACCGCGGCGATCAGGCTGCTGACGCTGTCATGCTCCTGCGCGATGTGCGGCCGGGTTTTGATGGCGGCAAACAGGTCCGCCAGGTTTTCGTGGACGTCGGGGTAGTCTTTGCGGGTGTAGGTGATGAGCGGTTCTCGCGCGGCCTCCGCCAGCGTCACCGTGCGCCGCCCCGCCAGGGGATGTTTCGGCGCCACCGCCAGACACAAGGAGTCGCGCGCCAACTCCTCGAATCGCAGTCCGCGCAAGAGGGCGGACGTGAGGCGGACGACAAAGGCAATCTGCAATTTGCCTTCGCGCAGTCCGCCGAGCATTTCCTCGGTGGAAAAATCATGCAATTTCACGCGGACGTTGGGCAACGCGGCCTGAAAGGCGCGCAAGGTCTGCGGTAAAAATCGCGCGGTCAGCGACGGCGCGTAACCCACATGAAGCTCGCCCTGCCCGCCCATGGCGGCGGCCCGCGCCGTTTCCACCGCGTCCCGGGCGCGTTGCAGCACCGCGCGGGCTTCGGTCAGGAAGACACGGCCGGCCCCGGTCAGGCGCACTGACTTGGCGCTGCGTTGCAGCAGGAGAAAACCCAGTTCCTCCTCCAGATCACGAATCTGGCGGCTCAAGCCCGGTTGCGACACATGCAGTTTCAGCGCCGCGCGCGAAACATTTTCCTCCTCGGCGACGGCCACAAAGTAGCGAAGATGACGCAGTTCCATGCGCCATTGAGCATACTCTTTGGTTATGCTGAGGCAAGAAACATGGTCTTTCCCAGATTCAAGGTTCGTGTGGCATCCTTTGGTTATGTTAAAGATTAGAAAGGCAAATGAACGGGGCCACGGGGAACACGGCTGGCTGGATACCTATCATACTTTCAGTTTTGGGGATTATTACGACCCGCAGTGGATGGGTTACCGCAGCCTCCGCGTCATCAACGACGATCTCGTGATGCCGGGGATGGGTTTTGCAACGCATCCCCATCGCGACATGGAAATCATCACCTACGTCCTGAGCGGCGCGCTGGCGCACAAGGATTCGATGGGCAACGGCCGCGTCATCGGCCCGGGTGAGGTTCAATACATGGCCGCCGGCACCGGCGTGCAGCACAGCGAATTCAACCCGTCGAAGGACGAGGCGGTGCATCTGCTGCAAATCTGGATTCAACCGGATCGCAAAGGGGTGACGCCGCGTTACGCGGACCTGTCGCTGGCGGACGCGCCCGCCGGAAAATGGCGCCTCGTCACAAGCAAGACGGGACGCGCCGGTTCGATCCCCATTCATCAGGACGCCGATCTCTGGCTGGCCAGATTGAACGCCGGCGACAGCGTGCGGCATGAACTGGCCAAGGGACGCCATGCCTGGGTCCACATTGCCGCCGGCGAAGTGACGCTCAACGGGAAAAAATTGGCCGGGGGCGACGCCGCGGCGGTCAGCGACGAAACCGCGCTGGCCTTGGGCGCGATCCGGCCGTCGCAAGTACTTTTATTTGACATGAACTGAAATCAACCATGAACGAAAGCAAATCCAATACAATGAATGCCATCAATCAAGCTCAATTACTCACCCAACTCAACTGGCGTTACGCCACCAAACAATTTGATCCCGCGCGAAAAATCAGCGCCCAGGATTGGGCGGCCCTGGAAGAGGCGTTGCTGCTGACGCCTTCCAGCGGCGGCCTGCAACCGTGGAAATTCGTCGTGGTGACGGACCCTGCCGTGCGCGCGAAACTCCGGGCGGCGTCCTATGGCCAGCCGCAAATCACCGAGGCTTCACACTTGGTTGTGTTCGCGTCGAAAAATAATTTCGGCGAAGCCGGCGTGGACGCGCATATCAAACGTGTGGCGGAAGTTCAGGGCGCTCCCATTGAGGCCCTGGCCCCGCTGCGCAAAATGCTGGTCGGCGGAATCGTGCAAAGCATGGATGAAGCCGCGCGCAACGCCTGGGCGCGAAATCAGGCCTACATCGCCCTCGGCAACTTTTTGACCAGCGCGGCGCTGCTCGGCATTGACGCCTGCCCGATGGAGGGATTTGATCGCGCGCAATACGATTCCATCCTCGGATTGACGGAAAAGGGCCTCAGCTCGGCCGTGATCGCAATAGTCGGTTATCGGCTGCCGACCGACAAATACGCTTCCGCGCCCAAAGTGCGCTTTTCCAGGGAGCAAATCATCATCGCAGTCTGAACCAATAAAATCTCAACTGAAAACAAAATATAAAACATGAAAATAATCGCCCTTATCGCCCGCAGTCTGCTCGGACTCATCTTCGTGGTGTTTGGTCTGAACGCGTTCCTGCACTTCATTCCCATGCCGCCGCCGCAAGGCCTGGCCGGCGATTTCATGAAGGCGCTCTTCATGAGCCACTACTTTTACGTCGTGGCGGTTCTGGAGGTTGCCGGCGGCGCGCTCTGCCTGATCGGACGGTTTGTGCCGCTCGGCCTGACGCTGCTCGGCCCGGTGATCGTGAACATTCTGTTGTTCCACGTTTTTCTCGAACCCGCCGGACTGCCCCTGGCCGCGCTGGTCGGCGTGCTGGCGTTATTGCTGCTTTGGGCCAACCGCGCCGCCTTCAGCGGGCTGGTTAAATCCTGAGCGTCATTGCCGCGGCCCAACCAAGTCGTGGATGAGGCGATCCGCATTACGCGGCGGGTCGCCTCTTCGCCTGGCCGCAAAAAACGGGCTTGAATGCTGGCAACCAAACCCGTCCGGCGATGAATTCTCATTGCCCGCCCGCCCCCTTTCCGGTTATTAAAATCTTTGGACATGACGACCAGCATTCGCATCAAAGACCTTCCCAAAAGCGAAAGGCCGCGCGAACGCCTGACCAAGTTGGGGGCGGATGCTCTCAGTCATGCCGAGTTGATTGCCATCCTCTTGCGCACCGGCATGAAGGGCCGTTCCGCCATTGAGATCGGCAACGAAATGGTCCAAAAATTCGCCTCGCTCGACGCCCTTTCCCGCGCCTCGCTCGACGAACTCAAAGCCGTCAAGGGGGTGGGGACTGACAAGGCCATCGCCTTGAAGGCCGCCTTCACCCTCGCGCACCGCCTGGCCCGGGAAATGTCCGGCGAGGCTCCCGTGCTCGACAGCCCGGATCGTGTGGCTGATTATTTGCGCGAGGAAAACAGGGCCTACCAGGTGGAACATTTTCAAGCCGTGCTCCTCAACACCCGGCGCAAACTCATCCGCGTCGCCCAAATTTCCCAGGGCATCGTCGATACGTTGCTGGTTCATCCGCGCGAGGTCTTCCGCTCCGCCATCGCCGCCAACGCCTCCTCCCTCGTCCTGGTCCATAATCACCCCAGCGGCGACCCCACCCCGTCCGAAGCCGACATCCGCACCACGCGCGATTTGGTTCGTGCCGGGCAACTTTTAAAAATCGAAGTGATCGACCATGTTATTCTTGGCCGGCGCACCACCGCCAACGGACGCGATTACGCGTCGTTGCGCGAGCTGGGTTATTTTAACACCTGAACTGGAAATGATTCATCCCACCGCCATTATTCATCCGAAAGCACAATTGGACGCCAACGTCGAAATCGGCCCCTACGCCGTGATCGACGAGCATGTTTCAATGGGCGCCGGCTGCCGGGTCGGCCCGCACGTCTATATTACCGGCCACACCCGCATCGGGCGCAACAACCGCTTTTACGCCGGCTGCGTCATCGGCGAAGCCCCGCAAGATGTCAAATATAATGACGAGCCGACCGAACTGCGCATCGGGGACAACAACCTGATCCGGGAAGGCGCCACCATCCATCGCTCGACCAAGGTGGGCGAGGCCACCGTCATCGGCTTGGGCAATTTTCTGATGGTCAACTCGCATATCGGGCACGACGCCGTTTTGGGCAGCCATATCATTGTGGCCAATGGCGCGTTGCTGGCGGGTCATGTGGAAGTGGGCGACCGGGCCTTCATTTCCGGCAACTGCCTGGTGCATCAATTCGTCCGCATCGGCACCCTGTCCCTCATGCAAGGCGGATCGGCCGTGAGCAAGGACCTGCCTCCTTTCACCGTGGCCAAGTGGGGCAACGGCATTTGCGGCTTGAACACCGTCGGCCTGCGCCGCGCCGGCATGGCCAACAACGAACGCCTCGAATTAAAATCGCTTTATCACAAACTGTTCCGTTCCAGGGAAAACCTCCCCGCCCTCGTGGCCGCGGCGCGAAAAGAATTCACCACCGCCCCGGCCAAAGTCCTGCTGGACTTTATCTCCTCCAGCAAACGCGGCGTCTGCCGCGATGCCGGCAACATGCGCCGCGGCGGAAAATTTGAGGAAGGGAACATTGACTAATTCCCCCCGCCCGGTGCAAATTCACGACCGATAGTATTTAAAACTGTTTTCATCTTATGCCGCCCAAATCTGAAAAAGCTTCCGCCGCCGTTGCCGCCGACACCAAGGCCGCCGAAAATAAAAACGCCGCCCGCCAGCGCGACCTCGAGGCCGCCATTTCAAGCATTACCAAGGCCTACGGCGACGGCAGCATCATGCGCCTGGGCGACGCCCGCGCCAGAACGGGCATCGAATTCATTCCCACCGGCGCGCTCTCGGTCGATCTCGCTTTGGGCGTCGGCGGTGTGCCGCGCGGACGGGTGATCGAGATTTTCGGCCCCGAATCCTCCGGCAAAACGACCCTGATGCTGCACGTCATCGCCAACGCCCAAAAAAGCGGCGGATTGGCCGCCTTCATCGACGCCGAACACGCCCTGGATCCCGCCTACGCCAAAAAACTCGGGGTCAACCTGAACGATTTGCTCGTTTCCCAACCGGACAGCGGCGAGGAAGCGTTGACCATTTGCGAGACGCTGGCGCGCTCCAACGCCCTGGACGTGATTGTGATTGACTCCGTGGCCGCCCTGGTGCCAAAAGCCGAATTGGAAGGCGAGATGGGCATGGCCACCATGGGCATGCAAGCCCGCCTCATGAGCCAGGCCCTGCGCAAACTCACCGCCATTCTGGCCAAGTCCAAAACCAGTTGCATCTTCACCAATCAACTGCGCGAAAAAGTCGGCGTCATGTTCGGCAACCCCGAAACCACGCCCGGCGGCAAGGCGCTCAAGTTTTACGCCAGCATCCGCATCGACATCCGCCGCCGCGAAACGCTCAAAGACGCCGCCGGCAACGCGATTGGCAACGCGGTCAAGGTCAAGATCGTCAAAAACAAGGTCGCGCCCCCCTTCGCCGAGGCCGAGTTTGAAATCTTCTACAACCACGGCATCAACAAGGAAGGCAGCATCATCGAAGTCGGCATCGCCCACGGCGTGGTGGACAAAAAGGGCGCCTGGCTGCAATTCGAGGGCGAACTGATCGGCCAGGGCAAAGACGCCGCCCGTCAGGCCTTGGCCGACAAACCTGAACTGGCCAAAAAAATTATTGACGCCATCATGGCCAAGCGCGCCGCCGCCGTCCCGGCCACGGACGCCGCCGCCTGATCGCGCCAACGGAATTCAGTGCAAACGGATGAATGGAAGAGCAACCGCCGGAGTTGGCTGATCTGCCTCGGCCTGGCTCTGGCCGTGCTGGTGGTTTACGGGCCGTTGCTCCATGCCGGGTTCATCACCTACGATGATCCCGATTATGTCAGTCTCAATCCGCACGTCCAAGGCGGCCTGACTTGGGCTGATTTCACCTGGGCGCTCACAACGGATCATGCCTCCAACTGGCATCCGTTGACCTGGCTTTCCCACATGCTGGATGTCTCGATCTACGGCATGAATCCGGGCGGCCACCACATGACCAACGTGGCGCTGCACATGGCCAATTCCATCCTTTTATTTCTTCTGCTCCAAAGTCTGACCAAATCCAAGTGGCCCAGCGCCATGGTCGCCGCCTTGTTCGCCCTGCACCCCTTGCACGTCGAATCCGTGGCGTGGATTGCGGAACGGAAGGATGTCTTGAGCGCGCTGTTCTGGATTCTGGCGATTTGGGCCTATGCCGCTTATGCGCGACCAGCCACGAAACGGGGCCTCAGAGAGAAAGGCTTTTACGCGTTGTCCATGGTCTTGTTCGCCTTGGGCCTCACGGCCAAACCGATGCTGGTCACCCTCCCTTTCATATTGCTTCTGCTTGACTACTGGCCGTTGCAACGGCGGCAAACTCCCCTGGCCGCCTTGTTGGTCGAAAAGACGCCGTTCTTTCTTTTGTCCATTGCGTCCTGTGTCGTGACTTTTCTGGTCCAGCGTCATGGCGGAACCGTCCTTTCTCTGGCTGTGATGCCCGCCGGCCCGCGCCTGGCGAATGTTCCCGTGGCCTATTTCCGCTACGTGGCAAAAACCCTCTGGCCCGCCAATCTCACCGTATCGTATCCCATGCGTCTCTGGCCGGTGTGGTGTGTAGGCGGCTCGATCCTTTTCCTGCTCGCGCTTTCGGGCCTGGCCTTTTGGCAAAGACGCGCCCAGCCGTGGCTGGCGGTGGGATGGCTGTGGTTTTTGGCATCGTTGGCGCCGGTGATCGGATTCGTTCAGGTGGGCATGCAGTCCATGGCCGACCGTTACACTTATATCCCCGGCATCGGGCTTTTCATCATCATTGTCTGGGCGGCGCGAATGGGGTGCAATCGTCTCGGCCGCGGCGTCTCCGGGACGCTGGGCGTTTGCGCCGTCGTCGTTTGCCTGTTCTTGACCGCTCGGCAGGCCGCCTATTGGCAGGACAGCCGGGCCTTGTTCACGCATGCCGTGGAGAAAACAAAAAACAACTTCGTCGCCTACGACATGCTCGGAGACTGTGAGGAAATCGCCGGGCATACGAACGTGGCCCTGGCCTATCTGCAAACCGCCGCGCGCATCCAGCCCGATTTCGCGACGATCCGCAATCGATTGGGCCACATTTACCTTGGCGTGGGCGAAATTGACCAGGCGCTCGCCCAATTGCAAATCGCCGTTTCCCTCGATCCCAAACTGGCCGACGCCCATTACAATCTCGGTCACGCCCTGCTCGCCAAGGGACGCCTGGGCGAGGCCTTGGACCAGTTTCAAATCCAGGTCAATCTCGTGCCAGACGATTTTAAGGCGGAAGACAACATGGGCGCCGTCCTCCTGCAAAACGGCCTGGCCGAAGACTCCATCCCCTTCCTTCAGAAAGCCGTCGCCCTCAATTCCACCAACGACACTCCTCATTACCTTCTGGGCAATGCCTTTTACCGGACCCACCGCGCCGCCGACGCCATCCGTCAATACGAAGAATCCATCCGGCTCAATCCCGGCCAGATTCAGGCCCGCAACGATCTGGCCTGGATTCTGGCTTGCGCCCCCGATCCGGCCATCCGCAATGGCGCCCGCGCCGTCAAACTGGCTGCCCGCGCCAGCCAACTGGATCACGGCCTGAATCCGGCAATTCTGGGCACCCTGGCCGCCAGCCAGGCCGAAGCCGGTGATTTTTCGGCCGCCATCGCCACCGAACAGCGCGCCTGCCAGACCGCCGCCGCCCAAACCAACGCCATACTGTCAAACATTTTGAAACAGCGCCTCCAGTCCTACCAAGCCGGCTCCCCCTGGCGCGACGCCGCCCCAAACCCGGGAAAACCGTGACGCCTTTTCCAACGCCGGCGGCGCAGAATCGCTGTCAAGCGTTTCGCCGGCATCGGCTTGCCCATGCCCGCCTTGCGGTAATTGACATGTCTGGCGTGAAAGTACACACTTTTGCCCATGAAGTTTTTCCCCATGAAGAGCAAATATGAGAGGGTGCGATTGCGCGGGAATGGCCCATTTTTATTTTTCGCCTTTCCATGAACCAATCCCCTCAACGCCCCAAGGCGGTGGTTCTGAGTCGCCCGGTTAGGCTGCTGTGGTGCGTGGCGCTTTATGTGCTCGTTTGCGTACTCATGGCCGTCTTCCAACGCTCCCTTATTTACACTCCTCCCGTCTTCAGCCGGCAACGGGTGGATATGATGGCCCACACCGCCAGGCTGGAACGTTGGACCAATTCGTCCGGCCAGTTCATCGGGATGAAACGCCCTTCCCCGAGGCAACCGGCGGAGGCCACAGTCATGATCACGTATGGCAACGGCAGTTCTGCCATTGGCTGCGACCATTACGCGAATGCCATTCAAGGGGTTGCCGACTTCGACATATTCATCCTGGAGTATCCCGGCTACGAGGATCGTCCCGGGCCTCCGAGCCAAAGCAGTTTGTTCAGCGCCGCTGACGAAGCGTTCCTGATGCTTCCCGCCCAAAAGCCGGTTTATCTGGTCGGCGAATCCCTCGGCACCGGCGTCGCCTCGTATTTGGCCGGAACCTATTCCAACCGGATTGCGGGTGTTCTGTTAATCTCGCCTTTCAACAGCCTGACCGATTTGGCGCGGAGCCGCTTTCCGATGCTGCCCATCTCATTGTTGCTCGAAGACCGTTTCCCTTCGGAAACATATCTGCGCAACTATCATGGCAAGGTCGGAATCGCTCTTGACGGCAAAGACATTGTCGTGCCGGACAAGTTTGGTTATCGCCTGCTTCATGGTTATGCCGGCCCCAAGAAACTTTGGGCATTTCCCGACGGCAGACATTGCCAGATCACCGGACAACCCGCGATCTTCTGGAAGGAAGTCATTGCGTTTTGGCAGACCGCCAGACAGACAGACAACGTGGAATCGTCAAGGTAGTTTCCCCCTTGGGCCTCCTTCGGCCTGACCCGCCCCGGCCCCATATGCCCCATGTTAACTTTATGATCCAAAGGTCAGCGACGGGAGCCAGCCGCCGATGACGTTCGATTTGTCTCTGAGCGAATCGTCTGGCTCCCGTTCGCTGCACTGTCTTGTTGGATGACCTTTTTCCAAGCGATACCTCCACTAAACGCTGGGTGCCAATCAGGAACTGGCTGTTTCATTTCTATGCCCAATTCGTCCATTCACCGTAGGTATCGCCAGGATTGGCGCCGCTCAAAGCTCGAAGTGCATCAACACAATGGCCGTACGTGCAATCTTCTCTGTTGGTCTGTTGCTTTAGTCCATACAGAAGAGAGGGCATGTCCTCCTTCGACCCATACTTTCCCAAATACACTAACTCGTCATGGCCAGGCCCATACAATCGAACGTCACGCCGAACAAAATACAGCAGTGTCTGCCGGAATCCGAAGTAAGCGCCAGCAACAAAGCCGGTCGCCAGCAAGACCAGTGCGCCAATGGCGATCCAAGCCCACAATGGCTTTTTCATGCATTTATGCACTGTCTTCATTTTTGAGGGTCTGTAATCATAGCAGGGGGCAAGCCCGCATGACCGCATATTATTCATTTTCTCTGTTTTTCAGGGCGCGCACGCCATTTGCCGCCGAGCCCCCCGTCCCCATGCTCAAGCGCTCTGCAATCCAGTGCCACGTCATCGGCGTCTCCGCTCTCAGCCGGCGCGCCAGGGCCGCCTTGTCTCCATCCCCTTTGCGGCGGGCGGTCAACTCCGCCTCGTTCCACCCCAGCCGCCGCAACTCTTCCCGCACCAACCGCTCCGCCCGCGCCGCCTCGCTTTCCTGCCGTTCCGGCTGGCCATGGTGCGGCCCCACCCGCCCTTCCATTTGTTCCAACAACTCCTGCTTGAATTCCTTTTCCCCAAAACACCAACCGCGCCGGATCGGTTGCCATTCCCGTGTTTTGGCCACCCGCCGCCGCTCTTCCATTTGCCGGGCAAATTGCCGCCGCCCGGCCCTGCTGTCTTTTAAAATCCCGTGTTCCCCCAGCAAGCGATCCACCCGCAACCAGGGCGGCCGTTGCCGCCCCAAGTAGGAGGTCTGGCAGGCCTCGCCCAACGCCGTGAGAAAGATCATGCGATCCTGGTCATCCCGGAAAACCGGCTCGCGCCGGTTGCCGCAGTTCAACACATGATAGACCGCCCCCGGATATTCGATTTGTTTCCAAGTCATCTGTAAATTCTTGTCTAAATGGTACCAAGTTTGTGCCAAGGACTTCAAACGCTGCGCGAAGCCGTTGTGTGCGAGAGATCACTTGTTCGTCTTTCTCCTCGGGGGTTTGCCATTTGAACGAATTCATCTCGGCTATCAACAAGGGTACCGTGTTGGCACCAAAGTGTTGCAGGCTCACAGTCGCATTAGATCGCTCAGAGTCCGAACTGTCAGGTCCAAGTTTATCTAAAATGTGGGATAGCGATTTGTTATCACTATCCCCGTAACTGCAGCCAGCCGAAGTAGCGAGAATCAAAAAAGGGATAGTCAAAAATCCCATTATAAAGAGGTCAAGCCCGCATAACCGTATATTATTCATTTTTTTGTTTTTCAGGGCGCGCACGCCATTTGCCGCCGAGCCCCCCGTCCCCATGCTCAAGCGCTTTGCAATCCAGCGCCAGGCTCATCGGCGTCCCGGCCCCAACTGACAGAAAGTGCAAATATTGATATCTGTTCGCCCCGGACGGCCTGACCCGCCCCGGCCCTGATCACGTCCACAATTGCCGGTCCAGTGTCCGATACTGGATGGCTTCGGAAACGTGGTCGCTGCCGATGTTCTCCGCGCCGGCCAGGTCCGCAATCGTGCGCGCCACTTTCAAAACCCGGTCGTAGGCCCGCGCGCTCAGGTTCAAATCCGCCATGGCGAATTTCAACAGTTCCTTCGTGCTTTCATTCAGCGCGCAAAAACTTTTCAATTCCCTCGGCCCCATGCGCGCGTTGCAGGTGATGGCGGACGGAATAAAGCCACGGTTCTGCTCATGATGCAAGTCCAGCCCAGTTCCAGGATCGGCAGGCAACGGTTCAACCAACCGCTTTCCTGATTGATCTGGGCTTTATGGGTATTTACAAGTGGAAGGAAAAGGGGTTCAACCTCCAAGCATATAAGCACTTGTGCAGATGAAGGTTGAACGAAATCCGACTCAGATTTGCCTGCTGTATGCGGGCGGACA
>Ga0181535_10002560_pt1 | contig 22021 bp, 18 predicted proteins | sample PEATcosm2014_Bin_44_FD_119774 | JGI IMG/M metagenome (GOLD analysis project Ga0181535, IMG submission 119774) | Peatland microbial communities from MTU Mesocosm Facility, Houghton, MI, USA - PEATcosm2014_Bin17_30_metaG | ecosystem: Environmental > Terrestrial > Soil > Wetlands > Peat | place...
AGTGGGCCTCGAGCTTGGCGCTGAAAACTATGTCTTCTGGGGCGGAAGAGAGGGATACGAGACGACTCTAAACACCGATATGAAACGAGAGCTCGATCATCTTGGGATTTTCCTGGGAATGGCCGTGGAATACGCGAAAGAAATCGGTTTCAAGGGACAGTTCCTCATCGAGCCGAAACCAAAAGAGCCGACAAAGCACCAGTACGACTTTGACGGCGCGACAGTGATCGGTTTTCTCAGGAAATACGGGCTCGACAAGAGTTTCAAACTTAACATCGAAGCGAACCATGCAACGCTTGCGGGGCACACGTTTGAGCATGAACTGCTCATGGCCTCGATAAACGGAATGCTGGGCAGCGTTGACGCCAACCGCGGCGATCTGCTGCTCGGATGGGACACGGATCAGTTCCCGCTGGATCTTTATGATGCGACGATGGCGATGTGCGTCATTCTGAAGCAGGGCGGGTTGGGCACAGGCGGGTTGAACTTTGACTCTAAAGTCCGGCGCGGCTCGATTGACTTGGAGGATCTCTTTCTCGCGCACATCGGCGGAATGGATTCGTTCGCGCGTGGTCTCAAAGTGGCCGCGAAGATGAACAAGGATAAGGTGCTGGACGATTTCAAGAAAGCCCGTTATACCTCATACGACACAGGCGTTGGCGCCATGATTGAGAACGGAGAGGTGAACTTCAAGGAGCTCGAGGCGTTCATTCTCAAGAAAGGCGAGCCAAAACGTATCAGCGGAAAGCAGGAAATGCTGGAGAATATCGTCAACCAGTACCTGCTGAATGTGTGAGTGGCGGGGACGAGCGAGCTGCTTATTTTATCCGGAATAGTCCTTACTGAGAAAAAGCATGGAGACGAAGAAACATTACGAGATAGTGTACGATAGGTTCCACAAGCGATGGGCATTCAAGCCGCAAGGCTTGCCTGGCGCGCTTCAGGTAGGCAAAACAAAAATTGAAGTCATCGACAGAGCAATTCCCATCTGCAAGAACCAGCCATGTGATATGCGGATTTATGACGAAAGCGGCAAGTTCGAGGAGGAACGCGTGTTCGGAACCTCAGGGGGCCTCAGTTCGTAAAGAAAGGGAGGTTTTTACCCCTTCTTCTTTCTTAGAATACTCTTTGCCCAATCAGTGGCCTTCTGGGTCACGCCAACTTCCCTATCCACAATCGCCAATATTCGTCCTTCCAATTCCCGGTACTTCTCAATCGCCCGATTAATGTCTTCTCCCATGTCCGCAGCTTTGAACAATTCTTTCGGATGAGCCTCCGCAAAATCCAGACTGCCCTGCATGGATTGGCCAAGTGGAGAATCTTCAAGCTCGAAATCCGTCAGCATGAGAACGAATGGCTTGTTTCTCTTTAAATACCGGTCCGAGCAGTGATCCAAATACCATGTTGGACTTTCATTAAGGGAATCTATTTGCAGGAGATGCAGGATCGTCTTCTCCAACACAAGCAGTTTGACTATGTCATCGCTGCTTACACCAAGGGTTTTGAGGTTGATAATCCTTTCAAGAAACATTTTGTGCCCTTCGGAATACTTTTCATCGGCCTTCAGAACTGGCAGAGAGAAGTATTTTTGGATGTTATGGACATAAAGAGACGGTTTTCCCAGGGCGGCGCATAATTGATTGTGAGAAAATGACATGCCGAAGATTATCCTAGAAAGAGCAGTTCAATCGCGCTGTGCGCGCTCAAACTGTTGTTTTGTATAGTATTTACAACCCCCTGAACCATTACTTGTCGTTGAAATTATGCGCCAATTTGGTGCAGTCATCCAATTGCTTTGTCTTTGGCTCAGCCTACTTGCTGTCAATGTTAACAAAGAGCAGGGCGACTGCGAAGCAGTTGAACTGCTCTCTTTAGGATCAAATATCGTAACTTTGTCCGCTGCGACTGTCATGCTCGTTGTGGGTGTTGACGAGATCCCGAAGAGTGATTCCGCGCATTGCCTCATTCAACTTCTCCTGGATTTCGCACCACGCATCGCGAGTCGTGCAGAAAGTGTTACGGTCGCAGTTCTTGGGGGCGGCGACGCAAGGCGCAATTGAAACAGGTCCTTCGAGAATATTGACGACATCGAGGATGGAAATGTTCTCAGGCGAACGGGCCAAAACATAGCCGCCGCGCGTGCCGCGCGTGGCGTTAAGAAGACCCGCTGCTTTCAGCGGGTTTACAACTTGCCACAAATACTTTTGGGAAATGGCCTGTCTGCGGGAAATATCGCTCAGCGCCACAGGGCCCCGCTCTTGGTGCAGCGCCACGTCGAGCAATATCCTCAATCCATATCGTCCTTTTGTAGAGACTTTCATGATAGACGGTTACACAGCATGCGGCTGGAACGCGTGTCTTTCCGATCTGTACACGCAGATATTACGATCTATTCCGGGCGATTGAATATGCACCGAGACTTCAGTTATGGCTGCATCGGAATACGCGGCTGCGATCGCGGCAGCCAGTTGAATTGTCTCGTCCGTAGCCTCGCCTCGAAGCAGAACTGTCGGGCCCGGACAATCGAGAGTTCCCAGAATGGAATCGTTTTCGTGCCGCAATCGTTGCAGAGTCTCGTTCTCGCTCTTATTGCGTCCGCATACGATTTTGGTTGTTCCAGATCTAAAATGGCGGCCCACCTTGAGAAGTTGAATGTCATGCATGGTCACAAGTTCATTATGCGCGAAAAAGTCCCGCAATTTCGCCGCAAAGTTCTTGTCTGTGAGCAGGCATCCGCCCGCAGGACAGGGGTAATCCGTGACATTGCGCTCCTTCGCCAGCGCGATTTGTTCCTTGCGACTGCGGCCCTGAATGGCCGGAAGTTTAGTACGATCTACCCATCCCTTCGACTCGGCTTCCGTGGGCGGCAGGCATTGCGCCGACAACGGCCTGACAATCTGGCCGGCAAGACCGGATTCGCGCTCGATCAGATCGAGTGCGCGACGGTGCTGGCTCATCGGTCGCTGGCCCAGCACTTCACCGGTAAAAAGAAAAGCCGCCCCAATTTCTTCCATATAAGACTTGGTCTTTTTCAGCATGAAAATGCGGCAGTCAATGCAGGGATTGATCGCCGATCCCCATCCATGCCGCGGATGACGCACCACTTCGAGGTAGTCGTCGCCCTTGGCGAAGAGTTTGAGCGGAACGCCCATGCGCTTTGCCTGCTCGGCGGCATGACAGCAGCCACCTGAATCGCACAGGCAGAAGGGCGAGGTGAACTTTACAGCGATGACTTCGACGCCCTGGTCCAGCATGATTCGAACCGCCAGCGTTGAGTCCAACCCGCCTGAAAGCAAACCAATGGCCTTCATATGCCACCTTTGCGGTGGATTGTCATTTTATTCATGGTCAAGACAGCATTCATATTGTTTCTCGTGCGGCTCTACAAGTCATTGCCATCGTATCCTTGCGTAAGCGGATCGTACAAGACAGAAAAAAGGGGCTTTTCATTTTATCAAGCAGAGGGATGATCTCGTTGTCCCTGGAAGCATCGAGGATTCGGCAGATATTGCGCTGCAAATTGAAAAAGTGAGAGCAGAATCGGAAGGCGAATGAAGGAAGGAAAGGAGAACTCAGAAGCCGGACGGCTTTGCGGGAATGAGTTCCATGTTTATCCTGTGGATCAGGGCGCCGAGATCACTGTTGAATTTGCGGATGCCATCCTTCAACGGGTCATAGGGCTTTGCCGAATGAATTCTGTAGACGCCGGTTCTGACTCCATCGTCCGGTTGATCGGCAGGCCGGACCAACTCGCCGGATACATCGGTAAGGTTGTTGCTTATCGTCAAAGCAAGAGGCTCACCGCCCCACGGAGGTTGAAGTCTCAAGATCTGCGTCTCCATAAGGTTTGTGCGACCGGTAAGCGCAATGACGTTGATTCTCACAGCTCCACCCGGCCGTGGGACAGGACCGATAATACCGCTGCCTTCTCTACTCCATTGTGCCGGCAGTTGCCGGCCATTTGGAAGCTTCACCGGTATGTCCGATCGGCCCCAAGGCGGCCGGAGAGCAAGCGGTCCACCGTCGAACACTTTGTTGAGCGACGGAATGACTGCGTCGCCAATTAGCGGAACAGGCCGGAGCAGTTCGACGTCTATATGGTACGTCTCTTCCACGGCCGGCAAAGCAAAACCGTACTTGCTGCGTTCTCTCGACAAGCTGACCGATTCACGTCCGGCGCTCTTCAGTACAACGCCATCCTCTATTCCGGGGTTTGCGTAGGATGTAATCCAGATCGTCTCCTCCTGTCTGGCGCGTTCGGCAAGCCAGGCCATGACGCCAGAGACTTCGCCGTCACCGTTGGCTTCTCTCGCGCCGAGGGCTCGCAGCCCGGGCCTGACTGCGAAAGGTACGCTGAGCTGGTATGAATCGAAGAAGGCCAGCTTTTGACCGATGCGCGCCGAGATGCGGTCAACCCAGGCTTGGGCACCGGCGTCATAGCGGACTACATACGGGGTGGGCCAACGCGCGAAATTGGCAAACGCGGCCATAGCGAGCAAGATCAATCCGCACGTGCCGCTGGCCAAACGCAGAAATCTCCATTTCGCAACAAGCGCTCCGCCAGCATATACGGCAGAGGGTATCAATGTGGCCATCAATAGCACGTATGCGGGCAGGAGACGACGCTCGCTCCACAAGCCGTACGGTTCAAGTCCTTTCAAGTAAACAAAGACTGGCAGTGTCGAAAAGAATAGAAGAAGCATTATATGGCTGCGCGAATATTCCCTTGAAACAACGACAGCGACAATGCCTGCCAGCACTGCGAAACCAAAGCACATGCCCGCGCTCTCGTATAATTCGAGACAGCCGTATCGCATGACTGCCGCCTGGTGGCCGACCGCGCAGGACATCGAGAGAGCCAGAAGCAGCAACGCGCAAATAGATTCCAGGATCCAAGGTCTGGTCAGCAAGGCGACGGCACGGTCTTTGCATTCAGCCATCGTGGCGCGCGGGGCAAGCAGCATGGCAATGACGAACAGGACGCATGCCGCCGCGAAGGCGGTTACCGCCCTGTGCTCTCCGCTTACGCGGCAGTTGAAGATCAACGTCTTGATGTTCAGCAGATCTCCGTACGGCTGCGAGACATATTGGGTGACAAGTACAAGCGGCAGAACGCCAACCGTAAAGACGAGTATTCCAGCAAACATCCCTCCGCGATTCTCCCCGGTCGAGAGGACGATTATCAGCAGGGCAGGGAGCGATAACACGATCAACAGAGGATGGAAGGATACAGCCAATCCAAGCCCGAGGTACATAAGTAATCTGGTTATCCGTCCTCTGACCGTCAATGACCATGCCAGCAGCACGAGACCGATCAGTACGACGCCGGCCGCTTCGGGAAAATAGCCGCGGAAGAACCATGTGAGCACCGGAGAACCAACAAGTAAAACGATGGCAACACAGAGCCCGGCTATCCCGCCCAAAGCGCAGCCGACTGTCAGGCAGGTTGCGAAAAACAACCAGCCCAGGACCGGCAGGCCGTAGTCACGAACGTGTCCCGGTATCGCCATGTCGAACCCGATCTCATACAGAGGAAGCAACGGATAAAAATATGGTTGAGTCCTGGCGCGCTCCAGCGAAACGACCTGAAAGGATATGTCACGCGAGTTGCGCCACATCATATGAGGGAAGTAGAGGAATTGGTTTCTAATCTGCAAAGGCACGTCCAGAAGCGTCTGATCCACTCCTTTCAAAGCGTGTCCCTCGGCCAATGCGCCGGCCATGAGCCGATAGCCCGAGACGTCCAGCCCGGTAAATGTATCCTCATGCGGCCGCAACAGCAGTATGGCTGCGCCAGACAGAGAGATCAGAAGCAGGGTTCTTGCGAGCCATGAGCGGCTCCGCAGATCCGGGGTCAGTTTCCGTAATATGGAAGCCACCATGGCGATGGCCGTGACGGCAACGGTCATAAACCAGAAGACTGCCAGCATTTTCATTGGAACAGCGCTACTCCTTTTGAAGAACTTCCGCCGCCAGCGGGGTCGCAACTACGACACCAAGGTTCCTGCTCATTTTGAAACGTCTGATATTCCACACATGCGTATCGAGTCTGTTGATGCGGCCTTCGAGCGCGTCATTCAGTTGCAAAGCGGCGGAACGCTCGTCCAGGAACCGCTGCGTCAACTCATGGTTGACTCTTTGCATTACCTCGTATCCCCTTGGCGCCGATCCGTTGTCTCTGTCAATAACGACAACGTACTGGCTGCCCGGCTTGAACAATTGTTCCGCAGATTCCGCGCCGGTAAATGTGACCGACTTCAAGTTCCCTTTCACGGCACGGATCACGTCGCCCTGGCCTCCCTTAAAACCGGCAAAGCGCCTCGAAACAATGCAAACGGGTATGCCGGGACTCAAGCATGATAACACATCGGCATCCTCCGCGCCGCCTATTCCGGATGAAATCGCCGGCTTTTCCTGTCCAGATACTGTTCTTACCAGTTGCACAATCTCGTCTTCAGCGGGACTGCTGAATAAAGTGTGCTCCGGCGGATGCGCGAGGCACCATGCTGCGACGAGAAGAACAGCCAGTACACACGCCGCCCTTGCTATGAACCAGCGGGAGACCCATGAATAAACGACACTGGAAATATGCCCACCCATGCAGGCCACTGCAATGAGCAGACTCCAGCCTTCCCGTTGATAATTGGAAAACTGGAGAAATCCGGTGTGCGCCTGCACCGACGCAAAAACTCCCCACAAACCGATAGCCAGAAGATATTGGTTCCTTCGCACTATTCCAGCGACCAGATAGGCAAGAAAGAACGCAGACAGCGCGATTGCCACAAGATTCAGAGTCACTGCGCCATGGCCATAGCCGATCCTTTTTATGGAGACAAAATCGATGGTCATGGGAAGCCAAACCGGGCTTGTCTGCGCAGTGCCGACGGTCTGGTGGACCACGGGAAGATTACGATGCATGTCTGCCGCATCGGCATTCGTCAGTATCTTCATGGTCGCTGCACGATGCGCGAGGCCAGCATCGCAAGTGTGGAAGGCCAGCAATGCCACGGCAGGCAACGTCGCAAGAGCCACTTTAGCGGATGCCAACATCCACGACCTCTTGTCCACTGCAAGGGAAACAGCGCGCTCGAAAGCGAGCAGCAGCAAGACATGCAGAAGCATCATCGGGACGGCGGACGCCATCGCGAGAAGTGATACCGCCAGCATGACTGCGGCTAAGCACCACGCGAAACCGTTTGAGCGCCACTGAAAATAAAACAGGACCACAGCGGGAATCAGGCACAAGCCCATTTGGTTGGCGAACGAGCCAACACCTGTTTTGAGGAGCAGCTGGAGACCCGGAAATGCTGCGACAAAAAAGGCCCCGAACAGTGCCGCCGACTTCGATGCGAATGTGCGGCCCAAAACATAAATGCCAAGCACAAGCGCAAGTCCAAAAAATGCACCACCGTAGCGGGCAAGATAATACGCATCCACGGAAAAGATCAGTGACGGCAGCGCCATGACCCAGTGATAGCCCGGCGGATATATGTCATTCCCGATTCGTCCAGTTCGAATGACACCATCGAGGAACTGAAGATGACTGTAGGCGTCGGATTGGCCAAGCGCCCAGTGCCGCAACGGGTGAATGCTCCGCACCACAAATGCCAGTACCAGAATTCCCGCAATGGCCGACGATTCGGAGACATTCATGGCTTCTTCTTTCGCAAAGCTGTTTCCTCGCGGCTTTCGGAAGCAGACAAGTGTGGCAAGAAGCCAGAACATCATGTAAACGACTGCCTCAATATTGGGCGAGGCAGTGATTCGATGGTCCCACAACATTCCGGCCGTTCCCTGCGCGGCAAGACTCATCACCAAAGCCACAAATATCACGCCCGGCCAATTCCTGTCAGGCGCGCAGCGGCGCGCCACAACAAAAGAGGGGAAAATCAACAGCGCTATTTGCGCAGTTATAACAGTTGCGAGATGAAATACTTGATCCATTTGCAATTCCATGCCGTGCTAAGACGTCGAACTCGACTTTTCACGGTCCCTGATTCAGCGAGCTTCCAACGACACGGTGAAGAATCCATTGCGCCCACCGGAAAACAAACGGCGGCAGGACGGAAACAAGCAGTGCGGCGGCCTTGTAGACAGACGAATAATTTCCGTGTCGAATGTGACGTTCGTATACTTCCTTGTCAAGAGCGCCGCCTGACCGCGCATAGAAGAGGAATTTTAAGTTATTAAGGCCGTGCGCTTTCTCGAAGGACCCGACCGACTCCCTGCAAGGCTCGGTGCCGTAGAGCGGTATCAGCAAGTCCATCACTTTCTCCCAGCCACCGAGCACTTCAAATGTCGAATTCTTCCATGAAAAAGCTTCCGGCGTGCTGCAGCGGTTTAGAACCAGCGGCTTCGCAATCAATCGAGCGTTCCTGCCGCACAGAGACTCCATAATCACGCCGACGTGCGCGAAGTATGTGCCGACATAAGGCTCCTCGTTAACCTTTGCCCATGCGGATTTCTGAACCACGCATGCACCGATGAAACCCATGGACCACGCTTCCCGTCTTAGAAAATCTATCGCGTCGCGTTCGACATCACCGGAAAGATCGAGAGACTGTTTCTTTAGAACGCGTTTGAAGGATGCATCCACGGACGCATAATTGATATAGATAAAAGGCCATTGAGCATCGTTCCTTCCTGCGATGTCCAGCACTGTCGGGATCGCCTCCGGCTTCATACGATCATCCTCGCCCATCAGCCACGCGTAGCGGCATTGGCAGATGTCCACTGACTTCAGGATATTGCGATCTATTCCCAGGTTCCGGGCATTGCGCTCGTGAATTATGTGCGGGTATGCGTTCCTGAGCGACTCGACAGCGGCGACATTGGTGTCGTCCGCCGAGTCATCCGAAATGTATACCGGCACATGTGTTGAGCCGGCGGACTCGATTATGGATTTCACGCAGGCGAGAAGCTGGTCCGGTCTCTTGTAAGTCGGGATGCAGATGCCCAGCGTTGAATTGGCGTTCATCATTTCTCCAAGGCACCCTTTCAGGGTCGTGCATCGTCTCTTACTGGTCTGCCAACAATCCGCAAACATCGTCCGCCGAGAGCTATGGCTATTCTCCACAAGGCGATCGGCGGGGAAAAATGACGTCTCATCAAGGCGATATAATCGTTCTCGAGATTCCGATCCCGGTTGCATGTGCTGCTTCCATCAACATCATTGTACTGCACAATGGTTACCGGAATGTATTGAAAACTAAAAGCCGGATCGCTGAAACAGCGCATATTCAGTTCCCAGTCAGCTTGGAATCGGTATTTCGGATCATGCCGATACTTTGTCAGCGCGGTTCTCGGGTAGAAGATGGCCTGCTGACAAATATTGGTGCGGGCCAGTTTGGCCGCTGTGAATGGGCCGTCGTAGAGCGCATCGCGACCGGGCCAATAGGCATTGCCATAATAGATCGTGTTTCTGTCGAGGAAGCCGTGGACCAAGTCTTTTATATCGGCGAGCAGTATGTCGTCAGCGCCCAGAAAAAGAATCCAATCCCCGGTAGTCAGCCCGACTGCTTTGTTCATCGCATCGAAAATTCCGTCATCCCGTTCGCTGACCCAATAATCCAATGAACTCTCGTATGACCGCAGAATGTCAATTGTGCCGTCAGTGGAACAGCCATCCGCGACCACGTATTCAATGTTCTTATATTGCTGCCGGACAACGCTTTCAATGCACTGCGCCAGCGTCTTTGCCCCATTGCGAACCACCGTAACAATGCTTATCAACGGACGATCCGTAGCGGGAGATTTGCATATGCCTTTCAGCCTCAGACCACCTTCCTTCCGCGAAGGCAGATTTGCTTCTCCGGGGTTCGCGTGCGACGAATTTGTCATTTCAAAAGACTCTCATACAATGCTGCATAGCGCGAAGCTATTGATGGTATGTTGAAATCCGCCTCGACTCTCTTGCGGGCGGAAATGCACAGAGCCTCGTGTCTGGCTTCGTCCTCAATGACGAAACCGATGCCTTTGGCCAGATCGTGTGTCGAGAAAGGCTCGGCGATGTAGCCGTTCGAGGAATGCAAAATCAGTTCAGGCACGCCGCCGATGCGGAACCCGACGGCTGGTGTACCGCACGCGAGCGATTCCATGACCATGTTGGGAAGATTTTCCTGGCGCGAAGGTACGACTGTGACGTCCGCCGCAGAGTACGCAAGAACCATGGACACATCGTCTTTTAGAAAATCAAGGCAGGTGACGGGGATTCCAAGATCGGACGGTAGATCGGATGGCGATGCGCCAAGCACGATTATTCCGGCTTTGTCGCCCCATCCGTCACGCCCAAGTTCGCGTAAGGCTGTAAATAACAAATCGGCGCCTTTGTTCGGATCGCTTGTCGCGTGCATGGCGGCAAAGAGAATCAAGCGTTTGTCGGGCGGAAGCCGAAGAGTCTGGCGCGCCAATTGTTTGTCAATCGGGCGATAGACGGTCGTGTCAATTCCGTTGGGAATGGTCTCGATACGGCGGTCTCCAAGAATGGCGCTGCGTCTGGCACAGTCGCCCAGCCAGCGGCTGGGGGTCACGATTGTGAGATTCACATTCTGCCAGTACCTCTTTTTGCGTTCCAGCGTGCGGCTGCTCAGATCGCGGGTCCGGTTCGAAGACAGTTGTGGGCAACGACCGCAGCTATCCTGATAATTAAGGCAGTCTCCAGGCACATGACACCCACCGGTGAACGCCCACGAATCGTGAAGAGTCCAAACAACAGGCCCCGGCAATCTCGCGAGATCCGATATGGACAGGAATCCCCAGCATGTCCAGTGAAGATGCACGATATCCGGTTCTTCCGCTTTCACGCGTGCCACCGTGTCGGTTGGCCACCAGGCTGTTGACCAGTGGAATGTTTTGCGGTCGCGATAACGCAAAAGGGGGAGGGCATCAATGTAGCGGCGTAAAAATGAACTGATTCCAAACGCCGCCGTCTTTCCGACGATCACAGAGTCGTCGCCACCGGTCTTGTGCTGCACGAGTAGCTTTGATTCGGCTCCGTGCGCCTGAAGTCCTTTGTGCAGGCGATATGCCGCCTTCGCGGCGCCGCCTTCAACATCGAACGTGTTCAACATCAGAATGCGCATATTCGCTCCATCAGGCGCGTGATGGCGCCATTTCGTTCTTAACAACGGCAAGCAGGATAAGGAAAATACGCGACCAGCGTCCGGCGCCGCTTGTTGCGAAGCGGGAGCCGGAATATTTGCGCAGCACCCACCCGCCACCGCGAGCCGAATGCAAACAAATGCGAAACCAGATGTCTTCGATTGTCATTTGCAACCCTTCAGATGCGCACCAATTCGTCTGCGAATTAGCTATGGCGATCTTACACAGCCATTCCTCCGCACGCGCAATAAATTCGCGACCACCATCCGCCCTTCCTTGTGCAACGTTCCTGTGCAGCAGAAGATCTTCCGGTTTGGCGTTCAGTCCCATTTGCTTCAGCAATGCACCGCTGATTCTACAAGCCTGCTCGTCCATATTTGTCCAGTCTGAGCCTGTCATGCTTTGTGAATGCACCCTGTACTTAAGCAGTGTCTTGGGCAGGTTGTCGGCCGGAAAGACGGCCAATGCGCGTGCCCAAAGTTCATAATCTTCTGCCGGGTAGAAATTCACATCATAACGCAGCAAAGCTCGATCAAACCATTCCCTCCGCAGCATTACTGTTGGATGCGCCAAAGGTGTGTTGAACAGCGCGAATGCGCGGACGCGCTGTGCACCGACTGGATATCTCTGCGTTCCGGTGCTCGCGTCGAAAGTCCGAACCCATGTGCCGCAGAAACCGACTTCCGCATGCCCGCGCAGGAATCCAATTTGTTCCTGCAGGCGCGTTGGCGTACACAGATCGTCCGCATCCATGCGGGCGATGTATTCACCTCGAGCCTCGTCCATGCCACGGTTCAACGCACCGGCCAGCCGCAACCTTGTTTCATTGCGCAGAACTCGAATGCGTGGATCGGTGAAACTCTTCAAAATGCGAGGAGTGTCATCACTTGAACAATCGTCCACGATCAGGAATTCAAAATCAGCGAGAGTCTGTTTCAGGACGCTTGCAATGGCTTCGCCAAGATACGCAGCTCCGTTGTAGACCGGCATCAATACTGTAACGGAAGGACTCATTCTGTCATCGTGCCGGCAGCGACTTCGCACTGCTTCTCAAGATCGAACACAACCGATTTATTGATCGCACTTTTCAGGCGGTCGCCATTCGCATCGAAGGGCAGCTTGAAACCAATCGGTTCGACGCCATCCGTGAAATTCGTCGGGAGATCGCTGTCATGTGGAAGAAGCTCCGAAAGGTCTCTTATCCTGTAATAGTACCGGCCTGACGGCGGCGGGAAATAGACGCCATACCGATACTTTCCGCGCACCTTGGCCTTGCAGCCTGTTGAATCGGTGATTATATCCGCGGCGACGGGAACAAGCGGTGTAGCCCGCTGGAGAGGCAGCCGGGATTCGTAGAAACGATCCAGCATGTCGTCCTCCGCGCCAAGACTGGAATCTGTCATCTTCGTCTTCAATTCGCTCGCAGTCCGCCATGGCCCAAGAGTCCGCCATACATTGGTGCGCGTCAGGGATGGAATTCCCGAGCCGACAATTCCAGATTCAACCCATCCGAGGGTTCGGACTCTGAATCCCCGTGAAGATGATAATATTTTCGCCCGCCTCACCTTGCCGCGAAGATGGACAAATTCATCCAGAAGACGACGTTTGTTTGCCCAGAGGCTGGGGTTAAAGAAAGCCTCAATGGTCTTGCGACGGGCGTAATCCAGCCATGTGCTTCCGATCCATTTGTTCTGTGACATGATCTCGACGATATCCTTCATCCAATCGCCGCGAACCGTGAACTGTACGTCTTCAGGCCAGATCAACAAAAACTCACCCGTTGTCTTCTCGACTATTTGATTCATTGCCTGCGGATGGGACGTATGCTGAAGCTTGTGATCCACCCAATCCAGGCTGTCCAGATATTCGCGCAGACCAGGCTCCCGCGACGCGCCGTCTGAAACTATCCATTCCAGGTTCGGATATTGAATGCATTCGCGCGCCGATTCCAGCGTCGCCCGAAGGTAGTGCAGACGATTATAACTGATAAAGGAGAGCGTGACTTTTGGATATTTTGTCAAGGTCCCGGTCTGTTGATCAGTGCTCATAGCCCGTGCCCCAATGGATGTTTGCAGAAAACTCTTACCGCCAGCCGTGCCCAAACTTTACTTCGGATTGCATATTCGAATAATGTCATCCGCGACATTGAAGGAATGGTATCCCGCTTTCAGAGCCCTTGCTTCAACGGTTTGAATTGTGGGATAATCTTTCCTGCCGTCGAACGTTCTGGCATCGTCGATAAGAATTACGTGCCGATCAGCGAATTCGTGAACGAAGATATGTTCGAGTTCTTCTTCTATGGGGGTGTCCGTGTTGCCTTTAACCGTAATTCCGGCTGAATAGTGCGCGTCCAACCAGAACAGACAAGGTTCGTGCAGTTTAGGCAGTAGCGCCTTAAGTATGTCCCCGCTGTTGCCGTTGTGCAGTTGGATGTGAGGATCGGCGGCAAATCTGCCCTGCGCCTGTTCGAACAACTTCCTGCTCAGTTCAATTGAATGAATCTCTCTAAACACCCGCCGCATCGCGTGAACCATATCACCCAGATAGGTTCCTGTTTCAATCAACACGTTACAGTTAAACTGCCTGGCGTACTGCCTTACAATCTTCTGTTTAATCAAGTGAGGCGGCGACCCTTTTCGTCCATTTCGAATCCATTGGCGCGATTCCTGCAGGCGATGGTGATATTCATAGAGAGCACCAATCCAGGTTCGAGCCAATCGAGCTTTTGTCTTCTCAAGCATTTTGACCATATTGCGTGATTCAGCGAAAAGGTTCAATTCGTAATGGAATCACAATCAAAGCAGGCTATTTTGTTTCTGCGCGAAGCAGTTTTGTGAAAACGCTCTGATGTCGCTCAATCCATGGACGGACATCGAAGCATGTCACTGCTCTTTCCCGCGCCGCACTGGAAAATGTCATGTAGTTGGACATGATCGCGCTGACGGCATCGGCCAGCGCTCCCGGCGCAGGGGAATGTTCATTATTCCAGTCGCATGGGGCTGGCACGCCCGCACCAGCCTTTTCGCCAACCAACTCCGGTACGCCGCCTGATGAGGAATGCACCACCGGGACGCCGCATGCCATTGCTTCAACTATCAGTCTCGGGCATGCATCATTGTATTTCACGTGCAAAAGGATATCGGCGCTGCGGAGAAGTTCCGGCGCGTCCTTCTGGCTGTAGGCGCCGAGCCATTGAACCCTCGTTGCCATGCCGCTGCCCCGAAGAGATTCTTGAAGTTCCTTCAGGGCCAGCTCCTCCGGTTCTTTCCATCTGAGTCTTCCGGCAATCAGAAGTCTGGTAAAAGGATGTGTTCGGGTCAGTTCCCTGAGCACGTCCAGGGCAATCTGCACGTGGCGGAAAGAGTGATGACTACCTGCCGTGAGCAGAACAGGATCGCCAGAGAGGGCCCTGGATGAGCCCGGGCTGAATGCCTTCGTATCCACCGGATTGTAGAGAACTTCGCATTGGCCAGACCGTTTCCCGAGAAATCGTTCCGCGCTCTGTTGACAGAACCGGCTCTGGTAAAAAATGTGGTTTGCTGCGGAATGTGCGATCGCCAGCGTTCGATTCGTTTCCTCCCAACCCGCCCCATGCCAGGCCGGATAAGCGACCCCGTTCTGGTTGAGCACGATCGGAGCGCCTGCCCGCCGCGCAGCCGCGACGAGTACAGACACGTGAGGCGGCAACGCACTGCTTATGAGGTAAAGGAGATTCGGATGCGAGCTGTCGTTCGGAAACAGCGCCTGAAGGTCCTGGCATTTGATGATTCCTCCGGATGCCTGCTCATCGGGAAGCGGAAGTCGGTCATGTCCATAATATACTCTGATGCCATTCGATTCGTCCCGTGACACTTGGCGCCAGCGCGAACGCTCGCGAAGGGACATCTTTGCAAGCCATGCCAATCGCAGGAGTCTTTGTGTAATTTGTGACACAGACATTGTCAGTCGCCCATTTCGACAAATCCATTCATGAAGTTTCGCCATAGAGAGCTTTGCTTTTCATAGGTATTCTCTTCGGCCATGAGCCTGCCGTTGACGAGAATCTTTGCAGTGTCCGACGGATGATCCGCTACCCATTGGCACCAGTGCGCCAAGCCTTCGACATCTTCGACATGGACCATGAAGCCGTTCTCGCCATGTCGCACCATATCCATTGCCTGTCCAACCCGGGTTGTGACCAGGGGAACTCCACTCGCCATGGCTTCCAGCACGGCTTTCGGGCCGCCTTCCTGCCGAGAACTGACCAGACACAAATCGAGCGCCTGGTAGAGATCGGCTATTTGAGGATAATGTTTCACAAGCACATGCCTGTATGGCACGCCGAGCCGTTCCAGCCCTTTCTTCACGTAGCCGCGGGCCGGCCCGGAAAGCAGGATAAATAATTCCGGCACGCTCGATTTCAGTCGTCCGATGGTCTTCAGGAAAATGTCCGGTCCCTTGATCAGCTTCGGTTCCAATCCTTCTTCCCAGCCGACGCCGTCCTTCAAAAACGAGCCGATCACCGTGGCCGTTGCCGGGATGCCATACTTCTGGCGGGCGCATTTCTTTGTTTCCGAAGTCTGTTTCTGAAAAAATGAAATATCGATCCCTATCGGAATCAGGAAAACCTTGTCCGGAGCTATTCCGGACCCAAGAATGCAATCGCGCATTTCCGCGTGGCTCACCTGAATGCGGGCGATTTTCTCGTGGTTGCGCCGGAGTCGGTCATAAAGAGCATCGAATTCGGCGATACCAACGCCGGGCTTGCCATGGAAATAGGCCGTTCCTATCCGATGAGGAAGCGATAGCCAATCATCGAGCAGCAGGAAAAACTGGCTGCCATAGAAGACGGCCTGCTTGTGGCTGTGCCCGACCCAAAAGGGATTTGCGGTTCGAATGCCGAGATGGTGCGCGATGGTGCTCAATTCCCGGATCTCCCTGTCAATTACCCAGCGACCGCGGTCTGGAACAAGGAGCAGACGCGAGAAATCAGGCCAACGGCCAGTGATTTCAGACAAAATCTTTTTGGCCATATATCGCAGGGCAGGGATCATAGCGGTTTCAGCAATTTGTTCGTTCTTGAGGTTCGGCAGAAACACGCATTACCGCAAGATAGCTTGCAGCTACCGATGCTATGGACGGGATCGAAATCCCTTTCTGATACAACCCGTAATTTTCCGCCATGCGCGTTAGCAGATCTGGAATTTCTTCCGGCGAAGAGAAGGCCAGCCCGGCCCTGCCGACGATCTCGGGGTGGCCGCCGCTGTCCAGATAAATTGCCGGGAGGCCGCATGCGAGCGCTTCCAGCAGCGAGTTGGAACAAGGATCGTTTTTGCTGGCCGTCACGTAGATGTCGTGAGCCCGCAGTAAATCGGAAAGTGGTGCCGATGCAACCGGTTGATGCATTGCGATGCGACGAAACACTTCCGGCGAACGTCCGACAAAAGTATATTCATACCGGTTCCAATCGAGATGTTCGTCAAGCCACTTGTAGATCCGGGCTCCCTTGTTTACGTTGTCGGACCAACTAACGGACACGAGCCTGACCTTTCGGTCCGGACTGAACGGAATCCGGCCGCGAGGTTGAAAGATCGCGGGATCGGCAGCGTTAGGGATGACCACGGGATCTACAAAATCGAACCCCAGCTCACGATGTTTTGCGAGGCTGAACTGCGACTGGAAGATTGTGGCATTCGCGAATTCGCGATTGATTTCGTGAATTTGTTTGTCCGTTCCATCGTCACATCCGCGGTAGACAGCAAGTGGGCCATCCACTCGATGCACCATGCGGCAGCCTGGTCGCCGCGAGCGCCGCAGCCGTTTGAAGTCGAAATTGAAAGAGTTGAAGAGACATGCCCTGGCCGTTCTGGAAATGCCATTATTCTCGATTTTGAGGCCCCGCCCTTCAAGTTCATTCCACAATGCCCGCATGAACTGGTGTCCGCCTCCGGTCGGCGGCGGCGCAAAAACATGAAAGATCGAAACGTCGCTTCGTCTGAACCAGCCTTGCAATAAATTAGCGAGACTCACAGGACATGTCTCCATGAGAAATGCGGACTAATTCTGTTTTGCTGCCGATGTTCATGAAATCACGGGAGCATCCGCTATAGAAAGTGAAAACAGTAATCGGAGAAACGATTATATGTGCCGTAGAAACGAGCTTTCAAAAACTGATTGTCCACTCGGCGCACGGGCGCTGCCGCCCCGGATTGCGTGAATACTTGCAGGAGAACCGAGTTACCGTCCACGATTTCAAGCGTTACCGGCATGGTTCGCACGCGTTCGCCGATGAGCTTGTTGAACGGGGAGTCGATGCCGGGGCGATATACGTAGGTCATGTTCCGGCACATGCGGTCGACTCCGTGTGCCAGGTCATCCTGTCCGAATGTATTGGCGCCCAGATAAAACCAGGCCCCTTCCAAGTCCACAGCCAAAGCGATGTTGCCGGTGTCGGGATTTCGCTCTACCGGGATCAAGTCGCTCCGCACTACAAATCCCAGCGCCTGGACGCCTGTTTCGCTGTAATGGCGTGTGCCGTAAGTGGTCCGTATCGGAGCGCCTCCGATGCCGAAGATGATATTCAACATCAATAGAACGGACATGAGGCCACTCGCCGCAAACACGGGCCGACCCCAGGAATGGGAGCGTAGCACAAGATAGGCCAGTACAAGCGAAGGAACGGCCAGATTCAGAATATGCGAAGTCCACTGCGCACGCCTTGAAAAAGCCAGCACCAGGAACTCGATTCCCCATTGGAGCGCGATGGTCCTCGTCCAAGGCTCCTTACGCCATCGATTGGCGAGGACAAGCGCAACTGGAGCGGCCAGCGCCAGGGGGCCCACCATGATTGCCAGACTGCGAAACACTTCCAAGGGAGTAAACAAGCGAGTTGACGCCACACTCACGGTGGAGTGAAAGTGATGCAGAACTCCGATCGGGAGATCCTGAAGCGCCGCATACACGCCGACACCAATCATGACCAGGCAGGGCGTCCAGCCTAGTGCGATGATCCATCCGTTCGTCCACAGGCGTGCGCGCCGGGCTTCTTCGCAAGCGGGTGTCGAGCGGATCCAGTATGCGTAAAGAAGATTAAGCAGCAGGGTCAGCAGAAAATCCGTGCCCGCACCGATGGCGAACAGGAGGGCCAAAGCGTAACCAGCCATGTTTCTCCGGGAAGGCGCGCGACACCAGGCGTCCAGCCGGGCCAGGCTAAGATAGACGCCGATCATTTTGAACAACTGGTATCCGGAATTTGCGGCGCTTATGCCGACGTGAATCGGCGTCACGGCGAGAACCGCAACAATCAGCAGCGCGTCGGCGAATTCGATGAAGCGGCGCAGGAACAAAAAGACCACAAGCAGCGAGGCGATGCCGATTCCGGAATGCACCGCCGCCAGAGTGAATTCATTGATGGGCGCGCCAAGAACGCCAAACACAACTTTATACAGCACAAACAGAACGGATATCTGGGTGTAGCCGTGGTTAAATGCGAGCACACGTTTTAAGAACCCAATTACGTCATGGTCAACAAAGAGTGACAGGTTCAAGCGCATCGGATAGGCGATATGCTCGACGATGTCGCTTCCAGGCACATGAAAGATGCAGGGTGCGCACACTCGCAAGCCCCAAGCCACGGAAACCAGCAGAAGGAGCAGTACCGCCCGCGGCCATCGGTATGTAATCGCAGTCATATGGCTCATTGGATCAAACGCGTAAAATTCCGGCTATCCGGCTGGCTGCCATGCCATCGCCGTAGGGATTGCCGGCGTGCGACATTCTTTCATAGCGCTTCGTGTTACGCAGAAGGTCACTGACGTTGGATGAAATTGCTTTCCCGGAAGTGCCTACGAGGATTGCATTGCCTGCGTCAATTCCCTCACGTCGCTCCGTTTTATCGCGCATGACTAGCACCGGTTTTCCCAGCGATGGAGCCTCTTCCTGAACCCCGCCGGAATCCGTCAGAACAAGGTAGGCACGATCCATCAGGAATACGAACGACGGGTACGCTACAGGTTCAATCAGATGAACGCGTTCTTCATCGGACAAGATGCGCATCACAGGTTCGCGGACATTCGGATTCAAATGCACTGGATAGACAATTTCAGCGTCGCCGTTGTCCCTCGCTATTTTCCGCAACGCGCGACAGATTCTCTCGAATCCGGGCCCAAAACTTTCCCGGCGATGACCTGTCACCAGTATCATTCGTTTCGAGCCGGCAAGTTTGCAGATATTGGCTGGCACTACGCCGGGCCTGGTCTTAAGAATCTTTCTTGCCCACAACAGAGCGTCTATAACAGTGTTCCCGGTGACGTGGATCGCGCCGGCCACGCCCTCCCTGCGAAGATTTTGCCGATTCTCGTCTGTTGGAGCGAAGTGCACATCCGCAAGAGTGGATGTGATTCTCCGGTTGATTTCTTCGGGGAAGGGCGAATATTTATCCTTCGTGCGCAGACCGGCCTCCACGTGGGCTATCGCAATCCGGCGATAGAAACCTGCCAGCGAGGCGGCCATCGCGGTTGTTGTGTCGCCTTGAACGATCATCGTGTCCGGCCGCGTCTTATCCAGCACTGGACTGAGACGTGTGATTATTCGCGCTGTAAGATCGGGCAGCGTCTGGTTCTTTTGCATCAGATTCAGGTCAAAATCCGGCCGGATGTCGAAGAAATCGAGGACCTGATCAAGCATCTCCCGGTGTTGGGCTGTTACACAAACCGACACACGGAAATACCTGCGTTGCTTCTTCAGTTCCCTCACCACGGGTGCGAGCTTTATCGCCTCCGGCCTGGTTCCGAACACCACAAGAATATTTTTCATATCAGTGGATCCTCGCGCGCACCTGATCGCAAATGAAATCTGAGATAAAACCGGGCGACAAAGCGGTTTCGGCATATTCTTTCGCCTTTTCCGCCATGAACCGGACCTTGTCGCGGTCCCTGATTACAAGAGCTATCCTTTCGACACCACGCTTTAATTCGTCAAGCCGCAGCGGGTTGAGAATGCGATAGCTGCGTGGATCGTCGATGTCCGCAGCTTCGTCGAAGCCGCCGAAATCGGGCAGCAGTTCGAGACAGTGTTCGCCAGGGCGAAGCCTGAATGGTTCCGGTGTTTCGACGACGGGAACTCTCTCGACAATGATGGGCCGTCCCAACATCAGGCTTTCGCTGGCTTTCCAGGGTAGCACAGCGTGGGGAAGGGTGTTGATCATCGTGAAACGACTGGAAAGCATTGCCCGCATGAATTGCCGTTCCGACAAGTTTGGGAAAATGGCCGTATTGTCTTCTATTTGTCTGTTGCCCCGACTGGTGAGGCGATAATGACCGCTGATTCCGGCTTCCTTCAGCGCCTGTTGAACGTGGTAGCGAATCCAGAAGTGATAGTTTCCTGGTTCAATTGCCTCGCCGTTCGTTTGGAAGACACTTCTTTCTCCTTTCGCGAGATAATTGTCATACACACCTACAATGTGACAGACATCCACGGTTGGTTTGACGCCGTGAAAAAGAAAGCGATTCTTCAGTGAATCCGGGCGGTAGGCATCGAGGTTTCCGGCGAACCAGATGAACGGGAGGATTTTGGAATCGTGTTGTGTCAGGCCAACTCTCTCCAAAACCTTATGAGTCACGCCGCGATGGAGATTGGCCTTGAAGTAGACATCGCACATTTTCAACGCATCGGTATCGTACAGAAACACATGATCGCTGAAGTCGAAAAAAACCAGGTGTCCGTCGAACCGTGTCCAGGCGCTCGTGTGTTCTCGAGGCCGGATGACTTTTGGCAACGGCCGGGGTTCGGAAACAAGCTTGGCCTTCTTGTGTGTCTTCAACGCCAGGTAGAGATAGCGGAAGAATCCTTTTTCGCCGAGCAGATATGGCTCGAATAATTCTATCTTCATTTCGCGCAATCCTGCAATGCTTCCATAATAATTCCCGTGAGATCATCCATGTATCGTTTCCACGTCAGGTTGTTTATCACATGCGCGCGGGCATTGGCGCCAATTCGTGCGGCCAATTCCGGATTCGCCAGCAACTCCATGATCGCCCTCTCAAATCCGGCTGAGTCACCGGGAGGCGCGAGGCGACAATTTTCGCCGTCTTTCAGTCCGTAGCCGCTCCGAATTGCCCCGACGTTGCTTACAACGACCGGTTTCCCCATCGCCATTGCCTGTAACAAAGTGGTTGTGGCTCCGGAATACTCATTCTCTTTCACGGGAAGTGCGATAACGCGCGCTGCGGCATAGTGAGCGCGAATTTCCGTTATGGGCACGTCTGATAGTATCTTCAAGTTTGAAGGAGTCTGACCAAGCGCCGACAAATGTTCGCGGTTTGTCACCAGTTTCACGGAAATGTGGGAATTCCTTCCGGCACATGAAATCAACTGCGGAAAGTCACGGTTAATATCGGCGCCGACGGACAGAACATCGGCATTCGTTTCAGCTTCGCCGCTTGCGCAAAAATAGTCTGCGTCAACGCCGTACGGCACAAAGCGTACGTTGCCTTTGAACCCCAGCCAGTTGTCAAGCCACGCCGCCTCTTCGAATCCGTAGGCAACAATGCGGCTGACACGGCGAAAAATTCTCCGGTAAAGAAACCGGGCCCATGTCGTCACCTGGCGCATGCGCATCGGCAGCCCGATGCTCACATAAACTATCGGGGGCCGGATCATACCGAGCGCGGCGAATGTCACCAGCGGAATGCCAATGGGATCGACAGTGGATAATATCACATCGGCGCGATTCGCGCGTTCCATTGTTGAGGCCACGCCTGCAAAGTCGCCGCCTCGCGCTCCGACCGCATGGAGCGTACGCGATATCGTGTCCCAGGCAGCTTGTTTTCCTGGCGGGATTGAGCGCGCCAATGCCAGGTTGTGATCCACATTCAGTCCACGTTCGCTAAATTGGTCTGGATCCAGGAAACTGTAGCGCGACGGACACGACGTCGACCTGTCG
>Ga0181535_10002562_pt1 | contig 22007 bp, 13 predicted proteins | sample PEATcosm2014_Bin_44_FD_119774 | JGI IMG/M metagenome (GOLD analysis project Ga0181535, IMG submission 119774) | Peatland microbial communities from MTU Mesocosm Facility, Houghton, MI, USA - PEATcosm2014_Bin17_30_metaG | ecosystem: Environmental > Terrestrial > Soil > Wetlands > Peat | place...
GCCGGTAGTTGGTCTCGCGCGCGCAAGGCAGCGGCGCCAGCGGGCCTTCGATCATGCGAATCACGGTGCCCACCGTGATCTCCTCCGGCGGCCGGCTCAGCTCATATCCGCCCGCGCGGCCTTTCTTGCTCATGACCACGCCCCTGTTCCGCAATTCCAACAGGATAGCCTGCAGAAACTTCAGCGGGATGGATTCTTCGGTGGCCACCAGGTGGACCAGAATCGGACCCTCGCCGTAGTGCCGGCTCAGCGAATAAAGAGCCTCCAGGGCGTACTTCGTCTTCTTGGAGATAGTGCGCAATGACGATCCTCGATACTGTTAGCATACGTCGGAAAGAGTACCTTTGTATAGGCCTGTTACCCTGGTAGTCTCACGTGCCACGCTCACGCGCCACCAACTGGCTGCTGCTGATGGCCGCCGCCTTCCTGTTTTCCACCGGTGGCGCGGCCATCAAGGCCATCTCCATGACCCCCTGGCAGATCGCCAGTTTCCGTTCGGGGATCGCCGCGCTCGCCCTGGCCGTCTTCGTCCCGGATGGCCGCCGGAACTGGCGCTGGGCGCTGCTCCCCGTGGCCGCCGCCTATGCCGCCACGTTGGTCTCGTTCACCTTGGCCACCAAGCTGACCACCTCGGCGAACGCCATCTTTTTGCAATCCACCGCGCCGCTATACCTGCTGCTGATCGGTCCGCTGCTGCTCAAAGAGCCTCTCGGCCGCTCCGATCTGCTGTTTCTCGCGGCCGTGGCCGCGGGCATGCTGTTGTGCTTCGGCTCCGCGCAACCGGCCGTGGCGACCGCTCCCGACCCGCGCACCGGCAACCTGATGGGCGCGGTTTCCGGCTTGACTTGGGCGCTCACGGTTTCGGGTCTGCGCTGGCTCGGACGCCGCGAAGGCGCGGGCAATGCGGCAACCGCCACCGTCGTTCTAGGGAATCTGCTGGCATTCCTAGTAACTTTGCCTAAGGCTCTTCCCCCACCCCACGCGGGCTTGCTGAGTTTCGGCGTGCTGCTCTATCTGGGTGTATTTCAGATCGGGCTGGCGTATCTGTTCGTGACCCGCGCCATCCGTCATGTGCCGGCCTTCGAGGCCACCACCGTCCTGCTTTTGGAACCCGCGCTGAACCCCGTCTGGGTATGGCTGGTCCAGCGCGAGCGCCCTGCGGCAAGCTCCATCTCAGGCGGTGTGCTGATTCTGTCCGCTACGGTGCTGAATGCGTGGTGGCAGAATCGCCGCGGATAGGCCGGTGGCCGGCCGCGCGGGGCAGTCATAAGGACCGGCGTCAGCCCAGACCAGGCCCCATTAAATAACGCTAACTTTAGTGTTGACCCTGGAATCTCGCCGCTACGACCCGCTTCCTTGGGGCTCCTTGGGGCCCTAGCCCCGATCCCCGCGGGAATTTTGGGCCCAGATCAAGTCGTTTTGCTTGTTCTTCCCGACGTGCTCTTTGGTGCGCAAGCATCCTGGAATGTGTGGCTTGCCTTGCAGCAACCATCCGGATCTCCCCCGGCTTCGTTCCTCTCCTCCAGGCGGCCGGCGCAGCGATCTGGAGCGATGTCTCCGAAAAACAGAGTCGAAGAGCGTAAACTCAACTTCCGATAGTATTGCCCCTACACCCCGCGGCGGGACAAGATGGTCGCAAGGCGATATGCGGCCACGCCCGCATACAGGCAATCCATGATGGCTGTCTTATCACTGCCGGGATCTCACGGGAATCGCGCCGTGCCGGCAACCCTGCCAACAGGTGGTGCTCTGTTGGCGTCGATCCTCTACGTCGCCGCGGCCGCCTCCGGCCAGACTGCGCAAGCCGCCGTCACCCTGCCGCTCCTGACGCAGGTCTCCGATATCCGCCAACTCACGCTGGATCAAGCCGCGCGCGGCTATCCCGTCCGGATTCGCGCCGTAGTAACATACTCGGAGCCGACGCACAACGACGTATTCGTCCAGGACTCCACAGCCGGGATATGGGTAAACACCCCGAAGAGTGTGCCAGCGTTCAAGGCGGGACAGTTGGTCGAGGTGGAAGGCATAACCGAAGCTCCGGACTTCGCGCCGCAGATCGGCAAACCACGATACCGCGTGATCGGCTATGCTCCACTCCCGCAGCCCAGGCGGCCTTCCCTCGAAAGGATGCTCTCCACCGCCGAAGATAGTCAATGGGTCGAGACGCAGGGAGTGGTGCGGCGGGTCGAGCGGTGGCAGGGCCTGCTCAGGTTCGAGGTAGCTGTACCCGGCGGGCGTCTGAGAGCGCTGGTCCCCGATAACCACGATCCCCTTCCCTACCGGCTCGTGGATGCGGAAGTCCGAATTCGCGGGGCGTGCGGCGCCGACTTCAATCGCAAAATGCAACTGGTGGGAATTCTGCTGTATGTGCCCAGCCTGAAACAAATCGAGGTGCTGAGGCCGTCCGACGACCCCTTCGCCAAACGTGTTCGGCCCATCGAAACCGTGGCGCGCTTTTCCCCGCAACAGTCCCTGGGGCACCGCATCCGGGTGCAGGGAGTCGTCACTCTGCAAGATTCCGGCAAGGCCGTCTACGTCTCCGACGGAAGGACCGGACTTCGCATCGAATCCGCGGACCCAGTCGCTTTCCAGCCTGGAGATCGCCTGGATGTGGCCGGTTTTCCGCGCGTTTCCGAGTACACCATTGCACTCGAGGACGCCGTCTGCCGGCGCATCGGGAGCCAGGCGCCGCCGACGCCCATTCCGGTCACAGTCGAACAGATCCTCACCGGCGATTACGATTCTCTGCCTGTCTCGATTGAGGGGCGCCTTTTGGGAAGATCGATTCTCGCCGATGGCCAGACCCTCGTGCTGAAGAACGGACACACGGTTTTCAGCGTCTTCATCCGCCAGTCGCGCAGCGCAACGAGGCTGGCTGGGCCTCCTGCCGATAGCCTCTTGCGAGTGTCCGGAATCTGTGTGACGGATAAGGATGAAAATGAACAAAACCAGGCCTTCCGCGTGCTTCTGCAGTCCGCCGGCGACGTGGCGGTGGTGCGGCAGTCACCCTGGTGGACTGTCCCAAAGGCGTTGGCCCTGCTCGGTGTGGCGGCGCTGGCGATTCTCGCCGGTCTCGCGTGGGTGGTCGTTCTGCAGCATCAGGCCATGTTGGAACAGCGCTATCAGAACCTGGTCGAGCATGCCAACGACATCATTTTCACACTCGATTCGAAACAAACCCTCACCTCGTTGAACAAGGCTGGCGAGCGCATTCTGGGCTATACGCGCAAGGAGGCCTGCGGCCTGCCGCTCGCGCGTTTGCTCCCGCCCGTGTGGCGCGAAAAGATCGGCGAGGCCGCCCATCGGGTTTCGATCGGCGAGCCCTATCCCAATCGGGAATGGGAACTCGCCGCCAGGGACGGCCGGCGCACACCGGTAGAGGTCAGCCTGCAGGCCATCCGTCAAGGAGGGCGGCCGGTGGGCTTGCTGGGCATCGCCCGCGACATCTCCGAACGCAAGCGCGCCGAAGATGAGATGCTGCAGGCCAAGGAAGCCGCCGAAGCGGCCAACCGCGCCAAGAGCGAGTTTGTGGCCAACATGAGCCACGAGTTGCGTACCCCTCTCAATGCGGTGATCGGCTATAGCGAGATGCTGCAGGAGATCGCCGAGGAACATGGCGAGCAGGGCATGCTCCCGGACTTGCGCAGAATCCAAACCGCCGGCAAACACCTGCTCGGTCTGATCAACGACATCCTGGACCTGTCCAAGATCGAAGCCGGAAAAGTGCAGTGGTCGACCGAAGAGTTTGCCGTCGCCCCGGTAATCCACGAGGTGGCCGGTACCCTGCAACCCCTTGCATTGAAGAACGCCAACCGGCTCGTAGCGGAATGCGCGGAAGGCTTGGGCTACATGGTGGCCGATCAGACCCGGACGCGGCAGGTGCTCCTCAATCTCCTGAGCAACGCCTGCAAGTTCACCGAGCGCGGGATCGTCCGCCTGGAGGCGAAACGGGTCCGGGAAGAAAGTGGAAGCTGGGTGGAATTCAGGGTCGTGGATAACGGAATTGGCATGAGCCCGGAACAGATCGACAGGCTCTACCGGCCGTTCATGCAGGCCGATGCGTCCACTACCCGGAAGTACGGTGGAACGGGCTTGGGATTGGCTATCAGCCGCCGCCTGTGCCAGATGATGGGCGGTTCTTTGAGCGTGGAGAGCCAGTTGGGCCGGGGATCGGTGTTCACGGTCCGGCTGCCCGGAGATTTAGCCGCCAGTGAGGGAACGGTGGAAAGAACCGGCGGATCGCTGCCGGCCGATGCGGACGCCGCGCTCGCCGCGTGGCCCGTGAAGCGCAACGGCCACGCGAATATGGATGCGCTAGCCGAGTTGGGGAAGAACAGTTAAATGTTTCCGCAATTTCAACGCGTCGTCACTCTTTCGGTGATGAGCATACTGGTCGGCCTGTTCGCCTGGATTTACGTGCGCGATCGCCAGCCGCGGGCCCGCCTGTGGATGATCGGCTGGGCTTCGATCGTCATGCATTTCGCCGGCATGCTGCTGTTCACCTTCGGCCTGATCCCATCGCGGCTGGCGGACTGGTCGGCCTATGCCACCCTCGTCGCCGCCGCCGCCGCTTTCTCTCTTTCGGTGTGCCAGACCCGCAGCACGCCTTTGGACCGTGTCCTGTTTTGGGCCATCGTGGCGTCAGCGGTGGCTTACTGGACCTGCATGGTCGGCAATGTGCAGAACCCGGCGGTGTACCACGCCCTTCTGGCGGTGGTGCTCGCTGCGGCCGTGTGGCACGCACTGCTTCAACCCCAACAGACGGCGGGCAGCCTGGCAGCCTGGTTTGCTGTGGCCGTCGCGCCGGGGCTGTGGGCCGCTTGGCGCACCTCCACCAATGTGGGGTTCGGCATGGATTTCCTCCTCTTTGAAGGCTTTGCCATCACTGGCTGGCGCTATTGGAGATACTTCCGCCGCGTGACTCCGGGCGTCTCGCTCACGTCGCTGTCCTTTCTGGCCTGGGGACTGGTCTTCCCGGTGGCTGAAATCTGCGGAGCGCTGCACATCAATATTCCCGGCGATCACGTGGTTTGGGACCTCCCCAAGTACTTCGTGGCTTTCGGCATGATCATGACGCTGTTCGAAAACCAGACCGAAATCCTGCAGGTCGAAATCTCCGTGCGCAAGCGCGCCGAAGAGACTGCTCAGGCCGCCAATGAAGCCAAGGGCATCTTGATGGCCTCTGTGAGTTTCGCCGCGCGGCGCATGCTGAGCGCGGCCGGTTGGGAGACCGTAATCCCCGAAACGCTGTCCAAGATCGGCGTCGCCTCGGGCGTCAGCCGCGCCTATGTGGCGCAGGTGATCGCCTGGGAGCCGGAACTGGAAAGCACCATCCTGCACCAATGGACCGAACCTTCGCTCGCCCGCGAAACTGGTGGGTCTCGCCAAACGCACCTGACATTTTCTGGGACCGCTGGGATCGAACGCGCGGCCAGTCTGCATCGCGGAGAAGTAGTGTCGTTCCACTCCCGTCTCACCGACCATCCTTCCATTACCGAGCCGCGACCGTCAGGGAGCGGTCCCCACCCCGACTTGCCCCGGTCGTCGATTCTGGTGCCCATAGAAGTCGCGGGAAGCTGGTTCGGATTCCTGGGCTTTGAAGATTACCGGCGCGAGCGCCAGTGGAGCGATGCCGAGCGGGATGGCTTCCGTTCGGCCGCGCGTATATTGGGGGCCGCCATGACCCGCCAAAACGCCCAGGAATACGTGGATAATATCCTGCGCTCCATGGAGGAATCCTTGTTGGTCACGGACACGGAACTGCAGATCCGTCGCGTCAACCCCAGCACTCTGCGATTGCTCGGCTATTGCGAAGAAGAGCTCATAGGCCGACCCGCCGGACAGGTGATTCTAGAGCGCGAAGCCCCCGCGCGGCGCAGCGCCGTGGAGCGCACCTATCGCACCAAGACCGGCCAACTCATCCCCGTCCTGTTTTCTTCGGCCGAAATGCGCAACAGTTCGGGCGTGCTGGAAGGCTACGTCTGGCTGGCCCAGGATATGACCGAGTTGAAGCGCGTGCAAGGCGAACTGGTCCGCGCCAAGGATGCCGCCGAGGGAGCCAACCGCGCCAAGAGCGTCTTCCTGGCGAACATGAGCCACGAACTGCGCACGCCGCTGAATGCGGTCATCGGTTATAGCGAGATGCTGCAGGAGGTGGTGGACGATCGCGGGCAGCAGGACCTGCTGCCGGATCTAGGCAAAATCCTGTGGGCCGGCAAGCATTTGCTCGGCTTGATCAACGATGTCCTCGATCTCTCGAAGATCGAAGCGGGAAAGTTGGAACTGTCCATCGAGAGCCTCGATGTGTTGCCGCTGATCGGCGACACCGTCAGCGCCATCCGCCCGCTGGTGGAGAAGAATCGCAATCGGCTGGAAGTGGCTTGCGCCGAGCCGCTGGGCGCCGTGCTGGGCGACAGCACCCGCGTACGGCAAGTGCTCTTCAACCTTCTGAGCAACGCCTGCAAATTCACCGAAAACGGCCTCATCCTGCTCGAAGCGCGGCGCACCCGTTCGAAGGGCTCGGACTGGGTGGAGTTTCGGGTTGCCGACACCGGCATCGGCATGAGCGCGGAGCAGTTGGACAGGCTATACCGCCCGTTCATGCAGGCCGATGCATCCACCACGCGGAAATACGGCGGGACCGGCTTGGGATTGGCGATCAGCCGCGAGTTTTGCCAGATGATGGGCGGCTCTCTGAGCGCCAACAGCGAATTGGGCAAAGGGTCCGCGTTCACCGTCCGGTTCCCCGCCGCCACGCTGGTGCCGGAGCCGCCCCTGGCGGCCACCGGCGGAATCGCAGAAAGGCAACTCGTGCATGCCTAGGATCTTGGTCGTCGAAGACAACGAATGGAGCCGCGACATTCTCGTCCGGCGCCTTTCCCGGCGGGGATACCAGGTAATCTGCGCCGCCGATGGCAGGCGCGGGATTGCCATGGCGCACGATCAGTTTCCGGATCTGATCGTGATGGACATGAGTCTGCCCGAGATCGACGGCTGGGACGCCGTGCGCCGCTTGAAGGCCGACCCGGCCACCCGTGCCATCCCCATCGTTGCCCTTACCGCGCACGCCATGGCTAGCGACCGCAAGAAAGCCATGGACGTCGGCTGCGACGACTACCATACCAAGCCGGTGGACTTCGAGAGTCTGCTGCGCTCCATGGAGGCCTTTCTGGAAGCGCGGAACAGCCTCGCAAAAACCCCTATCGTGCCGCCCGCCGTTCCGCGCAGCGTGGGCCGCAACCCGGCCCTATTGGGAGATCCGCAATGCTAACGAATACAAAGCCCATTTTACTGGTCGACGACGACCCCACCAACCAGGACCTGCTGTCGCGGCGCTTGCAACGAGCCGGCTATGCCACCGAAGTGGCGGGTAGCGGGTACGAGGCCCTGGATGTGCTTGCCAGGTGCGACGTCGATTTGGTCCTCCTCGACAGCATGATGCCCGGCCTGAGCGGCATCGATCTGCTGCGCCAGCTCCGGCAGCGCTTCTCGCCCGCCCAGCTTCCCATCATCATGGTCACCGCCCTGGGCGAAAGCGAACGCGTGGTAGAGGCCTTGAACCTGGGCGCAAACGATTACATCTCCAAGCCCGTCGACTTTCCGGTGGCGCTGGCCCGCATCAAAGTGCAGCTCGAGCGCAAGCGCGGCGAGGACGCCCTGCGCCAGAGCGAGGAGCGTTATGCGCTCGCCGCACGGGGCGCCAACGACGGCCTCTGGGACTGGGACCTGCGAACCCAGCGGGTTTACTTTTCCCCCCGTTGGAAAGCCATGCTGGGCTACCTGGAGACGGAAATCGACGGCCATCCCGAGGAATGGCTGTCGCGCGTGCACAAAGACGACCGCGCGGCGCTACAGGCCGAATTGGCCGCCCACTGGGACCGTACGGCGAACAACGAATGCGCCATCGAACATCGCATGCTGCACAAAGACGGCTCTTACCATTGGATGCTGAGCCGCGGCGTGGTCGAGCGCGACGATCGCGGAAAAGCCACGCGCATGGCGGGATCGCAGACCGACATCACCGGCAGCAAGGCGTTCGATCCGCTCACCGGGCTGCCCAACCAGACGCTCTTCCACGATAAGCTGGCGGCCTGTCTGGAACGTGTGGCCCAGGAGCCTGGCTACTCGTTCGCGGTGCTCTTGCTGGATCTCGACCGGTTCAAAGTGGTCAACGACAGCCTGGGTCACGGGGCCGGCGATGAGTTGCTGATCCATGTGGCGCAGCGCCTGCGGTCGGCCGTGCGCAGCACGCCGCCCAGCCAGGAAGCCGCGCACGATCTGATCGCCAGGTTCGGCGGCGACGAGTTCGCCATCCTGCTGGAGAACGTGAATCAAGATGGCGCCATCCGCATTGCCGAACGCATCCGCGAGTCCATCCACGCGACTTTCAAGCTGGAAACCACCGAAGTGTTCACCACCGCGAGCATTGGGATTGTTCCCGGCAACTCCGGCTATCGTACGCCGGCCGAGGTCCTGCGGGATGCCGACACGGCCATGTACAAGGCCAAGTCGCTCGGCAGGTCGCGCTTCGAAGTCTTCGACGCGGAGATGCGCGCCCAGGCCGTGGCCCGCCTGGAACTGGAAAGCGATCTTCGGCGCGCGGTCGATAACCGGGAGTTCGTGCTGTACTACCAGCCCAAGGTGAGTCTCAAGACCGGCAAAATCATGGGCGTGGAAGCGTTGATTCGCTGGCGGCACCCGGCGCGTGGTATCGTTCCACCGGACGAGTTCATTCCGCTTGCCGAGGAGACCGGCCTGATCGTGCCCATCGGCCTCTGGGTGTTGAGGGAAGCCTGCCTGGCCATGCGGCGCTGGCACACCGAGTTTCCCACGGTTCCGGCTCTCGAAGTCAGCGTGAACGTGTCCGTCCGGCAGTTCCGCGAGCCGGATCTGCAAGCCCGCATCGCCGCCATCCTGGCCGAGACTCAGTTGGATCCCACGTCGCTGCAACTGGAAATTACCGAGAGCGTCCTGATGGACGATCTGGATTCCGTCGCCTGCCTGTTGAACAATCTGAAGACCTTGGGCGTGGGCCTGAAAATCGACGACTTCGGAACCGGATACGCCTCTCTCAAGTGCCTGAACCGTCTTCCATTCGACGTCCTGAAGATCGACCGGTCGTTTGTGCTCAACATGTCCGGCAAAGACGGCACGGGCGATACCGTCCGGACGATCCTGCAGCTGGCGGAGAAACTGGGCATGGAGGTGGTGGCCGAAGGCATCGAGAGAAAGGACCAACTCCTGGAGCTGCAGTCGCTCCATTGCGACTACGGTCAAGGCTACTATTTCTCGCGCCCGGTGGAGCCGGAAGCGATGGGCGAGCTGATCCGCAAATCGCGGGCAGCCCCCGTGGGGCAGGTTGTCAACGTTTTCAACCTGCAGGCCGATTGTTAATTTTATCAATGACTTAGCGGCAGTTGGTGGCACAGGCTTCAGCCTGTGAGAGCCTTTTTCAGCACCCTGCTAGAGATTGAACCATACCCCGTACCCCACTACCCATCGATGATGTTGCAAACCAACCGTCCAGCGGCACAACAATCAAGAATGCCGCCGTCCAGTGAGACCTGTGCGTACCTCCGTCTCGCGACCTTCGGCTCGCGCGCACCGTGGCTCCGGCTGGTGGCGGCGGCTGTTTTGATGGCGGTGCCGGGCACGGCGCTTGATCCGCGCAGGGCCATCACCCAGTATCTGCAAAGCGCCTGGGCGACCGACGCGGGGCTTCCGCAGACCTCCGTCTATTCCATCGCCCAGACCACAGATGGTTATCTGTGGGTCGGCACCGAACTGGGGCTGGCGCGCTTCGATGGCGTGCGCTTCACGGTTTTCGATCGGCGGCACAATCCGGGTCTGGCAGCTAACGATATCGAAAGGCTGCTGGCGAGCCGCGATGGAAGCCTTTGGATCGGCACCGGCGACGGCCTCACGCACTTCCTGGGAGGGGCCTTTCGCACCTACACCGTGCGCGACGGCTTGTCCAGCAACAGCGTATCGGCGTTGTACGAGGCCCGGGACGGCAGCTTGTGGGTGGGAACCGGCCAGGGATTGAACCGCCTGCGCGACGGGAAGGTGCGGGTGTTCCGGTCTGCCGACGGTCTGCCCGGCGACAGTGTCAAGGCTGTCCTGGAAGACCGGTCAGGTGTCCTGTGGGTAGCCACCGAAGGCGGGCTGGCGCGCCTGGACGGCGGCCGGTTCATCGCCTACACGGCGCGAGACGGACTGCCGGGTGGTCCGGTGACGGCGCTGGCAGCGGCTTCCGACGGAACGCTGTGGGCCGGCACATTGCACGGCGGACTGGCGCACCTGGAAAAAGGCAGATTTTCGATTTGGTCCAAGGGGCTCCCCAGCCAGGAGATCGAATCGCTGCTCATCGACCGGGACGGCAACCTCTGGATTGGATTCGAACGGCACGGCGTCGGCCGGCTGCGCCAGGGACGGCTCGACTTATACGGTACCGCCCAAGGTCTGCCCGGCTTCGACTGTACCAATGCACTTTTCGAGGACCGCGATGGGAACCTCTGGATCGGCCTGCTGGACGCGGGACTGGTGGAACTGCGGGACGCTCCCTTCCTTTGCTTCGGCAAACCGGAAGGTCTCGCGGCCAAGGTCGTCTGGGCCGGCGTGGAAGCCCCGGATGGCAGCGTCTGGTTGGGCGCCGACAACGGCGACCTGTACCGGCTGGCCGATGGAAAATTAAAGGTTTATAACCTACGGAACGGGCTCCCCGGACTCGCGCCATACTCGCTCCTGAGCGGGCGCGATGGAAGCGTCTGGGTCGGATTCCGGAATGGCACGTTGGGCCGCATCTCCCGCGGACACATCCAGGTCTATCGCGATCCGTATAGCCAGGACCACCCCATCACCGCTCTGTTCGAAGACCGGCAAGGAACCTTGTGGCTGGGCACCTACGGCTCCGGATTCGCGCGTTTCAAAGCCGGCCGCTTCGACCATGTCACCAACGCGGGCCAAGTAACGGCAATAACCCAAGGGGCGGACGGCGCGCTGTGGGTCGCCACGGATGGCGACGGCGTGAGCCGCCTACAGAATGGCAAGACCGTCACCTACAACGCGCGCAACGGGCTGCTGAACGATCACGTGCAGACAGTCTACGCCGACCCTGAGGGAGCCGTCTGGGTGGGCACCATGTCGGGAGGGCTGAACCGTATCCAGGACGGACGGGTTGCTTCGTGGGCGGTGGATCAGGGACTATTTGACGATACGGTAGGCAATATCCTGGAGGACGGCTCCGGCAACCTCTGGATAAGCTGCGACCGGGGAGTCTTCCGCGTCAGTAAGCGGGAACTGAACGACCAAGCTGAGGGTCGCGTACGGTTGATCCACAGTCTGGCCTTCGGTACAGCGGACGGGATGCGCTCTCGGGAATGCACCTTCGGCGGCACCGGAGGTGCCTGGAAGACCAAAGATGGGCGCCTGTGGTTCGCCACCATGGCAGGCGCCGCGGCCATCGACCCGAGTCACCTGGCGTCGCACACACCCGCGCCACCGGTCTGGTTCGAGGGCCTTAAGTTCGACAACCGGCCCGTGCCTGTGGCGAGCGGCGCGCGGCTGGGCCCGGGAGCGGGGCGGCTGGAGATCCAGTTCACGGCGCCAAACTTCGCGGTAGCTCCGCGCATCCAGTTCCGTTTCCGGCTGGAAGGTTTCGACCAGGAATGGATCGAGGCCGGCGCCCGCCGGACGGCCTACTATACCAACGTGCCGCCGGGCAGCTACCGCTTCCACGTGGAAGCCGCTTCGAGCGATGGCACGTGGAGCGGGAAAGGCGCCTCCCTGAAGATTGAATTGCGGCCGCACGTCTACCAGACCACGTGGTTTCGCGCGTTGTGCGCGGCTGTGTTGATGTTTTGCGGCGCCGGACTCTACCTGTTGCGGGTGCGCTATCTGCTGTGGCGCAACCGGGAGGTGGAAAGAAAGGTGGTAAAGCGCACCGAGAAACTGGCCAAGACCGCGCGCAGCCTGGCAACGGAGAGGTCCGAGTTGCTGCGAGCGCGGGCGGAACTGGAAAAACTGGCCACGCGAGATGGCCTGACCGGGACCTGGAATCGGGGGGCAGTCTTCGACTTGCTGGGCCGTGTGCTGGACTGGTGCCGGTTTGCAGGCCAGTCCGCAGCCGTGATCATGTGCGACTTGGACGACTTCAAGAAGATCAATGATCGCTACGGCCACCCGGCGGGCGACGTTGTGCTACAGGAAATCGCGCGCCGATTGCAGGCCGGCGTGCGCGCCTCGGATTACGTGGGACGTTACGGCGGAGAGGAGTTTCTGGTTATTCTGCCCGACTGCGATGGAGCGGAGGCCGGCATGCGCGCCGAGCAGCTTCGACGGGATGTTGAGGCTTCCCCGGTGGAGGTAGGCGGCGTGGCCTTCGCGATGACGTGCAGCTTCGGGGTCGGTTGTTCGCAAAACTGCGGTCTCGATGGCGAGTCGCTGGTGCGTGAAGCGGACCAGGCCCTGTACCGGGCCAAACACGCGGGAAAAAATCGCGTGGAGGTTTCCGAAGCCGTCAGCGCCGTGTAGCCTGTGGGGCAGGCTCTCAGCCTGCGGCGGCCTCTCAGGCCGCCCTGACTGGAGGACTTTCAACGAATAGTGGTGGGCGGTCGCGGGCTCGAACCGCGGACCTCCTGCTTGTAAGGCAGGCGCTCTAACCAACTGAGCTAACCGCCCACTGTGGCCTGTCCCTATTCTACGACACTTGCGCTGCGCTCCACGGCTTCTCGCCCCGCCCATGCACCATGGGGACGAACCGCACCATCGTGACCGTGCGCGCGCGGACGATACAGCTGGCTGTCTTCTCGATCGCCACCAGGTCTTGCGCGTGAATGGCTCACCCCACCAGCCGGCCCCCACACGCCAGTTGATCGAGCAGCGCTTGCGGCACGTCCGGCCGGCAGCGCGGCCGCCGACCGCGCCAGCGCCGGCACAATCTCGATGGTGTACACCGGACCGGCGAGTTGCGCCAGCACCGCCGCCTGATATCCCGAGCCGGTGCCAATCTCCAACACGCTGTCCCTTCTGCCGGCTTCCAGCAATTGCGTCATCATGCCCACCACGAATGGCTCCGAGATCGTCACGCCGTGTCCGACGAGGTAAGGGCGTATCGTCGTACGCCCGCTTGCGCCAACCTGCGGATACAAAACGGTCCCGCGGTGTGTCCCGCATCACCCGCCGGGATCCGCGTCGTTCGCGCCGCGAGCCGCGATCTGCTTGCCGACCATCCGGTACCGCTTGGCGGCGAAGAGATCGGCTGCAAGCAACAGGAGCGCGGCCGCCAGCACCTCACGCATAAGCTGCTCACCCACGAATGTAACTCCAAGGGGGCAACCCGCCACCTCGACGTGCCGCCGCCGGTCCACGGCATGGGCAGCACTTCGCGCAGTCCGTTCTGGCCTGGTTGGCATGTGCCGGACGTAAACGTCCGTGAGGCCGAATGCGGGGTCGCCCGCCAGCGGCGAATGTGTCTGATCGGGCAGAGGCCGACGGCATCGCCATTTTCGGCACTCCCAGGCGGGCGATAAGCGGCGACGAAAAACAGGCGCCGATCTATGGTTCTCACAAACTGAATTCAGCCAATGAGAAAACCGGCACTTGATGGTACCGCCTTGGCTTGGGGTGCTGCTGGATGATCTTGTCAATCAACTGCCCAACCTCGGCCTCCAGCCAGACCTCGCCACACTGGTTGCAAACCAGGGCGGGCACGTTCTCAAATTCATAGAGTTCATCGCCCCAGGGCTGCCGATGGGTGATGGTTTTGCGCTCCAGGGAACCTCCGCAGCGGGCGCACATGGTTGGATCGAACATAGGGCTAGCCCCTCCTTCGGGTCCAGGGATCGTGCCATTTGGCGGCATCGTATCGATGGACGGTCACGATGTAAACACAGTTGCCATCAAAGGCGCAAGAGACGTACAGTGGTTCGTCTTGGACCTGCGCCATGAACAAGGCTTTTGGATCAGGCTGGTTGTCGGGATGCTGTCTACGACATCGCCAGTCGCCACTACATACTTGAGGTCGGCGTGAGTGATTTTCCGCAACCCCATGCGCTCTTGAACGTGCCGGCTGATGAGATAGCGGTCTTCCCGCACGGCCCGGCGGAGGGCGGCGATGTCGATTTGGGGCATTCGATTGGGTCGTGGAAGATCAATGTGCCTTGCTGCGGTTGCCGTCGCGGAGCCCAAGGCGCCCTCTGGCCATCGTAGCATCCGCCGCCCCTCGCGTCTCGGCTACAATCAAGTTAGTGTCTCCAGAGGTCTCCAGCGCCCCCGTAGTTCCACCCCCGTCGCCGCCCCCTGACCGCATCGAGCAGTTGTTTCAGGAACTCGGAGCCAAGATCCGCGAGTATCGCCCGCGCGACGACCTCGCCTCGGTCGAGAAGGCTTTCCGCATCGCCTCCGAATTGCACAAAGGCCAGTTGCGCCAGTCCGGCGAGCCTTACATGGTGCATCCCCTCATGGTGGCCCACATCCTGGCCGGCATGCGCATGGACCTGGTTACCATCGAAACTGGACTGCTCCACGACCTCGTCGAAGACACCCGCATGACGCCCGACGAAATCCGCAAGGGCTTCGGCGACGAGGTGGCCCGCTGCGTGGATGGCGTCACCAAGCTCAGCAAGCTGGACATCTTCAACGCCGAGGAGCGCCAGGCCGAGAGCTTCCGCAAAATGCTGCTGGCCATGGTCGACGATATCCGCGTCATCATCGTCAAGCTCGCCGACCGCCTCCACAACATGCGCACGCTCGGCTACCTCAGCGCCGAGCGCCGCGCGCACGTGGCCACCGAAACCATCGAAATCTACGCGCCCATCGCGCACCGCCTCGGCATGGGCAAAGTACGCGGCGAGTTGGAAGACCTGGCCTTCCGCCATCTCGATCCGGAAGCCTTCGAAGAGATCGTCGAGTCCATCGAATCCAAGCGCCATTCCAACGAAGAATTCCTCAACGAGATCCGCGCCACCGTCGAGAACGAACTGCGCCGCGAAGGCATTCCCTCGCGCGTGGAAGGCCGCCTCAAGCGCCCCTATTCCATCTATCAGAAGATCAAGCGCCAAAAAATCGCTATCGAGCAGGTCTACGACCTGATGGCGCTGCGCATCGTCACCGACTCGGTCAAGAACTGCTACGCCGCCCTGGGCGTGATCCACAACGAGTGGCGCCCCATTCCCGGCCGCATCAAGGATTTCATCGCCATCCCGCGCCCCAATCTCTACCAGTCGCTGCATACCTCCGTGGTGGGCCCGCACGGCCAGCACTTCGAAGTGCAGATCCGCACCGAGGAAATGCACCGCATCGCCGAAGAAGGCATCGCCGCGCACTGGAAGTACAAGGAAGGCAAGAAGGGCCCCGCCCCCGACGACCAGCGCATCGCCTGGCTGCGCCACCTGGTCGAGTGGCAGCGCGACATGCAGGACCCCGGCGAGTTCATGTCCACCCTAAAGGTGGACCTTTACCCGGAGGAGGTCTACACCTTCACGCCCCGCGGCAAAGTAATCGTGCTGCCGCGCGACGCCACCCCCATCGATTTCGCCTACGCCATTCACTCCGATGTCGGCCAGACCTGCGTGGGCGCCAAGGCCAACGGCCGCATCGTGCCGCTCCGCTATGCCCTGCGCAACGGCGACATCGTCGAGATCATGACCCAGGCCGGTCACCTGCCCAGCAAGGATTGGCTGACGCTGGTCAAGACCGCCAAGGCGCGCAACAAGATCAAGCACGTCATCAACGCCAGCGAGCGGCTGAAAGCCATCGAGATCGGCGAGAAGTACCTGGAGAAGGAAGCCCGGCGGCTGGGCGTCTCACTGAGCAAGGTGACCAAGAGCAGTCTCGAAAGCGTCGCGGGCGACTACGGCTACGGCAAGATCGAAGATCTGTATGCCGCGCTGGGCTACGGCAAGTATTCCGCCCGCCAGGTGCTGCAAAAGCTGGCGCCCGGGCAGGTGCTGCCAGAGTCCGTGGAGGCGCCCCCGTCTCCCGCGCCGCAGCCGGAGGCCGTGCCCGCTGCGCCCGGCGCGCCGCGCGGCCCGGATGGCGACGCCGTCATCCGCGTCAAAGGCATGGACGATCTTCTCGTCTACCGCGCCAAGTGCTGTAATCCGATCCGCGGCGAAGCCATTGTCGGCTACGTCACGCGCGGCAAGGGCGTGGCCGTGCACGCCAAGATATGCAGCAACGTGCAAAACCTGATGTACGACGTGGAGCGCAAGATCGAAGTGGAGTGGGCCCGCAGCGCCTCGGACGCTTTCCCGGTGAAGATCGTGGTCCAGACCGACGACCGTCCCGGCATGTTGAACCAGATCACCTCCGTACTTTCCGATGAGAACACCAACATTCGCAGCCTGGAAGCCAAGACCGAAACCGAGGCGGACGGCGCACTGGTGGAAATGACCGTGGACGTGCGCGATAAAAAGCACCTCGAGAAACTGGTCGCCGCTATGCGACGCCTCTCCGGAGTGCGCGACGTGGAGCGCCTGCAGAACTGACATGACCACCGTCACCGACCCCGAACACATCGCCATTTCGAAATCGAAAGGCATCAAGATCGACTGGAAGGACCGGCACGCGAGCGACTACGGTATCGGCTATTTGCGCGATAAGTGCCCATGCGCCTCCTGCACGGGCGCGCATGGCACGCCGCCGCGCCAGCCGGAAGCGGCGGTGGACCCCGCCTCGCCGTTCCAGATGTACAAGCCCACGCTGAAGATGCTGGGCGTCGAGCCGGTGGGCAACTACGCCATCCGCATCCACTGGAGCGACGGCCACTCGACCGGCATTTACTCGTGGGAGCACCTGCGCAGTATCTGCCCGTGCGATGAGTGCCGGAAGAATCACTAGCCGGGACAAGCTCTGTCAACGCCCTGTACTACTATCCATCAGTTTCTTCGCGCGCCGCGACGATTCTTGTGAATCTGTCCGTGTGGGGCGGGCGTCCACGCCTGCAGCGGGTCTCCAGACCCGCCGGCTTGTGGGGCAGGTTGACAACAGTTGACAACCTGCAAGGCCGATTGTCAATCGGCCTTTGCGCGAATCCAGTCCGCAATGTCGACGATGACCTCCTCCGCCACATGCCCGGGCTTGTCATATTCCTCCGGAGTGCTCCGGCCCTCCCCCGCCACGAAAAGGTGGTTGAGCTTCGCATAACTCCGCATAGTTACGTTCTTCTTCTGGCCCAATCCGGTTTTCCAAAGATCGAAGTCTTTCATCCGCACCTGGTAGTCGCGCTCGCCTTGCAGGATCAGCATGGGCACCGGGCTGCCCTCCGCCAACGCCACAGGGTGGTAGTCTTTCAAATCCGCTTTGTACTTCTCCGTGGCGCCGGGCAAAACCACCCACGGATCGCGCCGGATGGCAGCCAATCGCGCCTGCTGCGCGGCCGTCATCTCTTTTTCGAGGCCGGACAAGTACTCGAACTGCTCCACGATGATCTCTTCGAGCGGACGCACGCTGCCCGCCATCACGATGACGCCTGCCAGCGTGGGATCGGCCTGCATGATGCGCGGCATCATGTACCCGCCCTGGCTGTGGCCCAGGACGAAGATGCGCCGCGGGTCGATGCCGTCCTGCCTTCGCAGCAACGCCGCCGCGATAACGGCGTCTTCCACCGTCTCCCGCGTCATGGTGAAATTAGGGTCGGCAGCGCACTTCTGCGGGTAGACTTTGGTGCGCTTGTCGTAGCGCAGCACCGCGATTCCGTGCGAGGTCAGTCCTTCGGCGAGGTCGCGGAAAACCTTGGCGCCGCCGACGCTCTCGTCGCGATCGTTGGCGCCAGAGCCATGCACCAGCACTACGGCAGGCCACGGCCCTTTCCCATTGGGGACCGTCAATGTGCCGGGCAGTTTCCACTCATCCGCACCCACGCTGAGGTCGCGCGAGGAAAACGAATCGGGCCGGCTATAGGACGGAGTTTCATACGGCGCAGCCTTCAACTCGGGCGGGCGAAACCACGTCCCTTGAATCTGTCCCGCCGCGTTCCAGCTCACCATGAAGTTCAGCGTGGCCACTGCCCAGTGCACTGGAATCGTGACCGTGACAGCGTCGCCAATATGGCGGATCTGCGGCGGGTCTTGGCTTTGCGGCCGGCCCAGAGCGGTCATGATCTGAGAGACCTGCGACGCGTAAGTTTCGAGCGTGATGGCCTTCTTCATTTCCGGCGAAAACTGCGCGTAGAATGCCGCGTACTTGCCGGCCAGGACCATCTCCAGCGCCTGGTGCGTCCGTTCTTCCGGCGGCTGCGCAACGGCAATCGGCGCGGTCATGAACACCAGCGCCCATGCCACACCACACTTTAAGGTCCGCATAGACTTATTGTAAGTGCGTTCAGCCCGTTCAGCCGCGCCGGCTTTTGAGCGATAATAGCGGCTAGAGGTGTTGGAGTTCACCTTGAACCGCCCATTGGGCAGATGACTCCTACATAGGATCTTCCCAATGGCGACCGAGAGTCCGTTGAATGAGGCGCAGCGGCGCCGGCTTTTCAGCAACGCCCAGTATGCCGACAAGCTCCTGTCCGATATCGAGGCCATCCTCAACGCGTCGGAATCGAAATCGATTTTCCCCAAGTACGCTGCGGATCTCTCATCCCCTCAAGCGAAGCTAATTCGCAGCTATATAGCCCGCTTCCGCAATCAACTCGCGCGCGCTATGGACGGCTTGAGCATCGTCAGCGAGAGACCCGCCCTCGGCTCTCTCCACTCCATCCGGGTGACCCTGACATTCGTGCGAGTCGCGGTCCAGGAGATGGCTCCCCATTATCTGCGCGGCTATGGCGAGTTGGCTGAGAGTGTGGCGCCTCAACTCCAGGGCCTCTGCGCCGAGTTGGAAGGCCTGCTGGAAAGGCTCGGCGCGGCCCTGGCGGATGTTCCGGCAGCCGACCTGCAGGCCCGCCTGGAGCGCCTCCAGCAAGCCGCGGGAGGGCTCGATCTGCTTCGGCTGACAGATCGCATCGTCGCCGATCGCGGACTGGTGGAATTGCGTCCCCGTCTCTCGATGATTGTGGAGCGCCTGGAATCCAATCGGTTTGAGATTGCCGTGTTCGGCAGAGTCAGTTCGGGAAAGTCGTCTCTATTGAACCACGTGCTACAGACCAAGGCCTTGCCGGTGGGCGTGAACCCCATCACGGCGGTTCCCACGCGGCTGATTCACGGCAGTCCGGCTTTGCTGACCGTGGCCTTCGCGGATCGCCGGGTCGAGCGCCTGCCCATCGAGCGCCTAGCGGAGTTTGTGAGCGAAATGCACAACCCCGCCAACGGCAAGGGTGTCGTGCGCCTGGTGGTGGACTTGCCTTCCGAGCGCTTGCGAACCGGGCTTGCATTTGTGGACACGCCCGGCCTGGGTTCGCTGGCGACGGCGGGAGCGGCGGAGACATTGGCCTATCTGCCGCAATGCGATCTCGGCGTGGTGCTGATCGCCGCCGGCAGTCCTCTCAACGACGAGGATCTCTCCACCATTCTGCGCCTCTATGAAGCGGCCATTCCCGTGAAAGTCTTGCTCAGCAAAGCGGACCTGCTATCGCCTGCCGATCTCGAGTCCGCGCTCGCGTACACCGCCCGCCAGCTTCGCACGCACCTGGGTGTGGAGATTGGCGTACACCCGGTCAGCACGGCCGCCTCGCACGCGCATCTCCTGGAGCAATGGTTCTCCAGAGAGATCGCGCCGCTCTACGAGAAGCATCGACAGCTCGCGCAAGAGTCGGGCCGCAGAAAAACCGCTGCGTTGCGCGACGCGGTGGTAGCGGCGCTTAAGGCAAAACTGAACGGCAGCGGAACCGCTCAAGCGCTGAAGGGTGAAGAACTCGTCGCCCTGGAGCGCGACTTGCGCGAGTCGGCCGCCAGCCTCGAACAGGCCAGAGTGTTCTGTCTCGGCGCCTCCGACGAAATACGCGGTTTGGCGCCGCAAGCGCTCAACCAAGCGGCGGATGCCCTGCTGGAGATGTGGTCCAGCGCCGCCGTCACGAACGCCATCGCCAAGACCGCCTCCGTCGCAACCCAGGTGTACGCGCATCTCCAGGAACTCGCCCGCAAGCTGGCCGCGGCATTACACAGGGCCGCCAAGACGCTGGGCAGTAACGATGCGCCGCCAGAGCGGGATCTGCTGGACGCCGTTCGCGAGATGCCGCGCTTCGATCCTCCACCCGTGAGCGCGAACTTCGATCGCCCCTGGATTCGGTATCCCAGAGCGCTGGCGCGAAAACGGATCCACGCCAAGCTTCGGCTGCTCCTCGAAGAGCCGCTTTCGCAGGCATTCACCACACACGGGCGGCTGGTCGAGAACTGGGCCCGCGGAGCCTTGGCGGAACTCCAGTTGAGGTTCGATTCTTCGGCGGATGCCTACCGCGCGCAAGTAGCCAGGTTACTGTCCCAAGGGTCTGCGGCAACCGGGGAGCGAGAGGCGATTCTCGAGGATCTAACCCGCCTCGGTGAGGCCGGCGGAAAATGAGCCCAGGCGCGAGTGGCGTCGATTCCCGGCAATATCGTTTCACGTTCGCAATCGAGGCGCTCTCCCAGGTTCCGCCCGACTTCGTTCTGCCGCCTGAATTCGGGGTGTTCGACGCCGGCGTGTTTCTGCCGCGCGGCGACGTGGACTGGTTGGGCCGCCGTAGATACCCTGCGCGGATTCTGCTGCTGAGTGACCGCCAGGCGATGGTGGTGCCTCATCCGGCCGCCGGAGAGCAGCCGGTCCGAGTGTCAATGGACCGCATCGACCGCGTCGACTGGGGCCGCATCCTGCTCACTGGCTGGATCGTGCTGACCTGGGATGGCGAGCAGATAAACCTGCCGTACAATACGCGCGCCAGAGGCCCGGTCGAGAGGTGCATGAAGACGCTGCAGGATCGCTGGTTGCCGGCTGCGCCCGCCCTCCCGGCCCCTCCCACATGCGCCTTCGGGGCACCGCTCGATCTGAAGTTCGACTACGCGCGGTCCGCGGAACTGATCGCTGGAGAAACAGTGTTGGCGCAATTCTTCCAGCCCCCGCCGGCGGGCGACCTGGTGTTAGTAACCTCGCGCCGGTTGCTCTGGATCACCGAACGGCACAAGGGAAGCTATGGACGATACGGAACGGTCAGTCACTCGGCTCGCCTGTCGTCGATTGCAGAGGTGCGCGGCGGCTTGGAGATTGCTTTTCGTTCCGGTGACCCGTGGCACATTCCCGTTCGCGAATACCAAAAGCAAGAGGCGAGCAAGTTCGAAGCGGCAGTCCACAGCATGTCATAAACTGTACTACTGTCCATCAGCTTGTTGTGGGGCAGGCTCTCAGCCTGCGGCGGCCTCTCAGGCCGCCCTTACCCCGATTCCAGCCGCTCCAGATCCTCGCGGATGCGCGGAGCGTCCTGTCCAGCCGATGCAATCAGCTTCTCGATGGTGGCGATCAGAGTATCGAGCCGCGCGATCGAGTCTTTTTCCAAGGTAAGTAGCGCTGCGCCGACGACCTCCTCCCACTGAGTCGCCAGCCGCGATAGGTTCATGAACACCACATCGTCCACTCTGCGCTCGAAGTGTCTCTTCACCGCGCCTTGCAAAAGTGACATCGGAACTGCCAACGAAACTAGCTCCCAGTTATGATCGAAGATCCGGCCGACTCGGATATCCGGTGAACGCGGCTCCTGGACTGTGAGTTCTACCTGCGTCGTCTCCAGAGGCACGCCCAGCGCCTCCAAAGTCAGCTTCGCCAGCCGGTTCCGAAAATCCTGGAGAGACTGCGAGAGTTGGCGGCTGGCGCGCCGGCCCGGTTCCAGGAACTCGCCGCGATGCCGCAGGGAAAGCGCGGCCATCTCCCGCGTCACGCCGGCGCGCAGCCATTCGTCGAAGCTCTCCATCGCCACACTCAGGCTGCGGGTCCATGCGGGAAACTCCCGCCCCAGGCCATCGAGGAGCCGCTGGCATACCGGCGCCTCATCCCGCCGCAGGATCTCTTCGAACCTGCTGCGGGCGCCCGCGGCCGCGTGCCGCGCGACCAGCCGCAGAGTCAGGCGCGTATCGTCCACAGACTCCTTCTGCCCCACAATCCGC